>Ga0222628_1000055_pt1 | contig 55639 bp, 34 predicted proteins | sample AntAcemetageno95_FD_179860 | JGI IMG/M metagenome (GOLD analysis project Ga0222628, IMG submission 179860) | Saline water microbial communities from Ace Lake, Antarctica - #95 | ecosystem: Environmental > Aquatic > Non-marine Saline and Alkaline > Saline | place: Antarctica: Ace Lake | collected...
GAACTACTTTCGCTAGAACTGCTTTCGCTAGAACTGCTTTCGCTAGAACTGCTTTCGCTTGACGAATTGCTAGAACTGCTCAATGAACTCGAACTAGATGATTTTGCTATAATTGATGAAGAAGAACTGCTTGATTCCGGCGACCCTCTCATATAAATTCTGTACGAAAGAAGTTCAGTGCTGGCCGTACCATCAAAAACAACCCTAACCTTATCGCCAACGGAAAGCAAAGAAAATATTTTCTCAGCACCAACTTTTAAAGTCGAATAAGTTTCATATACCATTAATCCTGAATTATATTTTTGCAATTCCCAATTGCCGATATTAGAAAGAGAAACATGAGTTAAAATTGCAGAATTAATTCTGTTAGACGGAATATAAAAAGCGTCGCCAGTAAAATCGCCATATGAATCCGCCATATTTGAGCCTGAAAATTGAAAATATCCAAACGGATAAAAATTAGCGTCTTCGTCTATTGAATCAGAACTAGATGAACTATAATATCTTTCAGTACTGCTATCACTTTCTCCATATTGACTAATAATAAAAGTATGATATCCGCAACAAACAATATCTATTAAATCTAAAACATAATCAATTTTTGTAAATGAATTTTTATTAACATAATTTTTCAATCCCAATTGACCATATATGTTATACCCGGTAGAATATACATCCCCATTAGACGCCTCAATAAAAGAAAAATGGAAACCAGCAGAAACAACTTTCGGATTAGTAAACCCAGTATCAGTAAATGAACTCCTATCAGTATTATCTCCAAGACCAAGCTGCCCAAGATTGTTATCTCCACATGCTTTTAATTTTCCAATTGTAGTAACAATTAATACATGACTTCCGCCTGCCTCAATTATATTTGGATTTATTAATCCAGAAATATCAGTAAAAGTGCCCCTATTTGTTGTGTCTCCCAATCCGAGTTGTCCATGATAATTATTTCCTGTTGATTTAACGAAACCCAGCGGGTCTGTCATATAAGAGAATTGAGAACCTGTAACAAGCATATCCCCTACTCTTATATCTGTTTCATCAAACGAATTTCTATCAACAAAATCATTTAAGCCTAATTGCCCACTTTCATTCGCTCCTGTTGAATCAAGATAATCATCTTTTTTCACTATCATTAAAAATTCAGAACCTGCAGCTATATGTTTCGGGTTCGTATACTTAAGTGGTAATAATACAAAATTGTTCCTATCGATATTATCTCCAAGGCCCAATTGACCGCAGTTATTTCTACCAACAACCCATACGCTACCATCACTTTTTTCAACTACCGAAAAATATTCTCCGCATAATATTTTTTTAGCATAATCAAAAGAGCCGGGCAATTGAACGAATGTATCTCGATCTACATTGTCTCCAAGCCCCAACTGTCCATAACTATTATCTCCACAAACCCAAACTGTTCCATCGCTTTTTTGTATAAATGAATGATATGCCCCACCGGCAACAGCCCCATAGTATTTATCTTCGTCCACAGGAATTTCTATAAAAATATTAGTATTATAATTGGTTCCTACACCCAATTGTCCACTAGTATTTAAGCCAGTGCCTTTTAACAGCGCTATATTTGAGCTGCTTGAAGAAGACGAGAGTCTGGCCGTACTTGAACTGCTTTGAGAAGAGCTAGTGCTAAACGCTTTTCTTTCTGTACTTGATGATTCAGTAGACGAAGAAGATTCGCTTGATATGCTACTTTTGCTACTGCTGGATTCAGATGAGCTTTGAAATTCAGTACTACTAGAATCAGTAGATGTCGAAGATGAGCTACTTGAACTAGATAACATTATTCTTGTAGAAGAACTGTCTGACGAAAAAGAACTTGAACTAGAAAAATCATATGATGATGAACTTGATTCAAAAAGTCCACCTGACGACTCTGATGTTGAGATATTAAACTTTGTCACAACTGGGGATGGAGAATCTCCAGAAGAAATGCTCCAAATTCCTATTACCTCAGATGAATAATAATCATATGAAGAATTATCTATATCAGTATTCATTAGCCATTTTGAAGAACCGTCATAGAAAATAAATGCGTCATCGCTTTCATATAGATTTTCTCCATTATGTTTTCCAACAAGAGTATAAACACCGTTATATTCATCGCTACCTGCGCTTTCAACTTGTAATTGATAAGGAAGGACAGAAGATATATCACTTACTTCAGCAAAAACCGCAGTTACTCTTATTTGATAATTAGCATCTTCTTCTAAGTCTTTAACATTCCAATCATAATATCCAATTTGAGGGTTTATTCTATTATCGATCAAAATCCAATCATTAATTCCTAAAGAAGTATTTTTATACTCTATTTTATAATATTTCTGAGCTAAAGTATAAACTGCAACATCTGGTTTTTTCCAAATTATTCTCAAAGAATTATCGAAAATCTCATTCTGAGAAGGGGCAATAACAACAGGGGTATCTTCGGAATATAAAAATGTATCTAATCCGACAGTTATTGCATCTAAAACAGGGGTATACTGATGCTCATAAGAAAGAATCTTAATATTGAATGTTACATATCTATCTGAAGAAGAAACCGTAAAATTTCCACTAGTAGTTGTTTTAAACGAAGACCATGCGGCAGAAACTAGGCCGGCTTCCGTATCTGAAGACTTTACTCTTACGCTTATAATTCCCCTAGTGGAGTCATAGCTACCGGCAAATGAATAATAAACAGATGTCACATCCTCATCATACGAATAATCAAAATAAATATTACCATCAAACTGTGAAAGAACTGGTTGTGAAATTATCTCAGAAAATTTAACTGATAGTATGTTGGTGCTGCTTAAAGACGAATGTGATTCAGAAGACTCCTGACTTGTTGAGGAACTTGATTCGGATGAATTTAATGAGCTTTGGCTTGATTCGCTACTATCTGAAGAACTGCTTGCTACTTCTGCTCCTAATTCTGTAGAAAAGTATAAATACATGTCTTGCGATGCAGACACCTTAGCGTCCGTGAAGCTTCCAAGTGATTCCCATTCTCCAGAAATATCTTCAGCAAAGAATTCGACCTTGCTTGACGTTCTTTTAATTCTTAGTTTTCCAGAAGTATAGTTTTTTGCGGATGTTTTAGAATATAATAATGAAGATTTATTATCTTCTAAAACTTGAGTTCTTATTGAAACTAATCCGGATTCAATTCCAATTCCTATTCTAAAGTTTATATTATCAGTGGTATTCATGTCTTCATCGGACAATCCAAAGTAAACATATCTATCTAAAAAGGAACCGCCAGAATCAAAATCTGAATAAGAAACATATATATCAAAGTCACCAGTATAAAAATTCCTTGACCTTAACTCTGTTAAATATATTGAATCATCTATTGAGACCGTCATGGAATCATTAAATGATATTGAATTTCCTGTTTGATTTACAATTTGCCAATAGAAAGAATCTACAGATAAGCCAGTAAAATAATGGTCAAAATAAGATATTTTGGCCAAACCGGATTCAGTGAATAAAATTCTATTCTTTGTTGTAGAATTCCATTCTGATAGAGTTGATATTTTTTCGACATTACTCATTTATAATTATTCCATAAATTATTTTTAGGGATACCCCAAAAAATGTTAAACACCTAAAAAATACATAGTTCATTTTTACAATTTCAACTATCACCTTGAATGTATTCCCAAAGATCATGTTCTATATCTTCGGAATAACTCCTTTAAGTTTCGGATCTATTTTATGTCGTGAAAGTCAACTTCTACAACAAATTAAAAAATCTCTCTAAAACTGGTTTCTTACAACCCAATTTCATTGCTTACAGACTCCGCTTCTATCGGTGGCCATCCCATTCTGATTAAATGAGAAATGACTTTTTTAATAGATTTCTTTTCATCAATCGTCGGGTTATTAATCGCCTTAATAGCCCTCCTAACATTTGAGAACGCATTTGGATTATTTGGATTTAATGCCTTATAACATGCGATCAACGTTCTGTCATGAATTGGGACATCAGATTTTTTTATTGTTTTTTTTATCAACCCAATATTATTTCCATCAACATGAACGCGACAATAAGTGACTGCTGGCGGACAATAATTTGGGGAGTCCGTTAAATCGGCTGGTATTTCAGCAGACCAAGCAATCCCTTCCGGCAAGTCAGGCCTCCATGGGTCTCCATCCTGTCCGGTGCCAATCACGGCCACATAAACTGATTGTTTCATATCTATATCTCCTATATTATATTCGCCACTACATTATCCATAGTCAAATCTGTTCCTCCAGCGCTATCGCCTCCAATCGCCCAATATTTGCCAGTAGTGATAACCGAATCAGTAGCTGAAACCGTATTCCCGTTAAGCGTTGCGGAGATTGCGCTACCAACGGCCTCAATATGAACCGAAGTTGGATTAAACCCCGCAACAGTATTTGAAGCAATAACTGTTTGCCCACCGCTATAACGGTATAGTCTAAGTTCATCGTCATAGTCCCAACGAATAAAGTAACACCCTCCGGAAACATTTGTTGCGTTATTATTTCTAATACGAACCTCAATTGACTTACTATTCCATGAAGCAGAGCCGTAATTCAGGTCAACCTCCATATCATCAGAACATAATGGTGTCTTACAAATCGCGTGACCCCAAGAAGTTGAAATAACTGCGGTACTTCCATCGGCCCTAACAGTAGTACTGCTATTCTTGACAAGGTTATAATCCGTACTAAGTGGATTCTCGGTATAGGAGAACGCATCAGAGAATGTTGCTACGCAAGGATCAACAGAACTGCTTGAACTTTTAGAACTATCGGAGCTATCGGAGCTATCGGAACTACTACTATCGGAGCTATCGGAACTACTACTATCGGAGCTATCGGAGCTATCGGAGCTATCGGAGCTATCGGAGCTATCGGAACTGCTACTGTCGGAGCTATCGGAACTACTACTATCGGAACTACTACTATCGGAACTACTAATATCGGAGCTATCGGAGCTACTACTATCGGAGCTACTACTATCGGAGCTACTACTATCGGAGCTACTACTATCGGAGCTACTACTATCGGAACTACTACTATCGGAACTACTACTATCGGAACTACTACTATCGGAACTGCTACTATCGGAGCTATCGGAACTGATTGAGCTTCCGGAGGTTTTGCTACTAAAACTTTCACTCTGAGTTGAAGAACTTCCAACAGAAGAGAATCTGAATTTTACCTCATAACTATTAACAACATCTCCTGGCGACCCTCCGTCAATAATAAATCGCATCATACTCCCAGCAGGAACAGAAAGAAAACTACTCTCAATAGAATAATGAGAAATACTACATAAAATAACAGATCTATCAACGTCTTCTAGTTTTAAGGTATGCAAATTATCTCCAGAAAAACCACACATAACGCATGTGTTAACCGCTTCTGGCAAAACAAATGTATCACTTATCATATTACCAAAAGCATTAAGGACATTGCTTCCTCCATCAAAATAGGCATATGCATATTGAGATTCTTCTTCACTCGATGAACTTGATGAGTTCGGCGCTTCAAGATTCTGTTCCGAAACAACCCAAACCTCATATTCGGATGCGGATGAATTATAAAGATAATATGAACCTAAAATATTTGTACCAATTTGTACCATCCCAAAATTCCCAACAGAACTACTAGTTGAAACAATGGTTGAATTAAATCCATTATAATAACTTATTCTAGAACTTCCCCTATAAATAAAAGAAACGGAACTACCTTCTTCTATCCCAGCTACTTTCTTCGTTCCAGACGATGAACTAAATGAAAATAATGTTGTAGATGAAGCCGGCCACGAAGTCCCACCGCCATTCGAAGACCTCTTATATTTTAATGATGTTCCACTCGTATAATACACATCAATATAGCTAGAAATATCACTCAATAAAACCGCTTTAGGACTACTAAGGGATGATTCAACGTTGACAACACTAGACGAATCAGCGATAATATCAGATCCATTATCTCCGACCATGATATAAGAATCGGTAGCATATTTAAGTATTTTAGTTCCAGATCCGCCGCTTGTTTCTGTTGTTATCTTTAATGGGCTAGACCAACTAAGGCCATTGTCATCCATTGATAAGCAGGCGTTTGAATATTGTCCGGTTGTAGATGACGCATCCCCTATAAAAGAAACAATCATTCTACTTTCTTCATATGTTAATCCTATTGAAAATTCATCAGAAACAGATACAGTAGAGTTTCTTACTTCAACGTCATAATCCCAAGATAGGCCGGAAGTATCAGCAGAAATTATAAAACGAAATTGATTTAATGTTGGATGATAATAAAATATGCCTGGTTTTCCATTTGTCTCTACTAGTTTTATCTCGCATTTTGGAGCTAATCCATCTCTGACGTATGTTTCTGTCCACAAATGAGTTGATGAGTTATAAATGGAAAAATATAATTCATCTTCCATTGTATAAGCAACAGCAACTTCTCCGTTGACTTCTGAAATAGATGTCATAGGGGGGTTCTGACTAACTGTCAACCCGGTCGATTTTATTTTATATGTATTCCAAGCCATTTATTTATCCTAAACTTTTAAAATATTATGTCGCGATTTAATATTAAACACTAGAGCTGCTTTCACTAGAGCTAGACTGAGAACTACTTGATTTAGACGAACTACTTTCACTTGAAGAACTATCAGAACTCAAAGAACTGATTGAACTTAAAGAACTACTTGAACTTTCCTCTCTAACAGAAATATTAACTGCTATTGAGGCAGATATTACATATTCGCCATAGCCAGCAGAATTTATAGCTCTTACCCTATGAGTGTATGTTCCACTTGTTTTACCAGAAACAATATATGAATTCTCTGAAGTTAAAGCAATAGTCTGGTATGTACCAGAAGATTCTTGTAACTCATAAAAAACTGCTCCGTCAACAGATGCCCATGAAACCTCATAAACACCATCATTGCTATAAGATGGAACAATTATGGAGGATGGCGCTCCGGGAATTACAGCAGATGAAACCGGAGTCCAATCATCTGCGTTGTATTCAGAAAGCTCATAAAACTTTTCTACTCCATGATTTACAACCATTGTAAACCCGGAATCTCTTACCGGTGCCTTAACCTTAGAATAATCTCTTCTTATCCAAACAAAAAATTGTTCATACGGGAGCAAATTATCAGTCCATCCGGGATACATGTCGGAAAGTTTTATCGCATTAGAATTTCCAACAGGAGCTTCAATCCACCTTGTTACCGCATTTTGAATAAAGTCAACTGCTATATCCTGTTTCCAAGCAACCTCTATCCTTGAAATTGTTGGCTGAACACCGAGACCATATTCTCCAAATCCCCTAATATCATCTAAGTTATCTGAATCTAAAATTTTGTCGATTTCTACTCTTACTATAATCGATTCTTCTGAACCGATTGTCTTATATACTGAAGATGGGGCGAGAAGTATTGTCCCGTTATTCATAGAAATCTTTCTTGGCCTAAATCTATGCCAACCGTCATCAGTATCTTTCTTCCACATAGCGTGTATATAAGGCCCTATATTATATGGATGATTATATGGGGAACTAACTGTTAAATTAATTCCAGTGAACTCCCAATCCGAAGATAAACCAGAAGGAGCTAACCTATAATAAATTGTAGAATTTTCAGCATGATGCCCAGTTAGAACATTAGATAGCTTTCCGATAGCAGTGAATCCAATCGCGAACCCATCAAGCTCATATCTTTTTTCTATCCCGCCACTAATCTCATATACTTTGACCAAGTTATTATCTGGATTTCCATATAACATATCGTATGAACCCCTGAATCTCCATTCTCCTTTTACCGAGGGGTCTGATTCGCAATACATATATACCCAATAAGTCTCGCCGTCAATAAGTGGCAATGCCCTTGCTAATGAAAATACCCTTTTAGAAGCATGGGTTACTTTGGAAGTTAACGAAAGATCCTGTGATGAAGACCCTATTACCTTTCCTCCCTGTTCGGGATCACCATCATAAACTATAAGGTTAAGCGTGAGGTCAATAGAAGAATAAGTTGAATCATCCCAATCTATGCGTTTTTCAAAAACAGAAATCTCATTTAATTCGCAATCTTGATGAGGAACAAAACTAAACACCAATCCTTGATTAAATTTAATTGGATAACTAGCGCTTCCAATCGCATTTGCATAAGTAGATTGTATTATATACTGATCGTCTCCGATTAATGGTTTTAAATTGCTAGATGTTTCTTCAACATAATCGACATAAAATTCATCAAAAATCTTCCTAAAATGATTTCCATCTATAACCAAACTTCTTGCGGTTTGTTCTCCGCCATATTCCACAAATCTAGAGTATCCTTTAGTCCAATAAATAAAGTTAAAATCTCCTATAGATGGCGAAGAATCAGAAATCTCTTTTCTTTCTAGTTTTATTTTTATATCTAGGTACTTACAGTATTTTTTAATATCACGGGTAGACTCAGTTAGTGCCTCATGTTCTTCTATTTCATATTCAACCCAACTTTCAGAAAGTATTTCTGTTTCAGTATCTCCATATCTATAGGAAACTATTACAGAAGTATCATCTATGCTAGAAGAATTATATGAGATTAAATCAGCAGTAAAGAATGTGCTATTATAAAATCTATAAATAACCTCTCCCTCTATTGATTCTTTATCTAAATATACATAATTGCCATCGTCCTCAATATTTCTTTTACTAATGTAGCCGAATCCTGTAGAAACATCAAAAGCCTTATCAACGCTTCCATTCCATAAGAATTGCGAAGGAGTCAAATTCGTTATTTGATGGACAGTAGTTGAACTTACAAATGGCTCAGCATATTCTCCAACTATCTCTTGAGAAAAAGTAGTATTCCCAGAAACCGCTCTTTCTATAGCAAAAGATATCTTTTCATTTGAATATTCTGGAGGAAGCATTGAGAAGTAAATTGAAATGTCACCAGTTTCTATGTCTTTAACATTCTTAAGACAAACGCATTTATAATCTATTTTATCATCCTTTGTCAAATCAGTACTAGTTATATGATTAAATAAACTCTCATTATTTATCAATCTTACTTTAGTTTCTTTTTTATGATAAGATGGCACTGTTCCAAATCTTCCTCTAATACATCCAGATAAGCGATATGGGTATGAATACGCTTTGCTATTATAGCTTATTACCTCATCTCCTACAGAAACATATCCAGAGTTTGCAAATCCGACAAGAGAATCAACTTCAATATAATTTTGTGAAGAAGACATACCTAAATTTTGGGTAATACTTGCAGAAACATTAACTGAAGCCCTAGAACATATTCCACCTAGGCTATTATCTGAATCCGAAGTATAAGAATCGGTCCTAGATGTTAAGAAACTTTGAACCTCAGTCTCGTTCTCAGTTGTAACAAAAACATATTTCTCACTGCTATAAATAATTTCTTCGTCATCTAATATAACTCTTAGCTGACACGGAATAGACCCGGCCTTTTTAAAGTGATATTGAACAGAATCTAATGCGGAATCATAATCAGAATTAACTGCATCTAGTCTTATCCAATTATCGTTTGCTATCCTATATTCTAAATATTTTATTATTCCACTCAAATCCTGTACTGAAGACCCTGCAAATGGATACAAAACAGCCCTAATATATGTTTTAATATTTATTCCCAAATCAAATGAGGGTGCCTTATTAAAATTCCACACATTGCCTGCCGAAGCGGTAAAATTATTTGAATATGATGAATATTTTGCTGGGGACTGTATAATAACTTCTACTGCTCTAGAATCACTCCAGATAAATGATTTTGTTAAATATTCAATTGAACCGAAAGCCGCAAACATACTGTTAGCATCAACGATATTTCGTTGTACACTAGGATACATTATCGGTACACCCATTACATATGGATTTAATACACTCGAAGACTCAGTACTTTCTGAACTAGATGAAGTCGAAGATGATTCTGAAATTGTTTGAGAAGTTGATTTACTAGAAGAAGAGCTATTATCCGGCAACGTCACAGATGAATCGGAACTTTCACTACTAGTTGAAGAAGAACTGTTATTCTCCTCCGTGAATGAAGCAAACTTAAGATTTGCAACTCCTCCATAAACAACGAATGGTCTTCCTTGCCGATTCCATGTCATAGCCGGGCAACGGCCCACATCACCAACAATATCTATATCTTCTTGAGTCTGAGTATCTCTCCAATATACAGATAAACCAGATTCTGCATAATTATAAAAAGCAACTGCCGATGCGTAAGTATCACTTATATGTTTGACATATTGTGCGCCGAACATTTCGCAATCGGTAAGTGACGGGGAAAGGTCAGATGCTATACCGGAATTTGTGCTCCACAAATATCCGGTTGAATCGGAAGACTCAGAAATGTTTAAGGAGGCATCCCTAGCTGAGAAAAATGATGGATTCTTTGTTAAAAGCCCATCTGGCGTAGTTATATTTCCTCCGATAATATTCGAAGTTTTTGATATATTAATAATGCTTGCAATAGAGCCATAATAAGAACCCCCTCTATAGCCCCACCCGCTAGTTCCTCCATTAAATCCAGTAACGCAATAATCCTCATAATCCACATTTCCCATTGGAACCAAATCAAACGATGTACCAGAAAGAGAATATATTCCAATAACTATATCTGAACTGTTTTGTCTCAAAATTATATTAATATTTCTATAGCCATATAGATCGGTATTTCCATATGATATTATTGCAACTTTATATTCAGAACCAATATATTCCATGCCGCTAACGGAATATTCTAAAGGTTCTTGATAACGTAACCCAGAATAATATATATTACTATCATCAATCAAAACCTCATCAGTCCAAGAAGAACCATCACTAGAAGTTGTTAATATAACTGACGGCGTAGAATTTGAATATGCAACAGCTATCACTCCAGTTGATTCATTGTAATGCATCCTAACAAATCCATTACCAGAAAAATCATTGGCAACCAAATTTGGCCCATCAAGAACACTGCCTGTTTCATCTACTTTAGCACAGTATATGCTACTTGCCAAGCTCCATACAACCCAATAAGTATAATAACTTCCATTATATAAAAACGTTGGCTTTATATCTATTGTAGAAGAGCTATTAGAAGATAACGCAAGAGAATCAATTGTCCATGCAGTGGCCATAATATTCCTTTATTAGACTTCAAAATAAATGCTTGGGATTATATTATCATTTGTATAGCTAGTTGTATTTGGTGAAATAGCCCTCTTTATCCAAACGAAAAATAATTCATCATGTGATAAATCTTCGCCAATTGAATTTATATTTATAGAAGTCGCAGTATCAATAGATGTCGCCGTTGACCACGATGAAATATTTCCAGTTCCAACAGCAGGAGAAACGCCTTCCCCAGAAACCATAGTTCTTGTTGGCCCTCTAACTATTGTGAATAAATCCCCAACAGAAGCGCCAGTATTGACAAATGTTCCGCTTATATCAACCCTTCCTGTAGAAGGATTATAAGTTGTTATTCTTTTTGGAATTCCATCAACACCGTCGCCAGTTAACAGAAGCACGTAGGCTCCAACAAAATGCAATGCGCTTGTCCATCCGGCCCCAGGAAGTGTACTATCAATTATGTATGACTGTCCACCTGCTGTTGCGACACCAGACCCATCTAAATCGGCATACCAGTGCCTTTCAACAGCAAAGCTCACAGTGTCGTATGGGTTTGGAGACGCCTTAGTCGAAGTAGCTACAAATGTAGTTGTCGTATCTGGAACTCCTTGTTTCCAATTGCCTGAAATAGTAAATTTGCCGATTGAATCATCATAATCTGTAACACTATAGATGTTTTCAGATGGAGTGGCGCTCAATCCTGCGCCGCTAATAATTTGAAGCGTCCCGCTATTAAAGAAATCGTTAGCATATTGGCCTATTAAAGAACTATCAGTAAGAGTTCCATTTGTTGCGCTCGTAGCACCAGATGCAGTGCCTCTATATTCAACAGGAGCCAAGAAAACCTTAGCATTAAATGCAGTATCAGCGGTATTTGAATTAAGAACCGAGAAGCATCTATATTCAGTATCTCCGGAAGCATTTTCCGATGCTCTAACATGGTCGAACAGATTTTGGGATGTCACTCCAGTAATAACATCTCCTGAGCTATGCGCTTCAGCTACTCTTCCATTAACCCCTCTAACAACTCCTATTAAATATCCTGCCCCCAATGATGTGCTTCTTGCACTATAACTAATCATTTCGTTTCCTATTACTGCATATCCCGGATTTAGTGATGACGCTCCGGGCATATTACCAACATCGTCTACTTGGATAGACACAGCGGAATTTGTAATATTGGCACTTAACTGAGAGCTACCGTTTATTTCCGTAGAAGATCTAAACCCCCCAAGAGAGAGATTGGGATTTGTCTGTGCCGCAGAGCCATCATAATTTGTACCGTCCACAGACAGCCCGGTCAAATAAATTTTAATATCGCTAGATTGAATTGACATAATCAAAGATCTCCTGTATTTTGTTTAATTTATTCATTTGTTGAGACTTTATTTCCTTCATTTTGCCACTACTTTTGGAACTATTTTTGCTCCTCCGTCCATATACCTAACTCCATCATGAGTATTAACGGAGAATTTCCCGACATAATACTCACCATCAAACGTAGTTGGTATATTCGACAAATTAGTGCCGAGTGTCTCAATATCAAATTTTACTTCCTGGCTGTTATCTATAACCTTATGTGGTTTAATTTTTACCCAATATGTATTATAGCTAAGAACTGTTACATCTTGATAAGTAGTATTAACGGCCTCGCCAACTGAGCCTACCGAATTATTAAAGAACGAAATATCATAAATATCTGGTTCATTCAAATACAAATCAATGTTAATTGGTGCCGTCAAACCCTGAACAGTATAAAGTTCAATGGCCACTCTTTTAGCCCCGTTTCCAGCAGAAAGCCTCCAATTAGCAATTGTTGTATTTGGAAAAACATCAATAGAAAATTCATAAAACTCGCTATATGATGCACTAGAATCATCAGCATTCTTTATTCTATACGCCAAAGTTTTTTGCAATCCTTTTATCTTAATTGAAATATCTCTAGAATCTAATATTATCGTTTCCTGAGTGGCCAATGGATTTTCTGAATTAAATATATCTACAGGCACAGAATAAGTAACAGAATCGGTCTCAAGAGTAATGACAACATCCGATAGCGCCTCAGCGGATTCTGGAAGCTCCGATTGTGAGGCATCATCCGAATATTTTTTACCAATTACAAATTTATTTAACTGATCTGATACAATTTCGTCATCTGTTTTATCAGTACTATCAGAAGTAGCTTTAATTTTATCAAAGTTTATCAAATTTATTGACTCATTCTTATATATTTCTGTTCCAACACTATTGCCAAATCTCCCATCTTCCCACGCTAAATAAACAGTTTTAGATTCATCTATTTCAGCAGAAACCTTAATAACAGTTGATGGGTAAGAACTTGGACGTATATTTTCATAAGAGAATCTATCCAAAGATGAATTATATCTAGCGAAACAAACACTATTTGATGAGTCTGCTTTATCTATCCAATAAATATAAATAACATCATCTGAATCCATACACACACTTGGAATTATCGAATCAGATTGAGAAAACGATACTTTCTTAATAGATTTCCATTCTTCTGAAACATAATCATATTTAGCCATATAAACATCTTCTATATTCGAAGACTGCTTGCATGAGAATAATATATATCTGTTCATGTTTTTGTCAGTTATAATAACCGGGTTATTTGACCTTCTCATAAAGTTTGTTATTCTTATTGGCTTAGAGAAAACTCCGTTTGCATTGTTGCAATAATAAATCTCATATTTTGAATTATCAGAATTGTTTATCCTGGCAGAGAAAACAATATGAGCAATGTTATCAGAATCAATATGTATGTTTGGTTTTTCAGAATAATAACCATCAGAAATAACAACGTCATCGGAACCAAAATTGCTAGTTGTCCAATTAACAAAATTAGAATTACCATCAGAAGTCGTTGAGGAACTCATTCCGTACATTATAGAATGCGATTTATTTCTTGTGTCTTCCCAAACAAGATGCATGATATCGGAAGAATCTATTGCTAAAGACGGGGAAATAGATTCGCCAATAGACGAAATCAACTTAGTACTACCCCATAATTGATTAGACGAATTAGAAGGTCTGTATCTCTGATAATAAAGATTATAATTATCGTCATCAATAGATTGGAAAACAACATGCAAATCATTTATAGAATCGCAAACTGCTATTGGATTCACAGATGTCTGACTTAAATTAGTAATCTTTGTTGGTATATCATTGCTTGAAAAGCCGTTTATACTGTCTATATAGTAACCTACATCATCTGATGTCACAGTGAAATAAGCTCCTATTTCAACGCACGTTTTATTAACAACCCCAATTACCGGTACTCTTCTACCAACATAATCAGACCCCGAAGTAATACATAAGAAGTCGCCAATATAAACTCCAGAAGAAATAAAATCAGACTTAGGATCACAAAAAATATTTGACCCAGCAACTATTCTTCCATTTCTTCCATGACACCGCAAAACAGAATTTTCTTCGCTTAGATATTTAGTTGAATGATTACTTTCAAAATTATCTGCATAAATTTCAGAATAACCAGTTTTATTATCAGACCAAACTAATAACATCCCGCCCTTCTGTTTTTTGACAACAAATGGATCTATGCTATATCCAGTAGAGTTAGTCACTCTATCCTCTGCATCAAAATTAGAATATGACAACATATTTATCTTATCAATTCCGCCGTAATCAACAACTCCCAAAGAATTTCCAACAACCGCAAAATGTCTAGTTCCAAATGACGAATGATAAGTTGAATAATCAATATTATCAGAATATGGATCTATAGAATTATCATACGAAATTAAATCGAAATCGCTATAAGAAGCCTCCTCATAAGAAAGTTCTCTTTTCCAATATTTTAATCCTGTTAATTTTGCATCAAGAAAATTAGAAAATGTATAAGAATCAGACGGCGTAGGATAAGGATAAATTGTACTCTGACTAGAAATATTTTTAACTCCATGCGCCCCAATTACAAATGGGCTATTAGTTCTCTTCACATCTCCAAATATATCATATTTATATACTGAAAATACTTCGTCATATGGATTCTTTACATATACTTTTAAATCATATCCGCTATAAACAATTCCTATCTTAGCCGGTTGGTCAGCTATTAAATCTACGATAGAAACCTCGATTGAATCATAAACAGTATTTATTGAAGCGCTTAAAGTAAGGCCGGAAGATCCACCAAGAAAAACCTCATAACCCTTGCCGGAATCTGACTTTGAAACAATTGTCTGTGTTGTTGTTGACAACCCTTTTGGAATTATTGTGAAAAGAATTGAGAAAGATGTCAATGATTCATCAAGATCTGTCATATCTTCATTATCGATATAGAAACACTGTTTATTAATAGAAGTAAATTCCATATATGTGTTTTGAGAGTCCCTAGTAGGAGGACTATCTGATGCGGTTAAATTATTTACAAATTTCCTATCCTTCCACGAAGATGTAGCCACATTGTCTTCATCTATATCCTTTTTCTCATCATATAGCTTTACAGAACCGGAATAATATAATATGCAAATCTTATCATTAGAATCAAATTTTACATCAGAAAGGTACCCAGTATATAAAGAAACAGATGATAAATCTATTGGGTATGTCTTAAATACATCCCCATATGAAGAGGAACGAGCTATCTTTAAGAAAACCTGCACTGGTACATCTTGTTCAACATGTGAATAAGATATCAATGGGTTCCCATTAGAATCAATATCTATCGAAACCGAATTTGAATTAAAATCTATAAACTTATAATTACTTAAAAATCTATCAAGTAATGCAGATAGATTATGATTATATTTTTGATAACGAGACTCCGAATTACAGATATAAGAAATATGAGTGTATCCATTTATTTGGTCATAAACGGCGGTAATTTCAGACACCGAGGCATTCTCAGAAAAAGATTCTGCCAAAGACCACGATCCATTTAACTTTCTATAAACTGAAAGTCCCAATGTTGTGCCGACAAAAATAAACATGTTATTGTTAGAATCAAGAACAATAGAAGTTGATATAAATTCTCTTTCGCCGTCATCATTTGCTACTGTTTCAATTGTCCATTTACTTCCGTCATAATATGCGATTTGCAAAGAGAACTGTTCCTCATCGAATTTATATACATAAGAAATATATATCTTTGTCCCAACTATTTTCATTGAGATATTTCTCTTTGAAGATCCTGCCTGCATATTGATATAATCGATATAGGAAACAGACCACTCCCCACTTACTCTTTCCAACAATGCTATTGCAAATGAATTTAAATCATAATATAATACTACTGGGTTTCCGCTAGAGTTTATTCCTAATTGAGGGGAAATGCCTTTTATCTGCTGTTTGTTTACCTCTATATTTTCAAAGCTAAGATTATCATTTGAATATGTAAAATAGCTCAATAAATAAGTAGAACTTTGAGAAAAAACTCCATGTCTTACATCTGAAGAATCAATTTCTATACTATACGACCCGCCATTATTGTTGGAACTAAATAAAGAGTCTGAAGCAATTGGGACAATCCCTCCAGTGTCTTCGGATTCCGAAAAATCAACTTTTAAGTTCCAATCTGATACTAATTTATAAGTTATATCCATTTTATATCGTTTCCGTTACTATTATTCTTGCGGTTGCTGAATATGAATCTGCTTGAACTTTTACAATATCCTTTGAAATAGATTTATCTGAGGCCTCAAAATATGCAACCTCCTCGTCCGTTGTTTTAAGCTCGCTTCCAGAATTATTTTGATCTATAGTCCATTCTATAGAGGAAAATGCCAATGAACTTTCGCTAAAAATACCGATATATAAAGAAGAACCAGGAGAAACATATGCCAATGATGGATCTACTGTTATTTTCCCACTCTGAGTTCCAGCAAGAATATATTTTTTGTTATAAATATAATCATACTCCGATTTTCCATTATACAATGATGATTTATCATATTTCGATATTGCGACAACAGCATATATATATATGGTTCCCGATTTTAAACCATAATCATGTAAATTGTATACCGACTGCAATGAGTCGAATGGAACTGTGGCAATCCTATTTTTTGTTAAATCAGTAAAATCTATCAAATTATTTTTTGATGATGAACCTGTTTTTTCAACTCTATACACCTCAAAATGAGAAATGACTGAATCTAAACTATAATTCCATAATAGTTGAATTTCAGATGCTCCTAAAGACATAACTCTTAAATTAGTTGGCAAAGCAGGATTACTCTCTATCTCGTCTCTTGAAACAGTAATATTGATTGTAGACTCTCCAGAAGAATTAGCTTTCTTAATAACAATTTTCGACGTTCCTAATTTTAAGGCGAATAAATCAGCATAATCATTGTGTCCAGAAAGAGATACACAATCTCCATCAACAAACCATAAATATTCTTCCGTAGCAGATGCATCTTTAATATACGCCTTCAAGCTATAATGCAAATCTATTGAAATTGAAATGGAGTTACCAAACTCAACCTCTACTAAACTCTCCGAATCTGCTGAAGCTGATGAAATAGCCAATTTTAATGAAGCCTCCGATGAGGGGTCTGAAATTAAGTATTTCTGATTTGGCAAGACTATATACGAACTTACTCTATAATAGTATGTTTCCCCATCGGTGAAAGGTCCATAATCAACAAATAAATCTTTATTCTCTCCGACAAAGTAAAGAGTTTTCCAAGAGCCACTTCCATTTTTTCTCTGTATAACAAATCCATCCTCATAGTTAGAACTATCAAGCCAAGAAAGACGGACAGTGTTCCCTGTTTGATCTAACTTAAGACCAGTTGGCACAATTGGCGATATTATGACCGTTTTAAAATATGCATATTCTGTGTATGTTTTAGCCATCTATATATCCTCTTATTCTATACTGATAATATTTTCCAGGTATCAAAGAACTATCGACATAATAAGTATAAGCAGTTTCTCCAAGAGATTTCCATTCATAGAATCCCTCTTTTCTTTCTATTGAGTATCCATTAGCTCCTCTTAAGCTTCTCCACCTTAAAGTTATCTCATTTTGCCCACTTACTTCAAATAATAATCCTTTTGGAATTCTATGAGAAAAATCTTCTTCAAATTCAGAACTGCTAGAACTAAGAGAGACATTTGATGTGCTAGACGTACTTTTCTCCAAAGTTGATGAACTCGAACTTTCAGAACTATCTGACGAAGAAGATGATGAACTGACTGATGATAAAGAGCTAGAAGTAGAATTTGCCACAGTTGAAGAAGAAGATTCACTTTCCAGTGAGGTTGAAGAATCAGAAGAAGATGATGAATTGCTGCTGCTAGAACTAACAGTAACAGAAGACGATGAACTGCTACTATTAGCCGATTGACTTTCACACGCCAAACAACTAGAAAATTGATCATCTACTGTGTGAGTTATTGAATCAGTAGTACTTCCAACTAGCTCATAACAAACCTCATTAACCATAACTGAAGGTGATGTATTTTCTGTAACAACTATATCGCCATCCCAAGCTTCAACACTCAGTGCAGAGGATACATCAGAAATATGGCATCCAATACCAACAGTTCCGTCTACATTGCCGGCAAAATTAAGAGCAACGACTTTATACGATCCGCTAATTACTGCTAACATCGCAGAACCAGAATCGCCTCCCTGAGAAAATCTAGAAGTGGATTGATAGACAATAACATGATTAAAATATGCGTCGTCATTTGAAGAAGGGCCATATGAAACTGTAACTAAAGCGTCATCATCGGTTATTGTTGTCGTTGGAGGAGGAGTAACGCCAGTTGTTCTTCCGCTTTTATGTAATTCTGTTCCAGTAGTGTATTCAGATTTAGAAGCAAAAGAATATGGTCCATCATTTATGTCGTATATTTTAGTTGATGCATCATCTGTGCCTATTGAGGATATAGCACAATCAACAAGATTTGTTTGGCCAGCATCAAATTTAAGAGCTACCGCCCTAACTACCGTTCCATATATATCGGCAACATCTCCCCCATCAGATGGAGATGGTTGCATCATATTATTTCCTGCTACAGACGTAGATCCATAGGTGGCTGCACTATATACCGGGTCATATAGCAGTCCGACACAATGGTTATTGGTTAAAGCCACTAGGCTATCAGTAGTAGAATCTTTAACTACTAAGCCCAGCGTACAAGCCGTGCCTGTTTCCTCCATGGCGCTTGTCCCTCCTTGCAATGGACGATGACTTTCATCGTGTGGTGGGCATCCATCGCCGCTTCCATCCGTGCAAGTTGGAAATGCTTCTATCTTAGGAAATTCAACAATGTCAGTTATTACACCATCTGGAAGTATTCTAGGAATAATATCTTTATCATCAAGTTCTGCAACATTTACTTTTTTATGAACTCCGATAACAACGCATGGAATTCCGGTATCAATTCCATTTTTAACTTTAGTTCCGGCAAATGCAATAACAAAGTTTGGTTTTTTAGCAAATATATCCATTGGCATGTTATTTACATCGAAAGATTCTATCGATTTATATTCTCTTCCGCCATAAATAATAGGGAATTCAGTGCTTTCAGCCGAAAAAGCAGAAGCAGTTATTCCCAGATTAAGATCTGAGCATGGAGTATATTTTGTATTTGCCATAGTATCACCTTAAGGATTTGAGGAATTTTTGACCAACAATGTTTTGATCAAACTGAGACAATATTATTTTTCTCTCTTTAGCGGTTTTTTCCTTTAGATTGTCAAAATTATTGACAACCCATTGCATAATTTCAGATAAATGGAACCCATCATATATATTATATGTCGTTCCATTAAACTCATCTTTTGAATAAATTCTTTTTTCTTTATCTTTCCTAATCATAAATCCGGTATTTCTATCAAGGATTTCTCTGCATCCCCCGTCACTCGGCCCAATGCAAATAAGTCCCGAAGCAAATGCCTCAATAAAGCTTAACCCAGAATTAACTCCAGAAATTCTAACAAAAAAGTCACATGACTCATATAGCCCAGCCATTTCTTGGTCAGTTAATGGGGAAGAAATAAGAATAACCGGTGGAACGTCACTGTTATGCCGTTTCTTTTCTGCATCTATTTCTCTTGCTATATTTAATTTATTATATTTTGAATAGTTAGAATCATTTGCCTTTAATATGAGACAAATATCATCGTCTGAAGAAAACGAATCATAGAAAGATTTGACAACACTCAGCCAATTAGAATCTTTTCTTAAATTAACAACGCTTAAAAAAGAAAACTTCCTTTTTCCATTAATTTTAAACTTATTCGCGCTCTTAATTATCCTTGAATTAATAGTTGGGGGGACAATAATAACTTTATTTTCAGATATTCCAGAATCACATATAACTTTTTTAGTAAAGTTATTATATACTAGAATTTTTTCTTTATTATTTAAAATCTTATAATAGTATGCTGGTAAATTATTTGCTTTAATAGAAAAATAAGGAATAAAATTATCATAAGAGCACAAGCTTATTGAAGATAAAACAGAATTAAAAACGATTCTTCTTCCATTAACTGAATCGGTATTCTTAGAAACGAGTTTACTAAAATACCTTTCTTTATTTTTTGGCAAAAACTCAAAAGACTCGCTAATATCATCAACAGAAAAGTTAGCATTCATAGAAGCAAGAGAATCAATTAGATTTCTTGCAATTTTAGCCTCGCTAGTATGGTTAAAAAATGGAGATATTATGCCACACGTTTTTCTCATATAACATTCCCTCCTTTTTCTAATTTAATATTTAGATCAGAAACTATTGAAGCACCAAAAGAGTTTAATAAATCAAATATATTAAACCCACCATCTATTTTACTAAGATTATTCTCAATAAAACTATAGGCCATATCGCTTTTACGAATTGAAGAATTTTTATCTTCAATAATTTTTCTCATGCTATTTCCCATTTGTATTGTATCTAAACTATCTCCATTAATAAAATTAACAATCCAACAAGTATTCTTTTTACATATAAACTGATATGAATCAAGGCGCGAAATGATAACTGGGATTTTACATCTCATTGCGGTCAAAATATTATTATCATAATAATCCGTTAAATATGGAGCAACAAAACAATCAGAAAATTTCAAAATATCTTCTAAATTGTTTCCTGAAACGACATATATTCCATCAAATTTATCCCTATTAAAATTGTTAAGAGAAAGAAATCTATTGATATCTCTATTTACTATTGATGCATCCTCATTTGTCGATATTATTATATCAGCACTCCCGTCAAAAAACTCATTGCAATAAGCGAAAAGCATTTCTTTCCAACCTCTTTCTTCCAGCCAATTAGAATGAAATAAAAACGTATAATTTTTAGTTTCTGATTTTACAATATTTAATTTATCAGAAAAACAATACATATTATTGATCTTTTTGAAACCCATTTTTCTTAATTTCTCTATTATAAGAGGATTCGGAGAAAGAATCATGTCCATATCCTCTAAAATCTTCCTATCAGACTCTTTATAAACATAATCTGGAAAAAGATAAATAATCATTTTTGATGCAATAAAATTCTTTAAAACGCGATTCGGATTACATAAACATATCTGAATATGATCACCGTCTAATGGACGAGAATAAAAGGAGAAAAGATCATTTCTTTCTTTAAACTTGCCCACACAAACTAGTTGCATCTTATATCCTGCCAAATGAAAGTTGTTAATGATTTCATTTGTTAAGACATCATTTTTTTCATAGAATATTTTCAAAAACATATTTCACTCTCTTAAGAACCAATAATAATGCTGTTATCTAAAAGCGACCTAACACAATTTGGACTGTCAATCTGCCCAAGACCAAAATCAAATAAAACATTGCCATCAGAATCAACTTTTATTATTCTGCTACTCTTTTCTTCTACTAAAGACTTCTCTGAAATGACAAATAAACCAGTAGCTTCCATATCGACAGACGAAGGGAACAAACCATCTGACGAAATATATTCAAATCTAACTTTTTTGCTAACCCTATCTACTAATATTGTTTTTCCTACCGCATTTACTGCTATATCGCTATCTGTACTAGAAAAATTGGCAGTAGATATAGATGGATTAGACTCACCTGTTTTAACTTCAAACGTAACCGTACCTGTAACACCTTCTATTTCGATAGTTACCGTTGCGACACCTTCAGAATTGGCCGTACATAAGCCAAATCTATCAACAGAAATAACAGAAGTGTTATTAGATGACCAAAAAGATCTATCTCCAAGCATCAAATTATCGCTTGAATCATAGGCATCCACAATTAATTGAAATGAAGCCCCTGAGTTTATGGTATATTCGGTTTCAGTATCAACGCCAGCATGAGCAATAACCTTTGAAATATCGACATCATCAGTATTTAATATCGAAGGTTCTCCAACTATCCCGCATAAAGCAAAGAAATCGTCATCGTACTCGCTGGCTCCACCTCCAGTATTTAAAGAAAATGAAAACTTATCTTGTTCAAAAGAAAACGCCGTTACGCCTAAAGTAGATATTTCAACAACAGACGAAACGCCGGTATTCTGCCTTCCCCACTTCTTAGCATTTGCAACCAAATAGTTTCCGTTATCAAGGAGGGTAACATCTACCGGTGTATTTATATCATTTACATAAATGAAATTTCCTTTGAATATAGTTAATCCACCAACTCTTAATGATTTAGAAACAGTAAAATTATCACTTATTTCCTCCGCAAATGCATCTGTCCTAACAATGAGTTTCATAGATGTTTTTTCTTCTAAAAGATCCTGATTAGTAGTTGATAGAAGTATATTAAATACTGAAGCTGTGCCAGATGATGAAATTAATGAATCTTCAACAATTGAATCAGAAGCTCCTAAAACTATTGTTTCAGTACTCGTTACAATTTCAAACTTAGTTAAATCAACTTCACTTATTGTAACATCTTTACTTAACACTATTGTTAAATAACCAACTGAAGAGCGATAAACGGAAGATAATACCGTTAATTCGTCAGATGTACCAACATATGTTCCCATTCCGAAAACAAAAGTTCCATCAGCATCAATTTCAATAATCCGATCATTGCCAGAATCACAAAATAGATAATTTCCTCCATCAAGTCTGTTAACTCCGTAAATAAGATCATAGCCCGTGTTAAGACTTCCAATAGCCACCTGAGATGGTGCAGAAGGGGCCTCATTGCCCCTATAGCCGAACATTGGTATGTCAGACGTATCTAACTCCGAAATGAGCACCGAATTTCCGTAGTAAATGTTTCCTACCGAAATAGGTTCTTTTATACGGACGGACCCAGAAGTGGTTGTTAAGTCTATTTTTGCAGAGTATGTTCCGTTATCCCAATCATCAAGTGAATCAATAATAAATCCGTTATCGGATGATGGAATTATATACGTTACCTTGAATAAATCAATTTCTGGCGTATTTGTTTTATCAGTATTAGAATTTATAATTATATCTATCTCTAAGTCAGTATTATTACTGACTTCTGGAGAATCACCACTAGCACTCAGATAAGCAGAAAAAGGAGTTAAATTCAATGAACTAGCCGTTGAAGCGCTTCTTGCTCTTATTTTTACAGAACCATCATTTGAAACATAGTTATATGATATAGCATCCCATTGAGCAGGAATTGGTGCACTTATTCTATATCTTATATTTCCTTCCTGATAATAAAGAGAACTTTTCTTTAAAACTATATTGTCAAAAACAATTGAGAAATTAGCTGAAACATCCCAACCTAAAGTAGTATCTGTATAGAATATTATTTTTTTAATTGTATCTACTGTATATGAAGAAAGATCTATAGTAATATTTTTAAATCCATCAGTAACTTCATTCTGAGATAGTAATATTGTCGGAGATTGGGTTATTTCAGTTCCGCTACCGTCAATATAAACAAGATACATATTTATTTGAGCATGTGCTAAATCGGTCGCCTTAACTGAAACCGACAAAGAATCATAATCAGTCCAATCCTGAACGGCGTCATAAGTTTTAGTATATGATAATGAAACAACTTGACTCGCGGTAATTTCTCCCCCATAAAATCCACTTTCTTTTTCATCTACAGTAGATTTAAATCCACCTGCGTCAGAAACGACAGAGATGTTTTTGGTAAATCCAGTAACTTCCTCGTCAGTTTTTGAAGAATTTTCAAAATCTATAATAACTAATTCCTCAGCGGGGCTTTTTGAAAGCTTTAATTTATTTGAAGAAATTGAAACATTTTGAGAAGAAAAATAGTTATTAAAATCACTATTACTGTTATAAGTTCTATTTAAGATATTTCCAGATTCAGAAACGATTCCCTCAATGAAATGGTTTTCATCATCTATCGTTGCTGTTGTTGCGTCAGTATCACTATACGAATCAGGAGAAATGCCAGGAATGAACAACAACATGTTGCCGACATAATCATCAACATTTGCCCAAAAATGTTTATGAGACAAGAAAAGTTGCATGAGGTTTGCAGATGCTACTTCTCCCAATAAATGAGAATTTTCATAAGATAACATTCTAATAAATGAATCAATCTGAGCATGAGTTAATGTCCCAACATCTTCAAGATCATAATGACTTATTTGAGGAATCACAGATTGCCCCAATCTTCCACTAGTTATCTTTGATGCATCTAAATCTCCTATATTCTCCGAAGGAAGTTCGCCACTTACTTCTCTGGATAAATCTATTTGCGCAGGACTATCTCCGCCATAATGCCTATGGTCCTTAACTAAGTCTAAAGCAGCCTGTACAAAACTTATGTTATTTCTTGGGCCAGTATCAGTAGAGACAACACTAGTACCGCCAGTAACAACCCTTCCTATTATAATATAATTTTCATTTATTGAATCGCTTATTGATGTTGAAAAGAAAACATCAACATCGCTTTGTACTACACTGGATTTTTGAGCCAATATGAATAATGTTGAATTAGGCAATAAGTTAATTAAAGAATATGCAGATTCTGTTTCAACATATTTATAGTTTATAACTCCTTTTCCACTGTCTATTATAATTGATAAACCGCTTCCTGCCGTTATGTCCCATCCATCTACTACTCCATTTCCAAATACTTCAAAAATACCAAGCATTTGCCTGTCTATAGTTAGATATCTATCTTCCTCAATGTCGGCAGTCAATATCTCACCTTCTGCTGCATAAACTAAATTAAAATTTTCCGTTACTCTTGGCATTTGTTATACTCCAATTTTTGTAGGTCCATTAACCCTATCAACACCAACCATAAAATACATAACATTATCGTTTACATCTCTTATTGACGACAAAAACTGTCCATCCTGAACTGGTATTGTTCTATATATACTATTACTTTTTCCGTGCATTGCCGTCTGATTTGAAACCATATCAGAATAGCGTTCAACTTCCGATTTAACAAAAGTATCTATAATATCTGCAAAAGATTCAAAACCTCTAAGAACCGTCATTTTATTCTCCTATTATTTAATCTCTTCGCTATAGTTACCAGTATTCATTGGAGGATAAATCCATTCGCCAGAATATTCGGTTTCCCAAAGATTGTTTTTAGCGTCTATTGTATGGGATATTTTTGTAATTACTACAAGAGCATCATCGACGGCTACCATATCAAATATATCTACACCTGTATTTCCTCCAATGCACTTCCAATTTATACTATATGTTGGTTGGAACATTCTAGTATAATATCTTATAATTTTCTGAGTTCTCTCATAATCGCCAAAAGCAGCTTCATCTTGTATGAACGTTCTTTCATATCCCAAGAATCCAAAACTATCCGAATTTGTTAATGAATCATAATTAGTATCACTTATAAGTATTATTCCTCTATTTTTTGCATCTACTGAGAGTATCATAAGTTTATTAAAAATATCACTGTTATTCCACTGCGTTGTTTTCACATTATATGCAATTTGGCTATTATGTCCAGGAACCGTTTTATTTATCGGTTGATATTTTCCAATTGGTTGTATATTTATATTATCTCCTTTATGGCTGCTATAAAAAGTAAATTTAACATCAGCCGGGCCGTCAAGTAATATACTAGACCCGCTCAATAAAGTACCCGGTATTTGTTGATAACAAAATCTTCCTTTAGTATTAAAAAATGCGCACTTGCTATATTTCTTTGCTAGTTTTTTAATTGCATCAGCAACAGTTGTTCTATCTGCAAACTTTGCCGAAGGCTCATTGAAATTAAAAGATATCGGCATCGTATCTCTTGAATCTGTATGAACTCCAGTTTGATTTATAATACCAACTGTATCTAATAATGCTTTAATTACGCTAGTGTCTAACTTTCCGTCAAAATACGGAGAGTTTATTATTAGCTTTGATTCCAATATGGTCCAAAAATCTTTTAATTCAAATTTTAAAGTTCTTTTTCCTGCCTCTTCATTTATATTTGGATTAAACGCTATGCCACTAAATATTTCCCTGTCTGCATCTCCACTGTACCCAAAATTAATTTTTCCTCCCGGTGCGTCACCAGACCTATAGGCCTGAAATATATCTTTTGCACAATTAAAATGCGACCCATTTATAGTCAAATATCTTGCTTTACCAATAGACTGAATAACGGCATTTCTAGCTTCAGAATTATAACTGGGAGAATATATATTAAGAGTCATCGACCCGGAAGCAGAAACAGCATGATAATCTTGCGCTTCTCTTGTTATCTCTATTGTCTCAACTATGTCGGCTATGTCTATCGGATCGGTTTTTATTTTAGTAGTAACCATCGGAGACGATTGCCTACAAAATTGCAATACAGGTGTTATGCAATAACCATAATTAAAATCTCCATATTTTTTATTAATACTAGATGCGATACCAGCATTCAGTGTGATGCTAGAAGATAAATTACTATATTTCCCATTGGGGGTCGATTCATGGTGTATTTCTAGCTTACTTCTTTCATCAAGTTTCCCGCCATATCCTCCGAATTTACATCCCGGCCTAGTTTCCAATGTCGCTGATCCATTATGATCAGTTATCATTTGGGCTATATTTGGATAAAATCTGGTATTAGTTTTCAAACTCTGTGGAATTTTTCCGGCACCAGCAGACGAAAGATATGAATAAAATGTCCTGTCTGCGCTAAAGACCTTTTTTTCTTTTAAATCAATACTTGCATCTGGATAATAATTTAGATGACAAAAACTAATTCCACAAGAAATATTACCACCAAAAACCTTAATATTACCGCCTACAAGGTTATAGTTTACATCTCCAGACAAAATAATATCATTCTCACTTTCGGGGTTTTTTCCATCCGCTGAATCTTGTTCAATTTTCGCAAGGACGAATGGAGATAAACCAATAACCCACTGTTTTGTAAAAACATTATTTTCTATTAATAAATGTCTACCTAATTGTCTTACTTGAATTCTTAAATGGCCATTAACACCAAGCATCATTTCTTTCCCACATGAAATAGTACTCTCGTTATCGCCATCTGGCTTATATTCAGATAACATTTTTACAAGTTTCTTATCTCCGCCATAAACTTGAAATAACTTTGGATTAGAGTCACTAGTAATAAGAATGAAGAAACAATCGCCAACAGGAGAAACGTTGCCAATCTGAACAATTATATATGATTTATTTACAAGATAAAAAGCGCTATTCGTTATTTCATCAGCATCTCCAGTAAAAACAGCAGAATTATCCCAGCTATCATCTTCATCGCCATTTTCCATAAAAGCCTTCTGAAGACGATTATCAAATAATATAACGCTCCTATATTTTGATCCTTCAGTATCTCTTTCAAAAATTTTAATAGTACTGGTTAAATCATCTACATCTTTCTCAGTATAAATATCTAAGTAAAATCCAAGTCCGCCAGGAATAGGGATTAATTTTTCTAGGCACCAATGAACTCCAATCCCAGTAGGCCCATTTTCTGCCCCCTGAAGTTGTGTCTGCCATGGTACTAATTTCGTCGGCGTAGCATCTCCTGTAGAAAGTCCGCCAGCAGAGGGGGCATCGACGGCAAAAGAATTGATCGGAACGCTCTTAAGTTTGTACCCCCATTTGGCACACCTTTGCCGGCTTTCATTATAATAATCAGTTGTACCGTCTTCTCTTCCCATGGCATATTCAAATCCATCAATTAAAGGAGGATATATAATTTTTCCTTCTACGACCTCACGGTACAGTCCATTACTAATTTTCCATCCAAAATGAGTTACGAAGTTACTTTTATCATCATGTAATACCCCGTCAATTATCCTATCGTTATCATACATTAAACCATTAAAGCTATACGCATAAAGGAAATTATGATAATAATTACTTTTTGGATAAAGAGCGAGTCCGTATAGCCCGTCAAGCTCAGGAAGAGTTTGTAGGCGGCCACTCTTTCCTGATATTTCAGAAAAACCACCGCTGTTAGTAGAAAAAACCACATCCCTCTCAAACGAATTTTTAAAGTAAACAGGAGGTTCCTCATTAAAATTGACACTTATATCAAGAGGCCCATGACCAACGGGGGCCGGTACATTAACCTCTTCATGTGGTTTTCTATCCGACATAATATTTTACCTTATATTAAAACCGATTTATCTGGTATCCAAGAACCGCCGTCATAAAAATATCCATCAATTGTGTTGCTATCATTTACAAGAAATATCCTAATATATCCTCCATTTGTACAATAACCAGAAATTGGCTGAGCACTATAATATTCCCTACTATAATAACTGTCTATATTATAAGGTTTTTTTTGAAAACTACTAAGAAAAATGTGCCTTCCTTCGGTAGATTTCAATTCTTCGTAATTAGATTCTCCAATAATTGCCTCAAAATTCCCGGCAACCGCATAAATGGGAGTAGAATTTATTATGTCTGCTTGTTCATCTAAATCTTGCATATTAAATATTTCTTCATCAATTGTTTTACAAAGAACAGCACCTAAATAAAAATATAAAATATATACAACATTCTGGTATTTATTATACAGCAAAGATATATTAGTTCCTTCTTCAGAATCCTCTCCATCACTTAGATAATTTATTCTTACAACATGCTCAGTATCGGATGAATCATCTACTTTCTCATATTTCCAGCCATTTTCCCAATTAAACCCGTTATCATATGAGTTTAGGTTTCTAATTACCGTCTTGCCGTTCTTATCTTCGCTTTCTATAAAGAGACGTAAAGCGCCCCTCTTGGACATGAATACAGAATAATCAGTACTGCTCGGTTCGCTCGCCGCCAATCCCTCCGACTCAGTTTTAGTCCCTATATAAATGAATTTATTTCCATTACTCATATCCTTGGTTGTTATATCCGCATTATTGCTAGAACTAATAGATAAAACAGAGCGTCCATACCCCTGGTAAGACGCCACATCCTCTTCAGAAGATATTACATTATCGCTTATATCCTCATAAACGTATTTACCATCAGCATCTTTTTTAGCGACATTTTCAGCATCTTGTTTTATTAATTTACCCCAAACCAAATTGCATGATTGACGGCGAAATGTATCCAATGCTTCAACTTTTTTATTTGGGTCTGTGGGAGTCATGAAAAATGTAATATCCATAGGGACACACAATAATGAATCTTTATAGAAATGAAATATAAAAAACACATCATCTTCCATATTAGGAACACCTTTAATGTCACTTATTTGATCTCCTCTCATAAGAATATTTTCATATTTAAACCATCCAAAAGATTGAGAGCTTGTGAATACAACATTTATTCTACCGTAAGAATCCGTATAAAATAATAAGATATTTCCTTTATTGGTAGCAGCAGCAGCCATTGATTTAATGTCACTTATCAAATGAAACCTTTTCTCTATGCTTGGATCTAACTCTATAATCCCACATGACTCAAGAGAAAATTCAGAATCCGACATAATTATAATTTCTTCCATATCTTCCCATGCCCCAAGTTCAACATAATATTCTCTTCCAACAGGTAAAGTAATTCCACATATTTCCCTATCCAAATCTCCAATTCCTTTTATCCTGACAAATACAGATTGAAAAGAGTCATCCTTCGATGTCGTATTAACCAAAACTTTAATGGCCCTTATAACCGAATCAGAACTCATGCCAGAAATGCTAAAAACCCTGACTGCACTAGCTGGCTTATCGGCATAAGTATCAGTAATATCATCTATAGTACCAACAACTGTTAAATATTTGGCTATAGAAGTTGGAGGGGGGTCTATAGTAGGAGAGGATATTAAGTTACTATCATCATTAAATGTTTTTGCGGTATCGGTATTATCTGCAATAAACATAGATCTTCCTGGTTCCTCATATGTTCCTTCCCCAGTAGGAGAACCAGTACCGAGAAGTTTATTTCCTGAAAATTCTATTTCATCGGTAGTTTTACTCATCTTATATGCCATCATAATCTTAAAGAAATCATCATCAAAGTAATGATAATATAATTTGCCTCTAACCGTCATAAAGAACATCGGGTCTTGTATTGCCGTAACATATTGCCCGCCCTTGCTAAGTAGAACCTGAATTACTCTCCCATTCCCCCCGTGTCTTATTCGAGAATATGCACTAACCATTCTTGTATTCTTTGGGAAGTTTCTCTTATAATAATTACTCATAAAGAAGCCATAATATTGCGTGTTAATCGCACTAAATCCAACTCCAGTAGCTCCGCCCTGTTGAACAAATCCATAGCCACCGCCAGAATAATTAACCGCATTATCAGCGACATATCCTAATTCAAAATTTGAAGGATGAGCGCTGTCTACAACAATATCGTTTGTGTTGAAAAATAAAGCTTCTTCTGTTGTTAATGTTGATTCTTTTGCTTTTTCTTCTAAATATTTAGCATAACTAGTGCTATATCCGATTCTCTCAGAGTCTCTTATTGCTAAATTTCTTTCAGTCATATTATATTTTGCCCAGGTCAAATATCTATCAGTACCTGAAATCTGGTTACTAACAGGATCATAAGAAGCATTTTCATTTAATAATCTATGAGCATTAGCATCCATTTGCCATGTTTCAGAAACTCTCCACCCCTCATGTTCACCGCCAGAATGGTCAGTCCACTTCTTCCACAAATAATGTGCAAATCTTGACTTGCTTGCATTTTCATATGGAAAATATCCGGCGGTAAGATTTACTCCAAATTGTATTAACACAATCTGATCAAAGGTCATATCGACATGATGCCTAAATAAATGATCTTTTACTCCCTCATAAGAAACTATATAGTTATCTCCGATATTTAAGTTCTTTACTTTAATTCTTTTTGAGTTTGTCTGATTACTTGTTGTTTTATGTTCTAGAGTATATTCCTGATCTGGCGAACCCTGCTTTCCTTGAAATCGGTTATATGCCGACCAATCACCGTTCTCATCAAAGTTAGCATAGAATTCAAACCAAGCATCTTTCTCATCATTATCATCTGGTTTATCTGGTAATGTATCTGGATCAACTGGATTTTCACCAACAGAATCCAATATCTCTACCACATTGCCATTCTCATCTAATGTGACTTTAAAAATATATGCAACATCTATAACATGAAGAGGAAGCGTCAGTATATCATTTGAAACGTTATCTTCTGTCACAGTAATGAGTTGGTTCCAAACTGGACCTGATACCACAAAATCCAAATCAAATACGATATAATCTGTAGCAAGACCAATTTGAAATATCCCAAGAGAACCAGTTGTTGTCATTTGAGGATTTAACTCAAAGTAATATTTATAAACAAGTGTTTTTGATGGCAATAAATCAGAGTCTATAACTCCTACTTCATGTTGTTGGCTGGAACTATAGGCGAGATCCCACCCGTCATTAATTGCGATATTTTCATTGAATATTCCCATTAAACACCGGCTTTTGCTTTATTTCTATTAATCATAGATTCTCTCAATTTCGATTCAACTTCATTTATAGTATGAGTAATTAAATTATTATCATTCTGTTGTGAAGACAGTTCTGGGTTATAGTTGTATCCTATGTCTATCCCCCCAATATTAACCCTACCTGAACCCTGTCCTCCTTGCATTATTTTTCCTCCGAAACTCATAATATTTCCCTTATTAGAATATGAGTTTCCTATTGAGTTTAATGTTCCCAACATATCTAAACCTATTTTAGATGCCTGCTCACCGGATATAACTCTTTCTCCTGCGGTTAAGTAATAGGGAATATTTCCATTTCCTTTGATTCTTCCTCCTCCAGAAGTTACATCGAAACCTGCTTTTCCAAAGGATTTATTCCTTTTGAAAATTTTGTTTGCGTTTCTATTTAAAATAACATCATTTTTTCCAAGCATGTATCTCTCGGTATCTGTTCCTTTTGGTATTCCTGGGAATCCTTCAGAGGCATAATTTGGAACAAATCCTCTGCTTTTATGTTGAGGTATTATCTCAGTTCCTCTATTACTTGAAGTAGAAGTTCTATCTTTATTATCTGATTTTAAATGGTCATCTTTACCTTTTAGTCCAGCCATAACTCCTTCTTTAGCTCCTTCTTTAGCTCCTTCTTTAATTGCTTCCTTTATTTTTTCTGCCTCACTTTTTCCGGAGTTAGCTATTGCTGTATATTGACCTGGTGCGCTGTAACTTGCGCCGTATCTAGATCCTCCAAGATCAATAAACTTCTGAGGAATACCCTGCGTAGCATGAACATCTCCTCTTCTTTTACTCTCAATCGCAATTTCGCCGTTAGCTGCTGCCACATCCGCTGGTGGGGTATTAATGGCATCGTTAAACGCACCCCCAGCCACTACCGATATATTAGAGGATGTTGCTGCTACCGCGCCAAATGCCCCATTACCAGTTGTATTTCCAGATTGTCCTGTGAATAAATTCTCCATAGTTACACTAGGAGGAAGCATTCCAGTATAGGCTGCCATAAGTTCGTTCGGACCTCCAGCGCCTTCAAAATTATTTATAAATCCAGTAGTTGTCATTTCAGAAGGTTTATTTCTATTTGAGTTAATTGCTTTTGCCTCTGCTTGCGTCACCCTTCCGCCCAAAGCCACGCTAAATGTAGAAGCCCCAACGTCTGTCTTATCTTTTAATGCCCTTTCTTGCATTCCTTTAGTCCTCATATTATCCATCATTTCTCCAAGGTTTTGATCCCTAGTAAAAATTATTTTAGAGAACTGCCCTGCCGCAAGCGCTTGTGACTGCAATGCAGAAAGATATCCATATCTCAATTCTTTTGTTAAATCTAATTCTTCTTTTACTAAATTTAATCTTTCTGACTGTGCTACTGTAAGTGATTTTTCGGCCTCTATTCTAGCCGCGCTATTAGCCCCAATTTCTGCATTGAGTCTATCAATTTTTCCTTTATCATTAGTTCCAGCGAGTTGACCTTCTAACTTTTTTTGCTCAGCAATAAGTTTATTAAACATCTGCAACTTAGCCGCAACAACTTGGCCGACTTTATCCGAAGTTTCCCTAACTCTACCCAACTGCCTGATCTGCATTTCATATGTTAAACCAATTCCGCCCATAAAAGATTTAGTCATATCTAATTGTGCCGCGCCAAGTTGTTTTCTAGCTTTTAGAAGTTCGAGTTCGCTATTATATTCTCCACCCACTTCTTTTATTAAAGATAAATAATTATTTTGAGCTTCCACGGATTCCATATTAATTTTACCAACAGCAGCCACCATCGCGACTTCGTCATCTAGGGAAGCCAAAAGCTGCCTTAAAACAGCTAATTCTTCTTTCTTCACATCTATTCTTGCCTGCTGTGCTTCATCTTCGCCTCCACTATTGGCTGATTCCAATTCTTTTTCTGCTTTTTCTATTTTTTCTTGTAACTCGATTCTTTTTTTATTTTTGTCGCCATCGCTCATTCCAATTATAGCTCTTCCCAATTTTTCAAGTTCTTTTCTTGACTTCTGAGACTCTAAAAATAATGTTTTAGCATATTCAATTGATTTCAACAAAGACGCAGACGCTCCCGCAGTTTTTCCCTGTTTCTGTTGCAATTCATATATGGCCTTATTAGATTGTATAATCTGATTTAATATTGTTTTTTGGGTCTTATAATCGTCGTTAGCAGCTACGATTTTTTTATTAATATCAGTAATAAGCCGATATCTTTTTCCTTCTAATTTAATTTGTTCCTTTGCTTTTTTTAATGCTGCGACCTCAGCATCGACAAGTGCGTTCTTATCTCCACTTGTTCTAATCTTTGCTATTTCACGATCACTAATTAGAAGCTGATTTTTTCTTCTTCTAATCGCTAGAGAGTAATAGTGCTGATTAAGTTTTGCTCTTTCACTCTCAAGTTCTTTTATTTTATTTTTATTTTTGCTGGCGTAAGCTTCAATAAGCATATCGTTATTAATAGCAATCTTTTTTTGTATGCCAAGCATATCTTTTCCTAGCGCCCTATTCTTCGTTACTAAAGCAACTTCATAATCAAATACACCTTCTTTTTTATCTGTTTTTATTCCAAATATTCTTCCAATAAATCCAGACAAAGCCTCGTATATTGTTGACATTATGCTTATGTATTTTCCAATAATTGTTCCTAAAATAGAAAATACTTTCTTTATATATGCTATATAAAGATTAAGTGATTTTTTCATAAGAGCGACTGTCGCCGGCATCTCTGAAACAAAGAACTCTTTAACTTTTCCCCATTTGCTATTACCAAATCTGGCTACTCTAATTCCCTCAATAATCTGTTCATTTTCTTTTTGCATTAACTTTGTTTTCTCTTTAGAAACAACAATTCCACCTTCAGCTATTTGCATCGTAGTCATTTTAGCAGTGTAGTCAGCGGTTGTTACTTTTGCGGATGCTTCTGCTGCCTTAACAAGGCCTACAGTAGCCCCAGTAACCGCCCCAAGAGCAACCGCAGCTCCCCAGCCAACTGGCCCAATCGCTCCTAAACCAAGCATTAACGTGCCGATTCCGACTCCTGCCGCCCCACCTGCAACAACACCGGTAGCGACAGACCCGACCCCCTTAGATACTTTTGAATAATCGCCCTCTACCTGTAATCTTCTTGCTTCTGCTTCTTTCATTTTTCCATTCTGTTGCATTCTAAAGACGTCATCGTACCCGGCAAGGGCTTTTGATTGTGCACTTTTCCCTCCTTTTCCGTGATAACTATCTAAAGTTTTGGAGGCCGCATAAAAAGCACCGACAAAAACGGCTACAGCAGCTATTAATGGCCCATACACACCAACTAATGATGAAACTTTTGATCTTAGTTTCATAAATGATGCACCCAACTTCTTAGATCCCTGCTTAGTACCAACCCACAAAGAATCAAAACCTGCGCCCAACTTTTTCTTTACACTTTTAAAATCTATTGATTTCCATGAATCTTTTATCTTTTTTGTCAGAGAACTAAACGCCTTTCCTAAATCAGCAGTCAAAAAATTCCATGCCTTTTCTAGGCCAATTCCAATAAATTCCCATGTCTTTTTTGCGCCAATTCCAATAAATTCCCATGTATTTTTTGCGCCAGTCCTTATTGATGCAATTAAATTTTCAAAATCAACGCCAAAACTGCTAGCAGAAGAAGACGTCGGTCCGCCAGCCGCTCCTTTCATAACTTTATCTTGAGAAAAAAGCCTCGATTTACCTCCAATTTTAGCAGTGACAGAGCCAACAGACATCATACCCGGTAAAAAGCCGGCAATTTTCTGTATCAATGGCATTAATAACTGGAAATTATTCCTTATTCCTCCAGTCAAAAATTTCATCGTTTGAAATACTACAACCGCCTGAAGAAGTGGAGCAGGAATTTTACTAAATAAATTAAGAAGGGTGGTTACAACCTTAATTGTACCTTGAATTAACCCATGAATTTTATCTCCGTTGGCAGCTATGAATGCATCAACCTGTGCCTTTAAATTAGCAGTTAAATCACTAAGAGTTTTTAACTTTTTCACATCATCGTCTCTGGACCCAGAAATTCTAATTCTTTCTAATATTGTTAAATATTCTTCAGCGCCATCAGGGTCCAATAGCCTAATCCTTGACATTTTTGTCATAACATCAGCTGTGTCAACAAGCCCATCTCTTAAATCCTCAACATATTTTAAATCTATGCCAATTTTCATTCTTTCTAGCTTACCGAGTTTTCCTAAAACATTATTTATGTCTTCTTCAGTATTACCAAACTCATCTCCAAGAATCTTTATCATATTAACCATCTGCTTTGTAGCAGGAACCATTGCGCTAGTAGATTTAATCCAGGTTCTATAGAAACTAGCAGCAGCTTTCTCATTCAATCCAACGGCCTGCCCCATAGCTTTAAGACCATCCCTAGTCTCTTTTGAAGCATGTCCAAAAGCATTAGAAGCACGAACGGAATCATATATGACTCTGTTATATGTACCGGCCCTGTTAGCTACAGTCTCCATTGCCCCGCCGAGAACGCCGAAAACAGTAGACATTTTTATTAAATTTCCGGTTAAATATTGAGAGGTTTTTGCCATCCCACCAATTGTCGAATCAAGTTTATTCAACTCTTTTTCGACATATTTGCCAGATACTCCTAACTTTTTAAGAATAGCCGATGCATCATCAGAAGAATTAGTAAAGTTTTTTACTATTGGAATCAGATTTCTTAAAGTTTTAGAGAAACCTTTAGCGATATCATCGGCCTTATTTATTTCTTTTCCGTTCTGAGCACTTCCAAATTCCTTAAAAGCCTTTTTTGCATCATCGCCAAGCATATTAACGTATTTATTAATAGATTTAATAGATTCCTCAAGCCTCCCGAGATCGCCCAAAGATTCATTAATAAGAACGTCATTTAATATTTTTTCATCTGCCATACTTATCGCCTTATGAGTTATTGAAAGAAGTGATAGTATCTAAGTATATATAAAGAAAAACCGCCAAAAATCCTTTAAGAAATTTGGCGGCTGTAAACAACAAGATATTATGCTTGCTCACATATTGAGTACACCGGTTATCTTAATAGACATTGCTGAGCCTAAGACTGGAGGAATCTTTCCTAAGTTTGAATCATTTATTTTTATCTTTTTTCCGTCAACATCCTGAGCTTCTCCTTTAACAAAAAGTAATTTTAATTTCCTATTAGAGAATTCAAACATGTCTCCTGGTGAAACTTCACCGCTTTGATTAACTGACATAAAAGAAGAAAGTAAAAGAGGCATATCGTCCAAAGACGGTCTTCTAAAAGTGAATACTGCTTTTCTAATATCTTCTTCTGAATATTTTGTCAAATCAACAACTTCATTAAATGGGACGCTATTGATTTCGCTTATTCTATCTTCTTCAGAAATTAATTCTTTTTCTTCTTTAGTCTTCTTTATTGTCTTAATATCGTTATCTTCATTAATAATACTTATTTCTCCATCTTCTTTGAATACATAAAATGTTTCAGTATCAAAATAATCTTTTTCACTTCTTAATAATGACATAGTAAATCTCCTGTTTAATCTTTTTTCATAATCTTTTTATGTTCATCATTTTCTGCCTTAATAATAATAAACAATTTATTAATAAAGTCAGCGTCAAGGCTCTCAAAATATTCGAATGGTTGTTTAAACCTATCTGCCAACTGAACAATTATTATCTCTTTGGGCAGTGGGCCGTCAGATGCACCGGCATTATCGCCAAAATATTCCGCCGCCCTTATCTTAAATTTTCCATCTCCTCTTCGGTAGACGAGATAGACTCTTCATATTTATCAAGCAAAGCCAGCGCTACTCCAAAATCTATTTTAGATACAATCTCTGGAGTTATTTTAATTGGACTTCCATCTGGTGTTTTTAAATTCCACCCAACCATAAGTTTTTCCATTTGCATTGCTCTATATTTAGAGAAATCAGTTCTGGCCTCTCCTAACTCATTTATATTTGTACTAGCATCTAAAATTGAAGTCTGCGTTCCCCAAGAAGTTCTTTTCCAAAAAGTAACCAACTCCCTGATTTGTTCTTTTGCATCTTCTTTCAAATTCGGAGGAACTTCTTTTTTAAGAGCTTCCAACTCCATAGCTTGCTCGCTTCTTCGTTGGTTTTCTCTGTCAATCCATTCCTCCTCCTCATCCTTGGTCTTAAAGACTTTAGCTCCTACTGCTCCGCCAGCATAAGGCACATCGATATAACGTAAGCGCACTTCAATAGGCTTACTATCTACTAAAATAGACATATTTCATCTCCTTTTTTCATATTAGTAACGTGTTCAAAAATCAAATTATATAGCAGTTCCACCAAGACTAATAGCCTTATACGAATTGCCGCTGTGACCATATGCTCTCCATGTCTGAGTTCCCATAAAGAAATCATTAGTTAAACTAATTTCTTCCATATTATAAACAATTCCCCAAAACTTAACTTGAGCGGGAGATGAAGCTCCGCAATTACCTACTAAATCTACAGTAATATACTGATCACTTCCACAATTATCTTTACCATTTTTTGCGTTAGCAAGATAAGCATGGTTAGCTAAGCCGGACTCATTCCATGAAATTTCAATAGAACCAGTAACTTCTCTTTTGCCAGCAACAATATTCTTCTGTACAGCAAAAATTGATTTATTAAGGGCAAAGAAAACAGATGTATTATTATTAATTTCAAAAGAGAAATTTTTAACCTGATCTGACTTGAAACTAGTCACGCTAGGCCCAGTAGGAGTCATCCCACCGGCGGCGTTTACTTCAACTTCGTTCCATGTAAGAACTCTTTCTGGCGAAGGTTCAGCAATACTAACTTTTCCTACAGGCTCTCTTTCTGTACCTATTACATTCATAGTTGCTTCCACTGCTTCTTCTGAGCTTATTGAAACAGAATATGTATTAACAGAACAGCTTCCGTACCTATAAGCTATCTGGTGATCATATGCTGCCGTGACATCAATGTTATTAGTTAAAAGAGTTCCCTGTAGCGGATCTCTTTTAGCAGCAATTTCAAGTAATGTATCCCATTTATTATTTTTAACTGGAATCGGAAAGGCCAGGTCGCCTTCGATTCTAACCGGACCTAAACGATACGCGGTGTAGTCATATGCTGAGTCAATGGTATCCATTGTGCTAACTTCTTGGGACGCTTTCAACCCGCAAGAGGTAACTCTCAGGCCATTTAAACCAGCGGCTCCACCGAGATCGACCCAGCCCATAATTCCTTTGGTTGTAGCCATTTTATTCTCCTTGTATTCTTAAATATATCCTTATTGTCTTTCTCGCAAACTGATTATTACGCAATATATGCATCAATATCCCAACCAGCATCCTTACTAACTTCTGCATAATCAGAAGTAACAGTAATACTTTCATCCGTAAGGAAGGTGGTCAATGTTTTACCGGATCTTGTTTCGGCATGAGCATTCAAAGACGTTGCAAGAGAAAGAAAATCAGAAGTATTTTCAAAAACTCCAGCCGCATTTGCATTGGCTCTGTACCAATTTCCTAGCAAATCATATTCCTGATCGGCATCATCAAGAACGAGAACTTCTGCCAATCCGGAAGCGATGTAGGGAACGGCCCCTTTTTGCGCCGAATAAGCGTTGCCAATTTTTTCTGAAAGACTTTCATATGTAGCTTTTGTGACAACAGCCATGTTAATGTCTCCTTTTATATTGTTGTTTACATTATTATAGGACTTTTTCTATATCTACAAAATATTCCGGAAAAAATCCTTTTATATCTATTATTTTCGTTTATTTTCAACAAAACTATCAAAAACCCCTTTTTTATATGGATTCTACTGGTATATTAATTTTGTCATTCATGTTATTAATGATATCTTGTATTTTCTTATTCGTTGTATTCCATATAAATCCTTTAGAAAATTCTATTGTTTTTTCATTTGAATAATTATTATCAATAACTTTAAATATCTTTTCTACTAAATCATGAACATCTATGATTCCTACTTTCTGCTCCATTGGTCCATAATATTCCATATTTTTTACTAATAGTTCTTTATTAAAACATAGCTCGCTCATGCTAGAACAATCAGTCACTATTGCCGGTATTCCGCAAGACTGAGCCTCTAAAATAGGTAAACCAAACCCTTCGGCAACAGAAGATAGAACTAGCGCGTCAGAACAACAATATTCAGTTCTTAGTTTATCATCCGAACATCCTATATCCAAAGAAATTTTATGATTTGGAATTGACATAATATTTTCTATTCCCAGCCTTTTAATTATATTTAAAATATTAACTTGGCTTTGAACTTTTTTGTCAACATTTGTATGAATATATCCGACAATCCTATTATCTTTTTCATTTGCAAGTTTAATCGCTTCAAGAAAAGCTGGAATATTTTTTCTATTCTGGTTCTTTGAAACGTTTATAAATCTTATTTTTCCTTCAAGATCTCTCCGTTTTTTTGCATCATCAATCTCAAATTCATCAATTCTATAAAAAACAGAATGGTCTATTCCATATGGGACATAATGAGAAGACAACCCAACACTGTCGTGAATAACACGTTGTCCGAATAAAGATGGGACCATTATTTCATCCATATAGTGAAAGGATTGAAAAAACTCTTCATTTATCGGACATGATTCAATAGTATAGTAAGTCATCCACTTAAAACTGTAATCAAGTTTTGACTTAAGTAATTCAAATCCCTTAAAGCTCCAATAATCTCCTATTGTCAATAGAATGTCGCACGGTATGCTTTTCAATATTTCATATGTTTGTATAAGCATTTTTTTTGGATCTTTGCTTATTGGAAAAACAACATATTCAAATCCACTATCATCTTTATATACCCATTTATTTTCATCATTAAGAGGGTATGCTAACTGATCCCATCCCCATGCACCAATAAAAACCTCATGACCATTTCTTTTTAAGCCATCAATAACATTCTTGTTAACCCTCGCAAGTCCAGTAAATAAATAAGGAGAGTCACAAATAACTAATATTCTCATTTAATTTTCCTTTATAAATCTGTGGCACCAATTCTTGTATTCAATCTGACAATTTCTTCTTGCGCAAAATAAGATATTTGACTAGCCTTAAGCAATGTCCCTTTATGAACATACCCATAAGTTGTTCCTCCTGGCTTAGTCCACATTGTCCATCTAGAAGGGACGATAATCTTAGCACCCCTACTAACCAAATAATCTTCAACTACATTTTGTGAAAATGTTATATTATTAGAATCTATAACACTTCTTATTTCTATATACTGAGTATAAGCATAATCTTCAATAATAGCCTGATGTAATGGGAGCATTTTATCAGTACTACTTACAGTCATGCTATTAGCTCCTCCAAGTAAATCAACAGTGAGATCTGATTCGGTAATTTTTCCAAAAACAGGTTTTCTGTTTGCCCACAAGGCGTCTTCTACGGTTTTTGTTAATTCTAACATCCCCTCATATGAGTTCTCTAACCCATCGTCTTCAAATAAACACGTAACTGTACAATTCCATTTTACTGTAGTACTTCCTATCGTCCACCATTCTTCATCTCTGTTATCGGCAGTTATGGTAATAGAGGGAAAATCAGGAATAACATCTGGGTCACCAAGATATATTCTTTTAATATACTGTCCTCCTGGTGCTTTCTGTATTACAGATCCTTCAGTAGTGGTCCATGTTCTAACAAAATTTTCAGTAAGAAGTATAGTAGTTTCATCAACAACCTGATCTATAACTCTTATTTCCCCTATAGTATCATTGCGAATAACAATAGTTTCTCCATCAAAGAACTTTCTACTCATTGGCACTTTTACTGTTTTGGTCCCGATAAGAGCATCTTCAGTAATTGATTGAGAAGAAAGACCATATCTAATAATAGTATCTCTTAAGGATTTTATCACTCCTAACATTACTTTCTCCTACTAACAATCAGTTTTATTTTTCCTCTTATATCGTCTTGATCTGGAAAGTTTTCTATGAAATCTCTTTTTGATGTATATAAAATTCTTACTGTGTTTATCATTCTATCTAATTGAGGATGTATATTTTTTTTACCAGACAATATTCCCCGAACAGTTCTAATATTAGAGCTAATTGTATCTAGTTGCCTCATGATTGCGCCTGTTCTCTATTTTTTTCCTTTGAAGCTATTGCATTAACATCTAATAAAGCTGGATTAAAAAATCTTCTTCCTAGCCATCTTTGTCCAATTAATCTTACTCTGCCATTTAAAACTGAATTTAAATCATTTTCTGCCATACTCCTCAATGTCGTCCCGTATTGACTTACATTAGGAGAAGCTTGGGCTGCAAACTTCTTATCATAAAGATTAGCAGCGGCAAATCTAGCAGATACCAAAGGAATTGGATCTGGAAAACCAAGTCTTTGTACGGATGTATTAGAGGATAGGAAACCATTAGAAAAAGGAGTCGATACAACAATCGTATTTTCATCAGTAATAGAAGATATTATTTTCTTCTCGGAATTCGTCCTATCTGTTATGATAATAATATCCCCATTAAAGAATCTACTTGAATCCTCTATATATAACGAACTATCGCCAATCGCTATATTAGATAATATTTCGAACTCTCCCTTGACAATTCTTTTTAATGGAACTTTATATATTACAGAAAGAGAACCATCTATGACCTCATCTGCCCAGCGTATATATTGAACCAATGTGCTGGTATCTACAGTATCTCTTAGCTCATTTCCTATATTGATTATGTTAACTGGCATCCCGTCACTAGTCCCTCGCGTTAATGCGTTTGCCAATATGTTCTCTACCAAAGCCTGAGTAGAATATCCCATGATTTATGATCCTTATTATGTTTGTCTTTTTTTCTCTATTTGCATCGCCTTAACTAGACAACCTTTTGCTACAGAATTCATTAAATCACTTGCCATTCTAACTCCCTTAACTTCAAATGGAAGATCTATTTCAGAAAGAACCTCTTTAAATTTATTTTCAAATCCTCCAGGCCTAGCAGTACCTCCACTGACTACGATTTCAACAGGATGGTCATAAGAATTTCCAGACTCACTAAATTTAACTGCAAAATTCTTCAGTATACTCCTAAGCAATTCTGAATAATGTATGTCCAATCCGGCTAATACCATATCGTTATAATCTATGTTTCCAAAATCTAGTTTATTTTCCTTTATCTTTGTCACGGCACTTATTTGTTTTCCGGATAATACAGAAACTTGTTTATCAATAAAATCTCCGCTTCCAACAATGCTGAATTCAACAACTGGATACCCTCTTACCGACATGCATACATTTACCTGTCCAGCCCCAAGAGACATAGCGATACCAGACATCGGCATATCTCCCATAACAGGGTTCTCGGAATAAATAATAGACAAGGCCTCATTTAGAGCAACAGGATGATAACCTAATTTTGAAAGAATTTGCGTGAGCATTGCGCTATGGAATATATTATTCTTTTCGCTATTAATTGGATTGCTTGGCGCTGAAAAAACACAAACCTCATCCTTTTTACTTGGTTTACCAATAACCCCCTCAATTAAAGACGATAAAACCGATATTGAATTCTTCTCCTCTTGAGAATTAAGAACGCCATCTTTCATCGGTCTTTTTAATGATGCACCAGTTGCCCCGAATGAAGAGAGCATATTAGAAAAGATAATTGCGTCTTCACCCAAAACATTAAGCTTATTTCCTATCTTTACAATCTTTGCCCCAGCAGATGTAAGCATTTCCTGTACAGCATCTCCCTCTTCAATTGTCATAAAACAATTTCTCTGAGATATATAACTAACATCTTCTTCGCCATTTCTAGCCCCAACAAGGAACATTGTTCCAGCATCCAATCCAGTAGCCATTTTTTATTCTCCTTTACCGTCTAAGGCATCTAGTACATCAAGTAAGTCATTTAACTTCTCGCTCTTCTTTATTGTTTGCCCTATGTTTTCAAAATTTTTCTCTATGTCAGAATCGTTTTCCGACAAATTTCTAACCTGCAAATCAGTTATTTGCCTAATCGTTTCATCATTATATCCTTGTCTAACTGATTCAGAAGGATAATTATCTTTTTTGCCAGATCTTAGAATGTCTTTTATTTCCAATAAATCGCTTCTTAATTCCGCTAATAATTTAGAATCTTCTTGACTTTCTCTTTTGATATTTTTCACAACAACAGTTTTAATTTGTTCTACTTTTTCTTTACCAACCAGTTCTAATTTATTATTAGAAATTAAATTCTGCAAATCAACAGATCTTCTAACAGTATCGTGTTTAAAAAGACAATCCAAATCTACTGTTTTTCCACCAGCAATATGCAAATTTAAATCCCTTATTATAATTGGATATGAGCCATTATTCTTAATAGAATACATTTAGCAGTCCTTATCTTATTCCTATTCTTGGATAAGACGATGGAGCAGTTTTCATTTTCATAACATTTTCTTTGTTACAAACTCGACAAACATACATCATTTGCTCTTTCTTAAAATCAATCTCAAGTAATTCATCTCCATTTATATCATGGTGTCCACAATGGGAACAAACCAACATGATCATTCTTTTCTTATCATCCCCCATAATTATACTCCATATTTTTTAATAATATAATCTATTTCTTTTTCTCCGAATATGACATATCCTTTTAACTCAGATATGGCCATACTCTGTCTTTTTTCCATTCTTTCTCTCATCACTCTTTGATACCAGTATTTTTTATACCCATCTGGAAAATCAGATATTAGTACAGAATTTGGATCCTGATCATCAAATCCCTCAAACTTAAATCCTAATCCTAAAAGTTCGTTATATTCTGTCGAATTTACTTGAATATCTCTTCCTAAATACTGCTTTTGCATTTCTCTAGCATGCTCCATTTTTGTATCTAAACTCTGAATATTATCAAATGTTTCCATTTTTTGTTCTTGAATTGGATCTTCTAATAATATATTTTCAGCAACTGGTTCTTCGACAATTGTCTCTTCAATAGCTGGTTCTTCAACCTCTTGATCTATTTCCTTTGAAATCTCATTCGCTATAGAATTTTCATTCGACTCATTATTTTCCTCTTCATCAAGTTCTTTAAGACCGGTTTCGATATATCTTTCAAGTATTTCTTCTGCCTTAGAATATTCTGAAACAAATTCATCTGCCATTTCAACAAAATTGCCAGATGTACTAAAATCAATGTTTGGGCTATCCACTTTATCTAACAAATTATAATCAGAAACAAGTTTTGAAACAAACTTTCTATCCGGCTGTTCAGAATTCTCGCCATATCTATATTCAATATATTTCATATAATCTTCATAAATATCCAGCGCATTCTCTCCGGAAACTGGATTTATTGGCTTCCCATCGACTTTAAGACTATTCAAATAGTCATACATATTTTCATCTAATCTACAAATATTATTAAATAGTTGCTGGTTTTTTGATAAGTTATCATTAAATTTATCACAAATATTACTTATTTTCTGTAGATAATCCCTAGCCTTTTTCTTTACCTCTTCTCCTTCTTCAAAACCTTCTACACTTTTATAAAAATTGCTCATAGTTCTTCTTAAAGCAACAATAAAATTATCTTTAATAGCAGAGAATTGGCCAGTAGCAGTTGATGCAGAAAGAACGGTGTTATCATTTCTTTGAGATGATGCGAAAAGAGAATTCAACTCTTTTCTCCCTATATTACCGAATCTCATAGCATCCATAATCTGCTTTATTCTCATAGTATAAAACGCTTTAGTTCTCTGTTCAGAATATCCAAGTCCTAGACTTCTTGCTGTTCCAATCCCATAAGATTGTCTCAATGTAGTTGAATAATCCAAATAGTCAGAAAATAACAATACAACGTTATCGACATCCAGAACTCCATTAGCATTAGATATAGAACCATATATAGGAGCAACTTCTTTTTTTCTATCATAGTTTTTTGTTACCTGTACACTATCTATTGATCTTACTTTTTTCCCCCGCTCGTCTGTCTCATATATATATTTTCCATCTTTATCTTTTTTATAAATGTTTTTAATCTTTTCGGGAACCCTTATTGCGTCTAAACTTTCTCCTATTTCAAAACCAGATTCATCAGACCTATAAGTTTCATAAAACTTTTGAATAGTAGCTATATATGCTCCTAAATGCCTAGTCATTTCTGCCTCTAGCGAAATAGCCCCCATCTGATTAGGGTCAAGACCACAAACAAAATAAAGATAAGCGCAACATCTTCCTAATTTAAATGTCTTCTCTGTTTGAGCCTTACCAGAAAGTCCATTTATTTTTTCCTTAAGTGCTATTCCCTGATCAAATGACCAATCAGAATTATTTTCTCTTAAAATTTTTGCAAATTCATCGTGAAATTTGTCATCCATAATAACGCTTTTAGCTATCTGCTTTTGTCTTGGATTTTCTTTTTTATTATCCATATCCTCCATATTAAAAGCAAACATATTTACTTTCTCAACAACAGTTTCTTGCTGAAATTTTTTCATCCATTTTACTGCTTTTACTCTTGACTCTTGACCCCTTCCAGATTCTTTTTCTTCTTTTCTAGTTAATTCAACCAATTCTTCCGTGGTTTTTGGATGCTCATTTATTACTGTCTCACCATCCTCGCCTTCAAAAATAACTGTTGTAGTTCCGTCGTCATTAATAATATAATCTGTTATCTTATTCCCATATGTTTTTTCAATTTTAGCAATCCACTCTTCATCGGAAATAGAGCCTTCAGACATTTTATCTGTTTCATCTTCTCGTGCTATAGAACTTCTTAAAATCATATCCTTTATTACACTTAAATAAAAGCTTTTCTTTGTTTCTACTCCAGATTCATACGCTTCAGAAAAACCGAGATCACTAGGTAATTTTCTTTTTGACCTTGCAAGGTATCCTAATATAGCCCTAGCCTTAGCATCAAGTTTATCATTTAGACCTATCTGTTTCTCTATTTGCCATTTTTTATCCCCTTTTTCTTCCTCAAACATGGCGAATTCTGCTGGATTCATACCACTTGTATCAGCAACCTGTTCATGCCTACTCCTGCCCTCTCCCTCTCCCTCTGCCCCCTGCGATGTTTGATCCATGCTAGACTGTGTGATATGACTAGTATATTTAAGAGCGATATCTATGGCAACATCTACGGAAAACTCTTTCATCTCTTCTTTCCCACCTTCATTGGAAAGATTTTCTCCAGCCATTCTTATAGATTTTTTCCTTAGCTTCGTTAAATCTTTTAATCTAGCCAAGTTATCTGGAATAAGATCCAATTCTCCATTGTCTGGGTTTATTGAAACTGTGTAATAATTTCCGCTGCATCTAGATATTGTTTCCTCATCTTCTTTTGTAGATTCGCGTTTATCTAAGTTGCCATCTTCAATCATTTTTTTATTATATTTAACTTTTTTAACAAGACTAGCCATCGCTTTCGATAATTCTTCTTTATTTTTAAGCTTTAAAAAATACTCCTCAAATCTTAGAAGCATTCCTAGACCATTAATCTCTCTAATAACAAGAACTTCATCATTTTCAGTAAAAAATTTTATATATGGTCTGTCTTGATTCTTTTTTTCTCTCTCTTCGGCAATAACCTCTCTTATTAATCTCAATTTCATATCATTTTGTATAAATTTGTTCTGTATAGTTTTTTGATTTGATATTGAAGAAAATGGACTTCCTTCAAAAGATGAGAAATCCCATGTTTTTCTTAATACATTCGCTATACTATCTGGAATATTAATTGTGTTAGAATCTATGGTTTCGCCAAATCTAGAGGCTATCTCTTTAAGTTTTTTCAATATTTCAAGACCATACATATCTCCACCAAAAAGAGCTTTTTCTAAAGGTTTAACATTGGGGTACACTCTCTTAAGTTTTCCCCCATGAGTCTCTTCGGCTCTGACATTTGCATTTGCATTGGCAAACATATATGATGCGATATCAATAAACTTTCCTTCTTGAAAATAATTATTGATATCTTCTGAATGTAATTTCCAAAACCTTTCTAGAGCCTCTTTGACCGTATTAATATTTCTTGCAGTGCCTGATGAATCAGACTTATAGTAATTATAAACAGCCGCCATTCTTCCGCCAGAACCAGAAAAACTCTTGTCGTCCTCTCCCTGAGATTCTGGGTCATATCCATAAAGTTCATATCTTGCTAACTCAGGGGTAAGCTTATCAATTATTGGGTCATCAACATCTCTTTCTCCTGCTTTTAAAAGTAATTGGGAAAATAAATCAAGACACATTCCAGGGAAAGATCTTCTATTCAAGTCTCCTTTTGCGAAGTATTCAAGAATATCCTGTGCTTGTTTTTGAGAAATTTCAGAAAAATCTCCACCTAATTTCTCAATAAACCCTTCATTCCCAGGATCTTGTTGTTTTTCAGGATTTGCTATTAGATATATTGCATATCCTTCTGGGTTATCCATCCTAGAAGACATACTCAATACTCCATTTTTATCAGTAATTTGTGATGGCTTTAAATCTAGAAAATATCTTTTATCAGATGTCCCACCAAGTATTGACCCAATCATAGAGCTATAAAAATCTATTACTCCAGTACCTTTTTTATCTGAAAGATTTTTTTTAATAGTAAAATCATCATCGTCATCATCAAGGGGTTCTACTTCATCACCAAAATCATCGTCACCATCAGAATCAGCGTCATAATCTAAAACAGAATCCCACTGTTTTTCATATGTATCAATATTATCTGACGCAGAATTCTTCATTAAATATCTATCATAATTTTTTCTTGCAAGAATAAGCCGATCAATAATATAATCTGGCAAATTAAGGTTATGCAAATTGGAAAGAAAATTAGATATTCTCTTAATTTTGGAATCTTTTATATTGGCTTCCTTTATCATCCCGCCAGTATCTAATACTTCTGCTTCTTTTTTTAATTTTAAAAGTTCTATAAACATGTTGTTTTTCCTTATATCTTATTTAGTCTCTTCTTGCTGAAAATGTGATAAAAATTCCTCATCAGATAGCCCCAATTCTCTTTTAATAATTTGAGCTATTTCATCAAATTTGTCATTAATGTATCTATCGAACGGAGTTTCTGCTCCTTCAGCAGAAGACTCAGATGTTTCTCCAGTAGTTTCTACTTCGATTACATGAGTCGCTTCATGTAATATCGTTTTAGCTATCTCTTTTATTACATTAAAATTAAAAATAATCGGATTTGGATGTTGTGATTCAGTTATAATTCTATTTATATTAACATGAATAACATCTCCAATTTGTATAGATTGTTCATTTAATTCTGGTATAGAATTTAATAAAAATGATGTTGGAATTAAATCTATATTTTCAGTATTAAACTCTAGTCGAACTCTATCTGCAATTTCTTGAGGTAATTGATGAACATTATCGCCTGTTGAATAATAACCATATGGACCACCGCCGGGCATATCCTCTACAGCGCCTATATTATAAAGGGCATTCTCGTCATACTCCCTAACAAGCTGAACAGCGACATGAGATAGGGGATATGAAGCCTCTATTTTTCCTCCCTCAACCAGCGATCCATATGGAATGTATTGAGACATCTTAACATTTATTATCTTCATTACCAAAAATTCCCTCCGTAACCAGTGAAATCTAATATACCAGTATTATTTATGTAATAACAAAATCTATTTTTATCTTTAATTTTTTCAACTACCTTAACTTTATTAGGCCCCTCTGGATAGGCACTTATTAACTCCATTATTCTGTCGCGCAACCTATTTATTTCAGAAATTCCTATTTCCCTCTTCATTATATCTACTTCTAATATATGAAATAACTCTGTTTTTATTTCAACCTCTGTCATCTATTTTTACTCCCTAACCTTAACATCAAAAGAATATTTCTTAAGCATATTTAAACTTTTTTTAAAGTTATTTTTTTCATAAAGCTTTTTAGCGGTTTTTATAGTCTTATTTGACCATAAATAAAAATTGTAACTTGAGCCAGCTAAGATAACATTAACGACACTGTAACTTCCGTCAATATCCCTGATATTCACCCATTCAAACTCTTGATCATCACCAATTACGATAGGATCTCTTTTTTTACCTGACTTTTTATACCAATTCTGATACATAACTATTTTCTTTCTAATTGGATTTCTATGCAAATATTTGGAATTATATTCCCATCTTTTCTTCTTTCAAAATCAACGAATACTTCCTTTATTTCAACTAATTTATATCTATTCTTATATTTCTTCTCAATTTCCTCTATAGACTTATGTAACATAAGTGCATTAAGCACTTTATTATTAGAAATAAATTTATTTATTGTTAAGAAAAATCTATCAAAAACCTCTTTAGAAAAAACATTTTCGTTATCAAATTCATCCAATATTAAACCGGACATTCCAGAGTTAATTTCACAAATCGTCTTATGACTCCAATTTGACTCAAATAATATATTAAATCTTGTTTTTATATCAAAAACTTCTTTTATGTCGTTACACGGAAGTATGTGGCAGTGATTTAATTTCAGTCTAGAATCAGTTGAAGTTAAATCACTCATTAACAATTTGTAAATAGACCTAGCATCTTCATTTACTTTTTTTAATGAAGATTTAATATTTTGTTTCTCACTGACTATAGTCACTTATCTTTACCTCTAAGTTTGGATTTGCAGACCTAATTATTTCTAAAACCTCATTAAATACATTATCGCTATAAACAGACCTTGTATATGAAATCATAGACATTAAAAAATATAAAAAACCATTAATAGGTATATTATTTTTAACAAATATTTTTAATGTAGGCATATCCTTTTCGTCAACAATTGAAATAAATTCTGACATCCACTTATTATATCTTTTTGACTTTCTGTTCCTGTCTTCTGTTAGTTCCATGGCTAAATCGCTTTTTCTTCTAATATTGTATTTCATATATAATACCCTGAACTATATTATTAAATTTGTGTAGGCTGCACCGGCTGTTGTTGAGCAGGTTGTACTAACTGTTGAACGGGTTGCTGGGCCTGTTGAACAGGTTGCTGTACTTGCTGTTGCATTTGTTTATACTGCTGTACTTGAATATTTTCTTCTTTTTGAACCTCTATAATTAAGAAATCTCTTTGTTTATTCATTTCCTCCAATTTGGGAACGTATTGTTCTTCTATTGCCCTCTTTTGATTTTCATATTCTTGCTTAGTTTGATTTATTATAAAATTTAGATTAGACAACTTATCGGTATTCTCACTGGCGATTTTAATTATTCTCATTTTTTAATCCTTATTTAAGACTGTATATGATAATTCTACTTGAAAATTAAAAATCCTTCAAATAACAACCCATTATCCACATCCTGAAGCCCCACAATCCTGACAAAGAGAACAGCCTCCGGTATATACAACATTAGAGCTTTTACAAGATTGACATTTAGCTCCTATTACTTTTGACCCTTCTTCTATATGCTCGCTTAAAAACTTCTTTACTGCATATATGGTGTCAGTAACATAAACATCTTCTAATTTATCTAAAACATGAACAATATTTACAATTGGAATGTTATGTCTGAGGCACATACTTATCATTTTAGCTACTCTTTGATTACCAGGGTTTCCTTTTATCTTTTCTTTTTGACTATCTATTAAATCATTATCAATTTCAAATTTTTCAAGAAGAGAAATTAAAGCTTTTACTGCCGCATTACCTTCGCTTATTTCCCCAAATGAATTTGTGTGAATCCATATAGAAACCGGGAATATCTGCCTAGTGTCTTCTGGAACATACGAAAAATGCATATAAAATTTCATTCCCTCTCTTTTTATAACATGCATTGGGCCGTTATTAAAAACTTCTGGAAGTTTTATGTCTTTCTTTATAATTTCTCTTGTTCCATTATTTTTTTCTACCGCAGATAAAACAGACTCCATGCTTCCTTCTCTATACGAAGTAAAACCGTTTAGACCATATTTCCAGGCCTCTATATAGAGATTTTTATAATCATCGAAAGAATAATCTTCTGGTAAATTTACGGTTTTTGAAACAGATTGACTGCAATTACTTTGCACAATAGATTGTATAGCTATATGGTCAGATATATCTATATTCATAGAAGACACTAAATAATTTGCTTCGTTAGCTATGTCTTCAGGATAATTATCTAAAACCCACCCATATCCATAATCCATGACTTCTTCGACCAAGCATAAACCTCTATTATGAGGTTCATAAAGATAATGTTTTTCGCCAAACATACCCTGCCATACAGTGGCATCGCCTTGTTTAGTTTTTTTCAAATGTTTCTTTACATTATATTTATTCAAACCATCTGGCCATTCCTCGACGATATATGTTCTCATATATCTCTGAGAAAACACCGGCTCTATACCGTTGGTGACATTATCACATATAACGCTTGAATTACCCAATGGAGGATTCGTGGATACCTTTCCATTTCTAACGCCGTTTTTTCTTATTAACTCCTTAGTTTCTTCACTTATTTTTGTGAACTTGTTAAACCACTCAGTTTTAAGAAAGTTTTCGTTATATGCAGGAAATACGCCTTTTTCTTCAGCCAATTGAGCGGAAGTTCTCCAAGCTATTTCTTCTTTTAACCAAGTAACGTCTTCCGTAAATTTTTCGGCTTCTTTAGAGTTATAAGGAATGCCCATCATATATAATGTTGAACCTAAACCATTAATACCCATGCCAAATTGACGAATATTTTTAATTGCCCAAACGTATTGTGAAAGAGGTGCATTTGTTAAATCATTAATATTATCCAACATTCTTGTAAAAACTTTTACGTCTTCTTTATATTGCTCCCAATCAAACTCCCTATTTTTCTTAACGTATTGAGTTAGATTAACAGAACCTAACAAACAAACCGTGGATGTAACCGTATTGCCACCAATTTCGCCACAATTACCAGTAACAATACCACCTTGACATATAAAAGTATGGGTGTCATCAAAAACGGTTATATCATAAACATCTTCTAACATTCCCGTTTTCTCTACGGACATTATGACCTTAAACTCTTTATTATTTTTAATCCCTCTATAAATAGTTTGTTTATATTTTTTTAATTCGTCATTTTTATGCTCAACTATAATTTCAAATATCTTTGAAAATTTAATGGAATTTGATTTTGAAAGACGTAAATCAAATCTGGTACATTTCTTTTTATAATCTTTTTTACTTGGAAAACTTGATTCACTAGTAGGCTTTAAAATTTTAGAAGATATTCCGAAAAACGATAAAACTTTTTGTATATCTAATAAAAAATCTTCTGACCTATTGGTTAAAACTATTCTCGACTCCTTTTTATCAAAATAACCATCAGCACCAAAAATTCCATTAATATATCCTTTTACATAATCGGTACTTCCAATAAAAATAGAAGATGGAACTCTCTTTTTGTCAACAAAATCCATATCAGACATAAATTCCCTAAAATTCTCATGTGAAGCTGAAATTTTAAAACACTTAGAGTCGTGGTCTCTTGTAAAAGAACATTTATCTCCAACAATTTTACTTATTTTATCCTCAATAAAAGATATTACATTCTCACCGTCTTTTTCTCCAACATTAATTTTAAATTGATTTTTGCCGTCGTCACTTATATTTGAAACCGAACCGTCCCCACATAGCCATCCTAACAAAATACCATCTTCATAAGAATGGCTGCATTTAATATTCTCATACAAAGGGTTGTCAGAAAATGGGAAATACACTCTTTGATTCTTTTTTAAATTTTGTGTTTCTATTTTTTCAAAAGACGAATAATCCATAACTCTCTCATTAAGAGTTCTTTTTCCATTATTGTCTTTAAGCCTTCTTCGTTTTACTATCGGCCACTTATGTTCCTTTGTACATAAAATCTCAGAATCATCTGAAAATTTTATCCTATAAAGCTCTTTGTTTTTGCCGGACATAAATGCAGAAGCTCTTTTCCACTCTCCTCTAAAATTTTTAACAAACAAATCTTCTTTATTAACTAAATTCTTAATTTCAATCATACCATAATTAGTTAATATTAGTGTGTCTGACTTTAACGAAGGATTTGTTGCTGTCAGAGGACCGAGATAAGACAGCGGGTTATTTCTTTGCATGGTATCATAAAATAAAACACCAGGTTCGTTCCTTTTATGAGAAGATTTTACGATAACCTCATATAATTCTTTTGCCTTAACTTTTTTATATACTTTACCATTAAAATGCAAATTATAGAAGTTGTCATTCAACACGGCCTTCATGAATACATCATCGATAAGTACGGAGATATTAAATTTTGTTAAATTCCCCTCTTCTTGCTTAGCTCTAATAAATTCCTCAATGTCCGGATGCCAAATAGGAAGAACAGCCATTTGTGCTCCCTTCCTAGCTTGCTTCTTCATACATGTAATTATATTATCGTCTAATCCTTCTAGATAATTCTTAACATCATCCTTATATCCATCGTTGTCTCCCATAACAATAACGCTGGCAACAACATCCCATATTTTCATGTAATGCACTACCCCCGGATGTTTAATTCCAATCGACTTAATTAAGGTTCCTCTTGGTCTAATAAATCCAAAATTAATTCCGTAACCACCCTCACTCTTTAAGGTTTCTGCCTGCTCCAACAACGTCAGCATAATATTCGCAAGATTATCCGGCGTTTCTTCAGTATGTATGTCAACAGGAATAATTTTATCTGTTCCAGGTATTTTCCTCTCATACTTGATATTGGCGGAACTTACTGGTCCGTTAATATAACAATTTATTAGAGTTGCTCCACTATATTCCGTTCCAATATTTGCAGTTATTCTCCCTCCAAATGTATTTTTTAAACCAATTGGTTTTCCGTCCTCGTCTCTTTTAACCAATACATTTAAAAACTTTTCTTCCCATTCTTTAGGATTTTTTTCAACTGAAGCAACTTCTTTCGCTATCCTTTCCTGCGTTCCAATCGGATTCTCATTATTATATTGATATTTCGACGCCCAATTCTTTATAGCAAGATCGGTTTTAAACATTTAATTTCTCCTTTAACAATAATAAATACACACAAAAATTTACACAAAAATAAAAATCACAAGGGAAGTTACGATTTATCGTTCTTTTTTAATTCATCATCTTTCAATAATATCCAACAATCATGGGTTTTATCTGGAGATTTAGCAAACGCTAATTTTCTCCCATTCTTTTCAACGATAGAATAATCAGAAGATAGAAAAAATTTTCCACTTTCTGTATCAAAAAATTCTAACTCATTCATCTTGACAAACTCCTTTTCGATATCCATTATACAATAACAACAGTTATCTATTTCTTGCTTTTTAATAACAGTCCTTCTTAAAAAAAATGCAAAAAAATCGCCAAACTCAAAACATTTTCTTTTATTAAATGTTCGATTGGCGAATCTTAATATAATTAATATATAACATATATTTTTGATAATACAACAACATTATACAGTTTTCTAATAACTAAATTAGAAGGAAAGAAATCAAAAATCTTTAATATTATCATATCAATAAAATGAGGTAAAAAAATGCAAAAAAATCGCCAAACTCAAAACATTTTCTTTTATTAAATGTTCGATTGGCGAATCTTAATATAATTAATATATAACATATATTTTTGATAATACAACAACATTATACAGTTTTCTAATAACTAAATTAGAAGGAAAGAAATCAAAAATCTTTAATATTATCATATCAATAAAATGAGGTAAAAAAA
>Ga0222628_1000056_pt1 | contig 55443 bp, 45 predicted proteins | sample AntAcemetageno95_FD_179860 | JGI IMG/M metagenome (GOLD analysis project Ga0222628, IMG submission 179860) | Saline water microbial communities from Ace Lake, Antarctica - #95 | ecosystem: Environmental > Aquatic > Non-marine Saline and Alkaline > Saline | place: Antarctica: Ace Lake | collected...
CTTACGTACTCACTCATCACTAAACTACAAAACTCCAATTCAATTAGACTGTCTACGAAATGATGAATTAATGCCAAACAAATGGATAAGATTACTTAGTTATACAAATGATATGTTTTTACACTCTATTTATCAGTTAGAATCGTAGTTCTTCATAAAACTTTTGACACTACCTAAAATGCATGTTATTCGTATTCTGACATTAATTTTAAATAAAAATCTTTATTTAGTTTATTATTCTCAAGCTCTACATCTGTTAATTCTCTAATTATTCTCATTGGATTACCAACAACAAGTGTATTTTTTGGGACTTTTTTATTGGGTGGAACAACACAGCCTGCTCCAACCAGACTATTCTCTCCAATAATTGCACCATCTAAGATAATGCTTCCCATTCCGATTAGACAGTTGTCTTCAATAGTAGCAGCATGGATAATAGCAGCGTGTCCAACAGTTACATTTTTACCAATGTGTGTAGGGAGATTTGTATTAGTATGGATAACACAATTATCTTGAATATTAGTATTTTCTAAGATAGTTACAGGTGCCATATCACCTCTTATTGTAACATTGTACCAAACACTTACAAAATCAGATATAGTTACATCTCCTGCAATTACTGCATTTTCAAATATTTTAGCTTTTTTTGATATTTTTGGTTTAATTCCCATGTATTCTTCTATGAACATAAAATCACCTCACCCTATTTTATCACACTTTAAATAAAAAACATTTAGATTAGTAATTATTTATCAATTGTGTCACTTAGTATTGTTGTATATATATAATATCTGTACGTACAGCAGAAAATATAATAATGTAAAATACACTTATATTAAAGGAACAATATCGATAATGTAAAAAAATAAAAAACTGAAATCGCTAGATTTCAGTTTTTAACTATTATATTTTTCTAATGCTTTTTTAAGTAAATACATTGCTCTTTCCATATCTTTTGTGTTTAGAACATATGCAATTCTAGCTTCATCTATACCTAGTCCTTTGGTAGCATAGAAATCTTCAGCTGGAGCTAACATCACTGTTTCTCCATCAATTTCGAATTCTTCAAGCATCCAAATAATAAAATCTTCTGCATTTTTAACAGGCAGTTTTGCAACTACATAGAATGCTCCGGATGGTTTTTCGCAAACTACATCAGGTATTTTTGATAATGTTTCAAACACAATATCTCTTCTTGCTTGATATTCATCCTTTACAGAACTTGTATAATCATCACTTAGTTTATATAACTCTGCTGCGCCTATTTGTTCTAAGGTAGCAACACAAAGTCTAGCTTGACATAATTTTAAGATGCTTTTTATCAATTCTTTATTATTTGACGCTATTGCACCAATTCTGGCTCCACAAGCGCTATATCTTTTTGAAACACTTTCAATAATAATTACTCTATTTCTTGCTTTTTTGATAGACCCCATTGAAATCCCTTTTAGTCCATCATAAGCAAACCCTCTATACACTTCATCACTAATAATATATAAATCATGTTCTTCAGCTATTTCAGCAACCATCTCAAGTTCATCTTGAGTAAATATTGTACCAGTTGGATTTCCAGGATTAGAAAATAAGATAGCTTTGGTCTTTGGTGTTATAAGTTTTACTATGTCTTCTTTAGCTGGTAAATGAAATCCATTTTCAGCTAGCGTTGTTATTGGTTTAATTGATACGTTTACTCCGCCTGTGAAACCATTGTAATTTGTGTAAAATGGTTCAGGTACAAGTATTTCATCACCAGGATCACATATAGCAATAGTCGAGAAAGTAAGTGCTTCAGATCCTCCATTTGTGATTAGTATTTCATCTTCATCGAAATGGATATCATCTCTAGCAAAGTATTCTCTTATAGAGTTTATTAAAACAGGCTCACCTTGTGAAAATGAATAGCTAATGACATTAGAATCATAATTGTTTATTGCTTTCATAAATTCTTTAGGAGTTTCAATATCAGGTTGTCCAATATTTAAATGAAAAACTTTCTTACCTTCTTTTTTAACTCTTGTTGCGATTGGCACTAGTTTTCTAACTGGTGATTCTTGCATTAATTGAATACGTTTAGATAGCTTCATAAAATATCCTCCTTATTTATCAAAAAATCAATTTTATTGTAACACTTGAATATCATTTAATCAATAGATAAAACTAGATAATCAGAGTAGTTAAAATAAAAATCTTAAATACAAAAAATGCTCATGAAAATGTTTTCATGTAAATTCTCGTTTTTTTTGATTTTTTTACATATAAAAACGGCTAGAATTAGCTATTTATAATTTGGGGTAAAAAAAGTTATTTTTTTTTGTGAAAACGCTTGTTTTAATAGAATATTCTTGTTAAAATGCTTATGTATATTGTGAGAAATCTTAAATATGAAAGGAACAGAGATATGGACTTAAAACTATTCATTCCAGGCCCAGTAAATGTTGAGCCTGATGTCTTAGAAAAATTATCAACAACTCAGATTGCACATAGGAGCAAAATAGCAACTGAATTACAAAAAAGAATTTCAGAAAACTTACAAAAACTAATGTATACAAAAGACTTCATAATTTTATCAACTTCATCTGGAAGTGGAATTATGGAAATGGCTATTAAATCATGTACAAAGAAAAGAGCTGCAGTATTTAGTGTTGGGGCTTTTGGAGACAGATGGTTTAAAATGGCAAAAACAAATAACATTCCCGCAGATCTTTTTAAATCTGAACCAGGATTTCCAACAACTCCTGAGATGGTTGAAGAAGCATTAAAGACAGGATTATATGACGTTGTCACAGTTACTCACAATGAAACATCAGCTGGACTGATGAACCCTGTCTATGAAATCGGGCAAGTTATCGCAAAATATCCAGATGTTATATATTTAGTAGATGCAGTTAGTTCTTTAGCTGGAGCAATTATTGAAGTTGATAAATCAAATATTGATATTTGCTTATCATCAACTCAAAAATGTTTTGGAGTTCCACCTGGATTAAGTGTAGCATCTGTATCTGAAAAAGCTATTGAAAGAGCTAAAACAGTTGAAAATAGAGGATTTTATTTAGATTTAATTAACGTTGTTAATAGAGCTAAAAAGGATTTCCAATATCCAACTACACCATCAACTCCACATATGTGGGCACTTGATTACAAATTGGATAAAATTTTAAATGTTGAAGGTCTTCAAAATAGATTTGATAGACATGAAAAGTTAGCTAAAATTGTTCAAGCTTGGGCGATTAAATATTTTGATTTATTTGCACTTGATGGATATCGTTCAAATACTGTAACAACTATTCTTAATACAAAAGGTAATAGTATTGGAGAATTAAATAAAGAGTTAATCAATAGAGGTTACATGATTAGTAATGGATATGGTGACTTAAAAGAAAAAGCATTTCGAATTGCACATATGGCTGATCGTAAAGAAGAAGATTTACTTGCACTTTTAGCTGAAATAGAAGATATTTGGAAATTATAGGTGATATGATGTATAAAATATTAGCAAATGATGGTATTGATAAATCTGCAGAAGAAAAGTTAATTTCTCTTGGATTTAATGTAGATGTAAATCATTATAAGGATGAAGATTTAGATAAGAAGATTAAAGAAGTAGATTGTATTATAATTCGCTCAGCAACAAAAATTAGAAAACCTCTAATTGATGAAGCTGTAAAAGGAAAAACATTAAAACTAATCATTAGAGCAGGAGTTGGGATTGATAATATTGATCACGCTTATGCAAAAGAACAAGGAATTGTTGTTAGAAATACTCCTCAATCATCAAGTGACGCTGTTGCTGAACTTGCAATAGGGCATATGTTTGCACTAGCAAGACATATCTATATTTCAAATGTAACTATGAGAAAAGGTGAGTGGAATAAGAAAGCTTACGCTGGAATTGAACTAAATGGAAAAACACTAGGTTTAGTTGGATTTGGTAGAATAGCTCAAAGTGTTGCAAAGAAAGCATCTGCACTTGGAATGAAAATAATATATAATGACATTACAGGAGAAAATACTGAATTAAAAGAATACAAGTATGTTACTAAAGACGAATTACTTACTAAATCAGATTTCTTATCATTACATATTCCTTTTAATAAAGAATTTGGACCTTATTTAGGGAAAGAAGAATTTAATAAAATGAAAAAAGGAATGTATATTATTCAAGCTTCACGTGGTGGAGTTGTGAATGAAACTGAACTTCTTAAAGCATTAGATAGTGGGATAGTTATGAGAGCAGCATTAGATGTCTTCGAAAATGAACCTACAAAAAACGAAGCTATCTATACGCATGATTTAATCTCATTAACTCCACATATCGGCGCTTCAACAAAAGAAGCTCAAGCCCGAATTGGACTTGAGACAATAAATGTTATTTTAGAATATTTATCTTAGGAGGATAATAAAAATGGCTATAGTAAGAGCGTTTAAAGCGCTAAGACCAAGACAAGATTTGGCAGAAAAAGTTGTTTCATTACCATATGACGTGATGGACAGAAAAGAAGCAAAAAAAATGGCAAAAGGGAATCCATATAGCTTCTTACATATTTCTAGATCGGAAATTGATTTTCCATCTTCAGTAGACCCATATGAACCAAAAGTCTATAAGAAAGCTAGAAGAAACCTAGATGTATTTGAAGATGATGGAATTTTAATTCAAGACGATAAACCAATGATATATATATATCGTCAAACAATGAACGGGTTTGAACAAACAGGATTCGTTGCAACTACATGTATTGATGATTATGTAAATAATAAAATTAAAAAACATGAGTTAACACTACTTAGTAAAGAAAAAGATAGAACAGAACATTTTGATGCATGTTGTGCAAACACTTCTCCAATCATGTTGACTTATAGAAAAAATGAAAGATTAAGTGAAATTATAGAAAACTTCACAACAACAAAAACTCCAGAAGTTGATATCGTTACAAGTGATGAAGTTGGACATGTTGTTTGGTCAATCGATGATGATGCATTAATTGCAGAAATTATTGAATTGTTTGGATCTATTGATAGTTTGTATATTGCTGATGGACATCACCGTACAGCGAGTGCTGTTGCAGTTGGTTTAAGAAGAAGACAAAAGAATAAAAACTATAATGGTATGGAAGAATTTAATTTCTTCATGAGTGTTTTAATAGCTGATGATGATTTAAATATTCTAGATTATAACCGTGTTGCACATGATACCAATGAATTATCTTCGGATGAATTTATTGAGAAATTAGAAAAGTTTTTTAAAGTAGAAGAATCAAAATCTGCTTATAAGCCAATTTCTCAAAAAACTTTTGGAATGTATTTAGATAAAAAATGGTACAAGCTTACTATTAAAAAAAGTACCCTTGATAAAGATGATCCTTTGTCAAATGTAGATACGTATATATTAGAAAGAATTGTATTAAATGATATTTTAGGAATAAGCAATTTAAGACAATCTTCTAGAATAAGTTTTGTTGGTGGGATAAGAGGGTTAAAAGGAATAAAAGAAAAAACAGATTTATATAATGGAGTAGGATTTGCTGTATTCCCTCCTTCAATGGAAGAAATTATGTCTATTTCTGATGCCGGTATAATTATGCCTGTTAAAACAACTTGGTTTGAACCAAAACTAAGAAGTGGACTATTTGTTCATAAATTTGATAGTTTAAATCCACCTCCAATCGAAGGTGAAATTAGTTTTGAAACAAAGGAATATATTGCTAACGTATTAAAGAAAATAAGTGAACAAGATGGAGAACAAATTGAATTTGTTCAAGCTGCAACTGAAATCCTAAATTCTTTAGGACCAGTACTTGAACAACATCCAGAATATATGGATAACAATATTCTTGAAAGAATAGTTGAACCAGAAAGAACAATAATCTTTAAAGTGCCTTGGGTAGATGATGAAGGAAACGTACAAGTAAATAGAGCATTTAGAGTACAATTCAATGGTGCTATAGGTCCATACAAAGGTGGACTTAGATTCCATCCATCAGTTTATTTGGGTGTAATAAAATTCTTAGGATTTGAACAAATATTTAAAAATAGTTTAACTGGACTGCCTATTGGTGGTGGAAAAGGTGGAAGTGACTTCAATACTCTTCAAAAATCAGATGAAGAAATTAGACGTTTTTGTGAAAGTTTCATGACTGAATTATATCGTCATATTGGTCCGGATGTTGATGTGCCTGCTGGGGACATTGGTGTTGGTGGAAGAGAAATTGGATACTTATTTGGACATTATAGAAGAATTAAAGGAGCATTTGAAAATGGTGTTCTTACTGGTAAAGGATTGACTTATGGTGGATCTTTAATCAGACCAGAAGCAACGGGATTTGGTGCAACATATTTTGCACTTCAAATGCTAAGACATGATAAAACTGATTTTAAGAACAAAACTGTAGCAGTTTCTGGATTTGGGAATGTTGCTTGGGGAGTTTGTCGTAAAGTTAATGATTTAGGTGGAAAAGTTGTTACTTTATCTGGACCTGAAGGTTACATTTATGATCCAGATGGAATTTGTACTCAAGAAAAAATTGATTTCATGTTAGAAATGAGATCAAATACTAATGGAGTAATCAAAGATTATGCAGACAAATTTAATGTAGAATTCTTCCCAGGTAAAAAACCTTGGGAAAGAAAAGTAGATATCGTAATGCCTTGTGCTACTCAAAATGAGATATTACCAGAAGATGCAAAGAGAATAATAAAAAATGATGTAAAATATGTAATTGAGGGTGCAAACATGCCTACTACTAATGAAGCAGTAGAGATGTTACAAAAAGCTGGAGTTATTATGGGCCCTGGTAAAGCTGCAAACGCTGGTGGGGTTGCTACTAGTGCACTTGAAATGGCTCAAAATAGTATGAGACTAAGATGGACTTCTGAAGAAGTTGACTCAAAATTAAGAGAAATTATGAAAAATATTTATAACAGTTGTGTTAGATCAAGTAGTCGTTATGGATTTGGGTATGATTTAATTGCAGGAGCTAATATTGCAGGATTTGTAAAAGTAGCGGATGCAATGGTTGCTCAAGGTAAATATTAAGAAGGAGTGAAATTATGGGTTACGCGTTAAAGGAAACTGAGTTTAGATACCGAGCATATACAAAAGATGGCAAATGGCAATTTGGTAAATTAACTACTGATAAAAACATTTCTATCCACGAAGGTTCAAACGTTTTCCATTACGGACAAGCTTTGTTTGAGGGGTTGAAAGCCTATAAAACAAAGACTGGTAAAATTCAATTATTCAGACCAGATTTAAACTTTATAAGAATTAATGAAGGATTAAGAAGATTGGTTGCCCCAGAATTACCTGAAAAATTATTCTTTGAAGCAATTTTAGAAGTTGTTAAAGCAAATAAAGATGATATACCTGAGTATGGAAAAGGACAATCACTTTATATTAGACCTTTCGTTATAGGACAAGGAATGAATCTTGGAGTTAAACCATCAGAAGAATATTTATTTAGTGTTTTTTGTGCACCAGTTGGAACTTATTTTGCAGGTGGACTACAAGCATTAGATTTTGTTACTACTGATTACGATAGAGCATCAGCAAATGGAACAGGACAAGTAAAAGTAGCTGGGAATTATGCTGCAAGTTTATACCCAAGAAGTATTGCTAAAAATGCAGGATATGCTGGAGTTATTTATTTAGATCCTCTTACTCATACAAAAATTGATGAGGTAGGAGCAGCTAATTTCTTTGGTGTAACACATGATGATGTACTTGTTACTCCGGTTTCTTCTTCAATACTCCCAAGTATTACAAAAAGATCGATTTTGTACATTGCACAACATATGCTTGGAATGAAAGTAGAAGAAAGAGATTGCTTCATTGATAACGTAAAAGAATTCAAAGAAGTTGGAGCTTGTGGAACAGCTGCAATAATAACACCAATAAAATCAATTACTCACAAAGATAAAATTACTGATTTTAATGATGGAACGGTTGGACCAACAATTAAGAAGTTATACGACATCTTAGTAGGTATTTACTATGGAGATATAGAAGCTCCAAAAGGTTGGATAAAAGAACTTAAATAATAATTAAAAAAGGATTTACCGGGTATTTTCCCCAGGTAAATCCTTTTAATTTACATCAATTCCTTAATTCTTTTTGCAAGTCCTTTTAGTTTTCTTCTAGGGACACTACATATAGCTACTCTAAGTCCATAATCAGCTTCAACAATAAAGATATTATTTTCTTGTAACTTCTTATTTAATAATTCTTTTTGTGAGTCGTCAATAACTTTTATTGTAACAAAGAATCCTTCAACATAGGGATATATTTCAAGCCCAACTTCTTTTGCTTCACTAACGAATATGCTTGCTCTATCTTTTAAAAGATCAATATATGTTTGTTTTTCTAACATATACGCAGCTTTTAATTTTTCATCATTCATAATAGTACTGAATAACTTCATTGCACTATTATTTACAGTAGACCAAATACTTCTTGCACTGTAAATCGCAGCATTTTTAAAATCTTCTAATTGTTTTTTGTTTTTTGTAATAACAATTTGAGCACCAACTCTAGCTCCATAAGCAGTTAAAGTTTTTGAACAAGAGAAGGCAACTACAACCATTACATTTTCTGCAAGATCATGATATTTATTGAAATGCTTTTTCCATTTGTTTACTTTATGATTATAATCAACATAAGCTATATCATTTAGGATGACAACTGGACCTTTCTTTGATAAGTCATTTGAGAATGAGATTATTTCATCCCATTCGAAACCAGTTAGAGTATAACCACTTGGATTATGGCAAGGGTCATTGATTATTACAAGGACTTTTCCCTGATCATCCATTACCTTTGTTAATGTAAGTTTAAAATGCTCTAAATCAAATTTATTACCTTTAAACATATTGTAATCTGCTAATTTAAGATTGCTTTCCTTAGCCATTGTTTTATAAGGTCCCCATCCGATAGATGGTTTAATTATAGTTTCTCCGGGATTTAAGACATTTTTCATAGTACTACTAATAGCACCAGCACCACCAGGGGTAGCAATAATTTCACATTCAATTTTGTTATTTAAGTCCCCAAATAGCCAGTCATAAACTGCTTTTCTAAAATCAGGATTTCCTTGGATACCTGATGCATATTTTGCTTTTTGAATCTTATCAATTGTTTCATATACTCCCCATACACTATCAAGTGCAACGAAAGTGCCATTTTCATCAAATAAGGTACCTAGTGTAGCATCAACTACAACGTCTCCATATATATTTTTTGCATCGTTACATGCAACTGCAGCTTTAAAGACCTTATCGATCATTTTTTTACCGTCACTTAGTTCATTTAGAAAAGGATTCATCTGTTCACCTCTATTAATGATTTTATATTTCCTATAATGTCTTTATTATAACATTATTACTAAATAATAACACTAAAAAGGAGTGAAAGAATTGACTAAATATGTGTTATATATTAGATGCTATTAATAATTCTTTTTATATTTTTTTGGCATATTTAGATGAGAACTTTGTTATCTAGAATACTTGTCAAAATTCAAACTTAAATTGAAATTTAAAAATAAAATATTTATATATATAAAAAAAGAAATTAATATGTGCTAAAATGATTTATAGGGAGTGATAAAATGATTGAAAATTTAAAGTTGTTCATGAAAAAGAAATTTAATTATAAATTTAATGAATTTAAGCATTGTGTTAGTGAAGAAAAAAGTAGTAAGCTTCAACTTCTTCCTGTTTATGTTTTTATTGTTGTTTTGATTCTATATGTAATCCAAGCTTTAGGTATAATTACAGAAGTATATGAACTTCCTGTATATATAATTGTGGCCGTGCTTCTAGGTATGTGGCAATTTATGCTATTTCAAAATCACAAGACTCAATCATTGATTGTTACACCTGAGTACTTGATAAAGTCAATGGGTAATAGGAGTTTTGTGGCTATTAAATTTGATGAAATTAAAAAGTTTAAGGTTAATGAAAAGCTAGGGCTAGTTATTTCTGATAAGAAAAATGAACTTGCAATCTCACCAGTTTTTTATGCAGATGATCTAGAATCAATTATTGATATTTTAGAAGCAAAAGGTAAAACATTTGATAAATCTAGAGAATATATGAAGAGACCAGTTGAAATTAGAATCGTTAAAGGTAAAATAATAGTTTCTGATCTTGTACAAGAAGAATCTTCTACTGAAAAGATTGTAGGACAATATTACGATCAATTTAAAATGTTAACTCCTGGGTTTATTGAAGATATTATTTTTACGAACAGTATAGTTGATGAAACATTTAATAACGATAATAACCTTGTTCTGCTTCTTAATAAAATGGAAGTCAAAGAAGGTCATCCAGAAAATACTGGGTTTGATTCAATCATTGCTTCAGAGTGTATAACTATATTTGAAGATATAAAGATTAAAAGCATTTCAATTAAAAACTCAAGAGATAGATTAACTGAAGAAGAAGTACTACCTAATGAAATGTCTTCAATTTGTGATAATATTGAAAAAGGAGTAATCGCAGATTGGAAGTACCGTAAAAAAGGAATTGACTTACATATTGCTGCAGGTGTAAATATTGTAAAGGTTTCATTTGATTATAAAGAAGTAATTATCGGATGGAATCAATCTAGTTAACAAGTAAAACACTTCATTTTTGAAGTGTTTTTTTCATGTGTGCCGGGCATGGCACTAATCTTACTGAAGGAAGCGTGTAGCAAATCTTTGAACCTATGAACAAAAACTTGATAAAAAGGCTATGAGGTGGACAAGGTAGCAACTGATACTGAAGTCCTATAGGTAAACGTAAAACCGAAGTAGTAAATCAAGAGGTAATGAAGAGAAAGATTAGTGCCTTACCCCGGGAGGTCTCGTGGACAATAAAATGGTCGAAAAAGGTTTATCACGAGAAGTCAGCAGAGGTCATAGTAGGGTAAGACTGAAGGACCGAACAATATTATAGTATTGATTCACTATAGATTAAATAAGGAAACAGCATATATTTCTTTGAGTAATGAAAAGATTGTTAGTGAAAGAGTAAGATGTTATTAGATGATTATTTTTCATCTGTCTACAACATCTTTTTTACTACTCAAATTAATAATTCACTTAGTTCACATTCAGTTCAAACTAAAGTATTAAACTTTTAGGGTAAGCTCAAGTAGAGCGGATGGAGGAATTATAAATGTTAGAATTAAAAAACATCAAGAAAAACTATTATGTGGGAGATCAAACAGTCCACGCTTTAAAAGGAATTAACCTTAAATTTAGAAAAAATGAATTTGTTTCTATATTAGGACCATCAGGTTGTGGGAAAACAACATTGTTAAATATTATTGGTGGTTTAGATAGATATACAAATGGCGATTTATTAATTGATAATAAATCAACAAAAGATTTTAAGGACCAAAATTGGGATGCATACCGAAATTCAACAATTGGATTTGTATTTCAAAACTATAATCTAATTTCACATTTATCTGTGCTGGATAATGTTGAAATGGCTTTAAGCTTATCAGGTGTAGGAACTAAAGAAAGAAAAGAACGTTCAACAAAAGTATTAGAGGATGTAGGGTTAAAAGATCAAATTAGTAAGAAACCAAATCAGTTATCTGGCGGGCAAATGCAAAGAGTTGCTATTGCAAGAGCCTTAGTTAATAATCCAAAGATTCTACTAGCAGATGAACCAACAGGTGCAATAGATAGTAAAACTAGTAAACAAATTATGGAAGTAATTAAAGAAATATCAAAAGATCGATTAGTTATTATGGTAACTCATAATAGTAAAATAGCTGAAAGATACAGCGATAGACTAATTAAACTATTAGATGGAGAAGTTTTATCTGATACAAACGGGATTAAATCTTATGCTGTTGTAGAATCAGAAATATTAAGTAATAAAAAAACATCAATGTCTTATTTTCAAGCAATAAAAACAAGTTTTAAAAACTTGTTTACCAAAAAAGGTAGAACAATGATAACAGCAATTGCTGGAAGCATCGGGATTATTGGTGTAGCACTCGTTCTAGGTATTTCAAACGGGATGATAGATTATATTGGAGAAGTAGAATCTGATACACTTGCAGGATTTCCAATAACAATTTCACAATTAGTAGTTACAGATAGTTTTGGACCTGGGGCTAGTGCTGCTGCTGCTGAAGAATTAAATGGAAACGATGATGGTTTCCCTGAAGGGGATGGAGTTTATTCTTATGACCCTGTCGCAGAGAAAACTATCCATTTCAATATTTTAGATGAAGAATTTATTGATTATTTAGAAAATATGCATGCTGATTACTATACATCAATTTCTTATACAAGTTCAATGAGCATTAGACTTGTAAGAGAAAATAATAATGGTACTTATGATTTAATTGAACAACAATTATCTGGTGGAGATGGACTATTTGGAGGAGAAACTAGTTTTAACCAATTACCTGATAACCAGGAATTTGTTGAATCACAATATGATATAATTTCAGGTTCATATCCAACGAATCAAAATGAGATAGTATTAATTGTAGATTCAGATAACCAGTTATCTATAGATATGTTAGAAGAATTAGGATTTTTAATAGAAGAAGAATATACTTTTGATGATTTTATTGGGACAGAATATAAAATTATACCTAACGATATTTATTTTAATCAAAATGGAAGTATCTTTGTTCCAAGCAGTGATTATGATTCAATGTATAATGATGAAGATTCCATCATAATTAAAATTGTTGGTATCCTAAGAATTAGTGAAGAAGCTACCAGTGAAATATTGTCTGAAGGTATCTGGTATACACCAGAACTTACAGAAAACTTACAAAATAATGCATCAGAGTCAGATGTTGTTATGGCGCAAGGGGCTTCACCACTTACAAACATCTTTACAGGGCAATCTTTTAATGAACAAGTTACCTATGATTATGTAATGCAAGTTTTAGGAGCAGATACTACTCCCTCAGGTATTCAAATATACCCTGCAACATACGAAACAAAAGCGGATATAAAATTATATTTAGATTCATATAATGATGGTAAGGATACTGAGGATCAAATTGTGTATTCAGATCTCGCAGAAGTTATTTCTGGAACAATTTCCAGTCTTATTAATACAATTACTATCGTTCTTATCGCATTCGCAGGAATTAGTTTAGTTGTATCTTCAATCATGATTGGTATAATTACTTATGTAAGTGTAGTTGAAAGAACAAAAGAAATTGGTATTATGAGAAGTCTTGGAGCAAGAAAGAAAGATATATCAAGAATCTTTAACGCTGAGACTTTATTGATTGGGTTAACTAGTGGTATACTAGGTGTAGGAATTTACTATATTTTACAAACACCTATCAATAGTATTATAAGTAAATTAATTGATGTGGAAGGTTTTGCTAATTTACCTGTATCATATGCTTTAGGACTAATGTTACTATCAAGTGTTCTAACATTAATCGCAGGATTAATCCCATCAAGTATGGCAGCAAGAAAAGATCCAGTAACGGCATTAAGAACAGAATAATAAAGGAGTGATATCATGTTAAAAATTATGGTTGTAGAAGACAACAATCACATTCGAAATTTAATTTGTAAAAACCTAGAGTTAAGCGGATATAAAATAATTAGCGCTGAAAACGGGGATATTGCATATGATTTATTTGTGAATGAACATATTGATTTAATAATTACAGATATCATGATGCCTTTAACAGATGGTATTACTCTAGTTAAAGAAGTACGAAACATTAATCCAGAAATTCCAATTATAATGTTAACTGCCCTAGATTCTTTTACCGACAAGGAAAAAGGATTTTCATCTGGGGCAGATGATTATATGGTAAAACCAGTAAATATGAAAGAACTACTATTAAGAATTAAAGCTCATTTAAGAAGATATAAAATTATCAGTGAAAACTTTCTTAAACACAAGGGAGTTCACCTAGATTTTAATGAATTAAAATGTATGATTAATGATAAAGTAGTTGAACTAACTACAAAAGAATTTATGTTACTATACAAACTAGCTGCATCAAGTGGAAGGATTTTCACTAGAGAACAACTAATGAATGAAATATGGGGTTATGATAGCGAATCATACGAAAGAACTGTAGATACTCATATAAAACGATTAAGAGAAAAAATAAAAACAAAGGATCTTGAAATAATTACTGTAAGAGGTTTGGGATATAAGGTGGTTTTAAAATGAATAAGGTAACTATAAAAGTGTTCTTTTCAACAATGCTAATTATTTCATTATCTTCTTTGATTCCACACATATTATCTCGAGTAGGTTTTGGAGATTATGGACCTGATTTTGAAAACGATCGACCTTATTTCTTTTTGATGATAATGGCGGTTACAGTTATGATTCTTATATTTAATTTCATAATGAATAGAATAATCTATAAACGAATGGCACTTTTGAATAGTGCCACAACGGAAGTTATTCAAGGTAATTATGATATTGAAATAGAAGAAGGAGCAAAAGACGAAATTTCAGATCTAATTAGAAACTTTAATACAATGATCAAAGAATTAAAATCTAATGAATATCAGAATAAAGAATTTGTTAGAAACTTCTCACATGAATTAAAAACACCGTTATCTGCAATAAAAGGATATTCAGATTTGATGATTGATGCTAACCTATCAAAAGATGAGCAACTAGAATATGCAAATATTATTTCAAATGAAGCTGATCGTCTAACGGAACTAAGTAAAAATATGCTTCTAATATCATTGGTGGATACTAATATCATAGTTCCAAAGCTTGATGAATTTAATGTTTCAGAGCAAATTAGGAATGTTATTCAATTAACGCAATTATCATGGGAAGAACGAGAAATAGAATTTGATATTGAACTACCTGATAAGATTATTATGTCAAATAAAGAGTTGCTTTATCAAGTATGGGTTAATTTACTTGGTAATGCTATTAAGTTTGCCCCTCTAAAAAGTGAAATTAAAATAAACCTAGAAATTAAAGAAGAGGAACTAATTTTTGCTATAAGTAACAAAGGTACTATAGAAGAAGACTTAGATAAAGTATTTAATCTGTTCTTTGTAATAGAAGAATCTAGGACTAACAATTCAAGTGGAGTGGGTCTTGCTTTAACTAAAAAAATTGTTAACAAGTTAAACGGTAGTATTCAGGTTGAGTCTAGTAACAATGTCGTAACATTTGTTGTAAACTTACCTATAAGTAAATAACTAAATAGCAAAAATATATATTAAAAAGGCATATTGGATTATTTGAACTGCACCCATAAACTTGGACATAGGAAACTATGAAAAAGAGAGGGTGCAGTTTTTATATGGCTAAATATTCAATAGAGTTTAAAGAGAAAGTAGTAAATCAAGAGGTAATGAAGAGAAAGATTAGTATCTTACCCCGGGAGGTCTCGTGGACAATAAAATGGTCGCAAAAGATTTATCACGAGAAGTCAGCAGAGGTCATAGTAGGGTGAAACTGAAGGACCAAACAATTTTATAGTGTTGTTTCACTATAAGTTAAATGAACACGAACTAGAGTTAGAGGTATAAGGGTTGTCAAAATCGTAATTTGAATCACCTTGAAAACCGACTAATATGTGATGTGCTCATTCTAAACGCAGAAGGAGCAACAACAATGAGGTTAAAACTTAATTGGAATATAAAATTGAACCGCCGTATACGGTTCCGTACGTACGGTGGTGTGAGAGGGACTGAATAAATTAATTATTTAGTCTTTACTTAATTGACTAAAAAAATTAACAAAGTATAATTAAAGTTGTGAAGAAGGTGAAAAAATGGAAAATTCGATAATTAAGAAACAAATAATTAAGTTTCAGCTATATGGGTTCTTGAAGAATTTGAAGTTTTTTGAACCATTTTTATGGGTGTATTTTTTATCTACAGGAATAAATTATGTTCAAATTGGATTGTTAATTGCTGTAAAAGAAATAGTCATTTATGTATTTGAAGTACCATCAGGAGTATTTGCAGATAGATATGGAAAGAAAACTGAATTGGTTATTTGTTTTATATTCTATATCTTATCCTTCATCATCTTTTTCTTTGGTCGTGATTTTTATGTTTTCATGGCTGCTATGTTACTATTTGGACTTGGAGAAGCATTTAGATCAGGAACACATAAAGCAATGATAATGAGCTATTTAGATAAAAATAATGTTAAAGAATCAAAGAGTAAAATATATGGTAGAACAAGATCATTCTCGTTAATTGGATCTACTGTATCAAGCTTAATTGCAATAGTATTTATATTTATTTTCCCTAGTCTGTCGTGGTTGTTTCTTATTGCTATCATACCTTATATTTTAGATTTATTGCTTATCTTATCGTATCCAAACTATTTGAATGAAAGAGTGGATGATACATTTTCATTTAAAGGATTCATGATTCAAAATTATAAGTCGATTAAATATGTTTTTAAAGATAGAAAAGTACTTAAACTGTTGATTGGATCCTCTTCGTATAACGCAGGATTCAAGAGCATAAAAGACTATATTCAGCCAATTATATTATCTGTTTCTCTAGGAGTTCTTATTTTTAGTGATTTGAGTCTTGAGGAAAATACCACTATATATATTGGTGTAATTTATTCTTTGCTGTATATTATTAGTGCATTTGCAAGTTTAAATGCCTATAGATTCTCAAATAAATATTCAATTGACAAAGTGATGGGTATTATGTGGTTGCTATCAGGATTATCATTGATAGTTTTAAGTATTTTCATCAGTAATATAATTGTGATTTCAATTGTATTTATATTAATCTATGTTTTCCTAAATATTAGAAAACCATTAATGATTGAAAAGATTGGAGATGCTACTAAAGATAATAAAAGGGCTTCGGTATTATCAATAGAATCTCAGTTTACATCTCTTATAATTGCATTTTTTGCACCTATGTTAGGGTTAATAGCTGATTTGTATTCAATTAGTCTTATGTTGTCAATATTTGGAGGATTAATGATTTTTATCTTTATGTTAAGAATATTTACTACTGAAAGTGAAGAAATATTGAAGAGTAGTTGATTTTTTACAAACAATTATGAAGTAAAAAGGTACAACATAATTTTCTTATGTTGTACCTTTTTTTAGTTTAAGATATCTTTTATTACTTTTTGTAAACTTTCAACTGCTTCTGAAGGAAGGTGATTATTTGGCTCTAAATCTTCTAGGAAATCGATTCTATCTTTTAGTCGTTGTATAAATAATTCTTTAAAGGCTGTGTCTTCAAAATCAGGACTAAATCCTTTAATAGGAACGTATTGTAGTTCTTTAATGTTTCCAAGCTGTGAAAATTCAATTTCTTTTGTTACAATTTGTTCTATAAGATTTAATGTAATATCTTTCGTAATATCATTACCTTGAAACTGACCAGTATTCAAGATATAACAGTCAACATTTGTTGTCTCAAACAAATGTTTAAAATTATTATAGTCATGTTTTAAAGAATATAATCTAAATGGGTTAGCATATGGTTCAATAACAAGTTTGTCATTTGCAACTCCAAATTCCGCACTAGATCTTTTAGTAGCTAGTGTAGCACCTAATGTACTACCCAAAATGCTCGATTCAACTTTTAATATAGGTGGGAGAGTATCATCTTTCATAATCCAAAATATGGCATCAGCTTTGTTATCAAATTTAAATACCCTTTGAGGAGTCCAATATAATGATTTTAAGCATCTACCATTTCCATTTCTAATGTCTTGGGTCACTGGAACAATTTTATCGAAATTATCAATTGTCACTCCAACATTTTGCATGGTCAATAAGAATTTATTATCTGTACTATCAGTTGGGTAATCTTGTACTTTGTCAAAGTATGATGGTTCCATAGAAATACTTGAACCGTCTTTATTCGAAATGATAAAGGCATCATCATGAAGTACGGATATATCATATTTCCCATTATGTTTTGAGTGAGTAATTGTGCTTTTTCCACTTCCACTGAGTCCAAATACACCAGCGATGAATGTTTTATTATCGTCAAGATTAAATCTTTTTTGACCACCATGGCAAGCTGTGTAATTATTTCTAGAAGCAACAGACCAAGCCATTGTTAATGTGGCTTTTTTGTGTTCTCCAAAGTATCTTAGGCCTAATAATGCTCCGCAATTATTTTGGTCAAAGATTGAAATGCCGTTATCAAAATCTTCTATAAATTCGTCAGGATCTGAATAAAGGAATATGTCACCTTCATTAATTTCTTTTGATTTTGAATACATTTCATCCATTAAAAATGTCTTATTTTGAAAATTTAGAAGCCATGAGTAAAGTGTGTTTTCATATCCTTCTGGAATTAGTAAATGAGCTTTAACCATAAAATCTTCATGTAGACCAACGTATGCAACAGCATGATACATTGTTTTTTTACGAGAATTGAATATTGAATTTCTCAATACATTAGCATAGTGGTCAGCATTAGATTCATCAATTAATCTTCTTACTTTTGCATTTCTACCAGTTATTATTCCATCGTTAAAAAATAAGACTTTTGCATCAGATGGTAACCCAAGTTCTTCAGCGTTGTGCACAGGTAAATCACTTATGATAGTTCCACTAGCGTTTTTAGCTAATTCATAAGCGTGAGATAATGAAGTGACTTTTATTACGTTGTTTCTATAAAAAGCAGTCTCAATAGTTGTTCTGACTCTACTAAATAACAATGGAGAAGAAGTGCCTATTTCTGATCTGTTTAATTTACTTCTAGTTGACATAATAGTTCCCTCCCTTTTTTTATTTTGCAGATAATGCTGCGAGTGCTATAGAATTGAATTTACTAATAGTAGAATCCGCTCTACTTGTTAAAACTATCGGTTTTTTCGCACCAGCAATAACACTTGCGCTTTTAGCATTTGATAAAAACATCATAGTTTTATAGAAAATATTCCCTGCTTCAATTCTAGGCATTATTAATATATCAATTTCACCAGCAATCGGATCTTTAATTCCTTTGTGTTTAGCTGCTTCTTTATTAATTGCATTATCCAATGCAAATGGTCCACCAACTACACATCCTTTTATTATGCCGTCTTTATTCATTTGAACAAGCTTTTCAGCATCCAATGTTGCTTCCATTTGAGGATTTACTTTTTCTACTGCAGCAAGAATCCCTACTTTAGGATTATTTAGTCCAACAGCATTTGCAATAGCAACACTATTTTCAATTATTTGTCTTTTCTCATCAAGTGTTGGAGCAATATTCATTGCACCATCACTCATGAATATTATTTTGTGATGTGTTCCAACTTCAAAAACACTTACGTGTGAAATTCTGTTTTTTGTTCGTAGCCCATATTCCTTGTTTAGTGCTGCTTTAAGTAAAATAGAAGTATCAATTAAGCCCTTCATAAGGAAATAATTATCATTACTACTGACCAATTTTACTGATTTTTGACAAGCTTTAACTTTGTCTTTTTCGTCTATTATTGTGTAGTTACTTGAATTTATTTTTAGAGATTTCAATATTTGTAATATTTTTTCTTTATCTCCAACTAAAATACCGTTAATAATATTATTTTCTCTAGCAAGTTCAACAGCTTCAAGTACATGTTCATCTGCAGCGCATGCTACAACCATAGTGCTTGTTTCAATCATTTTAGCTTTTGAAATTAACTCATCCATTGTTTTTATCATGATAGCCTCCTATGTATATTCTTTATATGACTCTTGTCCTCTTAATACTCTCAAACCTCCAAGGGCTAATGATTCCATTTCATCTTCTCCTGGAAAGACTAGTAGTTTTCCAATAAAGGAAACACGTTCTTCAATTAATTCAACTAATTTTTTATCATATGCAAGACCACCTGTTAGTACTATTGCATCAACATTACCTTTTAAAACGGTAGAACAAGCACCAATTTCTTTTGAAATCTGATAGCACATAACTTCTAGAATAAATAAGGCTTCTTTATCGCCGGTTTTTATTCTCTTTTCAATCTCATAACCATCATTAGTACCAAGATATGCAACAATTCCACCATTACCATAATTCATACGCTTAATTTCTTTCAATGTGTATTTACCGCTGAAAGCCATTTTGTATAGAGGACCCATGGGAACAGTTCCGCTTCTTTCTGGTGACATTGGACCATCACCATCAAGAGCATTGTTCACATCAATTACTCTCCCAAATTTATGGGCACCAACACTAATTCCTCCACCAAGATGAGCAATTATTAGATTTAAATCTTTATAGTCCTTCTTCAAATGTTTAGCGGCTTTAAGAGCAACAGCTTTCTGATTCAATGCATGAAATAAACTTTGTCTTTTTATTTCAGGCATTCCTGTATATCTTGCGATTTCTTCCATTTCATCTACAGAAACAGGGTCAACAATGAATGAAGGTTTATTTATTGAATCCGCAAGCTCTTTAGCTAGCACACAACCAAGATTTGAAGCATGTTCTCCTCTGGGTGCTTCTTTAATGTAGTCAATCATTTTCTCATTTACTAGATAGGTTCCACCTTCAATTGGTTTAAGCATTCCACCACGACCAACAATTGCATCAAAGGAATCTAAATCAATATTTTCATCCTTCAATGTTTTAAGAATTGAGTTTTCCCTAAAAGAGTATTGATCAATTACTTTATCAAAAGAACTTATCAATTGTGTGTTATGTTTAATGCTCGTTTTAAACAATAATTTCTCATTCTCAAAAACAGCGATTTTTGTCGATGTGGATCCTGGGTTGATTGTAAGTATTCTATAATTCATAAGACACCCCTTTATTCAATTTTGTACTTTTAAAAAATCTCGACTACATTATAACATGATAGCGTTTACACTACAATGGTATTTTGAAGTTTTTTAAAATACTCTTAAAATGCGCTAATTTTAGGTGTTATAACATAATATATGAGGTGTTAATCATGACATATAATTTCTGCGAAAAGCTCATATAAGACCTATGGCTCATATATGGCCTTTTCATATATATAATTATTATTTAATATATATATACATAGTATTGGTTAAAAAAATGAATAAAAATATAATTTTGAAAGTGAGGAGCAAAAATGATTTATTTAGGAACTGGAATTATTGGCTTTTTAATGTTGTTATTATTTGATATTTGCTCTTTAAGTAAGAAAAGTTTAATGAAGTATTTTTTTGGAGTTAGTGGCTTTCTTTTAATAGCTGGAAGTAGTGTTTTATTAGTATTTACTAAAAGCAATGTATCTTTCCCCCTTTCTTTAAGATTAATTTCATTAGTATTAGCAGTTTTGTCTATTGGTTTATTAATTTACTCTGTTTTTATTGAGGTTGGTAAGAACACTTATGAATATGAAAACCATAATAGTTTGATTACTACGGGTACTTATGCTTTATCAAGACATCCAGGAGTATTGTGGTTCTTATTCTTTTACATATTTTCAGCTATTTATTTCCAAAACCATTTAGTTTTATATGCTGGGTTAACTTGGACTGTCATGAATATTATTTATGTATTTGTTCAAGAAAAATATATATTTAGTAAATTATTTGATAACTACAGTAACTATATTCAAACTACACCAATGATTTTTCCGAGTTATAAGAGCTTAGAAAAGTGTATTACTACTTTAAACTGGAGGAAAAGATGAAAGACTTAAGACAGATGTTACTTGATGAGGATTATGATAAGATTTGGAAAGCTTATCTAGGGTTTTTGGATTTAACCCTAGATGAATTTATGAAAATCCAGGAAAGATTGCTTCTAGAACAAATTGATTTATTAAGCAAATGTAAACTAGGTAAAAAACTTTTAGGACCTAAAAATATCCATAACATGGAAGAGTTTAGGAAATATGTTCCACTTACAACCTATGATGATTATGCGGACACTCTTCTTAATAAGAGAAGTGAAGATTTACCAAGTGAACCATTACATTGGGTTCAAACAACTTGGAAGGGCGGGAGTAAACCAATTAAATTGGCCCCGTATTCGCGCACTATGGTTGAGGAACATACTAAGATGTTTTTATCTAGTTTAATATTATCTACAAGCAAAAGCAGAGGTCATTTTACTTTAAGAAATCAAGATAGATTCTTATATGGAATGGCACCACTTCCTTATTTAACGGGATTTGCACCATATATCTTAAAACATGAAATTGATTTTGAATACTTGCCATCTACTGATGAAGCAGAGAAACTAAGTTTTAAAGAAAGAAACATGGTTGGATTTGATTTGGCAGTTAAAAAAGGTGCAGATCTATTCTTTGGATTATCTAGTGTTTTAGTAAAAATAGGGGAAGCCTTTGAAAGTGGTTCAAATAGTGGAAAAGTAAAATGTCCTTCAAATTTTAAACAAGCAATAAAAATGATCAAAGCTGTTTATAAAAAGAAAATTAAAAAACAAAGATTACTTCCTAAGGATCTTTTTGAATTTAAAGGGATTGTTTGTGGTGGAACAGATTCAGATACTTACAAATCTCAAATTGAATACTATTTTGGAATAACTCCATTAGAAATATTTGGTGGAACTGAATCGGCTGCTGTTGCAACTGAAACTTGGAGTAGAAATGGGTTAACATTTTTTCCTGATGTCAATTTCTTAGAGTTCATTCCAGAAGAAGAATTAAAGAAAGAAAAGAATGATGAGTCATATAAACCAAACACACTTTTATTTAATGAAATTGTACCTGGTGAAATATATGAACTAGTAATAACAAAATTAAGAGGCGGAGCTTTTGTTAGGTATCGAATCGGAGACGTAATAAAATGTGTTGGACTTGAAAATGTTGAAGATGAAGTGAAACTACCTCAGGTTAAATACATTGATCGTGTAAATAATATAATAGATTTATCAGGATTTACACGAATAACAAAACAAATAATTGGGGACTCAATTAAGCTTTCAGGACTTAAAATAATTGATTGGACAGCAAGCAAGGAATATGGACATTCAAGACCTTATATAAACATCTATCTAGAACACGATAAGACAGAAAATATTGAATCAATAAGAGAAAAAATAAATATCCAAATGAAACTATTAGATTCAGATTACAATGATGTTCATGCTCTACTTGGGCATGATCCTCTGCGAATAACAATGCTAAATAAAGGTACTTTTATAGAATACAAAAAAAATACAAGTACAAGATTATCTAATATTAATCCAACAAACGAAGAACTAACAACATTAATTGCATGTAGTGAGGGATTAAATATTTAGATAGAGCGGTATAAACTAGTAAGGGGTAAATACTAAGATGGAGTGGTAATATGATTACTTTGACTGAAATAACCATTATTCCTTTAATTTCTTTAATTTTATATGTATTTATATTAATGATTATTCTTACGTCTAATAAGACGAAATTATCTAAATCCTTTAGCCTGTATATAATCGCAATGATTATATGGTCTTTAGGGTCCTTTTTAATGAAAACTGATATACCACCTAGCTCCCTATTTTGGGACAAGGTATTACTTATTGGTTTTGTTAGTGTCCCTGTTCTTTTACTGAGATTTAGTTATATAATCTCTGAATACCACAAAGGAAAGGCAGTATTGTATCTAGGTTATATTTTAGCGCTAGGGTTAATAGTTTTATCAATATTTGGTTTTGTTGTTAAGTCTGCTGAATACAGCAACGGAGTATTTACATACGAAATGGATTTTGGTGTTTATATTGTTGCGGTTGTTGGAACTACATATAGTGCATTAGCTCTTGGAACAATGGTATTAAGAGCTAAAAGAAAAGAAATCAGTATAAAAAAAGTTAGACTAGTTATAATTGGTCTAGCATTAGTTATCATTGGCGCAGCATCAAATCTAAATACAAGACTTGGTGAAATAGGTATAGATATCATTTTTAACGCAATAAACGCAATTCTAATAACCTATGCTATTTACCGTAATAAATTCTTAGAAATAAACTTAATAGTAAAAAAGGGATTATCTTTCTCGCTATATAATATCGTATTGTTTGGGATTTATACCACGGCAGTCTTAATTACGTATAATGGGTTACAAAAACTCGGGATAACAGAATTATATTTGTCAATTCTGATAATGTCTCCGATGTTTTTGGTATTAGAGCCATTAAGAAAACTACTTCAAAGATTGAATAATCATATATTCTATAGAGCTACAACTGACAGACAATTGATATTAAGACATTTTAGTAACTTGATTAATTCAGCAATGAGCTTAGATTTGATTACTAATTCTTTTATTAATGCAATAAAAGATGGTATTGATTCAAGAGAAGTTAGTATAATGCTTAAAAATTCTACTAAATATATTTTAAGTGATTCAACTCTTGATAAATCAAATGAATCAAAAATTTATTTAAAATTTAATCATCCAATTGTAACTTGGTTTAATAAGGGGAACTCTTTATTATTAAGTTCTCAAATTAATAATCATGTTTCTTTTAAAGGATTATGGGATCAAGAAAAAGAAGTAATAAAATATTTAGATACTGAAATCGTTGTTCCAATTACGTATTTGGAAGATTTAATAGGAATGGTAATAATTTCAGGGAGAAATGATGAAACTCCTTATAGTGAGGATGAAACAGATTTTTTAAAAACTTTAATAAATAATGCTGCAGCAATTATCGAAAATGCTAAAACAATAGAAAATATCAAGAAACAATCTATTACTGATGAGTTAACAAAACTATATAATCACCGATATTTCTTTGAAACTGTAAGTTTATGGATGTCAGAAAAAGTTCATGATACTTTTAGTATCGCTATGATTGATTTGGATCAATTTAAAATATATAACGACCTCTATGGCCATTTAGCTGGCGATAAGGCTTTAAAAAGAATTGCAGAATTATTAACTGCAAATACAACTAAAGACGATTTAGTTGTGAGATATGGTGGAGAGGAATTTGTAATATTTATTCCAAATACCAATGGCACAGGTGCTTTAAAAGAAATTGAAAAAATACGTAGATCAGTTGAAGAAGAATTTTTATTATCAAAGGATATTAAAGAGTTCTTGACTGTTACTATAGGGGCAGCTTCATATCCAAAAGATGGATCTAGTTTAGAAGAAATAATTAGTAAAGCTGATGAAGCAATGTACATAGGTAAACAAAGTGGTAGAAACAAAGCAGTTTTATATAAATCAGGTATGAAATCAAATGATGTCAGTACAGCGGTTCAAGAACAAATAAAAAATGCTCATTTATCAAGTATTTATGCGCTTGCAGCAACTATTGATGCAAAAGATCATTATACATTTGGACATTCTAATAATGTTTCTGAACTTTCTGCGGCAATCGCAAAAGAAGCGAAATTTGATGAAAAAGATATTGATATAGTGAGAAATGCCGGACTACTTCATGATATTGGTAAGGTTGGAATACCAGAAAGTATTTTATCAAAACCAGGATTTTTGACTGATTATGAAATGGAGATAATGCAATCGCATGTTATACAATCAATAAGCATCATAAAACATATTCCTAATTTAATTGAGACTGTTCCAGTTATAATTAGCCATCATGAAAGATATGACGGGCAAGGTTATCCTAGAGGGATTAAAGGTAATAATATACCGGTTTTAGGTCGCATAATCTGTATCGCAGATTCATTTGATGCAATGACAACTGACAGACCTTATCGTCGAGGCTTAACTCTTGAACAAGCAGAGTACGAACTTAAAAAGAATTCTGGGAAACAATTTGATCCAGAGTTGGTTGAGTTATTCTTGAAAATGATAAAATCAGATGCAATTGAAAAATTAAGTTTGGAAAATAGAACCTCTATATAATAAAGATAGAAGATGACTCACATGAAATTGTGATTCATCTTTTTATTTTTTATTTATTAAAGAAAAATGAATTTAGTAAGAGTATTATCTTTTTGAGGTGATTACATGAAAAAGAAAATAATTTTATTAATGATAATTATAATTCTACAGACTCTTGTGGAAGTAAAAGCTACAGAGTATTCAGCTTATTTGCCCGGAGGCAAAAACTATTTGGATGAAGCTAATATTGTTTTTGGTAATAATATTTGGAATTCAGATGATGACTTTTTAGTTAAAGGAAGCACCACATATACTTTGAGTATGCCAGGAGAAGGTAGAATTGGAAATGATGTTTACATTCAAATTAGAGGAGGAACTAGTTATTTATCAGGAGAACCTATTGACATTTCAGCCTGCACAATTGAGCCTGAACTTATAAGCTGTAGTTTTACGACAACTGCAAATGAGGACTTAATCAGTTTAACTATTGCAGCAAGTACTTTATCAATGTATTACGATTATTATCAAATTGATGGATTTCAGTTAGAAGAAGGTTCTGTTAGTACAAGTTATGAAGATTACATTGAGCCACTAATTGACACAACAAATCCAGAATTCACTGGAAGTGGGGCCTATATAACAAGTTATCAATCTAGCGAATCAATTTCTTCAATTATTGCTGATCATATTTATGCAATTGATGATATAGATGGAGATATCAGCAGTGAGATTATAATTGTTAGTGATGAATATACATTAAATGAACAAGCTGTTGGAGAATATGATGTGGTTCTTAGCGTAAGCGATCAAGGTGGAAATACATCGTTGTTCAATCTGACTGTGATGGTAAAGGACGAAATAGATCCTGTGATTGATGGAGATACTCTAGTTAATCTAGTAATAGGGAGAGAAGAAGGAAGCTTGAATGACCTTATTTGGGAATTATTTGATATATCTGACGAGTACGATGAATCACCATCAATGAATATATTGATTGACAACTTTACACCAAATAAAGATACTGTTGGATTATATAGTGTAACTTTTGAAGTGATTGACAGCTCTTTAAACCGTGTCTCCAAAACTTTTTCAATCAATTTGGAAGATACAGAAGGACCAGTGATGATATCAAGTAATTTTATTGCTTCTTATCTTTCAAATCAACTAAATTTGAATGACATAATCAGCAGTCTAGTATTCGAAGATAATTATGATAATCTTAGTTTGGTAACTCCAACAGTTGTAATAGATAACTATACTGGAAATGAGAATATTCCAGGTAATTACTCAATTAAAATAGCAATTAGTGATAATTCAAATAACACATTATCTGAAATAATTACTGTTAATGTTGTGGATGACGTTGCACCAGTTATTAGTGGAATTAGTGACTTTAGTGGTTCTTACACTGAAGAGTTATCAGTAAATGACTTCCTTAATATGATGAATGTAAATGACAATGTTGATTCACTTTTGAATAGTGATCTATATATTGTGAGTGATAATTATACAAATAGAGTAAGTGATATAGGAAACTTTGAAATAGTATTAGGACTACTCGATACAAATAACAATACTACTACACACAATATTAGTATTACTCTATTTGACGATATAGCTCCAGTAATCTATGTTGACAATTATATTATCACAGTTAATTTGAAGTCAACTTTTACAGAAACTGATGCGCTTAAATTATTGTTGAGCTCAAAAGAACTTAGTGAAGAAGAATACGAAATTACTAAGATGATAGATGAGTATTCTGGTAATGAAGATGTTCCAGGAGCATATATTTATCGATTAGCTTTTACAAATGAAAATGGAGATATTTTTGAAAAAGAATTTTTGGTCAAAGTGTTAGGTTCAAATATGTTTGAAATTGAAAAGGACTTAATTCCAAGAAATATTGCAGTTTACTCGTTAATGATAGGGTTTTTGATCTTTATAGTGATTAAAAAGAAGAAGAATAGAGTAATTTAAGTCCAAGAAAACGGGTTGTGTATAAGATAAAAATGATCGTAAAAAAAAGATGAAATATTTCATCTTTTTTTGTTGACTAAATAGGCCTGTAATATTATAATGATTAGGTATGACCTAACTAATTATTATGAGGTGAAGAAATGGATAAAGAAAAAGCAAGAATATCCTTAAATAAATTTTTAAAAATGTACTTCGATTCATGTAAAGAAGTATATGAAGAAATTAATTTTGGAAGAATTACAGGTAAACAATTTAAATACCTAAAAGAAATTCATTTAAAGGGCAAAGTAACGCAAACACAATTAGCAAAAACTTTTCATATTTCAAAACCTACAATGAATGAGTTTATTAATAGATTTTTAGACTCTGGAATTGTAGTGAAGAAGAAGAGTTTTGATGATAAAAGAATGAGTTATATTTCTCTTACTGAAATCGGTAAAACTCTTGCTTCATCAAATATCCTTGAAAGCGAAAGAGCTACAGAGAAAATGATTGCTAGACTAACAGAAAATGAAATGGACGATATTATATCAATATTCGACAGATTTGGAGATGACAACTAATGATATTTGGTAAAACGGTAAATAAATACTATCTTAAATATGCACATTTATTCCTTATGGGACTAATAGCTTTAGTCTTTGTTGATTACTATCAATTAGAAATCCCGGCTTTAACAGGTACTTTGATTGATGCATTAGTAGATGGGACTATGGATAGAAGTGGGTTACTTGATTTTGTTGGACTTGTATCTATCTATGTTTCTATTATAATAGTTGGTCGTTTTGCTTGGAGATTATTCATCTTTGGAGCATCTAGAAGAGTCGATTATGGTCTTAGAAATGAAATGTTTAGTCACGCAGAAAAATTATCTAATAATTTTTATTCTGAAAATAAAATTGGCGGGTTAATGGCTTATTTTACAAATGATTTAGAAGCGGTAAGAAGAGCAGTGGGTCCAGGAATGATTATGTTTGTGGATGCATCGTTTCTTGGAGGATTAGCTTTTTATCATATGTTTAATCTTGATGTAGCATTAACATTGTATTCAGGTATACCGCTAATATTTATCGCAGTTCTTGGAGCGTATATCGGTAACAAAATGAGAAAGAAATTTAAAGAAGCTCAAAAAGCGTTTGAAGATTTAAGTGATTTTACGAATGAGTCTTTATCTGGAATTAGCGTTGTCAAAGCATTTGTAAAAGAAAAATCTGAAATCAAAGAGTTTTTAAAGATAAACAAAAGAGCTAAAGATAAGAATGTTGAATATGTTAAAATGCAAACAATATTGCAAGTTAGTATTCGAATGATTGTTAGTATAATATTCTTGGTTATATTAGGTTATGGAGGATATTTAGTAAAAACAACAGCGGGGACAGTAAATGAATTTAGCATTGGAGATTTAACTACTTTTACCCTGTTGTTTGGTGCTTTAATATGGCCAATGATGGCACTTGCTATGATTATCAATGTTAGAAGTAGAGGAAAAGCTTCGCTTGAAAGAATACAAACTATATTAAATGAAGAGATTGATATATTTGATCAAGACACAGTTGAAGTTGATGGAATAAATGGAGATATTGAGTTTAGAAATCTTTCATTTAAATATCCTGATGGAACTGTAAATGCACTTCACAACATTAATTTCAAAATTGAAGCAGGAGAAACTGTTGGTATATTAGGAAGAACAGGTAGTGGAAAAACTAGTATAGTTGACTTGTTATTAAGAATATATAATGTTGAAGAAAATAAATTATATCTTGATGGAATAGATATCATGAGATTACCAATAAAATCAGTTAGAGATAGTGTAGGATACGTACCACAAGATGGGTTCTTATTCTCTGATACAATACAAAATAATATTTCTTTAGGTCTTCAAAAGAGAGTTGATGTTTTCTCGAAAATACAAGATGCAGCTAAATTAAGCGATGTGCATAATAATATAGTTGACTTTGAAGAGGGGTATGAAACTGTAATCGGAGAAAGAGGAGTTACATTAAGTGGTGGTCAAAGACAGAGATTAAGTATTGCTAGAGCACTTATAAAGAATCCTCCTATTTTAATTATGGACGATAGCATTTCGGCAGTAGACACAAAAACAGAAGAAACAATTCTGAATAATCTTAAAAAAGTAAGAAAAGGTAAAACAACATTAATTATTGCCCATCGTATAAGCACTATAAAAGATGCAGACAAAATTATTATTGTTGATGAAGGCAAAGTAATTGATGTGGGAACACATCAAGAATTAATAATAAGATGTAGCTTCTATAAAGACATGGTAGAGCGTCAAAAACTTGAAGAAGAAATAGAGGTGGCATAATGAAAAATCTAGATGAAGATAAAAGAAAATTCACAATGAAAGACGGAGAAATAGTAAAAAGATTATTAGCATATGCCAAACCATTTATTCTTCCATTTGTAGTGACATTTATGTTAATGATATTTACCGTTGTTCTTGGTTTACTTGGTCCTTATTTAATAGGGAGAAGTATGGACATCATTAATAAAGATAATATAAGCTTGAATGATTTATTCACAACACTCAGTATATTTGGAGTTTCAATTGTACTGGGTAGTGTATTTAATTATGCACAAACTATAATTCTTCAAAAGACTGGACAAAGTATCATCTATAATATAAGAGAAGAGATTTTCACTCATTTAGAATATCACGATGTAAATTATCTCCACAGTACTCCAATAGGGGCACTTGTGACAAGAGTTACAAATGATACTAATACATTAAATGAAATGTATACTAGTGTTATTGTTAGTGTATTCAAAAATGTATTAATGGTAATAGGAATCATAGTGGCCATGTTTTTAATTAACTCGACATTGACGTGGTATGTTCTACTAGTTGTCCCATTTATAATCTTTTTCAGTTTTATCTTTAGAATGTTTTCAAGAAAAGCATATAGAAGGGTAAGAGCAAACCTTTCTAAAGTTAATGCATTTTTAGCAGAGCACCTTTCAGGTATGAAAATAATCCAGATTTTCAATCAAGAACAAGCTAAATTTGAGGAATTTGATGTAAGAAATACGAGACTAAAAAAATCTTACTATAAACAAATCCTTATATTTGGGATATATAGACCTACAATGTACTTCTTATTTATGGCTACGACAGTATTAGTTTATTTTACTGGTGGGCTAAGTGTCATTGAAGGAATAATTACTATAGGTACATTAATTGCTTTCCAACAATATATTGGTAGATTTTTCGAACCAATTCAACAACTTGCTGAGCAATTCAATATTTTACAATCTGCATTTGCTTCAAGTGAAAGAATTTTTGGAATTCTTGATACTAAACCAACAATAAATGATGATCCAGATGCAATAGAATTAGAAGACATGAAGGGTCAAATAGAGTTTAAAAATGTATGGTTTGCATATATTGATGAACAATGGATTCTAAAGGATGTATCTTTTAAAGTGAATGCAAAAGAATCAGTTGCATTTGTTGGTGCAACAGGTGCAGGTAAAACGACTATTCTTGCATTAATCACTAGAAATTTTGACATTCAAAAGGGTCAAATTTTAATTGATGGAATAGATATAACGAAAATAAAAAAACAACATTTGAGAAAATATATTGGACAAATGTTGCAAGATGTTTTCATGTTTAGTGGTACAATTAGATCGAACATTAAACTAAGAAATGATGAAATTAGTGATGAAAAAATGATTCAGGCATGCAAGTATGTTAATGCAAATCATTTTATAGAAAAATTAGATAATACATACGACGAAAGAGTGAAAGAAAGAGGAAATAATTTCTCAACTGGACAAAGACAATTACTCTCATTTGCTAGAACAATAGTACATGATCCAAAAGTTATGATACTTGATGAAGCAACTAGTAATATTGATACTGAAACAGAACAATTAATACAAGAATCACTCAAGAAGATGATGAGTATTGGAACAATGTTAATCGTAGCTCATAGGTTATCAACTATTCAACACGTTGATAAGATAATAGTTCTTAGTAAAGGCGAAATTATCGAACAAGGATCACATCAAGAATTATTAAAAAATAAAAAGCATTACTATAGTTTATATCGACTTCAATATCAAACTAAAGCCTTATAATTAGTAAGCTGGAGGTGCTACAGTGAAAGAATATAAAAACTTACCGGTTCAATTCAATGAAAGAATTCATGCAACAAGCGTTGATTACACAATAGTTTTCCTAACTATGTTAATAATGATATTTATGAAGATAAATCCAATTTATAAGTACATTATCATTCTTATAGTTTGGTATTCTTTAAATATTCTTCCTTCGTTTTTTAAAAGAGGAATCACGCTAGGTAAAATTAACTCTGGAACTATTGTTGTTAATGAGGATGATAGTCAAGTAACTATGATGACTATTCATTTAAGAGCTTTCTTTATTCTTATTGCAGGTTGTTTAACTGCGGGATTGTATTTTCTTGTGGCATTTATTTTATTAACAAAAAGAACAGACAAGAGAAGTGTTCACGATTTAATATTTAAGACAAAAGTTGTTTATCAAAAATCAAAAATTAGCGGATAAGTTAATCAATAAAGAGGTGAAATATATGAGTAATTATGATGTAATAATTATTGGAGCTGGACCATCTGGGCTAATGGCTGCGAACATTTTTGAAAAAAGAGGACTAGAATATTTGATATTTGACAAAAATAAAGCTGCTGGAAGAAAATTACTAATTACTGGTGGAACAAGATGTAATGTAACAAACATATTTAACCCAAAAGAATTTATAGACCATTTAAAGATAAAACATAAAAGGTTTCTTTTTAGCAGTTTAAATAGCTTTGGAACAAAGGAAATAAAAGAGTTTTTTGAAGACAAGGGAGTTCAATTAAATCTAGAAAAAGAGTATCAATATTTTCCTAAAAGTTCAAAAAGCAGTGATATTCTTGATGCTTTACTTGAGGATATTGATTATAAAAAGCTAATCCTTAATACAACTGTGAAAGATATAACATATGAAGATAACCACTACATAGTGGAAACTATAAGTAAGGATTATAAGGCAAAGAATGTAATTATTTCAACTGGTTCAAAAAGTTATCCAAAAACAGGAAGTACTGGAGATGGACTACTATTTGGAAAAAATCTTGGACACAATTTTGCCCCTTTTTATCCAGCTGAAACGCATGTTTACAGTGATTTTGTTAAGAAGAACAAAAATGATTTACAAGGATTATCCTTACTTCATTCTGAAATACAAATAGAAGGAAATAAAAAAATCTATTCAGGTGGATTGCTTTTCACACACTTTGGATTAAGTGGACCACTAATTCAAAATATTTCTGAGCTGATTTATTTGGATAAATTATCTAAAGATACAAATCTTTTGATTAAACTAACTGACAAAAATGAATCACAAATAACAGAACTCTTTCATTTAAAAGAGAATCAAAAAGCAAGAGTTGTTAGAATTCTTGAAAAGCTTACAATTAAAAGATTAGCTAAATTTATATTGAATCATTTACAAATTGATGAAACTAAACTTGTCGCAAGTACATCTAAAAAACAACTTCAATTAATTATTGATTCTTTACTACATTTTACTATCCCTATTACAAAAGTTGAATCAATAAGTAATGCTTTTGTTAATGGTGGCGGTATCTTGACTAACGAGATTAATCCGTCGACTATGGAATCGAAAATAAAAGAAGGACTATACTTTACAGGAGAAGTACTTGATTTACACGGACCAATAGGAGGATTTAATATCACAATTGCTTTGTCAACAGGATATACTGCAGCAAGCAATATAAGGAGAGATTAATATGCCTGAACTTCCTGAAATCTATAACATTAGTGAACAACTTAAAAAAGAGATTGTCGGACTAAAAATAATTGACACAAATATTATTCAAGAGAAAACAATTAATATGGATGTTGATGAGTTTAAAAAAAACATCATAAATCAAGAAGTAATCTCTGTTACTTCAAAAGGCAAATGAATTTTCATTCACTTCAAATCAAAAGATAGTCTTCACATAAATCTTGGAATGGGTGGAGATTTACTATATTCAACAACAATACCAAAAAAAAAGCATCAAGCAGTAATCATGTTAAACAACAATCATTTGCTCTCATTTAGGTTTTGGTGGTTTGGCTACATTCACTTTGTGGATAGCTCAGAAGAACACGACATGACAAAAAAACTAGGGGTAGACCTAATTAGAGACAATATATCTAAAAAAGAGTTCGTTTCTTTGTTTTCTAAGCGAAAAGGTTCTTTGAAGTCGTTTCTATTGAATCAAAAGAAAATCGCAGGTATTGGTAATTATTATATCCATGATATATTGTATAAAGCTAAAATTAATCCCTTAAAAAAAATTCCAGAATTATCTACAAGAAAGCTTGGTATGCTTTACGAATCTATAATTGAGGAATTCAATGAATCTATTTTATTAAATGGTGCAGATTATGAACTTGACATTTATAATATAAAAGGGAGCTTTTCAGCTGGAAGTGTTGCCTATAAAGAAGGAAAAAATTGTCAATGCGGAACCTTGATTAAAAAAATAAAGACTGGTTCAACTTCATCATATTATTGTCCTAAGTGTCAAAAATAGAGCATTTAGGTTTTATCAAAAATTTGAAATGTTATGATTAATACGAGGTGAGAAAGTGAAAACAGTAAAACTAAATAATAACTATGAAATGCCCATTATTGGACTAGGAACATGGCTTAGTAAACCAGAAGATGTATATAATGCAGTTTTAACAGCGTTAAAAAACGGATACAAACATATTGATACTGCCATGATTTATAGAAACGAAGAAGCAATAGGGAAAGCGATAAAAGATTCAAACATTAAACGAGAAGAACTATTCATAACTACAAAGCTATGGAACACAGATCAAGGCTTTGAATCAACAAAAAAAGCATTTGATTTATCACTTAAAAAACTAGGACTTGACTATGTGGATCTGTATTTAATCCATTGGTTTAAAGGATATGATAAAGCAATACAAAGTTATCGTGCAATGGAAGAAATATATAAAAGTGGAAGAGCAAAAGCAATTGGTGTGAGCAATTATAATATTCATCATTTAATGAATATAATTAATAATTGTGAAATAACACCAATGGTAAATCAAGTTGAAACACATGTAACACTGCAAAACCATTTTCTTCATCAATACTGTAAAGACAACAATATACAACTTGAAGCGTATGCACCTTTAATGAGTTACAAAATTCCAGAATTACTTAAGAATGAAGTAATGAATGAAGTGGCAAAAAAACATAATAAAACAGTTCCTCAAATAGCTATTAGATGGCTAATTGAAAGAGAAATTGTGGTAATTCCTAAATCTGTCACAGATTCAAGAATTATTGCTAATCTAAATGTTTTTGACTTTAGTTTAGATCAAGAAGATATGGATAAAATAAGAACAATTAATACAGGTAGAAAAATCTTCATTGAATTTGACAATGTAGATTATTAACATTTGCTATATGTAATGTACACATATAAATAAGGTTATGATTTCTTTTGAAATCATAACCTTTTATTAATAGCCGATTTTGTTTAAGTTATCTCTTAATATATTAGCGGAGATACACAATTTTTCTTTTTCATCTTCGCTTAGTTCTAAATGTACAACATGGTGAACACCATCTCTTTCTAATACAGCGGGTAAACCAATATACACTTCTCCAAGACAATCATAAATACCGCCATTTAGTACTGAAATAGGCATGATTCTATCCTCATTATTTAAAATAGCTGCGGTAATCCTTACTAGTGCCATTCCAATTCCATAATAAGTTGATTTTTTTCTCTTTATGATTTCGTAAGCAGAATCTCTAACCTTCTTGTAAATATTATCTAGATCATGAAAATTAATTTCGTCCATTGAGTTTATAACATCTTTCATTGGTTTTGCACCAACATTAGAGTTAGACCAGCAAACAAATTCACTATCCCCATGTTCACCTAATATATAGGCGTGAACATTTCTTGGATCGATATTTATATACTTTGAAATTTCATATCTAAGTCTTGCAGTATCAAGAGCAGTACCACTACCAATTACTTTTGATGAATCTAATCCTGATTCTTTCCATGCAACATAAGCTAGTATATCTACTGGGTTTGAAGCAACAAGAAGTATTCCAGCAAATCCAGATGCCATAATATCTTTAACAACAGCTTTTATTATTTTTGCGTTTCTGGATAAAAGCTGAATTCTATCTTCTCCCTCTTTTTGACTAACTCCTGCAGTTATAACAACAAGAGTAGCATCTTTACAATCACTATAGTCTCCTGCATATATATTCATTCTTCTTGGGCCAAATGCTAATCCATGGTTTAAATCCATAGCCTCACCCTCGGCTTTATCTTTATTAATATCTATTAAAACTAGTTCTTCAACAGTTCCCTGGTTAACAAGTGCATACGCATAACTCATCCCAACAAATCCAGTACCAACTATTACAACTCGATTACTGTTCATATAATCACCTCAATATTATTTTAACAAAAAAACGATACTTATAGTATCAATACACACATATTAAGACACTGATATGGTATGTAAATGTTTTCAATAACGATATTCATTCATCATTTATATTGTTTTTCTTGACATGTGACAACCCGTCATATAATATATAGTTATGACAAGGTGTCACAAGGAGGGTATATTATGCCAAAAGATACTTTTTTTAATTTATTAGAAGAGAAAAGAAACAAAATAATTAAAGCAGCAAAAGTAGAATTTACAGCAAATCCGCTTAGAAAATCACGTGTATCGAATATAATAAAAGAAGCAGAGATTCCAAGAGGGAGCTTCTATCAATATTTTGAAGACCTTGACGATCTTTACTATTATGTAATTGATGATGTTTTTGAAAACATACATAAAGCAGGAACAATGTTTTGTGAATCTACAAATGATATATTTGAGTTTGCTCAAATTTCTTTTGAATACGATTATGATGCGTTTATTAATGATATGAGACATCGATTTATGATGAATGTAACTCAAAGCATCTCATCCAATGAGGAATACGTTAGTAACTTTAATAAAATGAGAAAAGAATACGTTCTGGGAATTCTAAATAAAATGGATTTATCAAAGATTCGTTTAAAAGATGAAGAAGACCTTATTAAAATGTATCAAATGATTCAAAATTTAAAAAGAACAGTTATCCAAAAATCGATTATTCATAATCTAGATAAAGAACAAGCATATTCTGAATTTAAATGGTATGTCGATATAATTAAGAACGGATTACTTGAGGAGGAATAAAATATGGGCAACTTGATGAGTTTACTCAAATACACAAAGAAGTATTACATTCATATTTCAATATCAATATCAGCAATGCTTATCCAAGTTATTGTTGGATTTTTAGTGCCATTTTTGATGATAACAATAATTGATGATGCAATTCCAAATGATAATATACAACTGCTTATTACAACTGCATTAATTATGCTAGGATTAGCTGTTTTAGGGTTTTTAGCTGGTGCAGTAAATAATTATACTTCGCAATATGTTTCGCAATATTCAAGTGCTGATTTAAGACTAGATTTGTTTAGAAAAATTCAATCACTGTCTTTTATCAATATAGATCACTTTAAAACAAGTAGATTAATTACAACTGCTACTAACGATATCGTAAGAATACAACAGTTTTACATGATGTTGCTCAGAATCATTGTTAGAGCACCTTTGATGATTGGAGTAGGTTTGTTTCTTTCAATTAGAACAAGTGTTCAATTATCAAACATATTCTATATATCAATGCCAATATTAATAATTTCTATTATAGTAATAATGATATTAGCTTTTCCAAGATTCTCAAAAGTTCAAAAAACAATTGATGGAATAAATAAAGTTGTCCTTGAAACAGCTAATGCTCCTAGAGTGATTAAGTCTTTTGTTTCTATTGAACATGAGAATCAAAACTTCGAAACAGCAAATGAAAATTTTAGAGTTACAAACACAGCAGCAGAAAAGATAATGGCTTTCGCTGATCCTATTATAATGTTTATCTTTAATGCAAGTATTGCTGGAATCGTATTTCTTGGTGCATACTTCCTAAATGGTGGAGATTTAATTAGTTCTACAACTGGATTACCAAAAGTAGGAATCTTGATCGCGTTTAATAACTACAGTATGCAGATTTTATTTGGATTAATGATGTTTGCAATGATGATGATTTTCATTTCAAGAGCGGCAGTAAGTGCAAAAAGAATTATGGAAGTATTTGATGAAAAAATAGATTTAGTTTCCAAAGATGATTCAATTAAAGACATTGTATTAAATGGGGATATTGAATTTAAAAACGTAAGTTTTGGTTATGGGACTGATGGAAATAGAGTATTAAATAACATAAGTTTTAAAATTAAAAGTGGGGAAACAATAGGGATTATTGGATCGACAGGTAGTGGTAAGTCATCTTTAATCCATCTTATTCCTAGGCTTTATGATGTTTGTGAAGGTGAACTAAAAGTCAATAATATTGATGTTAGAGATATTGATGTTGAAACACTAAGATCACAAATTAGTGTTGTTACTCAAACAGCTACAATATTCAGTGGGTCAATAGGTACAAACATTATTCAAGGTAATAAGGAAGCTATTTATGATGATTTTATTGATGCTGGTGATAAAGCATCCGCAAATGAATTCATTAATGAGTATCAAGACTTATATAATCATGAAGTTCAACAAAATGGAAGCAATTTATCTGGTGGACAAAAACAAAGAATTTCGTTAGCTAGAGCATTTATCAGAAAACCAAAAATATTAATTCTAGACGATTCAACTAGTGCAGTTGATGCAAAAAGTGAAGAATTGATTTTAAACCAAATTGAGAAACTTTCTAAAGGAATGACTACCTTAGTTATTAGTCAAAAAGTATCAACAATTAAGAATATGGATAAAATACTAGTTATGGATAATAAAGGTCATCTAGATGGCTTTGACACACATGCAAAACTACTAAAAACTAGTAAAGTATATTATGAAATAGCACTCTCACAAGTCGGAAATGGGGGTGGCGCAAAATGAGTAAAAGAAACAAACAACAACTTAAAAACACAGAAGTAAAAGAAAAACCATATGCAAATGTGGATCACTCAAAAGTTATCTTAACAAAAGAACAAGTGAAAATCAGAAATGAAGCCAATAAAGACCACTCTAAAATGCTAGCGAAAACTACTGGTGGGAATAGAGGCCCTGGTGGAGGAATGTACTTAGGTGGTAAATCTAAAAATTCTAAACAAACTGTTTTAAGAATTTGGAATTACCTTGGCATATATAAAATTGGACTTCTTGTTTCTTTAATTGCAGTCATAGCAACTAGTTTACTTGCAACTTTTATTCCTTGGTTGTTTGCAAAAGCAATTGATGATTATATTCTTCAGTTTGACTATAGTGGTGCGATTAAGATCGGAGTATTCATTATTGGAATAGCTGTACTAACAAGTACAGTAAGATTTGTTTCAAGATATACAATGGCAGTTATCTCACAAAAAACAGTTAAAAAAATAAGAAAAGACGCTTTTGATAAATTGCAAAATTTACCAGTAAATTACTTTGATACGAATCAACCTGGAGAAATTGTTTCAAGAATTACAAACGATGTTGATTTAATAAGTAATTCACTAGCAAGTGTAACTTTAGAGTTAATGAATTCAATTATAACTTTAGTGGCTTCATTAATATTTATGTTTATTATTAACTGGGCATTAGCTATTCTTGTAATTGTATTTGTTCCTTTGATGGCAATATTTACAATGAAAATTGCTAAAATTACCAAAAAAGGATTTGTTTCTCAACAAAAACATTTAGCAGCATTAAATAGTATAGTAGAGGAAAATATCTCAGGATTAAAAGTCGTTAAACTATATTCTCAAGAAGAAGATTTAATTGAAGAATTTAGTAACAAGAATACACAACTTAGAAAAGCAGGATTCAAAGCACAAGTATATTCAGGTATTATAATGCCTGTAATTAATTTCTTAAATGATCTTATTTACTTAGTAATCGTGGCAATTGGTGGACTGTTATTAATCACAGGAAAAGTAGCAATTACAGTCGGAGATATAGCCGCAATTACATCTTATGCAAGAGCATTTATTAGACCAATCGCCAATATTGCACAATTATTTAACACATTACAACAAGGTATTGCTGGGGCAGAAAGAGTCTTCAAATTAATTGATGAAGAAGATGAGTATATTGGTGATGGAGAAGTAGAAGTAGCTAAATTTAAAGGATGCGTTAAATTTGATGATGTAACGTTTAGTTATGTTAAGGGTACTCCTGTATTGAAAAATATCAGTTTTGAAGCTGAAGTAGGTAAATCAATTGCTATTGTTGGGCCTACAGGTAGTGGTAAAACAACGATTATCAATCTTCTAAATAGATTTTACGATATTGATTCAGGAACGATAGAAATAGATCATAAAAACATTCTTGAATACAAAAAAGATGATTTGAGAAAGAAAATTGGAGTTGTTTTACAAGACACACATCTATTTGGTGGCACAGTATATGACAATGTTATATATGGTGACTTATCAGCTACAAGAGAGGAAGTTATTGAAGCATCTAAAATGGCAAACTCACATGATTTTATTATGAAGTTGCCAAAAGGATATGAAAGTGAAGTATATGAGGGTGGACAAAACTTTAGCCAAGGAGAGAGACAATTAATCTCTATTGCTAGAACTATATTATCTAATCCTGATATCTTGATATTAGATGAAGCAACATCAAATGTAGATACAAGAACAGAATCACATATTCAAGAAAGCATGAGATTACTAATGGAAGGTAGAACTAGTTTTGTAATAGCTCATCGCCTGCAAACAATCAGAAATGCTCACAAGATTATTGTTATTCACGATGGAGAATTGATTGAATCAGGGACTCACCTGGAACTATTAAATCATAAAGGATTCTATTATGAATTATACACCACGCAATTCCATGATATTATAAAAGATATGAAAGGCTAATTTTAGCCTTTTTTTCTTTGTATTTTTATAGAAATGAGATATAATATATATCGGAGATGATAAAATGAAAAGACGTTTTGGAGATAGAAAAGATGGATATAGACTAAGAAAAGCTGATCCATTATTCAGATTGATACCATATATTATGAAGGATAGAACAGATGCTCATGTATTTTTTGAGGATAGAATATATTTAGAAAAGATAAATAAACTTATTAAAGAAATGAGAGCTGAAGACATTAAAGTTGGGTTCTTACATATTGTAATTGCCTCAATGGTAAGAACAATTAGCCAAAAACCAAAAGTTAATCGTTTTGTCTCTGGTAAAAAAACTTATGCAAGAAGAGAACTATCAGTATCTTTGGCAGTAAAAAAAGAGATGAGTGAAACTGCAGAGGAAACAACTATAAAATTGTTTTTTGAACCTACGGATACTTTATATGATGTTGTTAATAAAGTTAATGATGAAGTAGAAAAGAATAAAGATGTACAAAGTGAAAATTCAGCAGATAAATTCAATAAATTCATTACTTTTTTGCCGGGATTTTTAATTTCATTTACTGTATTCATTGTTAAATTTCTAGAAAACAGAGGGCTCCTTCCAAAATCTTTAACTAAGTTTTCACCTTTTCATTCATCAGTCTTTATATCTGATTTAGGATCTCTTGGAATAAATCCGATATATCACCATATTTATAACTTTGGAACAAACTCCTTTTTCGTAACTTTTGGAAAAAGAGCTAAAGAACAATATATAGATGATGATAACAATGTAAAGATTAGAAAAGCAATGGACATCAAAATTGCAGTGGATGAACGCATTGTAGACGGGTTTTACTTTGCTAATGTAATTAGAACACTAATGAGAACAATGAGTAATCCTGAACAATTACTAACTCCTCCAAAAGAAGTAGTTATTGATGATGAAATTTAATTGACTATTTGTAAAAAACTTATTAAAGTGTTTACAATGCTATTTAACTATGCTAAACTGAAAAAGGTTATTTATAAAAAAAGTTAAAAATATACTATATAAAAGAAAGAGGTGATGGCAATGTTGAACATTAATTATTTAAAAATCACACTAAACGGTTCTGACAGAGGTCTTTTTGTCATGGCTAAACCATCACTTATGAATAGATTATAGCTTAGTATATATATGTTTAAATATATATATAATTAATTGCTAGTATTATGTCTTTCATCTGCTGATGAGAGACATTTTTTTATGGAAGAAGGTGCAAAAATGAATATATTAAGCGTATCAAAACTTCAAAAGGAATTTAATGGAGAGATTTTGTTTAACAATATCTCTTTTGAAATAAATAGTAAGGACAAGACAGCAATTATTGGAAAGAATGGTACTGGAAAATCAACATTGATAAAAATGATTTTAGGGGACATTCGTATTGATAACGGAGTTGTGCATAAGAACGCCAAAGCAGTAGTGGGCTATTTGTCACAAGATGTTATTACTGATAAAGATAGTTCATTAATAGATGAGATTAATAAAGTATTTATAGATTTGATTAATATGGAAGATAAGATTAAAGAGCTTTCTACCAAATTGGCATCTGATCCTCATAATGAAAAAATATTAAAAAAGTATGCTTCTCTTGAAAATCTATATTTAACAAGAGGCGGATATGATTATCATTACAAAATAGACTTAATTTTGAGTAAATTTGGATTTTCAAAAGATGAATATAATCGGTCAATTGAAACATTTAGTGGTGGAGAAAAAACAAGAATAGCATTTGCTAAACTACTATTAATTAATCCAGAACTGTTAATACTTGACGAACCTACCAACCATTTAGATATCGTAATTATTGAATGGCTAGAAGATTACTTAAACAAGTATGATGGAGCAATCTTAATTGTCACTCATGATAAGTATTTTATAACAAAAGTTTGTAAGACAATTATTGAGATTGACCAAAAAACTAGTCATGTTTATCATGGGACTTTTGAAAACTATTTGGAAGAAAAAGTAAAAAGATATGAACAACTTCTAAAGTCATACACAAAACAACAAAAAGAGATAAATCACCTTCAAAGCTTTGTTGATCGTTTTAGATATAACGCTAAAAGAGCTTCAATTGCTAAAGATAGAGTGAAAAAAATAAATAGATTGGTTAAAATTGATAAACCTACTAAAACAAGTAGAAAAGTTAAAATGGAATTTGAAAATAAAAGAGCAACTAGAGAAGTTATATTAGATGCTCAAAACCTATCAATTGGTTACGATAAACCTATCCTTGAAAATATTAATTTTAAAATGAGAGGATTTGACAAATTAGCAATTATCGGTCCAAACGGAACTGGTAAAACAACTCTTCTTAAAGTTATTGAAAAGAAACTAAAACCACTGAGTGGTAGAGTTGATTTTTTAAGAGAGTATAAAATCGGGTATTTTGACCAAAATCAAGAAAATCTAAACTATGATAAAACTATATTTGAAGAAATTCACGATTATTACCCAATGTATACGAATAAGGATGTCAGAAGTGCTGCTGCAAGATTTCTTTTTACTAATGAAGACGTCTTGAAGCCAATTAGCATATTAAGTGGAGGAGAAAAAGTAAGATTAGTCTTACTTTTACTGATGTTATCCAATCCTGATCTACTTATATTAGATGAACCAACTAATCACTTAGACATTGAGACAAAAGACATTATTGAAGATGTTTTTGATCATTTTAATGGACCAATTATTTTTGTTTCACATGATCGATATTTTATCAATAAGATTGGTACGAAAATTATCCATTTATCTGATAATAAGATGACTGAATTTGAAGGTTCGTATGAAGAATTCAAAGAATTTTCGAATAAACAAATACAGTCAAAAGGAACAAAAGAAAAGAAAACAGAGACAAGAATACATAACAAAAATAACAATAAACAAATTAAAATTCTTGAAAACCGAATTCATAGTATCGAAAAACAAATTAAAGATTTAGTAACTGAAACTTTTAAGGAAGATGTCTTCACAAATTACCTTGTTATTAACAAGATTAATGAAGAGATAAAAGAACTAAGAGAAGAACTTAAAATTATCGATGAAGAATACTACGAATTACTTAATATATAGACAGTCAACTCGGAGGTGACAACATGAAACGATTAAAACAATTTTTTAAATGGATGAAAGGTAATAAGAGATACTACTTATTAGCTGCTTTATTGCTGATTTTATTACAGTATTTCAGAACCTTGACTCCATTATTTATACAACATATAGTAGATACAGTATTTGGAAACAAACAATCTAATCTACCAATCTTTATCAGTGATATGTTAAAAGCTGATACCGTAGCTAAACAACTTTTATTAGTTGCAATAGTTTACAGTTTATTTGCTCTTTTAAGAGTTACAATAATGTTTATAAGACGTGTAATAAACGCTTTATTTACTGAACGAATTGCATATAATATGAGAAACACATTATATAATAAACTACAAGATTTATCATTCTCATATCATTCTCATGCAGAAACTGGAGATTTAATCCAAAGATGCACGACAGATGTTGAAACATATCGTGTCTTCATTGGGGAACAATTAATTGAGATTATTAGATTAGTTTTCTTAATTGGATTCTCGATAATCCAAATGTCAAGAATGAGTGGAACAATGACTCTTATTTCGGTTGTAATTACACCGATAATATTTGGAATCTCAGTAGTCTATTTTATAAAAGTTAAAAAGATATTTAAGAGAGTGGAAGAAGCAGAAGCTAAAATGACAACTACCCTGCAAGAAAGTGTGACAGGTATTCGCGTTGTAAAAGCTTTCGCAAAAGAAAAAGTTGAAATTGAGAAATTTGATGTACACTCAAAGAAATACTTACAAGAAGATTTTAGACTCTTAAAATTAATGGCAATATTTTGGGGAAGTACAGATTTTATAATCTTCATCCAATACTGTTTAACAGTTTCTGTGGGTATATATCTTTCAGTAAAAGGAGACTTAGACCCTGGTCAATTTATCGCCTATCTTTATTATATTGGAATGATTGTATGGCCAATGAGACAACTAGGTAGAATAGTTGGAGATTTTGGAAAAACAACAGTAGCACTTGACCGTTTAGATGAAATAATGTTAAAAGACTCTGAACATAAAGATGACTCTACTAATAAACCAGATATCACTGGATTAGTTGAATTTGATAATGTTGGATTCCAATTTGATGATGATGACAAACCTTTACTAAAGAACATCTCATTTAAAGTAAATAAAGGAGAAAGTATTGCCATTGTTGGTAAAACAGGAAGTGGTAAATCAACTCTAATTAATCTAATGATAAGATTACTTGATAACCAAGAAGGAAGCATCAAATTTGATGGAGTAGACATAAAAGATATAAATAAAAAACACTTACGTAAAAATGTAGGGATTATTATGCAGGAACCATTCCTGTATAGTAGATCATTATATGAAAACATCCGTATAATGGAAAAAAATGCACCTGAAGAAAAAGTTATCCAAGCAGCAAGTATAGCCAGTTTACATGATGATATTCAAAAGTTTGAAAGTGGTTATGAAACAATGGTTGGAGAACGAGGAGTAACACTAAGTGGTGGACAAAAACAACGTGTAGCGATTGCTAGAATGTTGCTTGAAAGTAAGCCTGTTTTGATTTTTGATGATAGTTTAAGTGCCGTTGATACGGAAACAGATATTCAAATTAGAACAGCACTAAACACTCATCGAAAGAACACAACGATGTTTATCATCACTCACCGAATAACGACTGCGATGGAAGCAGATAAAATAATAGTTTTAGATAAAGGCGAAATAGTTGAAATGGGTAACCATGAATCATTATTAAAACAAGATGGTATTTATGCACAATTATGGGATATTCAAACAAATGTTGAGTATGACTTTATGAAACTCGAAGAAGGAGTTGAATAAGATGGATTACTTTGAAGAAGAAGAGTATACTGATTCGAAATTTGATATAGCAGTTTGGAAAAAAATATTTTCATATATGAGACCATTCCGAAGAAATCTTATTCTTGGGATACTAGCAGCAGTAGTTTTAGCAGCAATAGACACAATTTACCCTCTTATAAACAAATATGCGATTGATGAAATTATTGAATCAGGAAGTTTAGAAAAACTACCATATTTCATATTGTTCTATATTGTTATCATGTTTGTAATTGGGTTTATGGTATATGGTTTTATTATTAATGCAGGACAAGTAAATCAGAAATTATCATTTACACTAAGAAAAAATGCATTTAAGAAACTACATGAGTTACCTTTCTCATATTATGATAGAACACCTGTTGGGTGGATTATGGCGAGAATGACAAGTGACTCAAGAAATTTAAGTGACATCTTATCTTGGGGATTGATTGACTTATCTTGGGGATTATTAATGATGGTAGGAATTACTATAGTAATGTTAATAGTAAACTTAAAATTAGCACTAATTACTTTAAGTACATTACCACTCTTAATTGCACTAAGTATTTATTTTAGAACGAAGATATTAAGAGCTTATCGTAAAATCCGTAAAGAAAACTCAAGAATTACAGGATCATTTAATGAAGGTATTACAGGTGCAAAAACAACAAAAACATTAGTATTAGAAGAAGAAAACTTTAACGATTTTGACCATTTAACATCAAAAATGAAAAGACATTCTATTAAGGCTGCAGTATTTGCTGGGTTGTATTTCCCATCGATATTATTTATTGCAACTATCGCAACAAGCCTAGTAATATACTATGGTGGAATAGATGTTAGTAATGATGTTATTACAATAGGTATGCTTTACCTATTTATGGCTTATATTGGATCATTCTTTGAACCAGTTATGCAACTAGCTAACATATTAGCTAGATTCCAACAAGCTCAAGCAAGCGCAGAACGTCTAATTGGTTTGATTGAACAAGAACCAGAAATATTTGACACTCCTGAAGTTGTAGAAAAATATGGAGATGCACTTAATTTTAAGAAAGAAAATTGGGAAGAATTAATTGGTGCAGTAGAATTTGAGAATGTTACATTCAAGTACAGCAAAGGGGAAACAGTACTTAAAGACTTCAGTTTAAAAGTAAAAGCTGGAGAGAGTATTGCCTTAGTTGGCCATACTGGAGCAGGAAAATCAACAATTGTTAATCTGATTTGCAGATTTTATGAACCAACAAGCGGTAGAATTCTAATTGATGGAAGAAACTACAAAGAGCGTTCAATTGGATGGCTTCATGATAATCTAGGTTATGTACTACAGTCTCCGCATTTATTTAGTGGAACAATATTAGAAAATATTAGATACGGAAGACCAGATGCAACACTAGAAGAAGTTATTCATGCAGCGAAACTTGTTGAAGCTGATAATTTCATTGTTGAGTTTAAAGAAGGTTATGAGACAGAAGTAGGAGAAGGTGGAGCTAGATTAAGCGTTGGACAAAAACAATTAATTAGTTTCGCAAGAGCATTAATTGCTGATCCAAAGATCCTAATTCTAGATGAAGCAACATCAAGTGTTGATACGAAAACAGAAAAAAGTATTCAACGTGCAATTAAGATAGTGTTAAAAGGAAGAACAAGTTTTGTAATCGCACACAGACTTTCTACAATAACGCAAAGTAATCGTATATTGGTTCTAGAAAACGGAATCATTGAAGAGTCTGGAACACATCAAGAATTAATTAAGTTAGAGAAGCGTTATTACAAGCTTTATACAAATCAGTTTAAGTCAAAAGTAATTGAAGATTCGAAAAATGGGTAGGAATACCCATTTTTTATTATAAAAATTATTAATTTTGTGCATATGCTCATTCTTATGTATAAAGATTACAATTTGTATATTTATAAACACTTAATAATTGGCCTTTAATAGCCATCTTGAAAAATAGTCTAAAATATAAAGTGTTTCGTATACTAATTAGTACTTGTAGGTTGTTTTTTACTTATATATAATATAAGTGTTAAAGGTGATGAAAATGAAGAAAATAGAGATATTTAATCGTGAATTAAATCAAAGTCTATCAAGCGATGAAAAACAAATGAATGTTTTTAAACAACAGATCGATTTAATTATGAAGTCAGTATGCGAAAGACTCGATCACTGTGATAAATCAATGATAATAGGTACGGGGAAAATGAACGATTTTTCTCTTACTTTTTTTGTGAAGAACTTTAAGAAAGTTATCTTAACAGATATTGACTTAAATACGGTGAATGAAGCCGTTAAAGAATTCAGATTCACAGAAGAAGAATTATTAAAACTTGAAACAATCAGAATTGATTATACAGGTTTTGAAAAAAATGGATTTTTCACTGATTTTAAAGAACGAATTGTTAATTGTCATTCTTTTGAAAAAATTGATCAAGTTATTCAAAGCAAACTGGTGGGACTTGAAGAATATAGTTTCTTAAAAGGTTATTTTGAACAAGTTGATTTAATTTACATATCACCGATATATACGCAACTTGTTTATAACCAATTACTACATGAGTGTGCAGCACTCAGGGAAAGTGGATATCCTGAACATATGATTAAATATATTGAAGGTATTATGCTTGATGAAATGGTTGGTATTATAGAAAGATTTAATGAAAATATATTTAAGACTTTAAGGCCAGGTGGAGAACTTGTTGCTTTAAGTGATATATTCCAAGTTGATATTGGAAGCAGATTTTATTTAAGAGTCAAAAACGGGATCAAGAGTCATGAAGTTATGGATGAAATATACGAAGGTTACAAAGAGAAGTACGGCATTGGCCTAGGTGATTATGGTCTTTTGAATCTTGATGAAAAATTGAAGTCTTATTTATCAAGGTGGTTAATATGGCCGTTTGATGATAAGAGTGCGTTTATTGTTAAGTTAAAAATATATAAAAAGATTTAATAAATAGAAGGAGGAATAATTATGAAGTACGTTGCAACTTTCTTAGTACTATTTGCTATTTATATTTTATTAGCAGGATTTGTAGTACAAGAGTTGATCCTTGGAGCATTAGTTAGTGTAATTTTGACAATTATATTGGCAAAACTTGTTAATTACACAATGGACTATACTGCACCATGGAAGCTTCTAGTGTTTGTTTTTGCTTATTTACCAGTGTTTATTTGGCAATTAGTTTTGTCTAACATTGATGTAGCAGGAAGAGTATTGCGTTTAAAAATCCCTTTAAATCCAGGTTTTGTTAAAATCAAAACTGATTTAAAAGGTGATTTTGCTAAACTAGCACTTGCAAACTCAATAACACTAACTCCAGGAACATTATCAGTAGATGTTGATGGTGAATATTTGTATGTTCATACGGTTGATGTTAAAGGTAAAACACCTGAAGAAAACAGAAAAAATATTAGTGCCAAATTTGAAAAAGTTTTGGGGTGGGTTTTTAAATGATAAATATTATTGTGTTCTCACTTGTGGGACTAGGAGTTTTATTTTCAGTGATTAGATTATTAAAAGGACCAACAACAGCAGACAGAGTTGTAGCTCTTGATACATTCAACGTTATTGTTATTGGAGTAATAGCTTTACTTGCTTATCAGTTTGAAAATTCGTTATATCTTGATATCGCGATTGTTTATGCTATCTTAGCATTTATTGAAACAATTGTATTCGCAAGATACGTGGAGGGTAATCATGGAGATTGTTAGTTATGTGTTTATGATAATTGGTGGAGTATTTTATCTTCTTGGTGGACTTGGTATTTTAAGAATGCCTGATACATTTGATAGAATTCAAGCTGGAACAAAAGCGACAACACTTGGTGCATTTGCATTGTTAATTGGGATTGGAATTGCTAATCCTGACTGGCTGTTAAAAGTATTTTTAATCATTATTTTCATAGCTATTTCGAATCCTATTGGATCTAGTGCACTTGCAAAAGCTGCATATAAAAGTGGTGCTTTACCAAGTAATTTGGTTCAAGATGATTTAAAAGAACTATTTGGAGGTGAAGATGATGACGTTAATTAGTATTGTTGAAATAGTCATTTCTGTCTTACTAGTTGTTCTTGCATTTTTAGCAATTAATTCAAAATCTTTAATTAAATCCGTTATGTTCTTATCTTCTTTAAGCATGTTAGCTGTAATTGGATTTGTGCTAATGAAAGCACCTGATGTTGCTGTTACAGAAGCAGTAATTGGTAGTGGGCTTGTAACAAGCTTGTTCGTGTTTACTTTACTTGCCGTAAGAAAGGTAGGTAAAAAAATATGAAAAACTTTTTAGCATTAGTATTTACTTTATTTCTTGGGTTTATGATTATTACTGCGCTTAGTAATAATGAAGCTTTTCCTAAATACGGAGAAGCAGATGTATCGACAAGAGTAAGTCAAAAATATCTTGATAGAAGTGTTAACGGAAATCCTGGAGAAATAATTTTTAGAGAAGCTACAAATTTAGAAAGTGGTCCAGCAAATACTGTGACTGCGATTGTTGCGGATTATAGAAGTTTTGATACTTTAGGAGAAGTAACAGTTTTATTTATTAGTTCACTTGGAGTTGCATTACTTCTAGGAAGTACAAAACAACGTCGTATGGAATTAGATTTCCATCCTAACTTCATGTTAAAAGTTGGGTCACGTGCTTTATTTGGCATTATCTTAATGACGGGTATTTATATAAGTATTCACGGTCATTTAACACCTGGTGGAGGTTTCCCTGGTGGTACGATGATTGCATCATCTATGCTGCTTCTTTACTTGGCAGATGATGAGTTTAGAGCAAAAATCAAAGGATTCAAAATATTAGAAAGTGCTGCTGGTAGTGCTTATGTAATTATTGGGTTACTTGGATTATTAATTGGTTCTTATTTCCTTGAGAACTTACTTAATAATGGAGTACTTGGTTATTTATTTAGTGCTGGAATGATTCCAATAATTTATGTATTAATTGGATTAAAAGTTGGTAGCGAAATCTCTGGTGTTATTGATAATTTCCTTACAGAGGAGAGTGTTTAAGATGTTACAATATGCTGCTATAGTGTTATTAATGTTAGGCCTTTATGGCTTACTAACACAAAGAAACATCATTAAAATTATTATATCTTTAAACATTCTTGAAATTGGATTAAATTTATTTATCGTAAGTGTTGGATTTGTAGATGGAGGGTTAGCCCCTATCTTTACAAGCGTAAATAACTCAAGTAATTTAGTGTTTGTAGATCCACTTCCCCAAGCCTTAGTACTTACTGCAATTGTAATTGGAGTAGGAACAACAGCACTTGGACTTGCTTTAGCTAAAAATATATATCAAAAGTACGGTACTTTTGAAATAGATGAAATGGGGGAAGAATAATATGAGTGCGATATTACTAATTGCAATACCTTTGCTTGCTGCATTTATTTCAATTTTATTTAAAAAAGCTTCTCCGTATATATTACTATTTGTTTCATTTGGGAGTGTGATTATCTTAGGATATTTACCACTTGAGACAATTACTATTGGTGGATTTAGTGCGCCTTATGGAATTAACTTAGTATTAGACCAATATAGTTTAATTGCATTATATGTTGTTGATACTTTATTCTTCTTAATTGTTGCAATTGCTTGTGTAAAGTATAAAAAGATTAGCACAGTGTTACTTGTAGCACTTGCTGGATTAAATGGAATATTACTTACTGGTGACTTATTCAACTTATTTGTGTTTATTGAAGTTAGTGGGATTGCTGCTTACTTGATTACAACAACAAATAAAAAACCGCTTGCTACATTTAATTATTTAGTGGCAGGAACAGTTGGAAGTAGTTTATATTTACTTGGATTAATCATTTTATATGCAATGTTTGGAACATTAAATATGGCTGACATGTCAGCGAACATTGCTAGTTCAGGGTTAACTATAGCAGTAGCGTTCCCGTTCTTGTTAATGTTTATTGGACTTGGTGTTGAAGCAAAACTATTACCATTTAACAGTTGGGCTAAAGGAATTTTAGCACATTCAAATAAATTAACTGGACCAATGATTGCCTCTGTTTACGCTGCTGCGATTGGATTTGTGTTTGGTAGATTATTAACTAGTGTATTTGTCTTTAGTGATAAACTAGGGCTTATCTTAACAATAATAGTGATAGCTACTATTGTTGCTGGTGAAGCTATGGCATTTGCATCTGGTAAAGTTAGAGAAATCTTATTATTCTCAAGTATTGCTCAATCAGGACTTGTTGTCTTAATATTCCTTCAAGGATTTGTAGGATGGGGAGTATTCCTTATTGTTGCTAACGCTGCTGGGAAATTAATTTTGTTTATGATTGCAAATCACGCTAGTGATGAGCTTGGAACTGATGAAGTGAAAGCATTCAAAGGATTGTTTGTGAATAATAAAGTAATTGGGTTAGCATTTACAGTTGCTAGTTTAAGTGCAATTGGATTACCAATGTTCTTAGGATTTGTTGTTAAGATGAATATCTTAGGTGATTTATTTGCAACAGGAGATTATTTAATTCCCGCTGTTATCTTAATTACTAGTATTGTTGAAGGTATATACTTTGTTAGATTGTTAATGAAATTATGGTACAAAGAAGACAACTTACCTGTTGTTCAGTATGAGTTTGTCTTAAAATATGTAGTAGTTGTTCTGGCAGTTTTAATCATGCTGTTTGGAGTATATAGTGCTCCTGTTGAAACAACAGCTAATGATATAGATGCAAATACTATTGTTGAAGGAGGAAATCTCTAATGGCTAGTATTGAATATATTATATTACTTACTGCGCTGTCAGGTCTTCTTGCTTATGGCGTAGGTAGAATAAACAAAGTAGCAGGAGCAGTTATAACGATAATAGCTAGTATGTTTGTGTTTGTAAGTGTTACTTACTTTGGATACAATAATGAGTTAATTAATAGTACAGAGCTTTTTCCATATGTTACATTTAGTGTTACTTATTTAGGACTATTCTTTGCGATCTTAGTTACATTTATATTCGCAATGGTATCGTTTTTTAATCCGTTCTTTGTGGAAAAATATAAATACCCAGCAGCTTACTCAATGTTATATTTACTTAGTTTAGCTGGTGTACTTGGAGTATTCTTCACAAATAACTTTATGTCTTTATTCTTCTTCTTTGAATTTGTTGTTTGGACAAGTTTATTCTTAATCCCAATGGGTAAAAGTAGAAGAGCTGCTTCATCATATTATGCATTTAGTACATTCGGAAGTTTCGCGTTACTAGCTGCAATATTCGTTATGAGAGAAGCTTCTGGTACATTCAATATTGTTAGTTCAATGGCAAGTGTAAATGGGACAGAGAGCGCTATTGTTATGGTATTACTATCAATAGCTGCATTTGCTAAACTTGGTGCATTTCCATTAAATGTTTGGTTACCACGAGTACTTGGTAATTCGCCAGACGCAGTTAGCGCTGTGTTTAGTGGAGGACTTGAAAAGCTTGGTGCATTTGTTGCAGTGCTCGCTTTAGTTAAACTTGCTCCGTTTGGATTTACAGTAGATGTTACTGGTCTTCAAGCAAGTCAATATGTTATAGCAATTTTAGGGGCAATGACAATTGTCTTTGGTACATTGATGGCTATTAGACAAGATGATGCTAAAAAGTTACTAGCTTATTCATCAATGAGTAATGGTGGTTATATCTTAGTAGCACTTACTATCGCGAGTAGTACGAGTGTTGCAGGTGGATTATATCACGTTGTTGCTCACGCACTAGCAAGTGCAGCAGCGTTCCTTGCTATTGCTGCAGTATCAAGACAAACAGGAACTACTAAAATGAGTGAGATGGGCGGGGTTATTCATAAAATGCCTGTTACTTATGTCGTATACTTAATCGCTATTATCTCAATGGCGGGTATTCCTCCAATGGGTGGATTTATTAGTAAATGGCTTATTTTCCAAGCTGTTATTGATAAAGGATTAATCTTAATCGCAGTTGCTGTATTCTTTGGTAGTATAGGTTCATTCTTATACGTATTCAGACCGCTTGCTGCATTATTCCTTGGTCAAGAATTCCCTAAATGGGCTAAAACGATGAAAGAAGCACCAGTCTTAATGCTTGTTCCAATGGTAATCCTTAGTGGGTTAATCATTTATACTGGTGTACTTCCTAATTTCTTCTTAGGATTTATAAATGATGTTCTTATAGAATCAGGGGTTACTCCTCTTGTTCTTGGAAACTTTACTGTTGAGGGAACGAACGGAATATTGCAACCAGCTTTAATTGCTGCAGTATTTGGGGTTGGAGTTTTAATTGCATTCATTATCTTTATTCTGCTTAAGAAATCACGAAAAGTTGAATTAATGGATACATATACAGCTGGTAACTTTATTTATACAGAAGAATTATTACATTATAGTCTTGATTTTTATGCTCCACTTGAAAGACTGTATGAAAAATATATTAATATTACGAAAGACTTCTATAAAAAATTAGAAAATAAGGTTGTGACTTTAGGCCAAGTAATGAAATATTATTTCTTTACTAACAAACCTGAAATAACGGTCTTTTGGATAATTGTTATTATAGGGTTCTTATTGTGGGGTGAAGTATTATGATCCTTAATATCTTATTTGGTGTAGGTGTTGCATTCTTCGGATTCGTGCTTCAAACAACTGTTGCTGGTGTGAACCGTAAAGTTGTTGCTAGAGTTCAAAAACGTTATGGACCTAAATGGTACCAAGAATTCTTAGATATCTTTAAATTATTAAGTAAGAGAGCTACAACGCACGGTTGGATTTTTGACTTTGGAGTAATCATGGCACTTGGTGGTATTATTGGTACTGCAATGTTTATGCCAATTACAAGTGATTTAGTTGCTTTTGAGAATTTCGATAACTTCTTTATCTTTGTCTATTTAATCGCTGTTGGAATGTTAGGTATGGCTATGAGTGCTAGTGGTAGTGGTAATCCACTTGCTAGTATTGGAGTTATGAGAGCATTAACTACGATGCTTGCCTACGAAGTTCCATTTATGATTGTTGTAATAACAATCATTAAACTAACAGGAACAAGTAGTGTTTCTGGAATTGCAGAATTCCAGCAATTAGCCGGAAACAACTGGTTTATGATTGCACTTCCACTTGGTGGAATAGTAGGAGTTATGAGTTTAATGGGTATGCTTGGTAAGAAACCATTTGAAACATATATTGCACCTGCAGAAATTGCATCAGGTCCAATGGTTGAATATGGTGGAAAACAACTAGGTATGTTATTCATTATGCATGAAATCACAGTCTTTATTGAAGTAAGTTTATTTGTTCACCTGTTCCTTGGTGGAGCTGAAAATATATTATTATTTATTGTGAAATATTTCTTAGTATATACAGCACTTAATATTATTAGTAGTGTTTACGGAAGATTTAAAATTGATCAAGTAGTATTATTTTTCTATAAATGGCCATTAATTATGGCTGTTACTCAAGCGTTTATCGCAATTTATTTAGGGTGGGTGATATAAATGTTGTCAACTAAATTTACAGTAATGACTAAGGAAGATGTGGATCGTAAGTGGTGGGAAATTGGAGACTTTTTCCGTCGAAATTCACTTTGGATGTTAATGTATTGTACTGGGTGTTGCGCGATTGAATTACCACCAGCAATGACATCAGCATATGATATGGAAAGACTAGGTATGGGGCCAATGGCTACACCTCGTCAAGCTGATATATTACTTGTTTCTGGATATTTATCATTAAAAACGTTAAGACGTTTAATTTATACTTATGAACAAATGAGTGAACCAAAATACGTTGTAGGACTAGGTAGCTGCACTATAAACGGTGGCATCTATCATGATTCTCACGCTGTAATTAATCAACTTAATCAATATATTCCTGTTGATGTTTATGTGGCT
>Ga0222628_1000058_pt1 | contig 54439 bp, 53 predicted proteins | sample AntAcemetageno95_FD_179860 | JGI IMG/M metagenome (GOLD analysis project Ga0222628, IMG submission 179860) | Saline water microbial communities from Ace Lake, Antarctica - #95 | ecosystem: Environmental > Aquatic > Non-marine Saline and Alkaline > Saline | place: Antarctica: Ace Lake | collected...
CTCTACCGGTGGCCCTACCTGTGGCTCTACCTGTGGCTCTACCTGTGGCTCTACCTGTGGCTCTACCTGTGGCTCTACCTGTGGCTCTACCTGTGGCTCTACCGGTGGCTCTACCGGTGGCTCTACCGGTGGCACTGCCGGTGCATCTTTTATCCCAATTCCATTATAAATATTTAAAAGAGTATTCGGCAAAGATTCTATACTATTAACATAACTTTGATCAAAATTAGGATTCTTAATTTGCTTTATTGCATTATTTAAAGAATTTACAAACGGACTCATTGAACTCTGAATTAAAAGACCAACATCAATATTTTGATTGTCACCCTTTCCCTTATATCTTCTTTCTACTCCTGATATTGTATTAGAAATAGCATAGATATCATTCGATAATTTTATAGCTTCAGGGACTACATTTTTTATTTTTTCTTTATAAGCTGATATTTTTTGAGATAATTCATTAATCTCTTCACTCATTTTGCCTCCACGGCTGATTTCACTAAGTGCTTGTTGATATGTACTATCTGTTACTCTTTGACGAATTCTATTTTCCCTGGCATCTTTTCCTTTAAATGAACCAGAAAACCAATCGCCCAAACGATCCCACCATCTAAATGCGGATGTTTTCAAAAGTCTATCATGTATATCTGAATCTGCTTTTTTTAATTCTGATACAAACTTATCATAATGTTTTTTTACTTCATCATATTCTTCTTTTGTTTTAACGGAAGACATTTCTGAAAATAAATCTACTAATTTATTAGAAAGAGCATATTTTCTAATTCCGTCTAAATTTTTTGCTATTTTTATGATATTATCGTTTTTCATTTATGATATCCTTATATTTAAAATATTATGAAGTGATATAACCAGATCCCCTACATGAACAAGGTTTCCATCCTTTTCGCAAATCAGAATCACAATTAGGACATTTAATAACAATTTTGTCTTCTTCCATATCTGCATATATATTTAAAAGTGCCGTATAAACGCTATCCATAACTTCTCTCTTAAAGAAAGCAAAGTCTCTTGAATTTGATGCACCTATTTTAAATTCTCCTAAATCTAAAATTTTCTTCATTGCGGTTAAAGTTTCTTGGTAAATTGTCCCTGTAATTTCATCAATCTGATCAATTTCTTTATCTGTCATTTTTATTTTCCTTTTTTTCAGGTTATCTTATCATATTATATTCAAAAATGCCTAATAGCATTCCTTCAATATATTCAAAATTATTATATGTTAGTCCTTTTTTTATGTTTTACTTAGTAGTCTATCTATATTCGATGAATCCCCAGGATCAATAGCAGAATTTGCATTTGAGAACATTTCTCTAACGGCGTCTGTTGCGTCTGATTTTGGAACATTAATTTTTTGTTGTTCGTCATATGTATCTTCTTCTGCATTTCGGTATTGTTCGGAACTTATAATCAAATTTTCATCATCATTTTTCTTTCTTTCAATTATCAAAGATTCCTGTCTTTCTTTTTTTTCTCTTTCTTTTTCTGAGATAACTGATGATCTTAATTTTGCAAGTTCATCCATAGTTGTTCTAACAAGGATTCCATTTTTTAGGAAATGATTCAAATGAGTTGATTTTCTAATTTTATCCTCATTATAAAGAGCCAGATCATAATAATCATATGGTTCATCAAAACGCATATCAAGATCTTCTATGGCTATTTTTCTTTCAGTATTTGACCTTATTAATGTAGAATTTTCCATATCTTTATTTGGTATTTCTGATTTTTTGTCAAATAATTCTGAAGAAGGTCTTTCAATAATTTGTTGTTCTTTTTTTTCTTCAACTATTCTCGATGTTTCAACTTTTTTCAAACCGGATAACATATCCATAAAATCTTTTCTATTTATTGATTGATACTTTGGGACAAAATTTATTTCTTTAAATCTTCTATAAAATTCATCAATAAAATCTTCAGATTCATCAATCTTATTTATTTTGATTCTCTTAACTGCATTTTTAATAACTATAATAAGCTCCATCTCATCAACGTCGATCAGAACAAATGGTTTCATTTTTCACCTCTATGTTTAACATCAGTATATATCGTTTTCAATCTGTTATGCATGCGATCAATACAAATATCCCAATTAAAATTCTCTTTTATAAATTTCTGCAATTTCTTATTCTTTTCCTTTGCAATAGCATAATTTTCATAAATAAATCTCATATGGGCTTTTGTTTGTTCTATCGCCTCTCTACCAAAATTTGCCATAGGCATTCCTTGGTAGTAATAAGAAACCCACTCTGTTCCAGGATTTACTGCAACACCTTCCGGCTCGACAAGATAAGCATTATCATGACTTAAAAAATCTTTTTGTCCAGAATAATTAGAGGAAATAATTGGAAGTCCGCAAACGCTTGCTTCACAATATGGCAATCCAAATCCTTCTCCTCTTGAAATGCAAACATAAGCATGAGCAGAATTATATATATTTCCCATCATCTTCTCAGGTATAACATCTGAAACCAATAACGGAGATTTTGGTTTATTTGTTTTTTTGACTGAATTTTCAATTCTTTTTATTTCATCCATAACAACTTTTTTTGATGTTGGATCTGTTTTCCCTGCAAATCTACTGCATATTACTAAACTAACATCATCATCTTTTGTAAATTCCTCGAAATAAGCTTGTAATAGGATATCATATCCCTTTCTTAAACTCCAACCAAAAACAGATAAAAATACAAAACCGGATTCTTTTCCGCCAAATGTAACTGGTTTCATTCCTTCTGAATAATTATTTAAATCAACACCTATTGGCATTTTAAATATTTTGGTTTTAAGCCCACCTTCCTTAAATTTTTCTATACACCAATCAGTAGGTAGCCAAACTTCATTTGCGCTGTTACATTTATCAATATATTGAGGATGGACTTTTTCAGTTTCCATCATCGTATATAATATTTTATATCCTCCCCACAAAATAGTAGACGCAGTTTGCCCAAAAATTTTAACACAATCCTCATCTACAGTATTCTTTCTTAAATTATCTAACCCACTTATTAACTCATCTTCGACTTGCATCCTTAAAGAAATATCTTTAGGTATGTCTAATTTAATATTAACATCTTCTTTTGAGTTAAGTCCAAACATATAATTTCTGTTCATTTTTGCATACCCGCCTGCGTCATAGCAGTTATGAACAGCGCAAAAATCGGCAGTATACGAATTATCATCTTCTACTTCTAAATTATAAACATACTGCTCATAATACCCTTCCTCAATATCTGAAACAGGAAGTAAAATAGCATCTTCTGTTAAAATATATGTAGCAGATCTGTTTTTCCTGGATGAACTATTCCACTTAAAAGATTTGGATAAAATAGAACTATGTTTAAGAAGTTCTTCATGTCTTTTTAACAAGAAAGATACACAATAATTTTTTCTTAACGGGCTATATTGAATAGAAGAAACGACAGATGATTCAGATAATAATAATCTTATTCCCCATGCTACTAATTCATTTTTTGAATATATAGCAATTGTTCCATTTTTGTTTGCTTCTTTTGAATTTAAAATAATTCTTAAAAATCTTTTTGCTAACGGTTTTTTAAATATAAAAGACGGTATTTTTATATTTTCTTTCCCACAATAATGTTGTAAAAAAGAAACGAGAGAAAGTGAATTACAGGAATACAAAAAATGACTTTTATGTTCAATATATTTAACTGATTTCACAGAAAATATTTCTCTCATTAACCCAACAAACTCCATAAAGAATTCTTTATCAATTCTAAACGAAACCTTGCAATCACCTTCTATAAAACCAAAATTAATATATTCGTATATTATTTTTAATAAACCCTCTGATATTTTTACAGCAGAAGGAAATCCTTCATTTTTTTCATCTTCATCTATTTCTATATCATCTGAAATAAGTAAAAATTCTTTCCCTTTTTCAAATTCCATATTAGGACAAACAAGGAAATCTTTATTAGATAAACTACATGCCTTTTTCCAGCTATATTCATCTTCGAAGTTTACATAAAATTTATGTTTAGGAGTACACTTAACACTAGTCCCGCTAGAAAGAGTAGGTCTAACATTAAGTAGTGAAGCATTATATTCCTTCTTATAGATGGACTCAACATTCTTCCATTTTCCAGTATGAGTTATTACTCTGTCAAAAACAGATACATCTTTTATGTATTTTACTCCATCAGAAGTTATAACTATTGTCTTCGGTGAAAAACATGGTCCAGAATATGAAATATCCATTTTTCCTGTTTCTCTAAACTTATTTATAGAAGAGGTCTGGGAGATTTTATTAACCCTTGACGTTATAACTTCACTCTGCCCTCCCAATATAATATCAGAACTAGAAGAATGCTTTGCTTTAACTTTACTAGCTGTTTTTGAAACGGCCTTAGATTCTTGTCTATCAATAACAGATTGTTTATTCTTTATTGATCTATATACTATATTATCATCATTCGGGTTTTCTATTTCAACCAGACCTTTTTCTATATAATGCTTAAGTGTAGGGGAATTCTTAATATCACAATCATCAATATCAATACCTCTTCCATTTTTGTCATACATTAATACAAGATTTATGTCGCTAAATATTAGAGTTGTCTCTGTCTTATTAATTAATTTCATTTTTAGAAAATATCCTTATTCGACAATGGAAGATGAATTGGCAGTTATTATTAAAGCTTGATGGGCACATTTTCCACAATACCCCATGTTATCGATAAGATACCTAATCGTATCATTTAATTGTTGTTGTTCTTTGGAATTAGAATCAGCAGAAGAAAATCCGCTTTTGATCCAGCCTAATAGTTTCATATTTTCACCTGATTTGAATTCATTTTCAAATACATACTTTTTAATAGCCGCCTGATAAGAAGGTTCATCTTTAAGTAGTATTATATGTCCAACGCTAGATATAGCATCACTCAACTCTTTTCTAAAGACTTCCCTATCTGAAACGCCGATATATTCTTCAATAGACTTCATAAATTTCTCATCTGGTTTTACATCCTTCTGAGTTATTTCATGTTTTACAGTAGTATTATGAGCAAATGCGCGGACATGGTCAGTATATTTCTTCCAAGTATTTTCGACGATGGAATCATCTCTTAAAATAGAGCTATAAACATCATTCGCTATTTGAGAATATATCCATCTTTTTGCTTGTGGGATAATATTTTCAGTATATTTCTGCAATAAATTCTTCTCCAAAGAATAGCTATCTCTAATATCGTCTTCCATCTTAAGTAATATATCAAGAGGGGTCACACAAGGGTTTTTAAGAGATATAGAGTCAAGCATAGTCCTATCCCCACCCTCTTCATTGAGTTTATCAATGTTTGCTAGGAATTCGTTAATTTGGAAATGTTCGGTAGTTTCAAAGCAATTTTGTATAAATCTCGGATCTAAACCAAATGTTCCTTCTGATGGTTTAATATGTCTAAACTCATCTATTACACTATTCGCCATGTTATTATCTACTCCGCTATCTACTCTGCCAGCGTAAATAAGAGCCTTTTGTATTAGCTGAAGATCCCTATTTTTCTTTGAATCATATAATCTTGACATAACAGAAGTCAGACTAAGAAGTTCAAGACTATGAGGTGCTACATGTGCGGTGTATTTTTTATCGGAACTCCATTTTCTCGCTTTATTTGAATACGTGAATGAATATATTTTTTCTTCCTCTTTAAAGTCAGTTGAAAATGGCATTTCAATAAACATAGTTCTCTTACGCAGAGCTTCAAATGCTTCATTTTGTTGAAACATGTTATATTCATGAAAATTAGTATGACCAATTATTACACCATTAAATGGTATTGGTGGTTGTCCTTCTGGCTTGAAGAATCTATCATGAGTAGCAAATAGAAGTTCATATAAGAATCTATCTGACAATTTAAGAATTTCATGAATTTCAACAAAGCCATTAGCTCCAACGCATAACTCTCCCTGATAATCATGAACTAGAGGGTGTGACTCACTCCCGAATTGTGGTAAAAGTGTATAGTCAATGTTACCTACCAAAGAACCTGCTTCTTGGCTCTTTTCATCTCTTGGCGTATATGAACCTATACCGGTCTTTGTTTTTGCGTCAAATATCATCCTAGACGCTTTAACATGGGAAAGAGCCTCTGTAAATGAAATATTCTTATCTCTCATAAACTCTTCGAGAATATACTGAGAAGCCGGTGACATCATCCCGTCAATATCAACATTAAAACCATTGTCATAATGTTTATGAAATTCTAAGAATTTATCAACAGATTCCATATTTAAACAGCTATTCAAGCCGTCCAAAAATTCTGATCTTTTTTCTACAGGGATAATTTGAAGTGGTCTTTCAAAACAAGGTGCTTGCACATAATAAATTCCGTTTTCCTCAATAATTGAACGACTCTTTAATTTTGGATTTACAGTAGGAAGCAAAACTGTATATGTTTTTCCAGCATCTGTCTTAGAATATCTATTTAATCCAGTTTTAATAGCTTCCATAGATCTACTTTTAGCAGAACCTGGAGGCCCCAATAGAATCCACAATCTTTTTGATGCTTCATTCTTCCTAGAAGCGTTATAAACTCTTTCTACCAGGTTTTCTTTTGCTTTTTGCTGACCGAATACAACGAAATCGCCAACGAATCCATTATCTTCAAAGAAATTATATTTATGCATCGGTGGTTTTCCAGGAGTGAGTTTATGAACAACACCACTAGAAATAATCATATCATGAAGCAACTGAAACATATTTCTAGTTACCCAAGGTTTTTCTATTACAACATCCAAATATTCATCAAATGAAATTATCTCATTGCTTATTCCATTATAATGAGTAATATCATTTCCAAAAACGCTTTTCAATTTATCATGCATTAGTATTTCTCCTTAGCTTAAGATTTCTTCAAATTCAATAATGTGTTCAGTTAGAGCATAAGTTACGGTTTCTAAGGCCATATCCCTAGAATATCCATTATTATTTTCTAAGTTATCTAAAATCATCTCTACAACTTCTATTATCTTTTTTTCACACTTTTCATATTTATTTTTAGAATTATATTTATAATAAAATGCCTCCTCAAGAGATTGAATATTAATTCCATCCATAACTCTGCCATGAGCAAGTAATACTGAATATTCTTGACTAAAACAAAATATGAGATTATCGTTCTCAGAATTCATTATACTATGTCCATCGTTAATATCTAAGTCACCGGAATCTTTTGATTTAAAGAATTTATCTGCAATCATATTTCTAAAAGATTCTCTTTGTTTTGTAGTAAGCATTTCAATGCATAGAACTGATTCAATAGATGTCATAAACTTGCCATTACAACTATCAACTCTAGCTCCACTAATAGGATCGATAAAAGAGTACTGATCAACAAGTACTTTTGAAAATGATTTGTTATTTGATGCTCGATAAAGTAACACATGCTGGATGTATTTCCTCAAATCATTCTCAGTTTTTTCTCTATCTCTGTTAACAACAGCAATAGTAATTTCTTTTGAAATAATTGAATTATATATAGCTTCAATAATATCTACTATTTCTAAATAATCTCCATACATACCATCATACATTCCAAATATTTTATGGCCTATAAATCTATCTTTCAAAATTAAATCGTCACACAAATCATTAATGTATCCATCATTTAGCCAATAGTGAGTATTACTACCTTCTGCAACTATTTTTGAAAGTTGTTTAATAAATTGATTGACGGTAATTTTTCTCCCATCAGAAGAAGCTATAGTATCTCTCATTATATTTTGCAATTGCCTTACGCTCATCCCATACTTTCCCTCAGACATATAATGTTCCCTAATCATAAGTCTCATAAATTCATCATCTATCATTTTAATTTCATTATTAGAAAAAATTCCAGTTTCTTCTAAGCTCATCGCCCTCTTATTCTTTACCACTTTTTCTTTAAATGAATCTGGATCAGAAAGATCAATCCCTAACTTAAAGCATTCATTTCTAAATTGATGTAATGGAGGCAATGACATAATTGTTTTAACCGGGTCTTTACATTGCGAACAATATATGAATAACTTCTTTTCTGGAGGTATAGTTCTGTAAAAATCTTTTTTATCTTCTTCCCAATTTACAGGTAAATCCTCATTTGATTTTAAAGTAGGAAATAGCCTTGTCATAACAGAATAATAAGATGCTATTCTAATTAAGTTAGGATCTATATCATATTTATCCTTAATTCCAACCATATCTCTTTCAAGAATCTCCATTTCAGAATTTGCATCAACAAGATAATTAATAGGTATTTTCTCAACTCTATCTAATAGTTTTTTTGATGTTAGTTCTTTCTCCAAACTATGCATTTCATCTAAATTAGTTGTTATAAAAACAGTAGTATCAAGGAATGTCTGTGTGGAATCGATAGACACCTTACCACTGCCAAGAAGCATTAGTAGAGGCCTATACTTATCTTCGGAATTAACTTCACTAAATGCATCATGAATATGTAAAATACCTCTATTAGACGAAACTAGAGAACCGCTATATGTATGCATATCCATTCCAGGAATAAAACTATCAAGTATATCCTTAAAAAATGATCCCACATTCATTTTTTTAGTATTTACTTTTAATTTAGACATATCATCAATATTCGCTATACCTATTCCTTGCGCAATAGAAAAATTAGTTCTTTCAACCATAATATGTTTATTTAACATTTCTGAATATGAGTCTTTTGAATTTTCAATAATATGATCTAATATGTCAAGAGTCACCTTATCTAAAGTAGCATTTTTATAATAGTTAGGAATAATAAGCCCGCTATTATTTTTTTCTAACTCAGCGAAAAATTCTTTTCTTGGGTATATTATCTTTCCATCTTTTTCTGACGTAATCGGTATTAGAAGTATTGGATTATGTAAGAAAGGAGATTTAAAAACAAATTTTTTATCACCTTTTCTAAACACTACAAAAAATGTACATACTTCAACATTTTCTTTTCTAGTATATTCTTCAAGTCCACGAGTCATCATATCAATAATATTTGTTTTTCCGCTAGAAGGAGGACCAACTAAAATATTTCCTCTTCTTGGAATTGATTCTTGATCCGCAGAATCAATTATGTCAAGTATTTTATCTATGCAAAATTCTTGTCCATATATTGCATTAACACCATTTGAAAATGGATCTGAAAATATTGCATAATTAACTACTGGTTCTCCACTTCTAACGACTATTTCATATCCAAAACTTCTTATAGCATCAGCTATCAAAGATGGAGAAGTATAAAGAAAAGATTTTGGTCTTTCTATTAAGTTTTCCATAAACGAGGAAAAGGAATTAGATTTAGCTTTAGGATTTATTAAATATTTTTTATAATCAAAATTCATTTTATTTCTCTAATATAAAGGGTTTTTCGTTATTAAACATTTTTTCTTTTAAAGTATCAAAATCGATTCCATTGATATTTTCATATTCGGATTTTTTACCGGAAACTTTAAATAAAACAGAATCAGAATGCAAATAAACAGGCGCTTTCCATATTGAATTAATATTAGATAATGTCGGAGCTATCCAATCTTTTCTAAGATCTTGTCCCTTATGTCTATGATACAATAACAACCCGCCATCTTCAAAGTCCGTATCTATAATATAAATCATTGGACGATTAAAGTCAACAAATACATCAAGCATAAATTGCTTTACGTAATCAAAAGATAAATAAACAAAATTTTTATCTGTTCTTTCTATTTTGTCTTCATTTTCTACTTTAAAAAATCCATAATTATAAGCCATCTCATGAGGCATGCGATTCAGATATAATTCTTCCATAATTTCTTTATCTAAAAATCTTCTAAGAAATTCATAATCAGTAATTGTTTTAACAAGATGCTCCATATTCAAGATAGGGTTATCACTACCATTAATATTCCATTTGTCTTTTCTCTCTCTGTTTTTTTCTTCAGCATATTCAAGAGAAACTTTTCCCTTACCATATAAATCTTCGATTCTTTTCCACATATAATACCCAACATGGTATGGGTTTCTCACAAAAAATGGTGTTGGACGACATACAGCAGAAAATACTTTACAATAGTCAACAACATCTGTAACTACTTTTTTATCAAAAAGATCCAACATTATTTTCTTTTCCCAATACATTGCCCAGCCTTCATTCATAATTTGTGTTTTTCTAACAAAATCATGATATTTAGCAACAGAATACATATATTTTAATATATTTTTTTCATTTTCACTTGCTGGAGCGTATTCTTTTAAAAATCCTAAAATATCCTGACATGGAGCTTTTAATTTGTAGCCATGCCTACTTATTGACTCTCTTTTGTTTTTATTTTCTCTATCTTCTTTATAAATATTTTTTGTGTCAATTGGGCTTAAAATGCTATCAAGAGTAGATGAATAACCTTTAAAAAGTTCTTTTCTTTCTTTTTTCTCATCTTTTTCTTCTATCTTGACTTCGTTAAAATCAGTTTCTACAGAATTTTCTAAATTATATTGAGAATTTGCGTTTACAAGAGGTATTACAGATTCACACGCATTCCAATATCTTGTATAATTGTTAAAGCCCATATTTTTTATTGAATTATCTATTTTGTTAGTCAGATACATGATTTTTTCAGTTCTATCTGAATTAGAATCATTCATCACATTAAGTTCGGAAAACTCACAATGACCAATAACATGAGACATTACAGATGCCTGAGTAGTTAAGGAATTATTTTCATTAAGATAAGCATATGATGGTTTTCCGCATTGAACAACTTCATAATAAATACCTGTATCCCGTCCAATTTCACTATTGAAACGTTTTTTTATAACATTCTTTCCTTCCCAAATATTAACTGGGCTAGTAGGATAAACTTTCTTTTCCAAAAGCGATATAAATTCATTTGCATTGAGTACAAAAAATCTTATTTCCGGGATCTTTCTATCAAATTCTTTAGCTTTATCCAATACGGCTTCTTCAATTTCTTTTAATTCATCGAATTTCTTGCTTCTTATCATATTTAAACTCCAAATTCAAATTCAATTTCATATGCATGTGTTTATAGTACATTAAAAAAAAGGACATTCCTTCAAACAATACGAATTATAAAGTAAGTTAAATTAATGATACTTCTTAATGTTCGTCATTATACATGCTGAAAGTATCTTTATCAAGAGAACTTGAATGTGAAAATTAAAAAGAATTAAAAGGAGAATATAAAATGCCTATTTATGATTACCGTTGTGAAAAATGCAATGAAGTTTTTGAAGTTTTTCATAAAATGAACGAAAAATATGAAAAATGTGATCTTTGTGGAAGTACAAAAATAAAGAAAATGTTTAATTCGATAAGCTTTAGTGTCTCTGAAGGAACAGAACGCTTTTCTACTCATGGGTATTCTGGCCGCTATCAGGATTTAGTTAAAAAAATGAAAGGCAATAAAGATTATCAAGATGGTTACAGAAGAGAACAAGAGCAACAAACTAAAAAAGGTCTTTCTGATTTTAAAGCTGAGAAAGAAATGAAAAATGCTTCTGATACTTTCCAGAAAATGAAAGCTGAAGGAGAAAAGATGACGAAAGCTGAGAAAGAGCAAATTAAAACTGAATTTGGTATTAAAAAAGGTATGAAAGCTGGTAAAATAGGGATTTAGTACTTTCTCTTTTCTTTTATTTTTCTTTTCTCTTTGAAGAGTAAGAAAATGCAGCATAAGAATAAATTAATCTAGCTGCAGCAGCTGCAGCAGCAGCAGCATAAGAATATGTTCTATTATATTATAATATACTATACACTTGCACATCGGTCTACTCATGACTAGAACGATCTACTATAGGGGGATTGGTCTACTCATGACTAGAACGATACTTTTCCAGAACCAGTTTTGTTTTAGAATGAATATTGTTAGGCAAAGAAGTTAATTTGAATGATCTTAACTCGGAGAATTCATCATTTGGCTTAAATTTTCTTAATAATTCTTTCATAGACGATTTTTCGATTTCAACGACAAATGTGACGTATTCTCTTCCACTTCTATTGGTATTTCGTAGCACTGATTTATTTAGAAAATCGCTGGGGAAGAAACCAACCTCCTCCTGAGTCTCTCTTCGGGCGGCATGCCAAAAGCTCTGGTCATTTCTTAAAATATTTCCTCCAGGAACAGACCAAGTGTTAGGATAATCTATTTTTTTGCCTCTTAATCCAAGCAATATTCTTCCATTGGAGACGAAAAGAATACCGGCCCCATTATCTTTTCTATTATTTTTTTCTTTATAGTAATTCATAAAATTAATTTCTACATTTTTGTTAAAAATCCTTTTTGAAGGAAGAAGATTTTAAAATTAGAATATATGCGTTATAAAATGAAAAAGGAGATAATTATGAAAAATATTTCGCCAATGTTTGAGACATTTGTAGAACAAAGTGATCTTGATGATAGTAAAATAACAGAAATAGACAGTTTAATAAACGAGTTTCAGGAAACAGAATATAAAAAAGCAATTAATAAACTTAATAAATCGGGAAATATATTTGATTTAGATGAGTCTAAATGTGGATTAAACGATAAGTCAGAAATTCATTCTCAATTCAAAAATTATGATCATAGTTTGGATATAGATAGGGCAGAATCTTCTGGAGTTAAAAGAAATGTTGGAAAACCATCTTCTCATGAAGATGAAACAGAAAGGCCAGTTGAGAGAAACGGAAGAATAGAATTGGAAAGTACTTTAACTATCGGCGAACTCTTAGACCGTACTTAATTTAAGTAGGAAATTTTTTTTTATGAAATTCAATAAAAGATGTAATTTAGATAAAACAGAAGAAGATAGTTTTTACGATAAATATTTAGATTCATATGACGAAGACAATTATGAATTAGATGGATACATATATACATCTAAAGTTGATGCATCTTATGTTATAGATAATTCTGACAGAGAGAATCAATTTACTATTTTACATAATAATTTAATAGTGGCAGTTGAATATTCGTTCAGTGACGCACTTGAAAAAGCAGGTGATTTAATAAGCGGAATAGAAGAACCTACAATTAAGAATGTTAAAGAGTTTGAAATAGCTGAAAAATCATTAGGAGAAACAGATAGTTTGGCTTTAGCAGGATATATAACTGTTGATGGAAGATTAATTGACTTTTCTGGAGGACGAGGAACTAGAGCGTTAGATCATAGACAGATTGGAAGCGAACATACTAAAAGCATGCAAGAGTATATGAATATGGGAAATATAAGAATCGATTGGTTCTCAGGTTCTATAGACATGATGAAAAAACCAACTAAAGAACAATTTAAATGGATACGTCAATTTATTAGAGAAAGAAATGGCGAAGTTTTTTTGACCATGTATAAAGGATTGGGTGAATTTTCTAAAACAAATGGATACTATTATTCATCTGACGAAAAAGAGAATCTGGAATATCGATCATGGTCTAAAGAGTGGGAGATTATGGCTGGCATTAAAGAATTTTATGATAGTTTAGAAAAATCTTCTTTTAATAATTGGTATAAGTTATTAAAATTCTAAATTAAAAATTTATTTCATTTGTCGCAAGGAAACCCGTAGATTTTTAGACTATTGGAGGAATTTTTAAATAAGTTTTATAATATTATAATATGAAACTTATAACTAAAATTAAACTAAATAATTCTCAAGATGATCTAGAATGTCTCTAATCTATGATGGAGACATTCAACTCTGCTTGTAATCATACATCTCAACTTGTTGAATCTTCAGGAGTGCTTTCTAATTTTAAACTACATAAATTATATTATCACCATATTAAATCTAAATTTAATCTTCCAGTACAAGTAACATGCAATATTCTTAAAAGAACTTGTCAATCTTATAAGTCTGGTAAAAAGAGTAGCGAACAGTTACTGAAAATCTAGACAAAAACGACAAAATCTGAAAATCCACACAGGAAAGAAGAAATCTTGCTGTATAATGTAGAATTTGGTAAGGAGAAAGCTAAATCAACTACCTCGTCATCTTTAGTGGCGAGGTAGTTAATTTCATTATATTAAAAAAAAGAAGACCGATTTAAAATCGATCTTCTTTTTTGTTATTGTAATAAGTTATTTGTTATAACTTATAGCTTATGAACTTGTGCCGACTTCGACTTCAGCAAGAGCGTAATCGTTGATAACAACGACTCCGACTTCCTCATAAATAACCCAACCTAAACGGAGTTTCTTAGGATCGTCCGCAGGCAGAACAGTGATGTCCTGACGGATTGGGAATGCACCAACGTTATCAGCAGGAGCGAAAAGAAGCGCCTTGTTCGTAGGCATTCTGGAAGAGACATGAATGTCTGCTGTCCAAAGATGTCCGAACAAACCACTAACTAACACTTCTCTGGTTGTCGCTTCGTCGAATACGTCTTTACCTAAGTTTCTGATATCAGCATAGCGCTGGGCATGCATGATAATCTTGGCTACAGTAAGGTCGTGTTCTTCGATTGAAGCAAACGCCTGATTAAGAGCGGTAATAGTCAGGGCACCGCCAGCAGCGAGTACACTGTGGGCAGTCGGGACGGCTGCGAAAGCTGCGGTAAAGATATTGCTATCTTCTTCCTTTTGAATAGCTTCCTTAGCTTTGATTTGCGCTCTATCTACGATGTAGAAACGTCTTGCTTTGATTTCACTCAAACGAATTTGAGGATTGGTTGCGATTTCAAATGTAGGTACGAGTACCTCTTCACCTTCGACAATAGCATCTGGAACTGCACCTCTACGGGACAAGACGTATGCTTTCGCAGTAACGTCACGCTCGTAACGGGCGAGTGCGCCCTGAGGAAGTTCATCAACCATTAGACATTTACGTCCGACCGCTTGATATTCCAAAGCGCGTCTAATTGGTTCTACCATCGCTTGTGCGAGAGCCATACGTCCTTCTTCTGTTTCGAGAGCCTGAGCTACAACCTGTTGCTTCTGCTCATCTGAAAGACCTGTTTTAGTTAAAGCCATTTTATTTCTCCTTTTTATTCTTATCAAAGTTATTAGATAACAACCTTAATGAAAAATTATTGTTATTATATAACCATCTTAAATACAAGATAGTCACCAAGGGTGATGTCACCATCGGTATCAACGCCAGGTACGCCTGAAGGATATGCACCTTCGGAAACAACGCGAGCAACCACTTGGCCGGAACCGGCGTCGGAAGTCTGAAGTTTACCAGCAGCGCCGACATAGAGTGCGGCACCAGGTGTATATGAGCCAGTTGTATCGTATTGATCAGTCGCGAACTTTCCACCACTATGATAGATAGTCATTTGAGCAGATGCTTTTGTTTCATCGGTAAGACCATCAGAAACACGGTTCACAAATGACTGTGAAGTACCAGATGCGCCAAGAATAGCGTTATTGGTGCTAGGAATACCAGAAGTGCTTGCACTTTTAGTATCACCAGCAATTCCGAAAGCATATTCTGAAGCTGCACCTGTTGCGACTACGACTTCGCCATCGGTATCTAACTTTACGAAAGATCCCATGATGATTTCCGCAGAGCTATCTACGGGTAGTTCATCAGCTACTACATGAAAACGAGGAATTAAAGCCATTATAATTCTCCTTAATACTTATGTTTATTATTTGTTTTCCTCAAAACCATTGATCTGTTGTTCTAATGAGAACAGACCCATTATTTGGTCCTTAAGGTTGCTTGATTTGCCTTCAATGATTAAAGGCGTTTCTAAGCCAACCGACTTAGCTTCTCTGACAGTCTCTTCTGAGCGAGATACTTTCGAGCCTTCAGCAATTTTCTTTGCTTGGCTTTTACGGTATCTTTCAATCAGAGTTCTCAATGTTGGTACGGAACTTGTTGCTAATTTCGATATTTCTGTATCGAATTCATCTTGAGTTATTTCTCCATCTATTAGTTCGAGTGCGGCCAAATTAGTAGCCAACTTAACCCTTTCCGATTTTACATTTGATTCTTTGATTTTTTCTTCCATTTGAGCAATTGTAGTGCCCTTAGTTTCTACTGATACTTCTGTCCCTACTGTTTCATCCTCATGTCCCATTCCACCGTCGCCGGCAGGTACTGAGGGTTTTTGCATATCTTTTGATTCGTCTGGTCCCATTAGTTGATTATCTGTTGGTACGTCTGGCTCCATAAGAGTATCTGGAGTCAATCCTGTTTCTCTTTCTGCACCCATTTCCATCGTATCTTTGAGTTTTTGATTTTTGAGACCTTTACTCTGATCAACGGGTTTGGGATTTTCTACTTTCTTTTCTCCTGCTGTTTTTGTTTTTTTGGAAGCTTTAGATGCAACTCTTCCGTCTGCTTCCGTGCTAACGTTTATATCTACGATATCTTCTTCGTTGCGCATGGCACCGCTGCCCGCTGGAACTTTGGCCTTACCTTCGGGCATATCTTCCCCTTCTCCCATTGTACTTCCACTGCCCCTATTAGGAACATCCGGCTTTTTTGCATCGAATTTTTGTTCTTCGCCAATAGTTTTTCCATCCTGGTATTTGCCAATATCTTTAGTATCCTGAGAAGTTACTCTTTCAACTTCTTTTTCGTCAGGAGTATCACTAACTTTTCTATCTCCTAAAATGTCGTTAATCTGCATGGTATCAGCAGTTTTGAGAACATCGTCATCAGAATATCTCTTAATAGTTTTTGAACTCATGCTTTTTGATACCTTATCTAGATCTACAACTTTAACATTCTTATTTGTGTTTGCTATTTTTTCTCCTTTTTCATCGTCTAACTTTTTTTCTGTTTTCTTTACAAATAGGTCGTCATCGTCGTCATCGTCATCATCGTCATCATCATCGTCATCATCGTCATCATCATCGTCATCATCATCGTTATCATCATCGTCGTCGTCATCATCGTCATCGTCATCATCGTCATCGTCATCGTCATCGTCATCATCGTCATCATCGTCATCATCGTCATCATCATCAAGGAATTCTACTTCGTCCGACTCGTCATCGTCATCATCGTTATCATCATCGTCGTCGTCATCAAAGAATTCTACTTCGTCCGACTCATCATCTTCGCTAAGAAATTCTACTTCTTCTTCTATATCACCATCAATATCGTCATTAATTACAATATCCACTGTTTCTTCATCATCTTCGAATCCGCCATCTTCGATGGAATCTTCTATTACGTCATCAACGCCTTCTTCGTCGCTGAAATCATCCATCTTGTTTTGTCTGATTCCTTTTTGACCTAGGAACTCTTGCATAACTTCAAGTAGTTTTCCGATTTGTTCAAGTAATTCATCTTCTGGTGAAAGAGTTACCATATCATCTTCGAACTTATCTATATCGTAAGAGAGACCAAATCCACCTTCGTCGTTGTCATGGAAAGGACATTCATCGGAATATTTTCCAGGTCCAGAACCATCTGGAACGCCAGGATTCTTTTCAGAACCCCTTCCCATTGGCCGAGAAACAACGAATTCTAACTCTTCTTGTTCGGGCATTCCAGCCAAGGCATCTACTCTTAGTTCTTCGCATTTTGTACATGCTTCTTTAATAGTTAGTTTTGTATTTGCATCTCTCATATGATCTTCAATGCATTCATCCATAGGATCTTTTTCAGTAAGTCTTGATGCCAAAGACATCATTAATGATTGAGAATAACGATTCGCAGACTTCATTTTTTTGCAAACGCAATCAATAAGAGATTTACCAGCGCAGTCTCCGGATAACGCAACGGCATTTAGGCCGTAACGTTTTGCAATCTTACTAACGCATTCCTCATACGGGAAGTCTGTTTTAATATCACCAGTTTGTTTGTCATTAACTGATGCGGTTTTTGCTGTCTTAATATAATATTTTTTCGCTAATTTCTTGCCCATTGCTTTTGCTTTGCAGTCTGGACATTTGGGTTTAACTGGCAATGGTTGCCAAATTGTCAAACCTTTAAATTTTCCATCCTTATGAGCTATCTTTGAGATGTACATCTGTGCACAACTAAAACATTTACCATTACCAACATGGTCTACTTCAGTGTTATCACTTCCGCAGTTTGGACAATGTTCTCCAACGCTTAAATAACCTTTTCCTGAATCAATAGCTTCTTTTATTAGTCCGCCATTTATCTTATATACGGAAGCTGCCATCGGCATTGGTGTCTCTGCACCAATCTCTTCACCTTCGCCAAATTCGTCTTCTTCATCTGCATTTGGTCCCTCATTGTCTTCAAGAGTGCCATTCCATTCTTTTACATTAAGACTGATAGAAATGTCTCCATTACTTTGACAGCTATTGCATTCGAATTGACCGTTTTCTACATCGACATCATCGGAACCACATACTGGGCATCTAGTTCCAGGAGGAGATGGTTCAAAACTATCTTCCATACCATCAATGTCTTCGCCATCCATTTCGGTTTCGAAACTTTCAACTGGGGCAGTTTCCATTCCCATATCAGCAGGGCCAGGGGGCATAGTTGTTCCACCACCGGCAGGTGCTCCACCAGGGGCCATACTAGGAATTCCTCCGCCAGCAGGCATTGCCTGAGCTTCGGTCATCATTTTATTAAGCGAAGAAGATAGTTTTTTAATTCTACTTTTTTCACGTTTTGCCATTAATTTATTAACTTCATCGCTATCTATATCTGCAACATCTGTATCTATGAATATTGCTCTATATATATCATTTTTTTCATCTGCTTCAAAAAGAAGTTCAGACATAGAATCATTTAATTCTTCACCAGCCGCTTTTCTCGAATGATCAAAGGCAACATTTTCGATATCACTTTCGCCAGCGATTTTCTTTAATTCAGACAATGAACCTTCAACGGCGATTAATCCGTCATCTACTGACGCTTCTTTTTTATCATCGTCATCATCATCGTCATCATCGTCATCATAATCATCATCATCATCATCATCATCATCATCATCATCATCATCATCATTTTTCTTCTTGTTTTTCTTATCTTGATATTCCTGCAAGCCAGGAGGAAGTTTACCAGCTTTCTTAACTTCTCCGTCCGCTGATACCATTGGCATTTCTGGGGAAGCTTCTTCTCCGATATCTCCAAGAGCCTCGTCCATAAGAACATCATCTTCTAAGGCTTCTTCGTCCTCTTCTTCGTTTACGGTCATTGCTTCTTCAACTAAACCAGAGAATTTCGGGTTCTCAACGAGAGACTTCAAAACATTAATTACAAGTTCCGCTTCATATGAACCGCCAACTTCCTCATCTGACAGGATATCGCCAGCAACGTCTTCTGGATTTTCCATATCAAGATCTGCGGGAGCTTCTTGTCCCATCATTTGAGCTATTTTAGTAGCCAATTTTTTCTGTGCAGTAAAATTACGGACACTTGCTTTTAGCATTGAGATAGCTTCTTCTTTTTCAATCCCATTACGTTTAACTCTTTTAGCTGTTGACAATGCTATTTTGCGAGCAAACTCTAACGCATCTTCTTTGCTGGCCAATCTTCTTACTAAAACCTTATCGTTGTTTTGTTCTTCACCGGCTAATTGCTTTTCAGTAATCCCTTTTATTTCATCATTGCGGAAATCGGTTTCCATTTGTTTTTCAGTAATAGTTGTTTTTTCCGCATCTCTTCTAGAATTAACTGAACCACTTTCGATCTGTTTTTCGGTGATAGAATCCCTTGAGTTTTCTTCTCTTGGAAAAGTGTCTGAATTAGGGTTTTTACCTTCTTTCAACTGTTTCTCTGTAATGGATTTTTGCTCTTCATCTACTCTTGCAGTATTTTCATACTCTTTATAACCTTTATCTCCAAGTTGTTTCTCTGTTATATCTTTTCTTTCAACGTCTTGACGGTCATATAGTGGACCACCATCATCAAGTTGACGTTGTGTGACTCCAGAGAGTTGATCTTCATAATCGTTTTCGCCTGCTTTTGCTTTTTTATTCATTTTAGTTGTTGACATAGATAGTTTTCCTTCTTTATGGGCATTTATAAGCTCTTCTATAATTAATGCACCGGCTTCTTCTGGATCTTTTTCTAAAGCTTCTCTAATCTCATCATCGAGATCCTCGATTTTTATGCTTTTTATTGATTTATCATCCAAATAACCAGTTACTTCCTCATCCGAAACCGCGACTCTAAAAAGGCCACTTCGAAGATTCATGTTATATGATACTTCAGGTCCGGAATTCCATAGATGGCTCAATTTATTTTTTAAAGCCGATCTTTTTTTATCTTGACTTCCAATCATTTTTTACTCCTTGTTCAATTTTTTTATTAATTGATTTTTAAACATTTTTGAAAGATTATTTTTTTTAGCCTGCTTCATTATTTTTGTTTTTATTGCTGAAGCAAGCGGAGTTGGCATTGTTACACTGCCTACTTCCCCTGCTGGAACTGCTCCTATATTTTCATAATCTATATTTTGCTCTTCTGGATTTTGTCCTTGTTCAGGTGCAATATTTTTTGTTTCTGGTATCTCAGAGGTTTCATTTCCAATGTCTGTTTTTGCGGAATTTTCAAGAGTTTCATAGCCCATATCTATGAGTTCATCTTTTGTCTCCTGAAGCTTAGCTAAAGCTTCAACTAAGTCCGTAACATATGTCAATTCTAATTGAGCTTTTTGATCAAGCATTATTTTTGCAACTTCTTGTATTAAATCTTCAGCCTGATTTAATTTATTTATCTCTTCCTTGCCCGCTGTTTTTGATGCTATCTTTTTGAAATGAGATGTAAACTCTTTTACTTGTGCTACTTTTTCTCTTAAATCATCTATATCATATATTTCTTGAATGAAACATGTTGAACATGCTGGGTCAACGACAAATGATAACTCTATAAATTTTAAACCATGATTCTTTTCGTAAACATCTTTTCCATTAAATTTTCTAGTTTTATGCTCTTTAATGTGAACGCAATAGTTTTCTTCTTTTGCTGCTTCATTACCACATATTGAACACTCGCTATATTCAACTTGACAATTATGAACAGCAACACCTTCAACAATAAAACTGTTATCATTCTCAACTTCTAAATTATATACCATCTCAGTATTATGATATTTTTTTATTGATTCTATAGGCATCACAAGATGCGTTTCTGTTTTTCTAAATGATGCTTTTCTATATTTACTATCTAAATATCCATCTTTCACATATTTCTTTAATGCCTCAGATTCTTTACAAGAAATAGATGTTACATAGTATGGACGTTCCCTATCTTTTTTATTAACATATGAAGAAGTAGAATATATCCCATTTCTTGCTAATAAAAATCTAATTTGGTTGTGTAATGTTTCCGAAGCCGTTGTAAAATTAATGTTGCTATAATATTTATCTACTTTTTTATCATATATATTTCTCCAACATCCATCTCCATTAAAAAATGAAGCAATAATATGCCTTTGTATTTTTTTAGGCCAATAAAGGCAATCTTCTGCAATTTTTTTTCCATATGAATATTCTGAACAATATTTATAAAACCATTCCGCGACTTTTCTTGAACTTACTTTAATCGTAAAAGTGTTTTTTTCTTCTCTTTCATATTCTTCAACTTCTATGCCAAAATTAGATTTTAACAAATCTGATACTTCTTCGGCTAATGTATCCTTTTCTTTTAAGGAGAATGTTAATTCAACACCAACTTTTTCTCCTTTGTATTTTATAAAATTTCCTTCAGCTAAAAAATATCCTATTAATCTTGCATTTGTAGTAGTTGCATTTTCATCATACTTTTCGTAATTTGAAATTGGAAATGATGCCATATCTCCCTTTTTTAAATTTGCTGATTCTTTCCACTCAAATTCAAATTTTGTAAAATCATCTGAAGAAGTTAATTTATTGTGTTGTTCTTTTAAAACATAAAAAGGATGTTCTTTTGTGGCTTTTATTGCTACCGACAATCCTTCTACTTTAATTTCATATATATCATCGTTTGTTTTATCATTATGGATTTGAACATTGAGTACTTCTTCAACTGAGCCTGTATGTGTTATTACTTTGTCACCGGAATCTATATCTTTAATTTCTTTATAAGATCCATCAGACATTAATACTCTCATGTCTCCAGTGAAACACCCCATTGAAACTCCGGCAATGTATCCTTCAGATATCCCCCTAGCCAATTTGGGATATGCTTTGGCGTCAACTCTACCTATAATCATAACACCATTTTCTTCATCTAACCATTCGGCATGAAGTATTATTCCTCTGGCCTCTTCTACATCATCATTTTTGTGATTGACGAAAAGAGGACATCCAACAAAGGTGTGATATGATTTTTTTAGTTCTTCTTCGCTAAAAAAGTCTCCATTTTCATTTGCTTCATCTGCAATAATAGCAAGCGCTTTAACATATAAATTATCAGGATGATCTTTCATGTCTTGTTTAAGATCAAAATCTTCTGGGAAAGATAATAAATCAGGATGATCCACTGATTTTTTGACTGCTGTTTTAACTAGAGAATAATTCTCATGAGATGCTATTTTAGAAGATAAGTCATTACTCATCTTGGCAAACGATGTGTCTGGCATATTAAGAAATTCGAGATTAGTAATCTCAAAATTTACTTTATGATTTTTTGTTTTTGTTATCATGATTATCCTCTTTATATATTTTACTATTTATTATATATTTCTTATCAAATACCTTTATTAAGTTGATTGAACTTCTTCTATTACCCATGGCGGACTTTGGACTATTATATATAGATCATTTGGTTGTAATTCTAAAGTATATCCTTTTTGTTTTAATGATTCGACTTCTGTCTGTTCTAATGCAATGCCTCCAGCAAGATCTTCAATAATTTTATAATTCTCATATTCTCTAATATCATTTTCAGGATGGTTATCTGATTCATTCTGAACTTGGATATCAATTGGGGCATCTATATCTTCAGTCATTGTGTTTTGTATTATCGGTGCTTTTTCTATCTTCTCGTTTCTATTATTTTCTAAACTCTCCTTAGCTATTTCTGAAATTATTTCTTTAACAAGATTGTTTGTATCTTCTGTTATTATTATTCTTTTATTTTTAGATTCTTGGTCTTTAATTTCTTTGTTTATTGCACTTTGAGAAGAGGTTTCCATTTCTTGAAATATTCCGTTCGAGATTGGTTTTATTTTTTTTGCGCTCATTTCTTTTATTTTATCATAATTGTAATCTAATCCCCATTTTTGATTAGCATAATTATATACATTCATAAGATTACTATCTACATAAACATCATTCCAATCTCCGACAGACATCTTGTTTCCTTTTTCATCAAATGATTGCATTATTGCTAATTTTTTTCTAAATTCATTAGATAAAGACGACGTTCCCAATGATATTCTACTTTTTCCATAACCTTCTATTTCTATTAGTCCATCTTCTTCATCGTAAACTATTCTTTTCGTTTTTAACTTTTCATCGTATCTATCAGCAAAAGACCTCATACCTGCATACCACACTATATTAGAGGTCTCTTCTTTTGTGTCTTGATCTATTTCTTTCTTAGTTCTAAATACTAAAACTTTACCTTTTGCCATTTTTGTGAAAAAGTCTACTAGTTCAGTCGCTGGGATTCTTGTTACTACTGGCATATTATTTTGTATAGTCAATTTTTCAATACCTTTTTCATTTGCTTTTTCAACCATTTTATTTAGCATATTTTTATCTAATATTAACGAACCGTTACCTGGAAGAATAGTTGATGCACAATGAGGGATATCTGTGCCGTAGGCATAGTGAACAGAAATTATTATTTCTCTAAGATCATCGTGCAATGTTGTTGGAATAAATGGTCTATTTGTTCTGCCAGATATGGGCCGTCTATCTGGCGATATTGTTCTATGGCCGTTATTATCATAAAATGCGGAATATTGTAACATTATCCCATCGCCATATCTGTCTCTATTATAAGAAAAATATAAATCACATAACTCATCATATAGATAGAAGAAACTGTTTACATCTTGATGACCAAAAGAGTTTAAATTATCTCTTATCATCTCATAATAAGTTAATGTAGTTTTTAAATATCTTGCTTTATTTAATAGATTTTTTTTATTTAAGTTTTTCGCTTTTAAAATTTTCTCTCTTTCAACTTCAAACCTACTGCGGACATACTCTGGACTTTTTTGTTTACCCGATATTGATGGTTTTTTACCTATTATTTCTAAAAGAGTTGTATGAGGAGTCACTGGAAGATGCATCCCTTCACTTTTTATAGGGACTTGAAGACTACCCTTCTTCCAAACTAATTTTTTTCCACTTTCTTCATCTACAAAACTTATATCTTCAAGGTTATCTATCTTTTTATTATCTCCGCGATTGGCACCAATGTTACTGGTATATCTTGAATCTTGCGGCCATCCAATTGCAATCCAAGATGGGTATTGTAATGGTAACTTTAATTGTTTAGTTACTGACCATGCCCATTTCATATTTTTTTTATATTGTTCATCTTTTATTTCTTCTATCTTGGAAGTAATATATTCGTTTACTCCATATTTTTTACCGCCTTCTTTTTGCATAGTTTCTAATTTCGAAATAGAGTCATCCAACATTTGAATTTCTCCCTTTCCAGAAACTTCATTATGATAATTTGCAGATTTCATATATAATGCATATGTTTCATATACTGGAAGCCCATTTTCCCCATTAAAATACGACCCTAATTCTTCTAGTTTATTATTATCTATTGAAAATCTAAATGGATTTGCATTTTCTTTTTTGTCTGTTAGAAATTGAGCAAAAAGGTGTGCTGTTTCCTTATTATTGTACATGTTTTCTAGTATTGCAAAATCTAATTCTAACAAACGTTTACTAGTTATTTCAATTATTTTTTCACGTCTTTTTGGATTATCAGAATTGACAGTTTCTTGGGAGACTATGAATTGAGCAAGTTTAGATGGAAGATTAGAATCTGATAATGCAATTTTTTGTTTATCTTCTGGCAAATCGTAAAAATCTTCGAGATAAATACAGCTAACAAAATCTTTTCTACACATATTCTCATCTCTCATTTTTTCTAACGTTCTGTCATCATTAACATCCATTTCTTCACTATATCTATTTTCTGCTGAAAATAGAAAATATAATTGTCCACCATCGTCAGAATAAGTAGAATTTATCGAATCTCTTATTTTCGCTATTTTCGGGCAGTTTTCTTCGCTTATTTCAACAAGTCTGAATCTTCTTGCTCCAGCAGAAAAGTTCCCATCTTGTATGGCCCTTGGACCATACGCCATGGCTTGCTTGTTTATTTTTTTATTATGCATATTGAACATATGTTATTCGCCTTTTGGTTTCATTCTTATTAGCGCTAAATCTTCTTGTGTGTAATCACGAAAATCTTTTGGAATTCTAACATCCCACATCTCTTTTGCATAACTCATGGCCCTTCTTAATGACCTAAAGTATTCCCCATTTGGGCTATATTCTCCAGGAAGTTTTCTCACTCCAGCAAAAAACATTTTACCTTTAGTTTTTGAATATCCGGGTCCAACAACAACATAATAATCGCTTCCGGTTGTATTATCATGACCTTCCCAGCGGAAATAACTTCCTTTACCAAGTTCCTTCATAAACTTCTTTTTAAATCCTAAACTTTTCTTTGTATACTTTTCTTTCCATATGATGCCCCTGTCTCTTATCCTTGTTGCTGCACTTATATTATAACTCATCGCTTTCTCCTAATTATAATTTATGTATTTAGAGAATCTAATGTTTGTGTTATTGTTCCAATAACAGCTATTTTAGTATTAGAAGATTCTTTTTTAATCATCCTTGCTCTCATATCGACATATTTCATAATAGTTTGAATGACTTGCTGCGTTTTATTCTCTATTTCCCTATCATTGAATCTAATTATCCACCAACCTTTTCTTGCAAGTCTTTGATCCCTATCTTTATCTCTTACTCTATTTTCCTGCAATTGATGTAATTCTCCGTCTGCTTCTATCCCAATCTTTAGATTAGGTATTGCGAAGTCCAACACAAACGGTTGTCCTTTAGTATTAGCAACTTTATATTGCGAATATTTTGGATATGGTATGTTGACCGAAGGGTCATCAAAAAGCTTTCTCCATAAAATCTTTTCTATAGAAGTTAATTGTATGTTTTGCGGAGAAAATGATTTCTGTTCTTCGGCTTCATGTTTTTTACTTTCTAAAGATCTTTTAGTTTTTCTTTTTAATATTTTTCCTTGGGTTCCATGAACTTCATTGCCCTTATTGGATGATGCTATTGGCCCTCCAGCGCCTCCCATGTCCATTGACGGCTCACCGCCAACATCTTCTCCCATTGGAGGCATTGGTGGTAAACCTCCACCCATTGGAGGCATTCCTCCCATTCCTCCGTCCATTCCTCCTGGCATTCCGCCTGCTCCTGGCATTCCGCCTGCTCCTGGCATCCCTCCTCCAAGACTCATTTGAATACTAACCTCTTCTCTTTTTCTTTCTATCTCTTGATCATAATCCAAATCGAATATCTCAGAAAGAGTTTGCGTAGAAATAATTCCAGCATCATGCAACCCTAAATATTGTTGTTTTCTCTGAGTATCGTCTCTTATTCTAAGATCATTCCATTTTATTTCTGGATAAGTATATATTATTTCGCCCAAATCTTTACTGGCTTCTTCATCAATTAATCCCTGCATTTTTGCGATTGGTAGATATATATTATCTTCTATATATCTTTTTAATTTAGTTCTCCATGCTTCAAGTCTTGTTATAAGAATTTCAGCGCCTATTTGTACGCCCTGATAGCCCTGCATTTCAGATGTTAATACGGCTTGCGGAAGCATTAAACCATCTAAAATCTCTTTAGTTATCATTTCATATTCTGCCCCTAATTGGACAATTTGTCCTTGCGCTCCAACAAATTCATATGTAAATGCATGATGTGTTACAAGTGTTAAGTTTGGATCATTCATGACTGATGCTATTTGTTCTTGTACATTAGCAATATCAATTGCACCAGCAGGACGTTCATTATCTCCAATTTTTATTATTCTTATTGGCAATATAAGTCTTTCAGCAACTATCCAGTTTGCTGTCATTAATCTATCTTTATATGCTAATGTTTTAAATAATCTTCTAATTATTGATGTCCCATATGGACTTATCGGCGATGGCATATGCTTCAGATGAGTAACACATCTATTTGATAGTGATATTGGTTGACCAGCCATTACCATTTGACGTATATGGTTTGGAATCCTATTATATATTTCTGGAGGGTTTTTGTCCATAACGATGCGGCGCATTTCTTCATTCGGCTTTAGTGTTATAAATGGTTCATTAAAAAGAGAATTTTCTTTAACATCTATCCAATCAGCATTCCAAAGGTGTAGCTTAGTAAATGTTCCTCCTTTATGGTCACACTCTTTATTTCCAATAACGCCAGTACCATTACATTTTGGACAACTAATTGTTAAAAATGGAAAGACATCTCCAAGAAGATAGTATTCAGAACTTATAATTGGTAACCAGTTTTCTAAACCAATTTTTTTATTTAATTCTTCGAAGTACTTTTTTATTTTTGGATCACGACATTGAAGTTCAAACCCCTGCATAGGGAATTCAGAATAAAATTGTATTGCGGCCGCAACTTTTGGCTCATTTTCTGCAAAAAATCTACAATTAGAAACAAAGAACCCACCCAAACAATAGCTTCTGTCAATTGGAATCTCTAAATCATATCCAGGACCAGAATATAAGAACTTTTCTATTTTTTCTATTGGAGTTATTATAAAAGTATTTCCATTCTCCTCATAGAAAAATTGTTTTTCTATTGGTTTCTTAGATATAAAATCTTTTGGTATTTTATCTGATTTTAAATATTTCTGAATATTAGAAATAGAAGACTGAGATATTAAAATACTATAGCGCCATTTTGAGTTTGTTATATGGCTATCATCTCCATATGTTGAATACCTTTTTAATGAACATTTTATCCCACACATCAAAAACATTTGGTATAGTTGATCCGACATATTTTGAGAATAATAATTAATAATAATTTTTTCTTCATCTCTATCAAAATCGCCGTCTCTGTCAATACACGATGCGAGAATATTTACCATTGATTCTTTATCGAGATCAAAGACTTCTTTAATAAAACATTTTTCTGAATTTTTTCCAATAGTATATTTAGAAAAGTCTTTATTTAATGATGGTGTATTATCCTTAAACTTTCTAACTGGAATAAGTAAATAGTCATTTAATAAAACATCTTTAGCTTCCTTTTTTACTATTAGATCCAAGAAAGAAGTTTTTGTTTTATCTACTCCGAGTTTTTCACTTAAACTAAAATTATATTCTTTATCAGATATTATTTCTTTTCTTTTTATATAATCTTTTCCATTAATAACATAAACTCCATGTTCTTCTGATACGGAGAAATCTCTCCATTGTACTGTTGAACTGAATCTATAGCATTCTTTTTGTTTACAATCTCTAATACTAAATCTTGTAGGAAATTCAAGATTTCCTTTGCCAGATACAAGTCTTTGAGATTTTATATTATTATATAGAGATCCACCAGTAATAGGATCTACTATTATCTCTTCTGGCAAAAATTCAAATTCATCAACATCGATATAAATTCCGTCTTCTGTAAGAAGCTGTCCATCAACAACTAACCATTGATAAATTTCTTCGCGTCTACTAGGAATTTGCCAGTTTTGAGGGGTATGTAAAGGAGAATAGAAGTGTGGCTGAGTGTATACCGTATTTGATGATGCAAATTTTTGTGTTTTAATATCTTGGCGCTCTATATTTTTAGTTAAAGCTCCATTTCTAACGGATCTTTTTCCCGTTATAGACTTATTTGATTGAATAAACTTAATTGGTTTTTCCATAATATATTATCCTTTTTCACTCTCATAATTATTTTGTGATTCTGCGTTTATTATATGTATTACCTACCCTAATCATATCAGAACCGCATTTATTACATTTTTCATTTATTGAACATATTACATCAATTGGACAGACTTTTTGGAATTTACTTTTACACTTAATACATTTAAAATAGTTTGTCTGCTTTTTATCCACAATTATTCACCCATCAATCCTTCTAATTCATCTTGCCTCGTCTGACCGTCAGTAGGTATTTGCCCATAATCTTTGATTTCTGCGCTTAAGCCCAATGCCTTCATTGTTTCTACTCTAAACCTCTCAATTGCCTCAGTATTCATACCGGATGACGACAACTGTAAAATTCCTTGTTTTATGATACTTTCTAATTTTGCAGATGGGTATTGATTTCTTAAATCATTAACAATTGATAAGAGAGGATTTTCAGGAGACATTGAATCTACTACAGAATCTTGTTGAGGAATTTGAGTATTAACCTTTTCCGTTTCAATAGGAGATGTTTTAAAATCAGTTACTTGAGAGATTTTTTTTTTATTATTTTCATTTGATTTATTAGCCAATACTGTATATTCTTCTGATAGCAATTCCTTTACTATTTTAGTAAAAGCTTTATATTGTTCTTCTGAATCCAGATAGGTAATTTTAGAACCGCAAGCAACTCTGTAAAGATTGTGATCTTTTGTTACTTCAAACTTAGCTTTCTTTAAAGACGCTACTTTATTTGTTTGTTGTTCTGTTCTTGAACCTTCAGACTTTTCATATTGTCTCAAATCATTTTCTCTCATCTCTTCAAGACGCCTCTCAGTAGAAAAACTCTCTGTTCTATCTGCCACATTTTTCTCACCGGGTTTAATATGCATAGAATTTCCCTCAGTATTGTGGTGAACAAGGAATCTATCATTTATATAACCTCCACGATATTCACCTTCGGAATTAAGTTGTTCCGGATAATATCTATCCATAATATGTTGTTTATATTCAGGTTCAGGTATATAGACATCTTCATACCAAGGAAGAGCATGTTTCCCATGTCTGGACTTATATTGAGGATCTGTTTTTTGAATATTCTTTTCTCTAACAGTGTCATAAAGCTTTGCTGCTTTTTTTCTAAGGTTAAAAGACTTTTTATTTGCTTCCATAGCCGGTTCTCCCGTCATATTAAGGTTGTTATCTGATTTGGCTATGTTTTCATAGTCCATATCGGCTATTGGTCCAGCCAATCCATGTTTTTTTAAAATATCATATATCTTGCTAGATATGTCTAAACTGTCTTTACTTCTCTTATAAATTAGTACACTTTTTCCTTTTTTAGAATCGGATTTACTGTCTGAAGTAATCAGACTTTCTCTGTACATTTGAATGGGTTCTTTGAGTTCATCTATTAATATTTGTTTTTTTACTTCAGGATCTTCTTCCCCAAAACCAATTTTCTCAATAATATCGAGTAATATTGGTTTCATAAACTGGTCTAAGTTTTGAAAGATAAAGGGAGATTTTTCATCTCCTCCTTTTTCAGAGTTATATTCTATCACAATTGTTTCAGGATCAGTAAATTTAACATCAAAGACCTGTTCATTTTCTTCATTTAAAACGGTAGTAAAAGAGTCGGCAATAGATTTAAAAAGGGAATCATTCAACTCTGCTTCACTTGCAGGTATTGGGTCGCCATCTTCTTCACCAAAAGAATCTTCTACAGGTTGTTCTTCGTTTGTTAACAGATCTTCGAAGTCACCTAGATCATCTTCTTGCATTATCTGAGAATACTTCTTTCTCAATTGCACTAATTCATCTCTTAATGAATCAGATATTGATTTATTAGGAACAATGGAAGCTATTTTAATTTGCTTTTCTTTATCTACTATTAAATTTTTAGCAAAAGATTGTAGATCGATCTTTACATTAAAACTCTTTATTGTTTCTTTTTGATTATATGGCATATTATTCCCCAAGCATATTGTCAAAGAAACCCTTAACCATTTTTGAAGTACTTATGGTATTAGAGTGATTTGATTCCCAGTCATCTTCTTTTTTCTCCCTACTTATATCTTCTTTTCTTTTCTTAGATTGAGTTTTTAATTTTTCTCCATCCGTGAATTCGGGGATTTTATTTAATCTATCATCTGCATTATCAAAAATACTAAATTTATATTCTGAAACATCCGGATTACTTGCTGACGCTTCGTGCGCTATTGACATAATGGTTCCCTTTGGCTCATACCCTATATCACCAAGAGACTTTTTCTCATCGTCTTCCCATTCCCTCATGGAATTTTCTTTTTCTAATTGAGATTGTTTAATAGAATCTTGTTTTTCTGTTTCTTCATCTTTGTATGTTTCTTCTAAGTTTGAAATAACATTTGAATCAAAAATAGAATTGCTAAACTTTGAAACAAAATTAGACGTTCCATCCGAATCACTTTCATTAATATTTTTTGCAGAAACAACTCTGTTTCCATTCATAATATCTGATTCATCTACATCATCAAACTTTGATGTTGAACGGGCAAAAATACTTTTTAAATCATTGGGTGAGATTATATTTTCTTTTTCGTTAGCTTTTTCCGAAACATATAGTCTGTTTACTTCGTCTGGACTCGCTTTTTTGACATTCTTACTTTCTTTATGAGCGCACTTAATTGATTCTTGATTATTTGCTATGTTAAAATCAAATCCGCTACAAAAATCGCATAGCTCACAATTAGTAGTTGATATTTCTCCATTTGATAGCGGGCAAAAAACTCTTCCAGATTCTATTGATAAAGAAGAAAACTTTTTAGATTTTGCTGTAACAATATCACTGGCCCATTTAGAGTCGTTTTTTGTATCTGTTTTTATTATTTTCATAATTTAATCCTTTTTACTTATTTTACTCTCAGGCTCAGAGAAATCTATGATACCATTTATGGCCAAATGAGATCCGTCATCAGATACTTTAACTCCAATTTGCGACATTCCAATAGCCGCCAAAATAATCATTAGATTATCTAAGCTTGGTTCTCCAACAGCACCTTCTATCGCTTTCTGAACTTCATCAATTTTGGTTCTTCCTGGCGATTGCGATTCCATTGGTGTATCAAAAGATTCATCCAAATCTTCATCCGATGTGTCTCTTATTTCCTCCAAAATTTCAGCATAAGCAGAAACTCCGCTGTACTGATTTCTTTGTTTTCCGAAGGGTATTATTTTCATCTATAACCTCCAGATTAGTATTGAGCAATAAGGGCTTCCGCATAATCGGCAGGATAATATTTATTAAAATACTGAATGAGGAAATTTCTGTCTTCACTGGAAAGAGAAGCCTGTGAGTTGAGTTTCTTCCATACCATTCCGATTTTATTTCCGGCTTTTTTACTAGAAACTTTAACTTCTTTTATGGAAACTATTTTACTTTTTTTTGTGTTCTTTATTGAAGACTGTTTCTTAATTTTCTTTTCTGGTTTTACAGAAGCCGTTTTAACTCGCTTCTTTTCTGAGGTTTTAGCCATAACCATCTTTTGCTCTTTGACTTCTGCTTCTTTTTCTGCAATTATCTCCATGAGACTTTTTACTTTATTTGGTGATATAACTCTGCTTGTTATGAATTTCATGTTAACTCCTATTTTGTTAGTTTATTATTCTTACCTAACTATTTATTTATTAGTTAGAACTTTTCTTTATTTTTTCCTTCAATTCTTTTACCGCATAAGATCTAAGGACGTTGCGAATAGATGCCCCTACGTACATCGAATCTCCTCTGAGGGCCTCTACATCTGTAATTAAATTTTCTTTAATTATTTTTTTTATTAAAGACGAAGCTTTTACATTTTTCTTTGACTGTGGGGCGATATACGTTTCTAGCCACTTATCTGGATCTCCATTATATGCCTCTTTATATTCTTCCCAACAACTATTCCACGCCTCCCATCCGCTATCCGAACCTTCCATTTTTCTTTTTTGACAGTTGCAAAATGCTCTGTCATTCATTAATGCGTATCCCTGAGTACCAATTTGATATGCTATTTTATTCATTTTTTGGTTATGTTTCATATTGTTCTTCTTCCCCTGTTAGGTTGTCGTTTATCTCTTTGGCAAAAACTATATTATCTAATATAAAGGCCCTGTAATCGTCCCAATCGTAGCACCAACTAACTAAGACATTGTTATTTGTGGTTTTTGCATGGTAAATATATTCTGGCCTTATTGATCTTTCTATATATACACCTGTATCATATGTAAAATATCCTATCATTAAATTTTTGCCATAAGATATAGCATCCGATATTAAAAGAAAAGTTTCCGAAAAATTTTCCGGGTCTATATTAACTTCATTCGGCCCACTTTTAAGAGCTTCTTGAAGCAAATTATTTTCGTATTCCTGATCTTTTAATTCATCAATCATTTCTTCTGAATAAAAATGATCTTCAGGAAAAACATTCCTTATATCTTCATATATTCCTTTTGCTTTCTCTATTTCCTTTTTTTGAGCAAAACTTTTTAGATTATGATTATATCTTTGTATGTATATAACTTTCATATATGCATTTTTTTCCCTTTTATTTCGATAAAAATGTAACCATTTCTCCATCGATTTCAACAATACTTCCTATTTTAATTCCATTACTATTAAAGAAATCGGATTTTACTTCTATTACCTTATCACATGGTATATTACATTTAACCGATCTAGTTGATAGCGGAACTATCTTTTTTATATCTATTATTTCTTTATCTTTAATAAATGCAATATCTAATGGTATATATGTGTTTGCTCCCCAAAAACTAAGTGGTCTCTTGTTATCAAAAATAAATAACATGCCAGAGTCTTCATCAATGCTTTTTCTATACATTAAACCTGTCGTCCGTTCTTGCGGGGTTCTTGCTAATTCTACTTTTATTGTTTTAGATATTTTTAATTGCATTGAAGTACCAATTATTGCTGATTTTTTTAGAAGATTTAGAAGATGCTGATTTCCGCATCTTTTTACCTGCACTTCCATGTATTTTATTTTCTACAGATGCCATATCTATTTCTTCTAGCTCTGATGCATTTTTTTCAAAGGTATTAACTTCTGATGTTAATATTATGCTCCTTAATAATTTTTTGCCCTTGTCAGTTAGCGCATAATTCCCACTTTCAGAATGCTTTATTAAATTTTTTATAGTTAAAACTCTAATGTCTTCTGAAAACTTATTTTCATTTATCGCTATTTTGTTATTAGTTATTTTACCATCATGTGATTTCCATATTTTCCATAATGAAGTTGCTTCTTTATTACTATATTCAGATGGTTTTTTAAAGAACATAAAAAGAGGAGACAAAGAAAAATCACCACCCATTGGGTTAGTAATCAATGGGGTTATTAATGATACTTGTGCTTCTTTTGTCATTCCGTTATTTTCATTTTTATATAATATTTTAGATGCTTCTTTTGTAATTGGGAAGAAATTATCTTTAATAATTGAACAGGCATCTTTTAAACATTTGCCAATATTCAAACCAGTTTCAGCCGATAACAACTTGGCCGTGTTAACTGTTTCTTTAATGTGTGCCCCAGAAAACCCAACAGAAAGAGAAACTATATCATCTTCTACCGAAGACCCCATTAATTTTTGATAGAAAGTTTTGACTTGATCTTCGCCGGGAAGAGGAACTTCTATTTTTCTATCAAAACGACATGGGCGATTTGCCAATGCCTTATCCATCATATTTATATCATTGGTCGTTCCTATCACAACTAGTGGATCTGCTACTTTCCTTATTCCATCTAAATTATTTAGAAGAGCACCCAACACTTTTCTTCCACTTCCATCGCTTCTTTCAGGGCTAATGAGATCCATATCTTCAAAAGCAAGTACTGTTTTCCCGGTAAATCCCAAGAAATCAAATAACTGAGTTACTATTGATGGATATGTAAATGTATCAGCAGTAGTATAAATTCTGGTAACATCTAATTTATCCATTTTCTTAAACAAAGATTTAACCATCATTGTTTTTCCTGTTCCCGGAGGCCCAAACAGAATAATTCCTCTGGTATTTATTCCTAAGTTGGCAAATTTTTTGTTAGTTAAAAAATCTATTGTATTTATTTTTATTTCATTCTTATTCTTTGAATTCATAACAACATCTTCCCACTCAACAGTAGGAGTTTCTCTAAAAATTACTGATTCATCTGAAAAAAATAAACATTTCCCTCTATATTGATTTTCTTTCTTCATTTTTTTATTTAGATCGCCAACAAATGCTTTAGTTTCTTTTTTATCTTTAGCATAACATGTCACGCTAACCGTGCCATATTCTTCTCCTATTGTCAATATTTTATCTGGATATACAACACATGCATCATTAACTACTGTTTCGGTTTTATCAACGTCAATTGGAATTTCACAGCTACCAGGATGTTTTTGGAAGTTATTGGCAGTAAAGAAAAGAGAATCTCCAAGATCGTCTATGAGCCTTGCAAAAGCATATTTACAAACAGGATTTAAAAGTCCAGAAAAACTAGCCGAAGTTGATTGGAGGCCAGATAAGTTAATGAATTGATCACCGCCAATAGATACGCTAGAATAATCCTCTAATTCTGGTGGACATGGGGGTGCTTGAACATACTCGGTAGGGGTTTTATTTACTTCTATATCGTATTTGCTTGCAATCAATTCAAGCTTTTCTTTTGTTAGAGCTTCTTTTGTCCATTTCATTTTTAAAAATCTCCTATTATTAATGATTTTAAATCCCCGTCAAACTCTGTTATATCTATATTATTTAATATATTAAAAATGTTATAAGACTTATTTTCTAATACTTCTTCAAGATTATATTTTTTTAACATATACAAAGTGCCATCATAATTTTCTTGAAGCATTTTTAATACTTCTATTTGTAGTCTTTCTGAACTATATTTACTAAATAGATTCTTTTTATTAGATTCGATGGTTTCTTTTAATGGATCTAATATTTTAAAATTGTATCTTAATGAAAATCTTATGGCACGTAGAACTATTATTGGATTTATTTTTGCAATAATCATCGGATTTATTGGAGTTCTTATTATTCCATTATTAATATCAATTACTCCAAACCCAGTTGTGTCATATATTTGAAAGTCATTTAAATCTTGTATCAATGTATTTATTGTAAAGTCTCTTGCATAAATATTCAGAGTTAAAGGAGATACAGCTATTCCATATAATGTTAATTGAGACATTATTGGCTGGGTATCCGCTATTGACCCCAATGTTCCTTGAAATTCAAGGTCAATTCCATCATATTCGAATTTAATAGTTCCGGTTCGATGATATATTTCTGGAAGGTCTCCTATTAATTCAGATGCAGCTATTGTTCCTAGTTTAGTCGCTTCTCCTGGCCATGCTGACGCAAAATCTAAATCATGAACATCATCCTTGGCATTATCCATAATTAAAGCTCTAGGATAACCACCAACAATATATGAATTCTTAATGCCGTATGATTTGGCTATTTCAGAAACTTCTTTAATTATCTTTTTTAATTGTATTTTACTTGCCATTTTATTTTAACGGTAGGTATCCCAGGTTGGGTAATTACCATTATCTCCTCTATTTGACCATAAGTAGGGGTTTTTTCTTTCGTCCCACCACTCATAATTAGTTGGATCTGTTGCCAGTTCTTGTCTAACAAGACCTGTTGGTTCAACCATATTCTTTCCTAATTTTTTCTTTCTAGCCTGCATCTTCCTTCTTTTTTCTCTGCTTAGATATCTAAGAGGTTTTGTTCTTAATCTAAGTCTTTTTTTCCTTAATAGCTCTGGATGTCTTTTAAACTTGTTATATCCATCTCTTCCTAAAAACTTCTCGGTTGCATGGCCCCCGCTATGGTCATGCAATTGCGTACCATCCATAACTCTGTCATACCAGTAATCATATCCACTGAACGGTGTAAGTGGGTTATTTCTGCCCCTTGGACCAATGCCCTCTTCTAAACCATATGATACTTGTGCATATCTTAATAGATTTTTTATTTTTGAATCATTAGAATTATTATTTATATGATCAAGTACCAGCATTCTATGATTCTCTCCTAGTATTTCCGCATCCATTGACTGCAACAATACGCTATAAAAACCAAGGCGTTCCCTAAATTTATCATCCATATAGAATATTTTGATTTTAGATTTATTTAATAATTTTACGGTATCTTCTAGCTCTTTGTAATTCTTAGCCGTATATATCAAAGAGTTTATAAAAGAAAAGACTAAATCATCTCTAATTTTTGCTGAAAAGTTTGGTTTTTCATTTTTAATATCACTCAACTCTTCATTTAATGATTCTATTATCGAATTAAAATTTGATATTTCGTCGTCAAGTTCTGACTTTAAAAAATCAATACACTCAAGGAGAGAATTAAATGATACTATATATAAGTGATTTATATGACTGCGAGGAAGTCTGTCAGATATACCGAAAGACCCGTCAGGCTGCGCAAAAACCCCTAACTCATAGAGCATTTCATAAAATTCATTAGAATATTCATGATTGTTAAATGACATTTACTTTTTTCCTAATTTGTTTTATTGGGACAATATAAATAATTCCATTAGCATCAATCAAACTCGCATGAGTTCCCATAATTGTTCTTACTTTTCCTTCTTTAATATCTCCGGAGCAATCCCATTCTACTTTGGAATTGGCATGTAATTTACTTATTTTAAGCATCTTCATTCGCTGACCTCTTAGTTTTTCTTTTTTTCCTAGTACCTTGCTTGGCAACTTTTCTCGGAACTTTTGGGGCTTCGTTTTCCTCATAAATATTTTTTGCTAAAGACTTTAGTTCTTCTTCTGCATTTCCAGAAACTCTGAATTTTGGAGAATCTTCTATTTTTTCAATTTCATTTATTTCTTCAATTGAAACATTTTGTACTTCAGTTTCTGCTTTTACTTCAGTTTCTGCTTTTACTTCAGTTTCTGCTTTTACTTCAGTAATTTGTTCTTTTTTCACTTCCGGTTCGGTCTTTACTTGGCTTATGTAATTATTTTTTATAGCAAAAGCGACATCCTCATTATTTATGTCAAAACATTTTATTTCTATTGTTTTACCACTATCGACAGAACCCTTTATACTATCCAATGCTAGTCTTCTTCCTTTTGCTATATTACACTTAAATAATATTGATGTCGGTTTTAAATAATTTTTTTCTTCAACAGTTAATGAATTTCCTGTTTCTTCAACTACATTTATAATATTCTTTGAAATTAGAAATTGAATTTCAGGCTGTATCAAATCCTCATTTTTAATGCTGAATGTTTCCCCATTTTTTATTTTTGTAATACCGCATGACTCTAGCGTTATTATTCTTTGTCCATCAATCTTACAAATCATCTTAATCATCATTTATCTCCTTTTTTCTCTTACTATTTTCGACCCAGGATACATTCTAGACTTTTGTATTGCTTCCTGGAAAGTCAAATTCATTAAATCTTCTTCATCCCCCTTATTATTAACAAGAAGTTTGAATGTTTCTTTTCCTTTTTGAATTGTCTCCTGATTTTTTAGTTGTTTATTATGTCTTCTATCGTCTTCTACATCTTGCCAAGTAGTTCTATCTCCGGGATATCCGGAATCATATATTGGGTTATAATCATTTGGATTTTTCATGACATCTATTGAATCCTCGCCAGTTGGCAATGATGGCCTAGCCCCCTCTTGCTCGGTGCCCATCGCGCGTTCATAACCGTCTCTATCCTTTCCGCTATCTCTGCTTACACCATCAGGTGGACCCCACCTAGATAATTGAAAACCATCATCCTTTTCTCTGCCACTAGGTTCGAACCATTTCTTTCCCCGTTGGTCATTTTTGCGGTTTCTTTTTTTATTATATGGATTATTTTTATTTTTTAGTTCTTCAACATTTTTTAATAACCCACCGGGGCCATGAGATTGAAAAGGACTTTCGCTTGGACTGCCCGGCATAAAAGCTTTTGGATGGTCGCTATTTATTCTTGCTTCTTTTTTTCTATTTAAATTAAATCTTTTCCCAGTATCTTTTTTATCAAACTTATCTTTAATCTTCTTCAAGAAGCGTTTGGCCGTATCTATATTATCCATTTTCTTTCTCACAACAACACGCCTATCTTTCTCTATTTCTAACTCAACTAAGTCAGACGAATCAAGACGCACTATTCTTATGTCATATGACCCGAACTTTTCTTCATGAAGAATATAACTTTTTAAAGTTGCTATAAGCATATTATGACCTTATTATGCCATCCCTTGATGCCATTAAAACACGTACTTTTTGTTTTTCACTAGTTGTGAGTCTATCCCAAGAAGATGCCATCCAAATATGGTCAATTTGCCTATTAATTGTATCTATTCTTGCAAAATTTGAGTTACTAAGATTTAAGTCTTCTTTCTTGTATCGCTGGAAATGACTCGGATCAACGGTTTTTTCTCCTCTTTCTTTTAGTCTTGCCCTCTGTGATTCTTCGGCAAGTTCGTTTATAGGAAGAGTATTTGTTTTATGCAATCTATCATCTCTCTTTTTTGCATCATTTAATCTGGCTTCTGTAACTCTAGCGGAATCATTTTCTTCCTCATGGTGTTTTGAAAGAGTTTTTTCCCAAATTGATGTTTCAGGCTTATCATCTCTATTTCTTGACAGATTTCTTTCGTAGCTTCCGTCTTTTGGTGATTTATGTCCTCTCTGCTCTCTTTTTTCTTTAAGCATTCTATCTTGGTGGTCATATTCCACCGATGCCTTTTTTAGGTTAAATCCCATTTTAAAACTCCTTAATTTTTTGTTATCTATACAATTTCTTTAATGAACTACCTCGCCACGTTTTTGTTTATACTCCGAATATATTCCATATACAAAGTTATTTATTTTATTCTTGATTGAATAAAAATCTCCTTCAATTCATCCAAAATGCTAAAGATGTTTGGGTTTTCTTGAAAATTATCATATAAATGTATAAATTCCTTTTTTACATTAACATCCCGCCTCCCATGCCCCCACCACCTCCCTGCGGTATCTCTGGGGTTTGTGGAGTATTAATTTGAAGAGGGCCTTGTTTCGCTCTTTCTATTTCTTTTACTTTTCTTCTATATCTTTTTTTAACTGCATTTTTTATTTTACCAAAATAGCGCTTGTCTTCTACTACTTTATGCCACAATTGCATTTCTCCATCTTCGGAGGATAGTTCTTTAACAACTTGCGAAACTCTTTTTTCTATCTTGTCTTTGTTTACTTCTGCTGGTAGCCCTATTTGATATATTCTATATATTATGGTATTAACATTCGCGTCAAATGTTGATCCTTTCCATTCATCATATACTAAATCTGTAACCGACTTATCGGATGCTTGTTTTATTTTTACGTACCAATTCATTGATCGTTTCTCCTATATCCTGTTGTCGGTTTTGAACTGAATAAAGACGGAATTGTTCCACCCATCCCAAGATTAGTTTTTATTACAGTAGTTCTTGGAAGCTCAAATAAATTTGATGAAAGAGCCATATGAGATGCGCCGGCTATACAATCACAAAAATCATCAGTAGGATATTCGCTCTCGGAATCAGGCATAACTTTAAAACCATTTCCGATAAGGCGAAATAATAGAGATTTCATTTCTCCAATCAATAACTCATCTGGTAACAACCTAATTCTATTTTCTACAACAAGATCTCTTAGCTCTCCAAAAATTAACTGTTTATATTTTCTTCTATATGCTGTTCTTTTTACTGGCAACCCCTTTTTTCTAAACTTCTGAATTGTGCTTGCACTATTCCAATCATCAAAGGTTATTGATGCAATATTAAATTTATGACATAACTTGATTATATAATTCTCAACTTCAGTTATACTGACCTCTTTTCCTGGGCTTGGACTCCATTTTCTAATATGGTCAACAACTACTCTTCTTTTTCTTTCACGATTTTCTTTATCCAAATACATTTCTTGATGTATTACGGCCAACGCATAGTTATGGCTGGTTAATGCCGGGTCAACGTGCATAAAGTATTTAAAATAAGGAGTGCCTCTTTCTTTGCAAAAATTATTATGTTCTATACAATTGTCTATACATTCTGGCGGGAAAAATACGCTTGTCATCATGGCACTGAACTCAGCCCCATATCTCACCAGCGCCTCTGCTTCATTTTTCTTAAATTCAGCAGCTAAATCTGATTTACTTCTAATATTTGGGCTACATTCCCATGTTGGAAATTGAAAAGACATCATATTTTCGCCTTCTGGCTCAAGGCTTACCTTAAAGTTCGAATAGAAAACCCCAGACTTACCCGCTGGGGCGCTAATTTCAACGACTCTAGCTGCTGGAGTGCCATCAGGGTGCCTAAAAGCTTTTGTAGCCGGTATAAGGTCGCCATAAACCTTCTGTCCACCTGATTTGCCAGAACCTTCATTAAAATATGCTAATTCGTCAAAAATTAAACATATAATACCACTTCCCATCAATGAATTTGAGTTACTATGCCCACATTGAATAATGATACTTCCCTTAATTAACTCCTTATGTCTTCCTTGTCTAATTAAAGATTCATTGGTGTCTTTGTCATATCGGGTCATTAAATAGGTGTATTCTTCACTACTTGATTCCTGATTCAATCTATCTCTAAAGTAATAGCTATTTCTTATTCTAGAACGAATTTCATTATATAAATGCTTCGCCTGAGGAGCCGCCGTAGCTATATTTAATATGAAAATAGGGTTGTCAGGAGCCAATCCATAATATTCTTGAGGATTGTATAGTTCTAAACATTTATAGGCCTCATATGTGGCTATTATTGAGGCAAGCATGGTTTTTCCGCTTCTCCTGCCAAGTACTAATATGAGTTCTTGGATTAAAACTCTTTCATTATGCTTTCTTAAAACATTTGCAATTATGTCTTGTTTTTGCTTATCTTTATTTATAGCCCAATTTCTTAGCCATTCTTCCTCGGCAGTAGTAATCTTTAATTTTTCGTTGCCTTCGCTTCCTGCATAAAAACATTTTAAAATAATTCTCTGGACATCTGTTAAAATCATTGCTGGTTTTGTTTCTAAAAACCCAAGATACTTTGAGCCTTCACAAAATTCAATGACATCAACTAGCTTTTCTCTCTTTGATGATTTTTTTTTAGCTATACCAGTTTCATCTTTGATCCTAGATATTACGTTCTCAAAATCTCCAAAGTCAAAAACTTCAGAATTATTTTTTCTAGATGCCATTATTTTTTCCTTAAAGAATTATATGGTTGCGATCCCCATGAACTACTAACTCCGTTTGCTCTCCAAGAGCCAGGTTGAAAAGTAGGAACAGGTTGCAATAAATTATTATTTGAATCTCTTTTTGGTCTATATCCGCTAAATCTATAAGATCTTGTTTGTATATCCGTTATATCTATTCCTTCAGACATTTTTATTACTCCTTATAAAAATTTGTAAAAAAAGTTTTCAACTTGATCATATACATAATATATGTTAGAAGTCCTTTTCATTTCTTTATTTTTATAGCTTCGATCAGTTGGATAATAACTCGCGTAAGTGTAATCATAGGCTATCTGAGATGCCATATAATCTATTCCAGATATGTCACTTGGAATAGTTAAAAATCCAACGGCATAAGAAGAATCGGCAATATGTTTTGATTGTAAATACGATATATTTATAGTTCCATCGCTATTTGTTTCAGGACTCGGAGATTTGCCTAACATTATTGCTCTCCGCCTCCACTGTTCTCTATGTATTCTATCAAAATTAAAAGGAAATCGTTCTGGATCTATCCTATAGTAGTTTATTGTATCGGAATCATAATTATATACGCTCATACTTCTTGATAAAAGAGCATTATATTCTGTTATTTGAAGGGCTAAATTGCTATCTGCCAAAGAAGCATTATCACATATCACTCCGCATAATCCTGTTGGCCAGGTTGAGGATTCTGAAATAAATTCTGAGACGCTTAATTTTTCATATATTAAACTTCCATCAATTAAATTCATAAATTTAAGCACAGTAAACCCCGGTCGTTTACCGCCGAGGAGGGATGTGCCATTCTCCTTTCTGTTAGTATGCCGGTAACCTTGAGGTACTTAGGTACCTCGGAGCTTGCCTAGCGGTAGGTTACTTGTCTTTTTCCCAAATAGTTACTGTGTTTTTTAGCCCTTCGATAATATCATCCATATCTGATGTTAGAAATCTCGATAAATCAATATCCTTAAAAAATACTCGTATTATATCTTTTCTGTTTGGTACAACTTTATTTGTATGTTCATTTTTTGATTTTATGTTCATTGGTCTCCTCCTTTTAAAATATTTGTAAATATCGCAAAAGTTCCTTTAATTAAGCAATAAAAGGTATTAATACATATTTTGTTGAAAGATGTGTATAATAGAAAATGTTAAGGAGATAAAATGAAAAATACGATTATAACAGTAACTCTTTTTATATTGATGTTTCTTAATGTTATATTTATAATATGCTTTTTAATGTTTGCTGGTTTTTTTGTTGGAAATATAAATAGTCAACAAAGATTTAAAGAAGGAGTTTTAACCGGAAAACAAGAAGGTAAATTGGAAATATACGAAGAATTAGAAAAAAGAGAATACGGCTATTATAGGACCGATGATAATAAATTTATATTCACAAAAGAAAACGAGGATTAATCAATGGCTAGTAACACATTCTATACATCAAATACAGATGCGATAAATGACGTTAATGGAAGAACTCATAATTACATTTCATATCTTTGCCCATATACTCACGAAGAAAGAGCTTGTGGGTCTTGGTGTCCGATGTTTGAGATGGCAGGGCACATTAGAGGGCTAGATGGAGCAGTATTGACCCATGTTAATCTTAGATGCGGGGATGGAAATAGAGTTCTTCATTCAATAACATGATTAATATTGATAAATATAGGATGAATGATATTAAATTTGATGGAAATGAATGGGAATTCATATATTCTTTAGTATTTCTTAAATATGGCAGAAAAATAAATATTCTTGAAATTGGAGAAGGTAATTACTCTCTTTTATATGCAATTTGTAATGAACATTTTGAAAATTTAAAAAATATTCTTTCAATAGATGTGAAAAATTCCTATGATAAAGGAGAAACAAAATTCTATGAAAAGAAAAGGATTTTTTCAGCATTAGCTGATAGAAAGTATGAATATGTTGAACATTTCCAAGGAGATTGTTTCGCTAATGATATATTACATGTGGCAAGATTTTTATTTATAGAAGACCCAATTGATATGTTCGTTATTGAATATGTTAATGATGATAATTACATGGACAAAATCTTTGATACTTACGATTTTTACTTTGGAGAAAAAATAGATATATATTATCATAACTTAAATAAAAGCGAAAAAAGTTTATTATACTTTAAGAAAATTTCCGAAAAGAAAAGAAGCGTTATACTTGATTATGGAGCAGGCGTCGGTATAATAAAGAATTCAGACTAACAAAACAAGGAGAATTGAAAATGAAAGTTGCTTTAAGAGAAGAGGAATACAATTTTTTGATTAAAATGCTTAAATTTATTGATGGAAAATCATATGATCCAGTATATAAAAATTTAGCTGAAAGAATTGAAAGTATGGTTTATTCTGATGGGATTGACAAAATTGCCACATTAGAGGAAACAGATACTTATAATATTTTAGATGCTACAAATGATTATATAGATGATGCGTTTACTGGAAACTATACTGATGAAGAAAAGGAAAATAGAGCAAATATGGCTAATAATTTACTCTCTGTTATTGAGGACGAAGTTGGTATCAAATAATGCAATTAAAAGCGCTACACAGTCCGTCTTGTATATATTACGGAAATGAACTCTTCATAGCTTTTTACGCCGGAGAAAGGGAATGTGTTAACCAGCGCGTTCTTATTTTTAAGAAAGAAAAAAAGAATTTTGTACTATTTAAACAGTTGCCGATAGGAAGTGGAAATCCAGTCCTTATGACTTTTAACAATAAATTATATTGTTGTTATAGCATGTTTACTAGGGAAATGAAAAAAAATGTATTTGATTTATGGAAAACAACGTTTACTAACATTCAAGACCTTTCTTCAGACGACAAATATACTCTAAGTACATATTGCTGTCCAAGAGTTAACCCATACTATTTTCCAGATGGCTCTCTAATTCTTCCTTGTTACGACGAAGGGATAGAGAGAGGCATGATTTTCCATCTTGATCATGGAAAAGTTATTGACAGATATGTGTGTATGAGCGAATATCCGGTAATACAGCCAACACTTATATTAAAAAACAGTAAGTTATTTGCCATATTTAGAAACTTTAAAAAAGGAATGATGTATAATATAAAAGAATTCTATGCTCCGTATGTTGAAATAATACCTAGTGTAGCAAAAAAATCTTTATTGTTTGGTGATTTAAAGATGAGCAAAATCCCAAATCACAATGAATCAATAGCTTCGATTAATGATAAAGAAAAAAATCCTCTTATAGTATATAATGCTAAAAGAGGTAGGAGTGAATTAACGCTTGGAATTATTAATCAAGAAGAAGATGGGACTATTTACCCAGACCCAATTTTGCAATTAAATGAAACCCCAAAAGCGTCATATCCGAATTGTTGTTTTAACAAAAAAAATCAATTAGTAGTATCTTATACAGCCTATGAAAATGGAATAAATAGTGGAAGCTCGATATGCGTGACAACTATTTCTTCAAAATACAATAAGATATTAAGTAGGAAGTATATAACTCCAGAAATGACAAATACAATAAATTAGTTAAACATGTCATTAAAAATTGAGAATAATTTAATTAAAAATGTAGCAACAAGTCCAACTAATATTATCAGCCCAATTATCGCAGATATACCAACGGTCATCATATTCTGTAAGTCAAAATCAAACATACTTTTCTGAGGTTTATCTGACGCGGTAGTTGTTATTGGTGGGTCGATAACCTTTGATGAAGAGGATTCAGAATTTGGGTTTTGAGATATTTGAGGAGATATATTTATCGTTGTATTCTCTGGGCGCACTTGTTTTGCAATCTGTTCTACTCTTTGCGACATTTTTAATATTTCATGAGATAGGAACCGTTCGCTTCTTGATGTTTCCCCATAGAGCGACTGTATCACGGTGCGAAGATCAGTTAATTGGTTAAACACATTTTCACATTTTGTTTCAAGTTGTTTAATCTTTTCCTCTAATTCGCAAAATTTAATAAATTTGTCCATTTGGTAATCCCTGTTTATCTGTTTGACTTACACTTTGAAAAAAATATTGCGAATTCCTCTATAGTAAAGTATAATATATTAAAAATAGGAGAAAATTATGAGTAAGAAAGAAGACGGTATTATAAATTGGGTAACACCGAAAAGGCTGGGATTTCTCCCTTCAGATATAGAGAGAGATGCTCTTTCTGTGCTAATACGAATTTTAATAGGAAAAGTTAAAGAAGATCATGCTAGATCTCAATACAAAAAAGAACTAAGACATTATGCGTCAGAAATAACTGAGATAGTAAAGTTTGTAAAAGAAAACGGCTACAGAATTACAGATGTAAACAGCACCAAATATGCAGATGCTTACAAAGTAATATGTGATGATGGAGAAAATCAAGAAGAAGTTGAAGATAAGATAATTTCAGCAGAGCCTTCTGGAAATGTTATTATAGAAAATTTATCAAATATAAGTGAGCAAAATAGCGATTATTCTGAGATTGTGGACGGATAAAATGAGATATAAACCAAATTCAGATTATGTTTTTGAATGCGAGCTTTGTTGTTCAGGCATTGACGCTAAAGAAATTGAGAACTCGCTAAAAGATTCAATTAGAAATTTAATTAAATCTGATAAAGTTAAGTTTGCTTGTTTATCAAATGAAACAAAAAATGCTAAAGATTCTTCCTTAAAAGTTTTTTCTGCAATAGAGGCTATTCAATGTGTAAAAGGTGGAAAGATATTACATATAGGAAGAATACCAGATTATTGGATAGAACAGCTTAAAAAAGAAATGGAAGAAAAAGAAGAAATTGATAAAAAAAGATTATTACACTTAGAAGACTGCATTATGATTATCGTAGAAGGAGAAAAGAACAATAATGCAATTATCCTAGACAGAAGAGGAATATATACTGTTTCTTCAAGCCCTCCTAAGTAAAATCAGAAGCTCTGAATATTTTTCTTCCATATCTTACTATTGTTCTTGGGTCTAATTGCTTAAAAATGTCGATCATTTTATTTTCAACTAACTCGTTTCTTATTGATTGGGCAAAGTCATTCTTGTACCCGGAAGAACAGTTGTCGCAAATCCCTGAACTCTTTTTTTTGTATAAATATAAAGAATCTTCATAACATTTTAATGAGCAAAATAATTCTTTTTTTGACATTATCATTTTATAATCCAATACTGGACTATATATTCCTTTACTCATATCTTTTCCTTAGAGAATTCATTTACTATATTGTAAATAAAATCTTTTTCATTTATCTGCTCAGATAAACTATCGTCAGCTTCTGGAATATCGATAAAGAAATTAAGATACATATCACCGAATTCTTCTCTATTGATTCCTTTTCTAGACCCTTTATTTCTGAGTCTTAACATTGATTGATTTTTTGTTCCTTTGGGGATACTTACTGTGAGCCTTCCATGAAGAGTTGGTATTATTTTATCTCCTCCAAAAATCGCTTCTTTAATCGTTATCGGAGACATACAATAAATATCTGATCCTTTTACATTAAAGAACTTTGAATTTATTATATTTATAATTATCGCGACATCACCTCTTTTTTCATTGTCTGGAGAATAATTTCCAACGCCAGATAATTTAAGAACATTTCTTTCCATTACTCCTTTTGGAATATCAAATTGTAGTTTTTTGTTTGATAATTCAATTCCATTTGATTTGCATTTATTGCATGGGCTAAAAATCTTTTTCCCTCTTCCTCCGCAAGCTATACATGTTTGTGTTAAGAATGTCCCGCCCAATGGGCCTAATTCACTAACACTTATTTCTCCAGATCCATTGCAGGCTGAGCATATTTCAATTTTTCCGTTTTTATCATGGCCTTTGCCACCACATTCAGAGCATTTATCCGTCGCTCTAAAAACTATTTCTTTTTTGCATCCGTTAAATGCTTCTCTTATTGTAAGGGGAATTTCGACAATAACGTCCTGTATTCTATTAATGTTATGGAAACTAGATCTCGCATTAAACCCTCCGTGGTTTCCAAAATTAAATACGGTATTATTTCCTCTTCGTTCTCCTGTATTAAATTTAGAGTTGATATCTACTGTACCAAACTTGTCATAGTGCATTCGTTTTTTATCATCTGATAATACATTATATGCTTCAGATATTTCCTTAAACTTATCGGCTGCTTTTTCGTCGCCTTTATTTTTATCCGGATGATATTTTTTCGCTAGTTTTCTATATGATTTTTTAATATCATCTTTACTCGCGTTTTTACCAACTTCCAAAATTTCATAATATTCTTTACTCATTTTTTTACCTCTTCTTAATGTGTATAATGTGTTTTAACAAAGGAGAAAAAAAATGAAATCTAACTGGAAACAAAAAAAATTAAACAAATCTACATTTAAAAGTCTTTCTGAATCCGTCTCTGACCCCATTCTTTGTGCTATAGCCTCTGTAAGAGATTATGGCATATTTAATGCCAATGACTTAAACTCATTTATTGAAAACAATTTGGCTAATATTAATGATTCTGATATAGTACCAAATATTAACAAAATAGTTGACATTTTTCTTAACCCGCCAAAATCAGCATATATATTTGGAGACTATGACGTTGACGGAACGTTTTCGTCTTTTATGCTTAAAAATATATTATACAGTGGTGGATGCAAAGATGTGGAATTTTACATCCCTCATAGAAAAATAGATGGATATGGACTCAATGAAAAATCTATTAAAAATTTCCTTGATAGAGTTGGAAACAAAAAGGTTGAATTAATAGTATTTCTTGATTGTGGAACAAATTCAAAAAAAGAAATAGAGAAACTAAAAAATGATTTGAATAATCCAACAGTAGTAATAATAGATCATCATATTGTGCAAAAAGAACTATTTGCAGATAATGCTGATGTAATTGTAAATAATAGACTAAAAGATAATGTTCCGCAGTACAGTACTGGAGGATTAGTATATCAAATAGCTAGGAAACTTGGAAGTGGCCTTAAATTTAATCATAAAAAACTTCTTCCATATGCGGCTATAACGACAATAGCAGATGTTTCTCCTTTGTATGGAGATAATAGGCTTATTGTTGCAAATGGGTTAAAAGAAATAGCAAGTGTAAAAAATCATGGACTCGTTGAACTTATGAGAGTTAGCGGAGTAAATTCAGACAATTGTTCTGTTGAGGATATATCATATAAATTGTCTCCTAGAATAAATGCTAACGGAAGAATTAGAGAGGCCTCAAGAGTTATAGACCTTCTAAATGAAAAAAATGAGGACAATGCTTTCGGAATGGCGCTAGAAATGAATGCAATAAATGAAGAGAGAAAAAAACTACAAAAGAAAATGATAAACAGCGCAATTAACAAAATTGGAGAAGAATACAGCGGACAAAGTATTCTCATGTATGATGATAAGTGGGAAATTGGAATTGTCGGTATAGTGGCCAGTAAATTAACTGAGAAATATGGCGTTCCATCAATTGTATTCGGAAATCATGACGGAAAAATCAAAGGATCAGCAAGATCAATAAAAGGAATAAATATAAAAGACGTAATGGAGAATATCTCGTATATTTTTGATGCATATGGCGGGCATGAAATGGCTGCTGGCGCTTCTTTAAAAAAAGAATATGTGAAAGATGCCCATGAAATATTTGAAAAAGCAATATGCGATTACAAGATGAATAACAAATTTGATGAACCGGAAATAGAATATGATTTGCTACTGCAAAGAAAAACATTTCTGCAAATAGATGATTCTTTTTGCGAAAAAATAGATCAATTCGGACCATTTGGTCAAGACAATGAAAAAATTTCTTTTAGAGTAAATGGAGTTAAATGTAAGTCAATTAATGAATGGGGAAGTGGAACTGGAGCATTTGTTTCATTTGATGAACTCGATATGGATTGTTTCTTTTATGGCCCAAATGCTCGTTTAAAATTAGATGATAAAAAATTAGACATTCTATTTGAAATAGGAGAAAATTTTAAAGATGATAAAACATGGGCAATAATAATAAAAGATTATAAGGAATCGGAAGTAGAATCAAATTCTAACGAAGAAATAAAATACTACACCGGAATAGGAGCCAGAAATACGCCTGAAAACATCTTAGAATTAATTAGAAAAATATCACAACACCTATGCAGTACTGGTTACATTCTCAGGTCCGGAGGCGCTGAGGGTGCTGATTCGGCTTTTGAAGATGGATCTTCAAATAATAAGGAAATATTTCTTCCATGGCCAGGATTCAATGGAAATAAATCTAAATACAATGGCGAAGATTGGAAATATAAAAAGATTCATCTGAATTTAGCCAGAAAACATCACCCAGTATTCGACACATTGAAATCAACTGTTAAAAAATTAATGGTAAGAAACTCTGCTCAGATTTTAGGAAAAGACTCGAAAGACAAACTGTCTGAATTTGTAATTTGTTATACCAGTGATGGAAAAACAAGCGGAGGAACTGGGCAGGCCATAAGACTTGCCCAGTCAATGGGTATAAAAATTTATAACCTTTATGATTCTGATGTCAGAAAGAAGTTTGAAAAAATTATATTATAATAATTCTGCGGCTGCTTCTGCAACCTCACTTCTCTCTCCCTCAGTGAGAGTTATATGTGCATAGAACGCTTTTCCTTTGAATCTTTTAATTAATTGAGATAGCCCATTTGAATGACGGTTTAAATATGGACTGTCTATTTGACACACATCACCAGTGAAGATTATTTTAGTCCCTTGACCAACCCTTGTAACAATTGTTTTTATTTCTAATGGAGAAAGGTTCTGAGATTCATCAACAATCATAAAACTATTTATTAAACTTCTTCCCCTAATATAACATAATGGAGCTATTTCTATATAGTTTTCAAGATCCGCTTGAATAGTTATTTTACTTTTGCCACTTTTTTTATCAAGTTCTTTTATTAAATCTAATGAGTCATATATGGGTTTAATCCATGGGTCCAATTTCTCGCTTATATCTCCTGGCAAAAACCCCAATTCATTGCCAACTGAAACAGTTGGTCTCGTTATTGTTATCTTTTGATAATCGTTATCAATTAATGTTTGTTGAATAGCTGCAGCAACGCATAGCAGCGTTTTTCCAGTTCCACTTATTCCAGATATCGTTACTACCTTTATATCTGGATCTAATAACGCATCTAATGCAAATGTTTGTCTTACATTATTTGGAGATATACTTACCGCTTTGAATTTTTTTCTAAGAGGGAAAATCATTCCATCTCTATACATACCTAATCCAGTATGTTTTGGGTCCGATGAATCAGTTAATATGATATACTGATTTTCAAGAAACATAGACTTATCTTCTAAATCTGCACAGTTTTCAGAATAAACTCTATCAATAAAATTTTTGTCTATTGTTAGTTCTCCTACACCTTCATAATCGGTTCCATTTCCTTCTGACGGCTTTTTATAATCTTGTGCATCTATACCAAGGGCATCCGCTTTTACTCTTAAATTAATATCTTTGGTTACTAGTACAACTTTTGTTCCGTGATTTAATGTCTTCAAATATGAAGACAATTGAAGTAGTTTATTGTCAAGCAATTCTGCCGATAGGCTAGGGTCTATTTTTTTATAGGAGGAGCTTACAAACAGCATCCCGCCGGAATCTAGTTTTACTCCTTCGGCCAATTTTCCTTTTTCTCTAAGTAAATCAAGGAAGTTTATTATTTTTCTAGCGTTCATGCCTAATTCGTTAGAATCTCTTTTGAATGTATCAAGTTCCTCTAGCACAACCATTGGTATATGGATGTTATTATCTTCAAACATTTTTACTGAATTCGGATCATAAAGTAATACGTTTGTATCTAAAACATAATGTTTTATCATATTGGTTATTTCTCCTGTGAATTATTTGCACAACATTTTTTAAATTTTTTGTTAGAACCGCAAGGACATTTATCATTTCTGCCCGGTAGCGAAATTTTTCTTTCTTCTTTAATTGGTTTAAATTCTTCTTGTTTTCCATTTAAATGATCTATTTCGTGTTGCCACACTTGGGCTTCATAATTTTCTATAAATTCATTTTCTATAAAATTGCAATCTTGATCCCAATAAGATACTATTATTCCGGGATGTCTATTCGCAACAATTACTTTTCCTGGCCATGTTAGACAACGTTCCTCTATTTCCTTTAAATCACCATTAACGCTTTTTATTTTTGGATTTATTATTAAATCCCAATTATTATTTTCTTTTCTTGTGCGAATTGAAAAAAATCTATCAAAAATTCTTTCTCCATAAAATGCGACCTGATTTGACGCAAGAGCGGCAGCCTTTTTCTTCGATCTGCTAAAAGCTAAAAACGAATGTAGTTTATCTTTATTTTTTAATATCCATTTTTTAGTATTTATCATATCCGTAGATGGTGGGGTTTGTTCATTTAGAATTATCTTCATCATTGGTTGTTTTTTCACTTTTACTTCCTTTCGCGTCACTTTCCATTTTCGCTAATCTTGTATAATAGTCGCTAATTTCTATGAGATGATCCATTACTATATCCTGAGATTTTTCTAGAATATCTTGATCTTTTACTCTTTCATTGTTACCTATTAATTCATTCTCAACAAATTTCCTAATTGTTTTCTTTGAGAACTTTTTTCCATTTCCGACATGCTCTAATTCAACTAATATGCCAGAAATAAGTTCTTCCTTATCTACATCTTCAGGTTCTAAATTGTCGCCCAAACCGCCTTTAATTTTGTTTTCTCTTGCTTTTTTATGTAAGAGTTTTGATCTGCGACTAGAAAAATTAAATTTAAGCTGTTCTGGTTTATTTTCTACTCTAGGAGCTTCTTGCTCCGCTTCTTCGGGTTGCTCTTGTGCTATTTGTTGATTTTCATGTTCCCTTTTTGCTCTTGGTGTTGTAAGTTGTTTGTTTTTATATAGTTTATTAAAAACTTGACGGACATCATTCGGTTCCGAATATGTGCCTATCCTAAAAGTTAAACTAGGAAGCGGGCTTAATGTAACAAGCTCAAATTCGGCGCTTGGTCTTTTCATTCTAAAATACAAATCTATTTTCCCGTCATCTCTTTTAACTACTTCGTAGCTCATTGGAGATGCGGCGTTATTATTAGAAGCTTTATACCAACTCATTAATTGTCTCCTCTTGTCATTAATATGTAATTCCCAATTGTTTCATTTATAGTAAATCCCTTTTTTAAGTATGCCGATAGTTAAAATCCGACATCCATAATAATCAACTACCTCGTCATCTTTAGTGGCGAGGTAGTTGATCCATATCTGTAGTTAATTTTATAATAGAATTATTTGCACCGCTAAAATAGGCTATTCCATTAGTTCCAGACCCAACGTATCTCAGAGGCTGATAGTTGTTTAGAATTTCTTTATCTCCCAAAGTTTAATCTATGGATCATATTATTGTAATATTATATCTAACCGTGTTAAGTCGATTACTTTCAGGATATTCTTTATCTCCATAAGGTACAGGATAATCTTCTGCGTCAGGTATCGGAGAGGCTATTTTTATTATTTTATACCAATTCATATTTATCGTCCTCTTGAATCATTTCTGTATTTATTACAATTGGAATTTCACTTATAATAAATTTTTCTGTTTTGTACGAAAAATAGAATCCATCAGGAAGTTCTATCCCCATCCAATATTTAGAGTTATTAAAAGGATCTGATAAATCTATTATCTCATCTGGAATTGAAGATGATTTTGATCCGTTATCAAAAAATACTTCATGATAATGTTTTTTAACTTTAATAGGATAGGTTAGTATATATTTTCCTCTTCCTTTAACATACTCAATTGGGTGTATGTTTCCCATCAAAGAATGAGTAAACCATAATACTCCCTGTTCACATTTCTCTGGCCTTAATATATAATTTCCATCTATCTTTTCAACGTTTTCAAGATCGGCATCAAACCCACGATAAAGAGTTATTATTTGCTCCTTGACTTTAGGATCGCTTTTCTCAATAATTTTAGGCATATTTTTTATATAATCTTTTCCGAACATACCTTCAAAATCTATTGGAGATGCTTTTTTATATGATAATTTATACCAACTCATTCTTCTAACAACCTTATGTATTTTTTTGGTATATCGCCATCAACTACCTCGCCACTAAAGATGACGAGGTTTGTAACTAGAGATTGACCTGGTGGTCAATCTCTGCTACATTAAGCCTATTGATTGAGGCTTTTGCGGCAATATTTATTGCCGCATTGTCGTCTGCATATGCAGAAAAATTACAACTCAAACATTTGAAATCGTTTCTAGTCTTTCTATTCTTTTTATCTATATAACCACATTTTGAACATTGTCTTGAAGTATTTCTTGGATTTACCAAGAAAACTTCAATTCCATTAAGTCCAGATTTATATTCAATAAATTGTCTTAATTGATAAAAAGACCACTGATCATGTCTGAGTCTTTGAGCTTTTGAAACCGGAGTCTTGATTTTGGATAGCTCTTCTAGAGCAATCCCAAAATCAAGTGC
>Ga0222628_1000061_pt1 | contig 53226 bp, 76 predicted proteins | sample AntAcemetageno95_FD_179860 | JGI IMG/M metagenome (GOLD analysis project Ga0222628, IMG submission 179860) | Saline water microbial communities from Ace Lake, Antarctica - #95 | ecosystem: Environmental > Aquatic > Non-marine Saline and Alkaline > Saline | place: Antarctica: Ace Lake | collected...
GTAAGCTAAACACGCGCATCAATTCAACCGACGTTCTGGAAGACACGGGCTTCAACCGTGAAGCCATCTCAGAACTCAACAAGTACAACACCAAGCGTCCCCTGGATTTAGACGCTGATTGGGACTCGAAATCCGCCCCGACAACATCAGTGTCATGCCCGTTAGACAGCATGTCATGCCAGTTTGACTCTTGGGATGGAGATTCGCAGAATTGGGATCTTCCGCAAGGCCCAGCGCGACTCTTCAACGACAGCAAGTATCCCGACTGTGGCTTTTTGGCCATGTCGGAACATACATCAGAGATGAGCCAACTCGATCGTCTCATTTCGGAAGGATGCTATAAAGCGAAAGGTGGTGGCAAAACGTCATCGCCAAGATTGGTAATAAACGATGGGCTTCAGAAATACCAGCGGGCCGAGTACATCGCTCTCCGCTTGAATACGCACATCCTGATAGCAGAAGACCTGATCGCATATTTCAAGGCTCTGTCGCTAACGAACGGTATCATCGAAAACTTCATCAAGCGAGTTCAGAAAAATGATTCGCTAGGCGTAGCGTATAGCCTCTTGGCAGATTGGGCAGTCAACATGCCGCAGCTTCTCAGCATGGAAGAACTTGAGGAGCAGTATTCAGAAGATGAGGTGGACGAAACTAACGTCCTAGGGATGCTCGACGATCCCGATGAACACGAATACTCGATTCCGAGTGATCACAGATATATACCAATCGGCGAAGGATCAGGAAGAAACACCGGAGATTACAGTCTCTCCGGCTACCTGGCAGAGCTTAACGACGAGACCGATACGCCAGCCGCCGCAACGGAGCTTTTTGACAGAGCAATGCTGGACTTGGACGATCGTGGCCAGTTTATCTTCAAGAAGAGCTTCAGCAAAAAATTTAAACATCTCATGATAGACGAAGTCAACAATGTGGGATTGGCGAATTTCCAGACCGAAGTCACCTCGACCTATAACCTCAAGACTCTTGGCAATATCTGCACGAGAGCCTTCAAAGATCTCAAAAATGAGGAAGTCGGCGAATTTCTCGCAACCTATCGGGGCCACAAGGCAAAAATCGTCAAGCGCGAATTTGACGACTGTCCGATGCTCCGAGTCCTTTACAATCGCCTCGGAAATATCAGCGATTTGGCCAAAGCTAAAAGCTCAGGTAGTTGGCTCATCAGGCTTTCAACTCAAGCAGTCTCGCTGAATGGATACGAGCCGACTCCAAATCGCACGGCGATCTTAAAGGCTAGATGGTTCGAAATTCATCCGGAGAAAGATGGCAAACCGGTTTTCGTCGCCGATAAAGACTACTCGCATAAAGTGGAATTTGTCGATGTCCCGAAGAACGAGATCTTCAAAGCTACCATCAACATCCCGGGTTCACCGGTTTTCGTTTCTGACATTCCGAAATTGGAGAAACCTGAGCCTACAGTCGCCGATAAGCTTCGGCAGCAGGCCAACGGAATCAGGGTTAGAGCGAACGCCCTGACCGCAGAATGCACAGGCAGCCTTTTCGTCATAGGGCAACGTCGCAACATGCCGATGGTGTCACGCCGTCTCGTCTTAGATTATCAGAGATGGAGCGAGATGATGAATTACGCCGCAAAGTTGGACAAGTTGGCGAAGTTGGCCATCTAACCAGCACACGCCGGAGCGCTTCAATAGGCTCCGGCGTCTTTTTTTATGTTTAGCGCAACACCAAAAACCACTCACGGCAAGCCGCTCGTGTTTCTCTTTTTCTTTCTTCATTTGTATTTAGGGTGAAAAATAAAACTCTCACAGGAGGAAAACATCATGCGTAAGCACATATTGATCATCATGGCCATCTTTATCGCCCCGGCAATCGCAGCCGGTGGTATCACGCAAGTTGACCGGCTAATGGATAACTTCAGGGAAGAATCGATTGATTTAGAGCTAACGCTAGATAAGGAGGAACTAGGTGCATTAGAGGACTACTTCCAGGCATTTCCGCCTGAAGGATGCGAAGTCGGTGACGCCGAGCCTAAACTGATAGCGTCATCCAACGACAGCAGCCCGCCACCAGAAGTTAGTTGGGCAGAAGAACAGTTATGGGGAGATATGTACAACAGGGTTGATGAGATCCTGGATGGATTCCCGGCATTCATAGTAAATCTGGAGCATACTGGAGACCTCGGTGAGACTGGAGACTGGTACATCTTGATTGACATCAGCGGCCGTCTCATCGAAGGTAGTGACTCCGCATGCTACGAAGCTGGATTACTGTTCCACGAAATATGTAAAATTCGCGGAATGGTTTTAGAGGTAAGTGGCGAGTTTGTGCCATCCACCATAAATCCGATGGATGTGCGCTGGACTCAGCAGCTTGTGGACAGCGCAGGAGGTCCGCGGCCTGTAACACCAGAGGAGCGCAAGAAGTACACGCTCGACTACGACAGTGGATTTTTGTCTTTGCCCACTGAAATGTCAAAAAATTTCTAGTTATGGGGTGACACAATGTATATACGTCATAGGGGACTCGATCTGGAGCTTTTCCAGAGAGAGTTCGAAGAAACACATAAGGCAATATCGGAGACTGTCAGAAGGAACATGAAAATCGCGAATCGCCGCGAATACCGGACTCCACATCAATCTAAGGCACTAAAGGAATTTCGCGCTAAATTCGGACATATTCCTTATTAAAAAGATCTCAACTTTCTTTTCTTCAATTGTTTTAGAGTGAAATCAAAAATTCTTCACTAAGGAGGTGATACAGGTTCAGCGGTAATAGCAAACTTTTTAAAACTCGAAATTAAAACTTTTCAAAGGAGATTTCAAATGAAGAAACTTATCAGCATCTTTTCAGCACTTTTGGTAGCATGTGTCCTGATGGCGTCCCCAGCGCTCGCAACGGATAAGATCGTCAAGTCAACCATTGATTCCGCCACGACAGCCATCGACAAGAATGGTAACGAATATGTGCGGATTATCATTAATGAGACCAGGAAGCTTGAAGGTGTCTCATATGAAGTAGGTGTGCCCGTGATGGTATTTGGTCAGGCTGTTTCCAAGGCGAAAAGCCTCAAAGCAGGCGATCAATTGAACTGCATCGTGGCGAGCCGGGAATATCGGGGCGCCACCAGCTACACGTTGAGAGCATTTCTGAACACGAAGAGCACCAAAAAGTAGCAAAATTTTCATTTTGGGGATAGCGGAGCCGGTTCAGACGCCGGTTCCGCTTTTTTTAGGTTATGGTAAAGACAATTGATACAATAACAAGAACAACGGCAATTATCGGGAATTCAAAGGCTATCAAAAGTCTTAAAACCGTTCTAACGATTTTTCTCGCATTCATAACCTTATTCGGCGTAATCGGCTTTTCACTCTTCATTTTCGAAGAAGCCTCTCAAACCGTAATGTTTTCGATGTGGCAAAGTATTCCTGCAAAAAGGTGGGACATAACCATGGATGGTATAGACCTGATGAAGGATATTAACAAGTCAGGCATCTCTATAAATACGACATTAGGCAGAATTAACCCATTATCGTATGCCAGCTATAAGGCGTTCCATAAAGCCACAGATCATTACATCAAAGCTCTATCGGCGAGAGTTTTCGCTAATGAGCCGACCCTATTCATTGGCAAAAAAGTAAGTTTTACATTCACACCGAAATCAGTCAAACACCAGGAGGATGGCAAATATCTTTTAACAAATGGCAGAATTCATGTCATTCTAGCAAGTAGGCCATCCGGAAATTCGGTAAAAGCGACGGGCACACTCCAGCAGGTAGGATCGACTTTGCTCGTAGATACAACAAAATAATTCTTTTTCTTTTTTCACTTGTTTTTAGAGTAAGAAACATAAACCTTTTAATCCATAAGGAGGAAGTTATGGGAATCGAGAACAGTTGTCAATTCATCGGACATCTTGGAGATGCACCCACAGTAAGGCCCACTAAGGGCGAGACCCCCATTCCAGTCGCTAATTTTTCAGTGGCGGTAAACGAGAAGTTTAAAGAGTCGAATGAGGTAACAACATGGGTAAACTGTGTAGCGTTCAATGGCTTGGCCAAGGTGATGCAGGAATACACCCGCAAAGGCAGCCATGTCGCCGTGCAGGGTCGCATGCAGAATCGCACCTGGACCGACAAAGAAGGTAACCCCAGGTACAACACCGAGATCATCGCAAATTCCATCAAGCTTCTGGATAAAAAGCCAGGTGGTAAGCCGAGCGTTGACGATCTTCCGCCGGTTCCGGATGAAGTTCCGCCCGGTGTGTACGTTCCGGATAGCGATATTCCTTTCTAACCTTAATCATAAAGATAGCACATGGGCCTCAACAGGCTTATGTGTTATTTTTTTTTGACCAACAATCTTTAGCAACACGCGATCTATATCCCTAGTTAGAATCATACTCATTCGCTTTATATCGAATTTCTCTTTAACAGCTTGGACGTTGCCGGTAAGGAACAAAAAAGAACAAAGTTAAAACCGGCCGGGCTCCATGAAACATGATATCTGGACAAGGGAAAGGGCGTCCAGATATTGGGACAAAAGAAGAAGCTGTCCCATTTCATACATCCCTAACGCAGGCTTCGCCATTTCGCCGGCTTCGCACGGCGTACTAAACAACGGCTCATGAAACAACTCGAATGTGAGCAAGCTCACTATATCTAGCCTTTGGCTTGTTCCGTCCGGAGGCCGGCCAACTCACCCGTTGGATAAAATATGAGGCCTACGGCCAGACGTTTGCCTATCGGCTGTTGCGGGGGCTGAACCCGCCAAAAGATACATAACGGCCGGAGGCCTAATTTTTCATAAAAATTATGGCAAACAGCACGCCAGAATTGTTTATGAAAAATTGATAGCGGAATGGACATCCCGCCGACGACATCAACCTAACTATACTAAAGAATGTGTCGTCGGCGGGAACCTTGTCCATATCACACACACACTTAAGAAACCGCCGGTATGATAGGCCGCGGCGTGGCGTATAGGGCGATCGGCTTTTGTGTCCGGCAAAAAGCACGCCGGACAACTGATTTAAATTCCGATCGTGGCGATAAGCATGATTTTTTTCCAGTTTTTTCAAAAGAAGAAGCCGAAAAAACCAGCCAAAAAAAATCGAATCGCCATGTACCACCCTAGACACCATCCACTGGCAAATGATGTGACGCGGGTAAGTGTGTGAGTGGTTATGAAATGACTATGATCATGTGCTAAATCGTAATTGGAGGATGAAATGACCTACTTAGCAGAGTATCAGGAATATCAGGAAGAACTGGCAGCCGGGCACAGGGAATATCAGGAAGAATTTGACGCAATAGAGGCGGAAGAGCTTGCCGGACTCTACGATGTCCCTGAGTTTGAGGTTGGCGATTCATGCAACCTGGAGCTTCACTATAATCCAGATTGCGTTCCGTTTTAACCTGCACCTTAGAGGGGCCTACGGGCCTCTCTATTCTGGCGTTAGGCGCGCGTGTGAGCAACATGCGTATAAATTCTTTGGAGGATTTTCCGAAAGTTATGTGTATACATGAAAAAATGTGGGAGCAAGCCGAAGATGGTACGTTAATCGACGGACTTTGCACCACGATGCACTACACGGAATGTACACGATTTTGCCCCATCATGGCAGAGCAGATCAGGCAAGATCGTGAAGATCCCATGCTTTCACCGTATTGGGAAATGACAAACGAAGAGTTTTCAAAAGAATTTGATTTTTAACAATTAACCTGAGGGATCTCCGGATTCCTCAGCATTTTTTCTTTTTTTATTTGTGGTTTTAACGAAATTCTAATTAGGAGGGTATCATGGCCAGAAAGTTAGACAAAGATGGGATCGATTGGTTGACAATCGGAGAATGTGGTTGTCATTTGGGGTTTGAGCTTGACGGAAGCGTGGTAGCTAAAAATGTTTGTGAGGTTCACCGAAATTGTGAACGCTGTCACGACAAAGTCGATTGTCTCTTTTGCGCAATCAATGGAGACGCAAAGCCATTCAGGTGTTGGGTTGACCCGCATGACTTTGGGATCATGTCTCCGGAGACTAAGGCCTTCATGGAGAGATTGGGATACTAATAAATTTAACCTGAAAATACCCCAGTAGGCCATACGGCTTATTGGGGTATTTTTTTTGTTTAGCGCACAGCTTCAAACAAAAGCGCCAGATCGCGCCCACATCGGGACACAAGCACGGCTACGCCGAGCTATGCCTGGCGATAAAGCATGCCAGGCATGAAGCCGGAAAAAGACCCGGCTTCTTGTGTCCCGATGTGGGCGCGATCTATAAGGAAAAACCGCAACTCACAAGGAAAACATGTAACGCCGGCTTCGCACGGCTAACTGCAACAGCCCTTGTCGCTTAGTTTATTGCCAAATGCAAACGACGGTTGAAACGGAGCCTCTATCTTTTTTCCTTTGGTTAGATTATCTTTAGCAAAAAGTGGCTGTAGATTTTCTAGGGCCCAAGCACGTTTAAAGTCTAGATCGTTGATTGTTTTAAAATTGAATACGGCTAGTGGAATTTTATGATCAAGATGAATTTCACCTTTTAAAAACATTTCCCACGTCATTTCACTTGTAAATAGTTTCTCAAAGTGACCCATAAGCTCTTCAAGTGTAAAATTAACAAGATCTTTCCATCCTTTGCCCTCTTTACCATTTGCAAGTCCTCTTCTGATTGTTGATGACATGGTGCAATTAAGCTTATGCTTTGGATTGTTTCTCCAATTATTTCTTTGCCTTTTGCTTCTTTTATCTTTATTTACAGCTCTATATTCTTTTTGATACATTGGATTTTTATTTCGCCATTCTTTTCTGTATGCATTAAGTTTCTCTTTATTCTTTAACCTATATGCCTTGCTATCTATTTTTACCTTATCTTCATTTTCTAATCGCCATTTTTTATTGTTTTCGCTAGCTTTCTTTTCATTAGCATCTCTCCATTCTTTTTGCTTAGCATGTCTACATTTTTTACATGTAGCGATAACTCCAGGATAATGCCAATTGTCTTTATGGAATTCATCAAAGTTTTTCATTTCGCCACATTTTATACATATCCTAAAGTTATTACATTTAACATCGCTGTCTTCCACTTTTTCACTATTCATAATGATCTCCATTCAATTTTCCATATTATACTTGATTCTATCTATTAAAGTCAAGTAAAATTAAATAGTTATATCGACTATATCATTTAAAAGCCTCGTTTTCGTCATACTTTTGAGCTTCTTATTATCTTCTTTTTGTTTGGGTTGGGCGTTGCCGACGCTTAGACGTCGGCCGGGCTGCACGAAGCTAGATATCTGGACAAAAGAAAAAGCGTCCAGATATTGAGGACAAAAGAAGAAGCCGTCCTCACTTAGATGCATCCCTAACGCACACCGAGATCAAACATCTGTGGTATATTGAAAACTTGTAGCCCGCCAAAACAGCAACAACCACTCAACAAACGTCTCGTGTAAAACAAAGTGAGAACAGGAACGGCTCGAAGAAACAACTCGAACGATAAACAGAAGGGGCATACAAGGCATGTAACGCCGGCTTCGCACGCCTAACATCCCTACACACCACAGTACGGCATCTCAGCCCCTTATTTTCTATGGTTTTAATACGCTTGGAGCCCGGAATTTTCATCCATCCACTCCAAACAGCTTAAAATATCAACCATGCCAGGACAGTGGTCCGCAAGAGCATTAGAGGCGATTGTCCAGTCAACTTTTTGGCTAAGCTGTCAGATCCGCCTAGATTAAACCCCTAGAACCGCCTTGTCCTCAGCTTGAATTGTGCCCAACCAAGCCATGGAATTTGGCTATGCTCTCATCACGGCTGGATCCTCGCTAGGAAACCGGTGATCCAGGGCTGATCTCTCAACCCCACGTTTCTTAACAGCATTCTTCCGGCCGATATAGATATCAACCGCTGTGAACTGCATTCCACAACAGTCATTATCTTTTTCACTATGATCTATGCGTGTTTGACCATTTTTTCGCCTCAAATGTGTTTCCCCTTTAATAGGATAGTCTTTGAGAACCTGTCAATAGTTAAACCTATGCGGAGCTTAGCCATTCCATGGTTAGATCGTCAATAACTAAAACTATGGCTGGCCCTAGTAAAATGTTGTGGGAAGTGGCTTCTAGCGCACAGACAAACACCATAGCCCACAACATTTGAGGGCCACATGGCGTTCCATAGAACGTTAATGTTTAAATATTGACAGAACCTCAAAGACTATCCCCTTCTAGTGAGAAAAAACACATTGGAGGAGAAAAAATGGAACAGGCAAAGATCACAGTGAAAAAGATAGTGAGTGGAATGGAGTTCACAGCGGTTGACATCTATATCGGCCGCAAGAATAAGAAACATGGGGTTGAGAGATCAGCACTAGCTAACCGCTTTCCAATCGCGGGGTCCAGCCGTGATGAGAGCATAGCCAAATACCGTGTTTGGTTATGGGAACAAATTCAAGCTGAGGACAAGGCGGTTCTAGGGGAACTTAGCCGGATCTGGCAGCTTAGCCAAAAAGTAGAGGAAATCAACCTCTACTGCTATTGCGCACCACTGTCCTGCCATGGTGACATTGTTAAAAGCTGTTTGGAGTGGATGGATGAAAATTCCAAACTCCAAGCGTAGAAACCATAGAGAAAATAAGGGGCTGAGATGCCTCTTATTTTTTTGCGCGTCGTCAGCCAGAAACAACCGCTAGGCCATACCGGCCTCGCGTGACGCAAAGGGAGAACAGGAACGGCTCGAAGAAACAACTCGAATGATAAACAGAAAGGGCATACAAGGCATGTAACGCCGGCTTCGCACGGCTTAACAGCACTATATCACCAGGTGTAGCGCATGGGTGCGGCCGTATCACATCTCATACTCTACCACCTCCATGCAAACGGCCTAATGAACAACCACTCGCAACAGCCTCGTGTAACGAAAGGGCCAGAACAACCGCTAGGCCCCAAAAGGCCTCGCGTCAAGGTGTCCGGAGCAAAAATACATGCCCGATAAAAGGGACATCGGGCACGATATTTTGTGCTCAAGCTCCACGCCGGGGGAAAGATCGCCCCGGACGCGATCACACACGTATCTGGCATCATACCAGATTGCTTATGGCCCTGTAAAATGCCCTCGACCTATCGGAGAACCAGTAAAAGTTTTCACCAGTTTTTCAAGGGAAAGGACCGAAAAACAAACCATGAAAACTTTATACGTGTGAGCTATCATTGGCATTTGACAGGGCCAACACAATCTGGAACGAGATAACTCGTTGTTGTTCCTAATGCAGCATAGACATGAGGAGACCACATGATGGAAGATCTGAGAGACTATGGAGACGATCCGGCAGCGCAGGATGAGGCGGAGTACCTGGCTAATATGGAAGACATGCAGGCAGGTTGGGATGACATGCCAGATGTTGAATTTTCAGCTTTCTACACCGAGCACGGATACGAGCTTGGTGATTGCTGTAACATGAACCTGAGGGATATGCCGAATAATGAGGTGCCATTCTAACACACAAGGGGCTGAGATGCCCCATAAGGAGGACAACATGGACTTATTCGCAGGAACAACCATCCAGGCTATCATCAGCAACCCAGTCGTCATATACTTCATTGGCTTCACGAGCATGGTTGCTGTCGCATGCACAACGATCATCATATCAATACTAAATGACTAAGACGCACAACAGGAGGGCCTACAGGCCTTCCTTTTTTTATGTCCACCATGAACAACCGCTCGCAACAGCCTCGCGTAACGTTGCATTATATTCAGTGCCGGTAGCATATGTAGGCCATGTTAGGCATCAAGCATCGCGAACAGCAAGGTACATCCTCAAGCAGAAGCGCAAGATCGCGCCCACATCGGGACGCAAGCACGGCTACGCCGAGCTATGCCTGGCAAACAGCGCGCCAGGCATGAAGCCGGAAACAGACCCGGCTTCTTGCGTCCCGATGTGGGCGCGATCTCAAAGGAAGACAGCAACTCACAAGGAAAACATGTAACGCCGGCTTCGCACGGCTAACTGCAACAGCAAGGAAGGGCAACAGATCTAATGTCGCTCCGGTTGGATGGGACTGTCGGACAGCCGAAGTGTATATCGAGGTACACGCAAACACCTAGCGCGGCTGCCTCGACGTCCCATCAACCTCCGCTCATCGCTCCACACGACCGGTACTGTCGGACAGCCGAAAGAGACATAGAGGTAAACGCGAGCATCGATAGCGGCTGTCTCGACGTACCGGCGTGCTCCGCTCTAACTGACAACTTAGAGGACGGAGAACAGATCTAATGTCGCTACGGTTGGATGGGACTGTCGGACAGCCGAAAGAGACTCTATAGTAAATGCAAGCACTGAGAGCGGCTGTCTCGACGTCCCATCAACCTCCGCTATACAGATGGCTCGAAAAAGCCCTCGAAGGAAGAACTAACAATATAAGACATGTAAAGCCGGCTACGCACGGCTAACTGCAAAAGCCAGGAGCAACAATAGGCTTAACGCCTCTCACCTAACGGTAGGCCACAGTGATGCTTGTCAGTCACTCACCTCGCTTCGCTTGTTCGTGCCACAGTGATGCTTGTCAGTCACTCACCTCGCTTCGCTTGTTCGTGCCGATGGTATCTTGCGTTCGTGGAAAGTCCACTTGACGGAAGGAAAAGAAGCAACCCACAAGGAAGGCATGTAACGCCGGCTTCGCACGGCTAACTGCAACAGCAAGGAAGGGCAACAGGTCTAATGTCGCTACGCACAACCGGTACTGTCGGACAACCGAAAGGTACTCTGAGGTACACGCAAACACTGAGCACGGCTGTCTCGACGTACCGGTGTGCTCCGCTCATCGCTCAAGACGGAGGATGTCTGTCGGACAGCCGAATGAAGCATAGAGGTAAATACAAGCACTGAGCGCGGCTGTCTCGACGACATCTCCGCCTTTCGCTCTAAGAACGGCTCGGAAGAACCTCGAATGAAAAACAACAACAGCATACAAGGCATGTAACGCCGGCTACGCACGGCTAATGACAACGACGTATCCAGGCAGCCGTCAACCCAGCGACATGAGTCACTCTGTCATACATTAGTCGCCGGGCACACCCGCCCATACACACGAGAGAAACGTGAGCAGGTTCATGTAGTACATAGCCCGCAGCCACTACCATAGGTCATCCAAAGAATGTGCGCGAGAGCGATGCTAGTAGCTTCATGTACTGTATAGCCCGCGGCTATATCAACCAGGTTATCCAAAAGCATGTGCGCGAGAACATACGCAGTAGGTTCATGTACTATGTAGCCCGCGGCATGCTGTGTATAGGTTATCCAAAGAATGTGCGCGAGAGCCACATAAGCAGGTTCATGTACTGTATAGCCCGCGGCTATGTACCATGAGTTATCCAACAGCATGTGCGCGAGTACAAACATAGAAGGTTCATGTACTACATAGCCCGCGGTGTACTATATATAGGTTATCCAACAGCATGTGCGCGAGTACAGCATGAGCAGGTTCATGTACTATAGAGCCCGCGGCCATGTACTGTAATCCATCCAACAGCATGTGCGCGAGTACGACGTGAACGGGTTCATGTACTATGTAGCCCGCGGCTATATCAACCAAGCTATCCAACAGCATGTGCGCGAGTACAACATGAGCAGGTTCAAGTGTCGTATATAGCCCGCGGCTATATCAACCAGGCTATCCGCTTTGATCCACGCTTAACCATTAGGCTACGGTTGAGTAAGATGCATGGAACTACTCAATACATCGCCGCTTTGCTCCACGCTTAACCATTAGGCTACGGTTGAGTAAGATGCATGGAACTACTCAATACATCGCCGCTTTGCTCCACGCTTAACCATTAGGCTACGGTTGAGTAAGATGCATGGAATAAGCTCAATACATCGCCACCTTGTTCCACGCCTGGACATATGGGGCCGGTTGAATGATAGCATGGAATAGCATGGAGCGTCACCGGTTTGTTCCACGCTTGGACATGTGGGACCGGTTGAATGATAGCATGGAACTACTCAATACATCGCCACTTTGTTCCACACCTGGACATGTGGGACCGGTTGAATGATAGCATGGAACTACTCAATACGTCACCGGTTTGTTCCACGCTTCGACATGTGGGACCGGTTGAATGATAGCATGGAACTACTCAATAGGTCGCATGTCTGTTCCACGCTTCGACATGTGGGACCGGTTGAATGATAGCATGGAATAGCATGGAGCGTCACCGGTTTGTTCCACGCTTGGACATGTGGGACCGGTTGAATGATAGCATGGAATAATCTCAATGTATCGCTAACAGCAACAGCACATTTGCCTTCGGCTGTCGTGCCTTCGGCGTGGTTCTGGCCGTTGGCGTAACGCCGGCTTCGCACGGCTAACATCGCTGGACATACCGCATGCTACGCTCGTGGAAGGTCCACTTGACGGCATGAAGAACAGCAACTCACTACTTCTAAGGCATGTAACGCCGGCTCCGCACGGCTAACAACGCCGGACCTACCGCATGCTACGCTCGTGGAAGGTCCACTTGACGGAAGGAAGAAGTGCAACTCACTATCTGCCTTCGGCTGTCTTGCCTGAACGGCGCTACATTTGCCTTCGGCTGTCGTGCCTTCGGCGTGGTTCTGGCCGTTGGCATAACGCCGGCTTCGCACGGCTAACAGCAACAGCGGCGTGTCTGGCGTTAGATCCCAACCCACCGACGTGATATATTCCACGACAAAATCTAAGCCAAACCCGCCCACCCTTTAAAATGAAAAACAGAAGAAGCATGCAAGGCATGTAACGTCGGCTTCGCACGACTAACAGCAACAGCATCGGAATGTTGGTGTTGTTTTCTCTCAGCGTTGTTCTCTGCTAGAAAAAACATCATGCCTGTTAGCATATATATCATCCTTGGAATAAAACAACACCAACAACTAAATACCCTACGACAAAAATCCGAGCAAATCAAAAAAGACCACCGAAGAAAACAGAAACTCTATTATTTTTCTCCTTCTCTATTTGTCTGTCTTTGAATTTCAGTGTATAGCAGACCAAAAAACAATAAACCCTAAACCAGGATACCTCAGACAATGGAAGACCCCAACACACCCAACACACGCAACACATCAAACGCACCCAAATACAAATCAGAACACCTCACATTCAGCGAGATCAACATCCTCTACCGCGGCGCGCTACTAGCCGCATCACCAATCATCCCGATAGTGAGTGCCGGCGACTACCGTCTACAGCAGCAATATCTCAGGGTAGCGGCATGCGGTAAACACGCGTTGATCGGCGAATTCATAGAATACTCAAGCGACACACACGAAACATGCATAGTGGTGAGCGTGAATGATACGAAGGAGTTCTTGGAGAAGTGTGGTATGCCAGATGCGTTACGACCAAGATCCGGCAGCCAGGAAACAGGAGCGTCCTTCAGCATAAGTCCAAACATCCCAACAACAGGAGAAAACGATAATGTCACTTAGCGATTGCAGAAAATGCTTGGAAACGCCGTGTGTCTGCGGGCATGAATATGAGCGGCGGGATCTGCCGTGGCTGATTATGATGCGAGATATGTTCCAGGAATTAATCGATCGGCGCCAAGATAGAGCATATGAGCTACACCAGCAACACCACAAAGAGAAGGTGGAGCAGGAGCAAGAGCGAGCGCCGGCGAAAAGCGAAACGGAACACGTGGTGGTTGTAGACAGACTAGACTGCGGTAGCTGCGATTTTAACGAGAAGTCGCCACTCGAACGACCATGCTACAAATGTGCGGCAATTATGAATGGCAGAGTGAGCTATCACTGCGTTAACGGAATTGGATGGTGGTCGACAAACGCCAAGGGCGAGCTACTGCCGGATTACTGCGACATATTACCATAGCCTGCGGCTGGCTCACGCCTGCGGCTGGCTCATAACAGAAATACGCGGCAGCAGAATGGGAAACACAGCAAGCGGAAGGAGAAAACACATGAAAATAACAACGCAGCAGGAGGCGCTGACGCAGGCGCTCTTCTTGGCAGTTACGGCGCCGGACGAAAAACTCACGCAGGAAGTGACGGAGCTCGCCGAATCCATCGCACAGGGTATGCCGGCGGTCGAGGTAGAGCGCGCAACGGCGGCGGCGAATGCGCTTATAGACATGCAAATGGGAGACGTTTGAAATGAAAAACATGAAAATAGAGATATTTCAGCTGGTGGATTTCTTCGGCGAGGAAGCATTCGAAGATTTCGTATTCACAATCAACAGCTACATGGAAGGCCGAGATGTCGTCGATGTCAAGATCTCAGAGTCTGTCGTCGACGGAAACAGTAACACCACGGCGACAGTCATATATCGCGCGGAGGAGCAACGATGAGAATGGTACTGGAATACAGCCGCGAAGATCTTGATGCGCTGCAATACGCGGTGATCGTCGAAATGTGGGATTACACGGTCGGCAGTAGCAGCGGCCGGCGCACACGCCTCTTGTTCGAAAACTCATTCACGGGCGACGAGCGGGCAACGCTGAAGCGGTACTATACGCTGTTCTACGATTGGTACACGCGGAGAGGGACGCCGGCCGCATACAAGTTCGAGAAGATGGAAGACGTGTATCTGATTAAGAGGGCCACGAATTTCTTCGGGACGATCGAATACTAGCGGCAGGCCTCGGCGGATTTCGCCAGAATCTGGCACACCTTTTCAGATCACAGCGGATCCCAGAAAAAAATCGGCAAATTTTCAAAACAAAAATGAGAGATGCTCATGGAATTTACAAATAAGCAATTTTCAGAAATATTCTGGTTCAAGCTCACGAAAGTTAGGAGATGGGCGCAAGCATTACTGCCGCCAGATGTTGTTGCTAAACGTCGATCTGGATATGCGAGGAAAATCACATACCAACAGGCGTGGGAATTATTCTTACTCGGCAATTTCGTAGAGAACAACCATTATTCAATCGAAAGAAGTATCAAGATTATTTCTGATTTGCGAGAATGGATGAAACTGCACGGATTTTACGCAGGCTTTTCTATAAATCAAAGGCCATATCATTCAACATCTATAACTATATCTAACTACATAGAAAGTAAGCTTTTATTCACCTATACCGCAAGAGAGATTTTCAACTTTAGCGTGGATCCAGATACCGGAATTCATACCGAAAAATATACAGTGAAAACAATAGATCTTCCAACAACAGTAAAACCTGAGTTCTGGTATATGGATAGACATTTCGAAATATCGCATATCTTCGATAAGTTCTTGAAACGACTAAAGTCAAGAGTTGGAAAAAGCGAAGAAATTCTTGCAATAATACATAGATAATGGTAAATTGAATATGAACATAGGGAGAAATACAATGGGATACACGCATTACTTTTCACACAAGGCAACAACAGACGACAAGTGGGCGGCGATTTTGAAAGATTGCAAAATACTCGCGGAAAACATGCCAGCCGAAATAACAATAGCAGGCGGCGATGGGACTGGCGAGCCAGTGTTTAACGACGACGAGATCGTTTTCAACGGGGCCGAAGATGAAAGCCACGAAACATTTGCAATCTCCAAGTCAGGCGCCGGTTACCGTGAATGGGAAGACACAACAAGCCTGCCATTCGCATTTTGCAAGACTGTGCGCAAACCATACGACGTGCTAGTATGTGCATGCTTGTTGGTGTATAAATGTCATTCTCCGGAAACAATGGAACTCAGCAGCGATGGGAATGCGGAAAGCTGGGAAGAAGCAGAGAATTTCATATTTGAAGTGCTGGGATACGAAAAAGTATTCGAAGAAGTTAGGATGAAGTAATGGCAATGGGATTAGACAAAGCCTTTGCAATAGCGTTTGCAATAGCAGCAAAAGAAGAAGCAGCGAAAGTCGAAGACGAATACAACAAATGGTATGTAGCGCTGCCAAATCCATACAACATAAATGATGTATGGGTCGATGTCGAAACATTTGAGACGAAACAGGAGGCGATAGATTTCGTCGTCGAAAAGTATGGGGCTTCAGAAGATGGCAAACTAGACATTATTTCAGGTGGAACACCGGAAAAAGAACTGGAGCCGATGACGCCGAAAGAATATATCGAGGCTGGAGGAACGAAGTGTCCAGTATGCAGATACAAAGAAACTGAAATGCACGTCGACAGAACAAAGATAAGTCATGATCGTATATGTCATAAATGTAACGCTAGATGGATCGACAAGTATTCATTGGTAAATCACAAAATCAAAGAAAAGGGTGCTGTCAATCATGAACAGGGAAAAAGATGAACGGCTAATTGCGGCCGAAGACGCAGCAAACGAACGCGCTATGAACCCGACAAAGACGTCAAGGAATCGACACCCAACGGTATGTCGTGATCTACGGCGAAATTATAATGCATGCGGCGTATGTGGCAGCGAGAACACTATACACCAAGGCGTTAGATACTGCGACACCTGTGGCAAAGAGGAGGCAATCATAACGTCCGAATTATATTACTTCTGGGATCGTAAATCAGAAGGACCAAGATTATGCGACTGTCCGGATACCGTGCATACATGGGGCGCAAATACTTTACGTAATTTTACAAAGTCTCCTCGGCACTCTATGAGTATAAAGAAGTGCGCCGATTGTGGTGCAGTAGCAGGATATGCCTTTTGTCCGAATTGCCGCGACAACTACCTAGACCGTGGCAGAAACTGGGGATACCACATGAACGGCGCCTGGAAACACTGGGATGGTCGAATGTATTGCACAAAATGCGGATTTATGGCAAATCGTTCGTCATCAGTAAAATATCCCGATGATCCTGAAGAAGAAAAGAAAATGCACATTAAGAAAATTGTTGAAAGTGAAAAGAGAAATAAACCAATGAGCAAGCGGAAACAGAAGCGGCTACGCAGGGCAGAAGAAGGAAAGCGTGGATTAAAGCCTATTTCTGGAAAATGAGAAAACATTGCTGTAGGATAACATATGGACCTAGAAAGAAAAAGGAGAACAAATGGTATCAATAATTTTACGTTTCATTGGTAGGTCTTTGCTTTTGCCGTTTAGCATTCCATGTTTATCAGTGACCGCTTTTTTTGAGTTCTTGATGGGTGATTCTGATTGGGATGACTGGAGGTGTGGCAATTATTTTCTCATACAAACGTTTCCAATTAAACTGATAAAGGGAGATGATCAATGGAAGTGGTAGAGATATTCGGGAAAATCAAAGCAACGACAGGTGCCGCTATTTTGATAAATGATGGAACAGAAGAAACGTGGATTCCGTTATCGCAAATAAGAGACGTAGCATATGAATACGAAGTCGGCGAAGAAGTCGAGCTGAAAATTCCAGAGTGGCTAGCATATAAAAACGGGCTCATATAATAACACACAAGCATGCGGAGAAATAGGATGGCGAGGCTATCAGATATAGTAAATTTTCTTGGAACAACAAATGGCACATCAGAACTATGGAAGATTTTTTGGCCAACACTGGAAGCGCCGCCAAATTTTGAAGAAGAGCTTGATAGTTTCATAACTACAAAAATCATAAGCGAAGCCTTATTCCGTAATTTCATATGGATGGTGTGGCCTGATGTAAGCGAAGGACACCCGGGCGCAAGCAGAACAAGCCTATGGGTCCCGAAAGAAGAGTGGCCACTATTCGCAGATCTTTTTCACACGAAAGACAAGAAATGGCAATTGTCAGACCCTGTTGTATTCATCAATCGCATCCTAGAGTATTTCGATACACGAACATACGCAATAGCGATAGCAAAAACACGAAAGTACATTCTAATCTCGGCGGCTAGCAAATATTTCGACTCAGTTATAACTAAACTTCTCGACATGGAAAACGAAATAGGGATCAGATACGACAACATCGAAAAGTCAGATCTCAACTTTCAAGGCAATCCGTTATATTTTGTCGACAATAATATTAATTCAAGACCATATCTAATCGGCGAAAATTTCATATGGCGGCTTTTGCTGTTATGTAGTAAGACTGACTACATAAGAGAAGAGCAATTTAATGGATATCGTCTGCCAAAACGTTTTACGATTAAACGTCTGTCAAATTCCGATGAAAGGCAGGACTCCTACGAATTAGCAATCGAAAATCATGTATATCGCGCGTATCCATACAAGAAAAATGTGTCATTCGAATCATTCATTAAGCAATGCTGCTGCCGTGCCATATTGCCAGAATTAGATCTTAAATTCGAATATCAGGTAAATACAAATAAGCTATTTAAGTAGAACGCTTATACGCTATGTCCAATATCTAGCTCATGACACATTTCTTCTTTTTCATTTGTATTCCGGTGAATTTTGTTAAAATATTTCAAGGAGCATATCGTTATGAATGACGACATGGTTGCACATACAGCAATGCATAAGGGATTCCACATCAGCGTCATATACGATTACGATGTGCCAAATCCGAGAAAAGAATTTCCAAATTTATCAACAATAACAATAATCAACGGTGCTGGGTATTATCAAGGCGATTTAGACCTCGGGCCTAACGATTTTAAAGTCTCGACACCAGCGGAAGCGATATCTACACAATTGCCAGAATCAGATGGATTCATAGAAGAAGACGATTTTTTCGAATGGGATACTAAACTCACAGAAAAAGACTACGATGAATACCTAGTCGAACAATTTTCAGATTATGCATTCGTGTTACCAATACATATGCAAAAACACGGTACAGTCAATATGTATGTTGGATCAAAAGCAGAATTAAATATTGATACAGAATTTTTCATTAGTACACCAAAACATGTTGCAATGCAAACATGGCCGCAATGCGCAAATGATCCAGATAGGCTAGAAAAAGTCGCGATCCAACATATGAAAGCTGAAGTTGAAACATATATGCAATGGGCAAATGGCGAAACTTATATGTACGATATAGAGGATACAAAAGGATATGTAGATAATGACATTTGTGGCGGATTCTATGGAATGGGCGCTTGTGTCGATGGAGCAAAAGAGGCAATTGACAGATGGATGTGGCAAGAACGACACGAGAATCGGTTTGTTTACATTAGGGCAGGAATACATCAGAAAATGATTACAGCAAAATACCTATTTTTCCCAACAGTAGTAACAACGGCATAAGGAGAAAACTACATGGATCTTCAAATGGAAGCAATAGAAAAAGAAATTAGGGGCATAAACAACAAGATATACGATCTTGATGAAAAAATAATGAAACAAGAAGTTGAATTAAAATTACAGATATCGGAAAGAATAAAGCAATCGATACAGGAAGGCGTAGCGAAAGAAATAGAAAAAATCAATGGACTTGTTCAAAGAAAAGAATATCGCGTTACATGGCGGCACGAATTATACTTTAATGCAAATGATGATAAACACGCACAAAGCATATGGGAAGGCGTAGACCTTGGAGACATGACAGAAGAATGCAAACGCTTTACAAAAGAAACTGACATGTATAACGAATTTATAGAAGAGATAAGTTTTGAATGTGTTGACGATGATTATAGAGTAGTAAAAAATATACAGGGTAACAAAGGAGTGTAAGATGAAGATGAATGATCAAATGGCTAGACAGTTAATCCTGATGTTGACAGCACAAATTAATGAAGCGCTGATAGCGTATCATTCTAGCGATGAACCTGTTATGACAGATTCAGAATTTGACACAATGTTTAATGAATTGCGCATGTTAGAAGAAAAGTATCCTCATCTTGCAGAACTTAACAGTCCAACACAACGAGTTGGCGCAAAACCAATATCAAGCTTTAACCAAGTAAAACATTCCGTTGCGATGCTCTCCCTCGAAAATTCATTTACCAAGAATGACATGTCAGACTGGCTCAACAGAATTCAAAAGTCTGCTGGATCTGATATTAGCATAATAATCGAACCGAAATACGATGGTCTTGCTCTTTCACTCGTATATACAAATCGAAAACTGGTTTTAGCGTTAACGCGGGGCGACGGAAAAACCGGAGAAGATGTTACTCATAACGCAAAGACAATCGCAAATATTCCAATGATGTTACCAGATCGTGCGCCGGCGCATGTAGAAATACGCGGCGAAGTAGTTATCAATAAAGCAGATCTGGATAAAGCTAACGTAAGAAGAATTGCATCAGGTAAAAACCCATTCGCCAATCCAAGAAACGCAGCGGCTGGATCCATGCGACAACTAGATCCCAACGAATGTGCAAAGCGTCCGTTGACGTTTATCGCATATGGCATAGGAGAATCAGATCCACTAAGTGCTGAAAATGATTACCGCCTTATGACGGCGATTAGGGAGTGGGGTTTCTCGACTAATTTTCACGCAGCTGGTGTTAGAATTCAGCAGCTCGCAGAATCATATGAAATGATGCTAGGTTCTCGTGAAGAATCACCATTCGATATAGATGGTGCTGTATTCAAGGTAAATGATCTGGCGCTTCGTGAACAGATTGGATCAACAAATCGTGCGCCACGTTGGGCAATAGCGTGGAAGTTTCCAGCGGAACAGAAAAGCACACGGCTTCTTGATGTCAAATTCCAGGTTGGCAGGTTTGGCACGATTACGCCCGTTGCAGTGCTCGATCCAATCGAAGTAGGCGGAGTTGTTGTATCAAGTGCAACATTACACAACGAAGATCACATCAGGAATAAAGACATTCGCATCGGTGATATGGTGGTTGTTCAACGTGCCGGGGATGTTGTCCCTCAAATTGAAAGTGTTCTGGCAAGTTTAAGGGACGGGACTGAAATTGAGATAGATTTTCCACACCAGTGTCCGAGCTGCGGAGATTTACTTGTGAAAGATTTATGCGAATCTGCAATAATCTGTAAAAACAGAACATGCCCAGAAAAGCTCCGCGGAACGCTGACGCATTTTGTATCAAAAGATGCATACGATATCGATGGAGTTGGAGGAAAACTTGTAGCTCAATTACTAAAAGAAGAGATGGTCACAGACGTATCTGACTTTTTTACACTCAATAGAGACGATTTGCTTGAGCTAGAACGCATGGGTGATAAAAAAGTGGATAAGGTAATTGCTTCAATAGAAAAAGCAAAGAGAGTCTCGTTTAGCAGATTTCTATATGGATTAAATGTGCCGCTGCTAGGAAGAAGCGTGTCAACATTGCTTGCAGAATCATATTCCGATATAAATGATTTCATTGCTGCAACAAAGGTATACGGAACATTTGAAGAATTCGAAGGTATCGGAAGCGAGATATCTGGAAACATTCACGAATGGTTTTCAGATCTTGCGAATATGCGGCTTTTAGACGCATTATTCATCGCAGGCGTTGTCATCGTTTATCCACATCCAGCAGAAATCGGCGACTGTCTAAAGGGTAAAAAGTTTGTCATCACAGGAACACTATCGCAAGAACGCGGATACTTCAAATCACTCGTAATCGACAACGGCGGCAAAGTATCTGGATCTATTAGCAAAAGTACAGATTATTTACTGGCAGGCGCTAAGGCTGGATCAAAGCTCAAGAAAGCCAATGAGTTAGGTGTTACTGTTCTTGACGAATCAATGTTTATGGAGATGATATAAGATGAAAAGAAGCAGAAGGACATACCCTACGGTTGAACAGGTTTCAGATTTACTTATAGGCGAAGGCTTTATCCCTGAACCATTTAGAAGAGGAGCGATGAAGAAAAATTGGAAGGGTTTCAAGTGTAGAGAGATAGTAGGTCCAGCATGTGCAGAAACATATGGGCGTAGGACGTTCGTTTATGTAGACGTATTAGACAGGCTAAAAGCTATCAAAGAGCTTAAGTATAATGATTTTCCCGTTACAACAGATTATGGAAAAGATACTAATAGAATTGAAGTTCGTGTCAAAACATTCAAAGCAAACAATTGGTGGGAATAATGGCAAATAATTATTGTGAAAGTTCTAGCATATTTAACTTAAAAGAAAAAGATATTAAAGAAGCAAAAGAGATAATCGACCTTATCCAACAACAGCTGGAGGATGATCCAGAAGAAGGATATGTTGGGTTTATTGCAACAATCGAAAATAACGGAATATGGATTCGTTCAGATGAAAGTCTCAGCCCGGAACATGTTGCTACACTAGCCCGGCGTTTAGTTGAAGACCTTAGAATAGATGAACCATTTATCTTCAGTTGGGCATACACCTGCAGTAAATTAAGACCAAACGAATTCGGAGGCGGCGCATGCGCTATTAAGAGAGGAGAAAAGACATACTGGATAGACGCTACATCGGAAGCAGAAAATCATTTCGCGAAAAAGGAGAATTAATGAAATCACAAAAATGGAAAAAGATATTTGATATTCCCGGCGATCACAGATTATTTCTAGATGAAGACGACGAGCTTGTAATAAGCGATATGTCAGGAGACACACCAGATCAGACCAATGATGGAATATTATATATTGGCAATGAGCATCCAGTTACAACCTTGGCATATGGAATACCGGTATTCGTTAAAAACACCGGAGAAGAAGCAACTGTAACTGTAACACCAATGTGTTATAGTGCTATCTGTAAATATGTAACTTTTCCACATTCTGATGGACATAGCACGCCAATGAACAGGGACGCAAAAGAGTTAGCAGCGAAAGCATTTACAGTTTATAAAGAATGTATTGAATCTGAATTAAATGAAAATTCAGAACTTGATGGATACAATCGCATTGAATTGTGGAAATTGGTTAATCTCGCAAAAAAGTTAGATCTTGTTGGAGATTATTTTGACGAAGAAATCACGCCAAAAGAAAAAAGTGACGTGGAAACTATAAGTCCGTCTTTTTCAGTAATCGTCGAAAGAGACAGTGGTGCAATTATGACAGACCTCAAGGAACCTTGTCCATATTGCAATCAGATTGATTGTTATAGCGATTGCGAAGAAAGTATTATTGATGCAGAAGGACTTGAAGGACCAGAAGATCTAGACAGTAGGCATTCTTTTAATTCCGCAATGGATGGCGTCGAATCCATGATTCTAGCACACGCTGTTGCCGGCATAAACGTAACAACAAGAGAATATCTCGATGGAGTAGCGACAGCCGTTGAAGCTTGTGCTGTAAATCTATAGGAGAATTATAATGTGGAATATCCCGACAAAGAAACGTTTAAATAAAATACCAAGGTTAGGCGAAACAGAGAAAATATCTCTTAACGATAAGCTTATCTATCTTCACTTTTTTGTTGCTGGTTGCGATTGGTATATTGCAGAATATGATGGTAATGACACATTTTTCGGTTTTGCAATTATTAATAGTGACCAACAAAATGCTGAATGGGGATATATTTCATTTGAAGAATTGAAACGTTTAAAAGCTCATGGTATTTTTGAGGTTGATTGTGAAAGCGAGATGTGGTTTCCAATACAACCTGTTACAGGAATTAAAAAAATTACAGAATGCTCTTTTTAGATGTAGTAAGGGATTAAACAATGAATGATTCATATTGGGTTGACCTAGGACAAGGTATTCATTGCGAATTAGCAAATATGGATAAAGGGATTCATCTAAATCCGCCAATTCTTGATTGGAAGGGCCTAGAGGATAAAGACGGAAATGAAATTCCATATTCAAAAGAAAAAGCATTTGAGATACTAGATACGCATCCAGACTTTGCAATGTTGATCTATGACTATACAGGCCAAAGGCAACTACAAGATAACACCGATAAATTTGACAGTTAATCCAGAGGTAAGCGCAATGTCAATATACGACAAAACAGACAATGAGATTATAGCTTTTGCTCTTGATATGTGGGGTAATTACATCGAGACATTTAGCGTACACATGTCAGCAAAAGATGCAAAAGCAAAAACATACAAGGCAGGAGAATATTACGAGCCAAATTTTATGACCGGCAATCAAATCAAACTTGTAAACAGAATACGGAAGCTTGCTGATTCATATAAGAAATAAGGAGGATTAGACGCATGGGCGCAACTGATTTTTACGAAGAATATATCGGGAGAGAATCTCCAAACGCTGCATTTGATTTATTGCGTGAAAAAGCAGCGTATGAACTTGGGCATGATGGATATACTGGCTCAATAGCAGAAAAAGATGATTACATTATGATTGAATGTCCACCTCGAAAAGAACCAGGCACATATGTAGACGAACTCATGGATGCAGAAGATTCACGCATAGACGACAAGTGGGGTCCTGCTGGATGTATTGAGTTTAAAGGAACATATCTAAAGAAATATAAAGAATTACGCGGATTGAAAGGAAAGAAAAACATTCGCGCATATATCTTCTTCGGGTGTGCTAGTTCTTAACAGTAGAAAATCAAAAACCTTATACCTAGGAGCATTTTAATGAAGACAGACATCGTTGACAAGGATCATTTTAAAGATGCATTCAAGTTTGCCAAAAGTATTGGAGATGAACCTTTCAGATCTCTTATTGATTGCATTAGAAGTTTAAACAGGATTCGCAAAAATAACAAATACATATTGCGTCTTATGCCAGATTTCGTTAAACATAGTTGGCATTTCATGATGCTCAATAAAGACGGAAGCGTAAACTTCAATGGAGGTCTTATCCTGCATGGGTTTCAAGAAACATTTTCAGTTGAGCTTACATCAAAAAGCTATCCGCATTGGTCTATACATACATAGCATGTAGAATATAGTCAAGCTATTTCTCTAACATAATGAAAGGACAGCAGCAATGACTAAAAGAATAGAATGTCCAAAATGCGGACATAAGGGATCTTACATCGTAAGTATTTGGGGAACAGGTAACGTTACGCTGGATCCAGAAACTGGAGAAAAATTAGTATCTGCAAAAAGCTATGATGTAGAAGATCAAGACTACTGCGAATGCCCTGAATGTGGACTTAAATCTTACTTCGCAAATGATTTTATACAATCATAAAGTTTTTTCTTGCGTTATACGCCAAAAGCGAATATAATAATTATAATTTAGAAAGGAAAACAAAATGTCAAAACAAAAGAAAAAGCAAAAACTTGATGCATACGTATCGAGATTCTTGCAACTTAAATGTGCTTCAGATGTATTGGGAGCAACTTATCCAATCGGCAACCATGTCCAGAAAGAAATCAGCGAATCAATGGCAATCATTAAAAGGCTCAAAAGCATCGTCTTAAAGAAACCGATGCAATATACGCTTTACGATATGTGCGCCGGAAATGCTCTAACTTCTGTTTTAGCAGCACATCTGCTGCCAGTGAAAAACGCTATCGCAATTGATATTCGCAAGAGAAAACGTTCATGGGAAAATGTAAAACGGTTTGCATATGCACAAGAAGTTGATATCCGTGAAATAAATCCAGAAGATTTAGATAGCCCTTCAATTATCATTGGTGTCCATGCTTGTAAATCTCTCGCAGAACAGATAGTTTCTCTTTATCTTGAAAGCGACGCAGAACATTTGATTCTTATGCCGTGTTGTGCCGGCAATGTCAAAGACAGAGAAATACCCAGTATTTTTACGAAACAAATTGGTAAGCATGCTGCATGGGCATGGCAACTTGCAAGACAAAGCGGTGGTCATATCTATGAAGATACGCGATGTCTTTCAGCAAGAAATCTTGTAATCGTTGCAAGTAAAACACTTAAAAAGTCAGGTGGTGGAACAGAAAACAGGCTAATAAAACAGCTATCAAAAGAACATAGGAAACGTGCAAAAGTTCTTGCAAAGTTACGACACACCACTACATAAGAGGAATTATATGTACGGAGACATGGCAACACCAGCTGAAACGAAAACTATTAAAGGCCTCCTTTACGAATACTACAATCAGTATTACGAAAAGGAGGATTGCGTTGCCGCTGCAAAAGAAATACGTGATGACGGACACAAAGCATATACAGTTAAAAGTAAGACGCATGACAATAGCTATAGCTTATATGTGTACTGGAATGAAGAGGCTAACCCATTTCTGTAACTGTTTTTCACGCGCGGTAACTAAAATTCATGGAGACAAGATAAATGATGCAAGAAAAATCAACAATCGAATTAAGAATGATGGCAAATCAGTTCAACGAGATACATCCAATAGGGTCATCAGTAAAAGTAAAAATCGATGATGAAAAGAAAATAGATGCACGCATTAAATATCCAGCAGAAGTTCTATTTAATGAATGTGTTAAAGTAATGGTTTATGAAACACCAGGATATCACGATATACACGGAGTAGCATAATATGAAAACGACAAGACCAACATGGGACGAATATTTCATGAAAATCGCACAAGTAGTATCAACGCGATCAACATGCATAAGGCGCAGTGTTGGTTGCGTCTTAGTCAGGGAGGATCGACAGATCATCTCGACAGGGTATAACGGCGCTCCTCGTGGAATGGAGCATTGTATAGCGACTGGATGTTATCGTGAACTACATGGAATTCCATCAGGAGAACAACATGAACTATGTCGGGCTGCTCATGCAGAACAAAACGCAATAGCACAAGCAGCGAGACATGGTATATCCACAATCAACTCTATAATCTATTGTACATTGCAGCCGTGCAGCATCTGTATGAAGATAATGATTAATGCCGGCGTAATTAAAATTGTATATGGCGATGGATACCCAGACAAAATGTCTTTCGGCATGGCAGAAGAAGCGAAAATAGACATGATAAAATGGAATGGAGTTTAAAGTATGGGAGTCAAGGGGAAACGATTATCTGAGTATAAACAAAAAGCAATAGAGAAAGCGCTCACTGAAACAAGAACATCTATGAAAGAAATTGCAGAAGAACTAGACGTTTGCGGATATTCAGTTATGAAAATAAAACAAAGACTTGGGCATCTGTCACGTGATGACAAATACTAATTTTTTCTTCTTCATTTGTTTTTGAAGTGAAATCCTCCTTTTTCAAATAGTCTCGCTTGGTGTGGGGCCAAGCGAGACAACCACCAACATCAATCGGAGAAATCAACATGGGTAAAGCAGTAAAAGAAAAAGATGTTCCAAAAGGTTTACCCGGAATCGTATGGCATAAAAATAAATGGCGTTTATTCTATGAATGGAAAAAAATAGAAAAAGGCGCTTATAAGAATATGATTGAAATACAGATGATTGGCGAAAAACTGAAAGTAAAATCAATGCATATAAAACGGTTTCCTGGCGATGCGATAGAAGAAAAAAAGAAAGATATCGATAAACCATGGATTATAAAAGTAATAGAAACACAAAAACCAAAAGTACGTAAAGCTAAAAGAAAAACAATAAAGGCGAAAGCATAATGGGCGTTACGAAAAAAACAGATATATGCAGTATTGGAAACATGTTTTTGCAAATTTCTTTTTTCGATGAAGATAAACCATACATTAGAAGTATGTTTGGTTCTAGGTTAGCCGGAGAAGCGTGGTCACCTAATATAACAAATTTTCAACAAGACAATCCTAAAATAAGATTCAAAGAGAATATATCAACAGCGTCGATGCTATGGGTTGATATAGATAAATGGATACCGGCTCTTGCAGAATTATCGCAAGTACCGATAACGTTCTTTGGTTTATATTTTGACTCATCGACATTAAATAATCCTAGATATGGGTATTATGTTTTTGTATCATTTAAGAAGTTCTTTGCTACACAACTATTTGGATTGAACAGATCAGCTGCTATACCAAAACGATTAACCATTCAGTCGCTTGAAACAGGTATAGACGACGCAGCTTTTTTTTACAGAAACTTACAGTCAGTATTATTTAATTTTAGACATGGAACAATAATTAAGTCTTAGCTTACCGGAGCACGTATATGCGAAAAGAACCGATAGTTTTTCATGTTGCAGACATACATTATCGAGACGCAGATTATGATGAAATAAAAAAGTGTGTTGATTTTTTAGTAAAAAAAGTACAAAACGTAAACCCAGATTTAATAATAATATCGGGAGATATATTTGATCGGCAGGATATAAAAATAGATAGTAAATCTGCAAGAGCAGTAATTAGCCAACTGAAACAGATGTCGCTTACTGCGCCAATCGCAATTATAATTGGTACTCCAAGTCACGATGGAACTTCTGCAAAAATAATGCGCCATATCCATGCTAAGCATACTATTTGGGTAAGCGATAAACCGGAGCAACTTTATCTATATGGACATAAGCTTACAAGTATATGTAAGGCAAACGCTATTCCAGATATCACAATAAGTCAATTGCCAACACCGACAAAGAAAATAATTGACATTTCAGATGGCATCGCAGCTTCAAATGAAAAGTTAATCAAAACAATAGATTTGCAAATGAATAAATTTAAAACAAAAGCAAACGTAGCAAACGCAAAGTGGCACATTTTGAATGGTCATTTCAGTATCGCAGGCGCAAAGATTTCTCCAACACAATTATTAATTGGAAATGATATAGAAATATCACATGAACAACTAATATCATCAGGTGCCGATATTATCATGTTGGGACACATACATTATCACCAAAAGATATATGGAAATATTTTCTATAGTGGATCCATATATAGAAAAACATTTGGAGAACTTGATAATAAAGGTTTCTATATGCATAAATTTACAAAAACAGGTATAGTGTCAACATTCTATAAAACTCCAGCAAGAATGTTGCTTAAGTATGATTTCAATTTTACAAGGAAAAATTCTAAGCTTGAGCCTACGGAGTTCAATCAAGAAATATTATCGACAGTTGATAAAAACATTAAAAATGCATGGATTAAAATAACCATAGAAGTTTATCAAGATGAAGCAAGAGCAATAGACATATTAGAAATACACGACATACTTACTTATGATAGAAAAGCAAACAAGGCGACAATCAATATCATACGTAAACCACGCATAAATATTCGCGCAGAAAAAATATTAAAATTAACAATGTTTGAAGATAAGATTAGAGAACTTGCGAATATGAGAGATGAAGAGATACAGAGTGGTGTTATAAAAAAAGCAAGAATGCTAGAATCTTTTACTGAAGATAAAATACTTGAGCATGTGCTAAAAGAGTTTAATTGAAAGAGGCTTATTGTATGAAACTTTTGAGTTTAAAATTAAGAGGATTTATCGGTATTCGAGAAAGTATGGAGTTAGATACGATACACCTTGATTTTTCAAATGTTAATGGTCTTGTCGCAATTCATGGAGAAAACGGAAGCGGTAAAACAACAATTCTCGAATCTATGCAACCATATCGTAGTCTCATGTCAAGACCTGGAGCGTTGTATCATCATGTATTTCTTCGTGACAGTATCAAAGAGTTAATGTTTGAAATGAATGGCGATGTTTATAAGACATCAATATTAATTGATTCAAAAACTGGATATTCTGAAGGATTTATACATAAGAACGGAAGTAACGAATCAATTGTTGATGGTAAAGTAGAGAATTATGATAAATTTATAAATGATTTATTCGGAACAAAATCACTGTTCACTAATTCTGTGTTTTGTGCTCAAAATTCAACACAGATATCCGACCTAACAACATCGGAATTCAAAGTATTGCTTTCTGAGATCTTACCGCTAGATAAATTAATAACAAACGAAGCTATTGCAAAGAATTGCGTTAAGATACTTGAAAATATACAGAGCAATACAGCCGGCTCTATGTTACAGCTAAAGAAAAATATAAAGAAGATGGAAGATCTTGACGATCGAATTCTAAACAACGAAAATACCATTATTGATAAAACAAAAAATGAAGAGGATATCAATAAGGCTATAGAGAAAACTTCAAAACAAATAGATGCTCAGAAAACAATTATCAATACAAATGACAATGCTATCAATAGAATAAAGGATATCGAGATATCAATCGATGATACACTAGTTGAGCTTAATGATGATATTGAGACAACAAATAAAAACATACAAATATTAAATACCAATATTTCAGATGTTACTGCAGAAATAGAAAGATATAGAAATCTATTGAAACATGAATCTAGTATTAACATTGCCGAAGAAAGTATTGCTTTATTAAATAAAGACATCGATGAATCAAGACTAAATATTGAGAATGCTTTTATTCATAAACGTATACTAGGTGATAAGATAGCAAAATGTGAAGCAAGCAAAATAGAAGCACAACATCAGATAGATCTAAATTCTAATAGCTCTAGTATGTTTAAGCTTAACTCAACGCTTAATGATCTAATGCGTAACATTGAAATAAATACAAAAGATATGAAAGCATTAAGGCCTAATCCTGAATTTCTTAGCATTTCATCTGAAATAAAAAACGCAGAACGAAAGGCTGAAACATTAAAGATGCGAGATAGTGAATGTATAAGTATGACTTGCGGATTTATAACAGATGCTCTTGAAGCAAAAAGTTCAATGAAGACGCTAGAAGAAAGAAAATTAGAAATTATCGATTCAATCAATAGTATTGAGAATAACTATAATGATGAGATACTTATGCTTCAAAAACTTGCAGACAAAGAACGGAATAGTATTGACGCAAAGGCTAAAGCTCTACATGAATCAACCATCACGCAAAAGAAAATTATTGAAATAGAGATTAATGAAATCGAAATTTCAAATAAGGCAAATATAAAGCTTGATACAGAGATTGATATTGAAACAATTAATATTGATAATGCTAATGATAAGATCAAAGATCTTAAGGAAATATTTCGGAACAAAGATCAATTCAATGAAGCACACAAGAAAATCGAAGAACTTGAAGCGAAACGTCTTGGACTTAAGGCTGAAGTGAAAATCGTTACGAGAATGATAGATAATATGAAGAAATCAAAAAATTCAAGTATCGAAAAATCAAAAGAAAAGATTGCTAAAATATTCAAAACAATAGATTCTGAAGCAGATGGAACATTAGCATATTTTGATGAAAAACTTCAACGTAAAAATGGAGATTTAAGAGAAATAAAAAAAGCTATAAAAGCATTAAGCGATGGGCTACTATTGTTAAATAGTATGCTTGAAACAAGGAAAGAAACAGAAGATGAACTTCTTAAACTAGAAAATAAAATACTTAAACAAAAGAAAGAGATAGCCGAGTGGCGCTATGTGCGAGATGCCTGCTCAAAGAAAGGATTGCAATCTCTTGAAATAGATGGTGCAGCACCGCTGATTACAGATTATGCAAACCAGCTATTATCACAATCTCTTAGCAAAACTATGTCGATAAAGCTCATTACACAAGACAAAGAAACAAAACGAGAGATACTAGATATCATTGTAATTCGCGAAGATGGATCAGAGACATTGCTTCATAATATGAGCGGCGGTGAGAAAGTTTTCATCCTAAAAGCATTACGACTTGCGATAACATTGGTTGCAAAACAAAAATCGAATAAAGACTACACGACGTTTTTTAGCGACGAAGAAGACGGTGCGTTAGACCAAGAGAATGCAACAAACTTCATAGGGCTTTACAGGTCACTCATGGATATTGGAAATTTCGACACAGGATTCTACATTTCACATAATCCCAATGTAATCGACATGGCAGATAAACAAATCATATTCACAGGATCAGGAATAAACATAAGATAATTTTTTCTTTCTTTATTTGTTTTGGATTGTAATATTTAAAACCAATCCAACGAGAGAGGTATGTGAAATGACTCAAGTAAACAAAAAATACCCGGAGGAGCACAATGGGAATGGATTTCAAGAAATTGGCACAAACGTGTATCGATGCTGAAGAGTTCCATGCTATAAAGCACAAAGCAGGCGAACCAAAAATGAGACTTGCAATTCAAGGAAATCAAACAGGTGCAAATGAAATACATATCCTTACAGCACCTAGTGGAAAACATTTAATGGGAAATCCGATAACATACATAAAAAAACATGATGCAACAGTTATAGAAATAACATGTCGTGATGTTCGTGAGTTCTATGAAAAAATGGCGTGGTCGGTTGAAGAATTTGTTGATAGAGCGAAAAAAACAATACATTAACCATAGTGGAGGAATATGTATGAATTCAGAATCTACACTTGGAGACGTATTGCCAACTACCGACAAAGAAGCGTTAAGCATCGGCAAAGGTTTTGTGAAACAAAGAAAAAGCAATCTAGTCGACTTGTCAGACATCGTTAAATCAATTAATGCAATAAAGTTTGGCGAAGACGGTATGCCAATAAAGAAGAGCCAGATTGTTGAAGATATTCCTGACATTAAATGCATAACATGTGGTGGCGTATTTAAAGGTAGAGAAGCAGCGTCAGGCGGACATTATTATCAAAATTTTAATGAAGCAACGAAAACATGTAATAGCTGTATGAAAATTAAAACAATTAACAACAATCCAATAGAGTATTTCAAAGCTGCAGGTATACCACCAAAATATTTAGGAGTATCTTTCGATAACTTTAATGTTGATGATTATAACAAGAAAGTATTTGAATTTTGTAAAAAGTACACAATGGCGGAAAATCCTTTAGTTGGAATTTATCTATTTGGGCCGTGTGGAATTGGAAAAACACACCTAGCGATATCAGTATTAAAAGAAATGTTATTAAAAGGAAGAACTGGATTCTTCACAAGTACACCGGACTTGTTGTTCAAAGTTCGTAAAACATTCTCAGGTAACACGCCTCTTACTGATGAAGAAACATTACAACAGTATTTGGCTAATCAGTTCCTCGTGCTGGATGACTTTGGCGTAGAGAAGCCGTCAGAGTGGGTTCGACAAACATTAGATCATATCATATATCATAGAGATGCTTCTGTGATGCCGTTGATCATTACGTCGAACCTGGACCCACGACGCATAGAGGAACAATTAGATAATCGCATTAGCTCGCGCATTAAAGGTATGTGCTGTGTGCTAGGCATGACCGGCAGAGACCGGCGAAATATAAACGGGATTTAAATGGAAACGATTACTAGGGAAAAGTTACAAGCACTTGCTAGCATGGTTAGAGATTTAAAATGTAGTTGCGGCTTAAATTTTAAAGAATCGCTAAAAGAACCATGCATGTGTCAATGGGTTCCTATTGAAGAGTGGTTCGAAGACTTTGACATAGGCCTAGAAGAATGAGATCCAAACGCTCCAGTGGTGAAATGGTATACACGGTGGATTCAAAATCCACTGGTTGAAAGACCGTGAAAGTTCAAATCTTTCCTGGAGTACCAATATCTATACAAGGAGACAACATGGACAAACAAAACATCATGATGAAGAGTGGCACTTTTGTTGTTACGAAAATTGTCAAGAAAACAAAGTCAAAGTTTTTCAAGAATGTTGAAGTTGGGCATAAACTAATATTTAGTGTTCCATTAGGATATGTCGGAACTTCTAAAAGTGGATCTTATGCGGTATATATAAAAGTACTAAACGTTGATTTGGGAAAAGTTTCTAACGCTTCATTTAACCAAATGTCGAATTCATTAAGAAGCTTTGAATTGCAAGAATGTTGATATGATATATGGCCCTGTGGTGTAATTGGCAGGCACGCTGGTCCTAGGAACCAGTGACTTCGGTCGTGGAGGTTCAAGTCCTCCCAGGGCTACCATTTCAAAATAATCAATGGGCGATTGGCGTAACTGGCAGGCGCGTGGGATTCAAGCTCCCATGATCATAGATCGTCCGGGTTCAAATCCCGGATTGCCCACCACGAGGAGAAACATATGTCAGAAATAGAAATCAAATCACCATATAAAGTTAAAGAAGTGCTCTTCCAAAGAAAATATCCTGGTTATATATATCGCAGAGAGCTTGTCGACGATTCTGATTATGGTGGAGATGGAAACTTAGAAATGGTCAACTGCTATTCAAGCGAATCTGGCAATTGGCTTGGAGATTCCAGACACGCAAGAATGTTATGCAAAAAATACAAATTAATAAATATACAAAAAATACATAAGGACCATTCCTCATGTAGTATTGGATTCAACAAAGAAGAACAAAAATATTACGGCTGGAGCCATCGGGCGATTTATGGTTTCGGGATTGGATCTAAATGTAAGAAAGGGGATTGTAGCTATGTCCCCTTAGATAAAAATGATTTCTTAGAAGCTAGCATTCGTTTCTGGAACGATGATAGTCATCTTGATATAAATGGTTATCACACAGAAAAAGAAGATGAATATGGAAAAAATGAACTAGGCGTTTATGTAGAGTGGACATATGACAATAAGATACCAAATGAAAAGTTAAGAGGTGGTATTAGTGGTGTCTTTATGCCTTACCCAGCCATATATGGCAAAGGAGAATGGGAAGCGAAAACACTAGAGGATGCAAAGCAAATGGCAATTGATTTTGCAGCAGGAGTATCGTAGAACAACAATGCAGCAAGGGGGCAAGGTCATGATGAGAGAATATCATAATGCGCGGTATCCATTTCTATACTGCGCTACAACAGAAGATGAACGGTTCATTCGATATCATCGTGCACGAGTCAGCGAAGATGCGCAATTCTTTCGTTGGGATATAGCAGAAGGATTTAGAGTTTTAACACATCCTGATGATAGTAAAGAAATGTGGATGTGGGAAAGTATAGCAATCCGCGGCGTTGAAGAAGCTACAAGCCCTATGGATTCAAACGTACAGGTTATGATTCCGTCAACGGCAGAAGACGATCCGATTACAGATCCACAGACAGCGGTAAAAGCGTGTCAATTTCTGCCGGCCGAGTCTATCATATTCATGTATGATATGCACAAGTTCTTTCCTGATGAATACCAAGGCATAACCGTTATTCGACAAATATTGAATATAGAAGAAACGCTAATGGGCAACGGGCAAATGCTTGTATTTTTATCCGCAACAGTAAACATTCCGGCTGAATTACAAAAATCTGTTACGGTTATCGACTTCGATCTTCCTGATAAAAAAACGTTAAATGGAATACTTGAAAAAGTTTGCGAAGATAATGCAGAGAACAATATCAGTTATCCGGAAAATCCGGAATTGTTCATCGACGCAATGCAGGGATTAGATCAAAAAGCAGCAGAGAATGCGCTATCGTTGACATTGTTGCAACACGGAAAATTTGATGTTAAATCGATACTTTCTCAAAAAGCCGCAAAACTAAAGTCAACGAATTATATTACATATACAGATTACAATGAAACATTAGATGATTTGTTCGGGTTAGAAGAACTAAAAAACTTTACTATAAAAATTCTAAAAAGTAATAAGGCTCGTGGCATCTTAATAGATGGAGTTCAAGGATGTGGAAAATCTCATTATTCCAAAGCACTAGCTAATGAATTGGGACGACCATGCTTGGTAGCCAATTTCAGTGCTCTTCGTGGATCTTTACAGGGCCAAGCAGAAGAACGAATACGAGATCTGCTACAAACCGTTGAAGCCTTTGGTAATCCAATTGTGTTCTGTGATGAGTTTGATAAAACACTGGCAGGCCTTTCAGGTGGAGCTTCAACAGACGGCGGTGTTGGCAATCGTATCATGCAGGCCTGGATGACATATATGATTGACAAGAAACCAGGATCATTTTGGATTTGCACAAGTAATAATCTTGAAACTATTAAAAATTGGTCTGGAGGAGCATTGCTTCGAAGATTTAATGCAAAATTCTTCATCGACATGCCGACACAGGAAGAATGTCATGGTATCGCAAAAATCTGGAGCAAAAAACACAAAGTTTCAATCCCAGATGATTATGATTTTGAGGGATTCACTGGTGCAGACATCGAACAACTTGCATCGACAATGGATATGTTGGAATGTGACGTAGACGAAGCTCGTCGCTACATTATCCCAACAAGCAAAGCACTTGGACCACAGCTGAACGAAATTCGAAAACAAGCACAGAGCATATGTATCTGGGCAAGCAAGAAACAAGAAACCACCAGTATCCGCAGAAAGGTGAAAATGGCTGCTTAATGGAGATGCATATTAATTGGATGGTAGTTATATATTTCATACTGAAATCAACATTGTGGGGAATCGTTACATGGATAGCTTATTGTTTATATCCAGATGTAAAAGAATGGATATCGTGGCACCTGTGGTTAAAGTGGAAAGATTTAATAGGATTCATAATATGCTATATGCTATTTGATCTTATTTTCGGATTATACAAATCATGGCTATAAAGGAAAATAAAACATGGGCGAAATAGTAACATCAAAAGAATACGCCAAGCATAGCTGGGAGTGCCCGGTATGTGGTAGTGACGAAATTGAAGGATCGGCAGTTGAAATTGACGGAGAGGGAGCGTCCCAAGAGATACGATGCAACAAGTGTTACTCTAAATGGGTAGACGTTCACGTGCTTGTTGGTTATGAAGATCTTGAGATAGTAGGAGAAGTGAAATAAAATGGTAATTAATAGATATTCTCAGTGGAAAACAAAATGTCCGATATGCGGATCAAGTGAATTATTTGTGTTAAAAGCAATCTTGGTCGAAACTGGAAAAATAATAAATATAGGATCAAAGCTCCTAAATGATGGATTTATTATTCCAGAATATCCTGGTGTGAAGAATTATTCAACAGAAGATGAAGTAGTAGTTTGTAATGGGTGTATGTTACATTTCAATCTTGAAGAACTTTACATAGATGATGAGGCTATAAATGAATATACAATAGTTGGGTTCTATGCAGAAAATGATCAACCATTCACCCATCATGCATCAGCTAAGGATCCATTGTCGGCAGCACAGAAAATAGTTAGGCTTACGGAAGAATGGAGTCCGATTATAGTTGATGTTCTCGAAGGAAAACAAAAAAGTGTACTAGACAATAGCAATATTTTCACAGACTCTTTTTCTTAATTTGTTCTTCTTATAATCATTAAAACTAAAAATCATAACTATCAACAAAGAGGGAAAGACATGCAAAACTCTAAGCTAGATACAGTATCCGAAAATGTTACAACTCGTCCATATACAGCAGAGGAAATGATAAATCCACCATGGGCAAAAGTGGATATTTCTAAAATTCCGAGTGTTGAGTTTGAAACTCAAGATTATTTACACGAAGACACAATGCCTATCTATATGTCATTGCCTCGTGCTACGTGGAAAATCATTTTCTCGCTTATGGCTGCAAATAATATCAATATTAGCGAAGTATTTATGAAAATTGTCTCCGACATGACTCGTGCAATATACGAGATGAGCGAGATTCAGCGGAAAAGGGAAAATCAAGACGACACGATGCTAACGTCTGATGGTAAAAACTATACAAAAGAAATAGATAGAATTGAAGCACTTGTTAAGGCTTTTGATAAAATGATTAAGAAAGTGGATAAGTCGAAAGAAGAAATAATGAGGCGAAAACGGGAGGCGTAAAAGATGCCATGTTATTCAATTCAGACAATGTCTATAAGCCTAGAAGCGCTTAATAGAAACCTGCTAGAAAGCGCAATTATTGCAACAGGACTTAGCTATACTAGAGAAGGTGATATATTCTATTTGGATAATATAGAAATTGGTGCCGGAAATACTGCTATTGTTCAGACAGGCTACAATGGACAACTAAATATGATCAAGCGCAGCTACAGCGAACATGTGATTAAAAAAGTTGCTAGATCGAAGAAATGGTCAGGTCAATGGAAAAAGCTTAAAAATGGAAATAAGGTAACAATGAAACGATTCTAGGAGGCAACAGATGTCAGACGAGATCAGGATAGAGATCCTGGAGGATGGACAAATTTCATTCGATACCGACAGTATTTCTGGAAAAAACCATGCATCGGCTGATGAGTTTCTTGCAGATGTCGAAAAGTTCACAGGAGGACCGGTGTTAAAACAGAAGAAAAAAGGATTTCAGAGACACGCGCACAGCCATAACAATGCGCATGCACATTAAAAAAGGAGCTAGAAACACATGACAGAATCACAAGAAAAAATCGCAGAAAATTGCACGCTATGGGTAATTAAAACTAAAGGGTGGGCTGCAACTGGAAAACTTGCACCAGAAGACATGGGCTTACGAGAAGAAGATGTTTCTGATATTTTCAGACTTGGTCGTAAGTATCTTATTCCGGATGAATGGCGTATCAGACTTAATCAGCCAAGAGGAAAAGTTACATATGGTCTTGAGAAGGTTATCAAGGCGAAACGGTATATAGTATCATCAATTTGGGCAGTTCCAAATAGCAAACTGGAGATGACAGATCAATGGATTGATAAGCTTATTCAGGAGCAAAAAGAAGTAGTTGAAAATTTCTTGATAAGTTACGAAACCATCAAGAGTGATATGATAGGAAAGTACCCGTCTCTTGAAAACGCTGATTATCCTTCACCGGAGTCGATTAGAAACGAATTCAAGATTGAACCTATTGTATTTGAGATTGGAACAACAAGGCTCAATAAAGCAGATCCTGAACAGCTTATTAAAATTAAACAGAAGTATGCTGAAAAATACGAAACAAACGTCAAGGAGTTGACAAACCTATACGTTGAAAAAGCACATCAGCAAATTATCGATACATGTAAAGACATTACCAGCCGTATCATGGATGGCGGTAAAAGGGTTACGAAAACAACACTCAAGAAACCCATGGAGCTTGTAAAAGAGTATGAGGCAATTGCTTCGATGTTTGATGACTCTGAGATAAAAGAAGAAGTCGAAAAGCTGAGGGTCATTGTCTCTTCAACTTCGGCGTCTCAAATCAGAGAGAAGGGTCCGATCTCTGAAGGCTTCGCTGAAGCTATCGCAACTATTGGTAAGAACATTGGCGATCTATCTGGAGTAAGCGCAGACGGACGTGTAAAACGACAGTTGAAATTTGAGGAAGCTGCATAGCGCAAACAACAAATAGGTGAGAACTTTCTCTTTCTCACTTGTTTGTTCTATGAGTTCAATATTTAAATTCTTAAAACACTGAAGAAGGAGAAAGTAATGCCAATCGATATGAAAATTTCAGATATAGATAATTTCGTTGAAAGGTCTATCCTGAATAAGTGGTCAGTGCTCTTAACGGGCGCACCAGGCGTTGGAAAGACGTTTAAAGTACTTGAGGTAGCAAAACGGCTAAAGTACGACGTACTGGTAGAATATACGTCAATGAGCGACCCAACAGATCCCAAGGGAATGCCGTTTCCATCGAAAGACGGAACTCGTGCTGATCTGTTACCGATTGGTATGATGGCAGATGCATTTGCGGCAACAAAGCCAACAGTGTATTTTCTAGATGATATTGGTAATGCACCGCCAGCAGTTCAAACTGCATACATGCATATCTTACAAGCAAGAAGTATTGCCGGTCGAAAACTTCCAGATTGCGTAAGTGTTATCGGTGCTACAAATAGAGTTTCAGATCGAAGCAATGTTTACAACATGGGAGAATCAGTTAAGAGTCGTTTTTGTACAATCGTTAACGTGATCAATACTGCTGATGATTTTATCAAATATGCTCAGTCAAAACCTGAAAAGTTTTCAATTCGAGATATTTCATTCATTAGAAGTAGACCAGATCTACTGCATGATTTTCAACCAACAAAAGAACTGGTCAACTCTCCATGTCCGCGGACATGGGAATATGTAGCAGATTTCTTTAGGGCGTATGATCCTGAACTCCCGCCTATGCCAGTAATCGCTGGAGCTATTGGTGAAGGGGCTGCAGCAGAAAGAATGGGGTTTGAAAGAATCTATAACGAGCTTCCAGATACTGCAAAGATTATTGAGAATCCAGAAGAGGCGGACGTTCCAGACAATCCGGCCATACGTTATGCGCTATGTGGAATGCTTGGAAAATTAGCCAATAAGAAAACAGTCAAGAATATCTTTACATATTTTGAAAGACTTGGCGGTGAGTTTGCAGTATTCGCCGGGCGTGATATGATTGGATATAATCCGGCGCTTATTTCAACAAAAGCATTTCGTGAATGGATTAAGATGCATCCAGAAATTACAATGGACTAGCATAGGAATAGTTTTAATTCAGAATGGCCACGATGCAGCGAAACGCAGTGTCAGTAAGAAAGTTATAAATAAACAGAATAAAAGAAGCCTCCCGGACCAGGGATGTGAATAAAGACCACACATTGGCAACAAGAAACCAATGTGAACTCATTATGTCACATCCTAGGTCCGGGATTATCTAACAAGTGAATTGAAACTGAAAAGATCTTGATTCAGAAAGAATATGTATAGCGAAACACCATATTGAAAATAGATATAAATTATAAATGCAAAAGAAAGCAAGTTGCACCCAGACGACTCGCACACTCGTAATCGTTGCAAAAGAACAACAGATTACGACATTGCGAAGCGTCTCGGGCATCTGATTAACAAGTGAATCAAGAGATGGTTTAGATATCCAGTAGTGGATGATGACATGAATCGTGTCACTAAAAAGAAATGAAAATAGCAAAAAGAATAAACGGAGCTGGGATATCACTACCTACTCACTGGGCATTTCAAGGCACAGACATTCATGCCCAGTGCAACGGTAAGATATCCTCAGCTCTCTGTTCCAAAGTAAACCATTTTTAATACGCAATTTAGATTATACATATATGCTGTGATTCGCAGCAGTAGCAATGTTGCAAAATAGAAGGACGGAATACTCTAAAATATCACAAGTAAATTGCAAATAAAAGACTTAGAAAAATAAGTAGCGACAGCGAATCGCTAGCGCAAGAAACAAACGTATAAATAGTAGAGATTATTAATTCCTGCCCGCGTCGTAAGAAACTAACGACGCGGGCAGAACTCTCTAGTAAGTCAAAAAAAACATAGCTCAGAATCGTCGAAAGACATGAATGGTGAAACGCCATTTGTATAAAATCAATGGCAAAAAGTAACAACTATGCCCATTGAGTAGGGAACCACCTAGTTTTAAATCTCACAGATTAACCATAATACAACCTATGTTTAATTTGCTCAATATAAAACTAGGCTCAAGTGAGCTTAAGGAAAACACCAGATATCTCAGAATCGTCGAAAGACATAGATAGCGAAACGTTATCTACCAATACGTAATGGCAAAATACAAAACAATCACCCTATTTTAAGTAACCGGAGCGGCTACCTGTAACTTTTCAGTATGCAAAGTTTAAACTTCAAAACTTCACATATGTTACAGATAGCCTCAAGTGAGATAATCAAAAAAAACCCAGATCGCTTAGAAGCGAAACATAGCGAAACGCTACGAAAAATGAAACAGCAGAAGACACGAAGCACAATTTAAAAATACTGTCCAACAGTGCTATGGCACTTGTAGCAGAAGAACTACAAGTCTGCCTCTAGCACAATGGACATGATTTTTACAGCAAGTGGGTAAAGCATACAATGACTCAGATCGTTTGATCGCGAAGATGTAGCGTTAACGCTATACAACAATATAAGACAACAGATAACAAAAACATGCAAATCAATGAGTACCAGCAAACCGCCTTCACGGTTATACAAACTTCTCGACCGTGCGGCGGAAACGCTGGTACTCATCTTATGTGACTAAAGTGAGTCAAAATAAAGATCCAGGATGCCAATGCGGCGGTATGGCGAAAACGCTCATACAGTATACCAATGCAAATAATAGAAAAGATTATAAACACAGTGGCCCACCGAACCTCGGAAAACTAGCGAACAATCAAAGATTCCACGCCAGTTTATCCGGTTCTACGGCCCAGTGTCAACAAAGCTGGATCGATATAAAAAGGATAATATTATGAATGCAACAGATAAAATTGAACGTGCAAAAGCATACCTTGCTTTCCATAAAGTTTTCTGGGGTATGCTGTGCCTAAGACCAAAATATATAGAAGATCCAAATATACCAACAGGATGGACAGACGGTCGTCGTGTAGGATATAATCCAACATGGATAGAAAAAATACCTCTCAAGCAGGTTATTACTTTCATAGCACATGAAACAGGTGGCCACATCGCACTAATGCACCCGTTACGAAGAGAAAAGCGAAACCATAAATTATTCAATATAGCATGTGACTACGCAATTAATCCAATTTTAACAGATGATGGATTTGAACCGATTGACGGCTGGCTACATGAAGATAGATTCAGGAGCATGTCGGCGGAAGCGATATACAACATATTAATTGATGAACTTCCAAAAGATAAAAATGGTGATCCAACAATGCCAGATGAAGATGAACAAGGAGCCAGTGTTGCATCGAGCGATAATGGTAGCTCAGATAGCCAAGGAGAACAAGAACAAGATACGAAAGTTTGCGGTGAAGTAAGAGATATGAAAAATGAAGATGGCAGCGACTTGAACGATCAGGAAAAACAAGAAGCTGAAATTGAACAAAAAGTATTCGTTGCACAAGCTGCTTCTCTTGCTAGAACAGCTGGAAAAATGCCAGGGTCGCTAGAACGTATTGTGAGCAATATTGTAAATCCTACCGTTGATTGGAAGAAAGAGCTATTGCATTTCGTAAAAGAGTTACAGCGAAATGATTACTCGTGGCAACGTCCAAATAGACGATTTATATCACAGGGTTTATATCTACCAACACTTCAAAGCGAAGGGACGATGAATATTGCAGTAGCAATAGATACATCTGGATCCGTCAATCAAGAAGAACTAACGCAGTTTGCAGCAGAATTAAATGGAATTAAACATGAAGCAGCGGCAAAAATTACAAGACTTTGTTGTGATACGAAAATCCACGGTGAAAGGGTTTTCGATGTTGATGAAGATATTGAAATTGAAGCCCTTGGTGGTGGAGGTACAGATTTTCGCCCACCATTTAAATGGATTGAGGAAAATTCAGAGGATGATATAGCTGGAATGATCTACCTTACAGACGGATGGTGTAATAGTTTTCCAAGTGAAGAGCCAGACTATCCAGTAATTTGGGCAATCACTGAACAGGGAGATTATGGAAGAAATAACTTCAATCCACCATTTGGTACAATAGTGAACGTTGAAATAAACAAATAGAGATATGCCTGCAATAAAGTTTAGAAAAGCTATAATGCGATGAATCGTCGCAAAATAGAGAAAAGGCAAAGTAATAACAAAGATTTAAGATATCGCCGTAGTGCCCATTGCATTTCAGAGTTACGGAATAAATCCTTTAACACTTCATGCATAGGGCCCACAGGCGATATCTATCAAGTAAACAGCAGGCAAACAAAGGCTTAGATAAAGTTTAAAGTGCAGCGAATCGCAGCATCAACAATAATATTGAAATAATAACAAAACAAAAGACAGGATGACACCGGTACCGTTCCCCAGCACTCCTCATCACAAAGAACGATAATTCGTGCTGGAGGATCTAACCCGTGGCATCCTACTCATCGAGTAAGCCGAAGAAAAACCAGCTTAGAAAATTGCAAGCATATGGCGAAACGCTACATGTAGACAAAATAGAAAATAAGAAAGCTAAAACGACAAACACAGACTAGCCGGCTTTCCACTAAAAGAAAAAGACGTTACAAGACCGGCTAGCAGAATTTGCCATCAAGTGAGCTGCTCAAAGCTAAAGCTTTTTCGCTTCCTGTTTTACAGAAACTCGCCTAACTCTAAAACTAGACATTAGGACTTACTGTTTCTCCGCAGGCTTTTGTTAGCATTCCGCAACTCCTGCGGTAGCTTGGTTTAAAATATTCTGAGCTGCGTTAATGTCTCTGTCTAAAATTGTTTGACATCCAATGCAAAACCATTTTCGCTCTGATAACTTTAGATCTTTATTAATGTAGCCGCAATTGCTACAAGTTTTGCTACTTGGAAAAAAAGTATCTATTTTGAATACAATACCTCCGTTCCAGATAGCTTTGTATTCCAACTGTCTGACAAACTCAGCCCAACCACTGTCTCCTATAGATTTAGCAAGACAATGGTTTTTCATCATATTGCTAACTCTTAATGTTTCAGTGCCTATAAGGCTATATTCTGAGGTAAGCGAATCAGATTGCTTATGTAGAAAATCCCTACGTGCATTGGCTAAATGTTCATGTTTCACAGCAAGATGAAGACGGGCTTTACGTCTATTGGCAGAATTCTTTTTTGTTTTGCTCAATTTACGTTGAGCGATTTTTATAGCACGCTCAGCTTTTTTTAAAAGCTTGGGATGTGGTACTTTAGTGCCTTCAGATGTAGTATAAAAATTTTTCAAACCCAAATCAATTCCTATCTTGCTATCTTTATTCGTGTGAGCTGTAACGACTAAGTCTATTTGACATAGTACAGATATAAAATACTTACCGGTCTTTGTTTTCGACACGGTAGTGGATTTCTGGATTCCTTCAAGAGGTCTATGAAATACTGTTTTAACGTAACCCACTTTAGGGAGATAAGTCATGTTATTTTGAAATTTAACTCTTTGAGGATACCTTATGGATTGTTTGTCGTGCTTTTTCTTGAATGAAGGGTAACCTGCTCTTCCTTCAAAGAAATTTTTATAAGCAGTAGCTACATCTTTAGCCTTTTGTTGTAGTACTTGAGAATCAGCTTGAACTAGCCAATTTGTCTCATCATTACACTTTAGTCTGGTTATGCGGCTAGAGCTATCTTTAAAAGATAAACTTTTGCCAGTCTCTTTATAGTAATCCTTATAGGCAGATAATGTTGAGTTGTATGCAAATCGGGCATGTCCAAACTGTATAGTCAGCTTATATTGCTGTTCTATATTTGGGTATATTCTATATTTCATGCCCTTAAGTATTTTCATCATTTGCCTTTTTGGTCTATTATGTATTGTTTAACAGTATTTAATGAAACTACACCTACTGTAGATATAAACTTATGTCTAGTCCACAGACAAGGAAGTTTACGTTTTAGTATGGGGAATTCTTTTCTTAATGTGCTAGAAGCATACCTTTTTATTTTAGCAATTATGCTAATTATGCCAATTTGGGGGTTAGCATCAAGCAGAAGGTGTACATGATCTGGCATTATTTCAAGCTCTATTATAACATATCCATACTCTTTTTGTTTTTCAACTAACAGCTCCTTGAGTCTGATGTCTATACCGTCAACTAAAACACTTCGACGGAACTTAGGACAAAAGATAACATGGTATTGACAGCTATATACTAAATTGTCAGTAGTTCTATATTTCTTATCAGGTGTATTTATTTCCATGAAAGCATTATATACATTATAGTAGAATTGTCAAGTGTAGCTATCAATAAAAATAGTTAAAGGAGAAAAGAATTTATATTATAAATTTAAAGAATTAGGCTTTATAAGCCAAAAAAGTATAGCATAAGTTGCAGCAGCTTAGATCACGGGAAACCGAGATAAGGCGTTTCGCTTTATAATTAAAAACAATAAGAAAATGAAAAAGAGAGAATCGAAAGAATTGTTACCGGCCCATCTGGTTCCACGATTGTTGCACAAATAACAACAATCATTCACCAACGGCAGGTAACAACTTTCAAAACAAGTGAGCTGCTCATTTAAAAGAATTTGGAAAATTGCAATAACATGGCGAAACACCATGACATTAAAAAGATTAAATACAACAAAGCAACACATAAAAATGGAATCTGAAGACCAATACGTCGTTAACTCATGAAAAACGCTTTCACGTGTTAACACTCCTGGTCTCAGAGTCAGTTTTATGTACAAGCAAATTCTTTTTTTTTATTTGTAATTAATTGAATATTAAATCAATTAAGGGGGCAACATCGATGAAGATTCGAGAAAAATATGCAGAGGTAGATGAACTCGTAAAGGCAACTAAGAAAGTCCTTGAAGTTACATCTCATGATAAGGCTGATTATCATACGTTTACAATTCCAAAGAAAAGCGGTGGTAATAGGACAATCTGTGCACCAGCAGAAGGTTTGAAAGCATTCCAAAAATTGCGGCTTCTTCAGATTTATATGAAAACAAAACGGCCATTCTATGCACACGGTTTTGAACGCGGCCGGAATATTTATACAAACGCAAGGATCCACTGTGGTAAAAAGCATATCATGAATATTGATATAAAAGATTTCTTCCCAAGTTGTACGGTGCAAGAAGCAAGAAAGCTTCAGATGCCTGCAATGGATACATGGGAGTATGCAAAGGATGGTAAGCTGCCACAGGGTGCTCCTACTTCTCCTGCGATTGCTAACCGTATTATGTCGTCCTCAGACAATCGTATCGTCTTCATGCTTAGAAAATTCATTAGTGACGACATTAGATACACACGTTATGCAGATGATATAACTGTCAGTAGCAATAGCCGTGCTATTTTCAGCCGTGCTGCCTATGAGATTATTGAAAAAGCTTTAGAAAAAAAGGGTTTCAAGATCAATAAGAAAAAAGTTCGTAGGATTAGCAGCGGCAAACGTCTGGAAGTTACAGGTCTTGCTATAAACTCTGGTAAGCCGACTGTGCCAAAGAAATTCAGACGCAATATTCGTGCTGCCGTTCACAATGCTTTTTACAATGGAATTGGCGGTGCTGAGAAAACAACGCTAGAAGGACAGATCAGTCATATCGCATTGTGCCATATGGGCGAAGCTAAGAAACTGCTGAAGAAATTGTCATGCGCAAAAGTTACGAATACACCTCAAGGTGAAATATCAACAGCCAAAATTGTTGGTTCTACGTCTGAACCAATAAGAAAAGTTGCTTAACAAATAATAATACATAAGTTTGCATTGACAAAGGTACGCCGATAGAGTATTGCTTAAATAGACTATAAACAATGAAGATTGTTCATTAGAAAGGAAAAAAGAATGTCAGCGTCAAGCAGCAGAGCAACTTCTACACCAATGAAAGAAGATGAAGCATGGACTGTTCTTTCCGACAACTGCTTTATCGATGATGAGAATAAACGTTTAATAAATGCATTTAAGACAGTGAGACGTTTGTATTTAAGGAAAGATGAAAAAATCTTAAAGCTCACAAAAAAGTAAGGATTACATATGAATGCTATAGAAGCCAGAGATATTCCAGACGCATGGTATCAAGCCGTAAGGCACGTTCTTGAGAATGGAAAAGATTATGTAGTAGAGCGTGGAAGTTTTGCTGGCCACAAGAGACGTCAGATTCCATTTTTTGCAATGGTCATAAGTCATCCAGAATCAAGACCTCTCGGCGTTACATACCAGGATAATGTTATATCAACAGATGATGCAATATTTAACTATTATCTTCAACTGATAAGCCCAAAGATAGAACCAAATGAAGCATATACATATGGAGAAAGAATCTCGCTACATCTTCCTGAAGTAGCAAAAATGTTACGAGATACTCCAAATACGAATCAGGCAATAATAGAAGTTGGAAAACCACAGGATGTATCGCTTGAAGATCCTCCATGTCTTAGACTTGTAAGTTGGAAAATAGTTAATGATACATTGCAGCTTAGCGTATTTTTTAGGTCGTGGGATGTGGTAAACGGTCTTCCTTTTAATCTTGGTGGACTTCAATATTTGAACGAAACAATCGCAAATTGGATTGACGTAAAACCAGGGAAGCTTATAGCATATTCAGATGGGCTTCATGCTTACGATATGTCTTTCGGCGTACTTGGCGAACAATTCATGTAAAGGCATGGAGCACATAAGGAGTCGCGATGTCAAATAGCACAACGAGATCAGGCGGTATTGGAATTACAGGATTTCTAGGAATTCTATTTATAATACTAAAGCTTACAGGCACAATCACTTGGTCATGGTTATGGGTATTGGCTCCTATATGGATTCCAATGGCATTGGCAGCAATCATAATGATTGGAGTATTGGCGTTCATGGGTCTTATGCTGTTAGTTGTACTATGGAAAGGATAAATAGAGTAATTATTATATTACTTTAACCTCTTTTCGATTGTGTGTAATAACATCTGGTCTGACAAGTCTTGTTGTTGCAAACAGTTACTTACGGTCGAATTGCGCTCAATCCCAGTAGCGTTAAATGTCGGGACTTGTAATTTTCAGGGGAAGATCCTGAACGCTTCTTATCAGTGTGGCGGTCATAAACTGATGTGCATGTGGTGTGCACGATGAATGTACCTCCGGAGGAGTTTTTGTGAAAGATCTCCTCCGGAGCACATGCATACCATTGTGTATGAGTTAGAATTATTATATTTACGCGGGAAGGCAAGGTTGCCCGCTGGGCTTCATACGCCTGGTTTGGGGGTTCGATTTCCCCCTCCCGCCTCCTAGGAATTATTACTGATAAAGGGAAATAAAACTCTAACAACTAGAGGCAGAATATGGTAATTAATTCAATTAGATTTTTGTGGATATTCATAAAATATCCACAAATATATTCAATAAACAAAGAGATTGTATTATTAAAAAAACTAATTGCAATAAACGAAAATGTTAATTATCATCAAGAAAGGTTAACTGAACTAGAAACAGATCTTTTTTTTATGTTAGCGTCTAAATCAAAAAAACAAAAACTATACAATAGTCTTTGTTTAGATATGACTGGAAGGGAAATAGAAAATTATTTTAAAGAATATGAGCAAAGACTCAAAAATATGTGTTTGTGCAAACCCTAACCACCGGAGCAGTAGTGGCTAAGGTTAACGGCGCAACGAACAACTGATTAACCGCTTATATCTGCATCACCCCTATTAATTAGGAGACTTGGATTTTTTGATTTCTCAATACCTTGTCTGCCGAAAATAGTAATTAACGCACCAAATACAGCAGTTGCCAAACCTACCCATGAAATATCTCCAACAAAATAAGCACCAGCGGCAGTTATAATTGCAGCTATTGCAGTCCATGATGTCTTCTGTTTAAACCATGGTATCATTGGAGTTGTACCATCTCCGGTATTTGCTGGTACTATGAATCTATCACTCATTGTTTAATCCTCAAAATAGGTTTCTGGTTTAGGAACCATAGCCTTTAGATCGTTAATGTTTTCTTGCGTAGGCTCTTTATCCATTTTCCAAGCAGCAAGAATTTTAAGCGCTGCCGGTACACCATACTTTGCAATCAAAGTTCCAATTGCCAGATATACTTCTAAGTTGAACATTTTTTCATCAGCCATTATATTCTCCTTTTAGCTACCAGCAAGTTGACTAGAATATTCAAGAAAGCTACCTAACGCTGTGCTTAATGTTGCGATTGCACCATTAACAGTAAGCAATCTGTCTTCTTCTGGCGCTGTAGAATTGTAGTAAGCATCAAGAGCATCTACGGCAGTATGATACGCTCTCCAATATTCATTACCGTATTTTAACACACTTGCTTTTTGTTCGTCTGTAACTTTACCTTGTTTATAGAGATCCCTTATTGTATTCATCGTTGCATCGTAAATCTCAGCGGATGTTTTTAATGAAGCATACGCTACTGTAAGAGGTGATTTCTTAACCTCCGGTGTAGCACATCCAAAAGACATCATCATAAACATTACCATAACCATCATAGCAAACACTTGAGCACAGCTTCTATTCCTTACCATTTTTGTTCCTCCCGTTAAAGTTTTGGTTTTTTATAGTTCACCTGGAGTATTAATTCTACTTTTTTACTATTATAAATACTATCAGGTGTTAGAATACGATTTCCAGCAATTTCTGTATAGTCATTCTTGAATGGATGGTTCTGGATCATATCTACGAGTTCAGTACAATAGTACGAATCGTTGACACTACTAAAATTATAATCGTAGGGAATTTCCATTTTGCACATCATATTCGCTTTTGTAATCGGATCTTCTCCTGGAACATATAATCTCAATACACATATAGCATCAGCACGGCAAAAATCAAGGATGTCTTCTTTAATACACCCTGCACTTGTGGAATGAACCATCTGATTATCACCAACATATAGTCCAGCGTGAGAAAAAAATCCGGGTGTAAATCTTGTATTGAGATAACCATCGAATCTTCTGAGTAAAATATCTCCAGGTTCAACAACGTCCATAATCTTTCGTACATGATAACCTTTAACCTTGTGGACGTTAGGTCTCCAAACTATCCAAAATGGTCTAGGACTCAACAAGAGATGACCAGTTGCTTCGATTATAAATTTAGGAAGTTTTAATTTCATGTGGTAGCCTCACTAGAGGATTGTAGTGTTTGGAACAATAAGGAACTGATCTGTACCCATCTTCAGGTACACAATCACAGCCATCATATCTCCATATTAATTCTGTCTTTACTTTTTTCTTCTTCTTTTTATTTTTCAGCCATTCCTTTACTTTAATAATGTTAACTGAGAAACCTATTTCTCTATCGTAAGAGAAATCCTTCCAGTTATCCTCTAATTCCTTTAGCATTTTAAATCCTTGCTATTGTTACGTAACCACCGTAGATCACTGAGCTTGCTTCAACGGTAATGATTGACAAGTAATTAGTTGTACTAGAATCCACATCAGTCATGTTGACTTCAGTATTAGCATTTCCAGCGCCTTTACTTGTGGCGGTAAGATTAGCAATGTTATTTTCAAAAATCTCAATGGCGCTGTAGCAAACGTGGATCCCTTGATCCACCCGGTTATTTCCTCTTGCAAAAACGTGCTGAAATTGCTCATAATTTTTCTCCTTAATCGACTTCATCGACTTGATGAACCCAAAGATTACCATCGGCCGCGCCAGATCGTTTTATTGCTGCTAATTTATCTGTGAGCTCACAATAAAACAAAAATGGAATGTCTGCCGGTATCCAAGGATCGTTAACATCTGCAGCTATTCCTGCCGTAGATAGTCTAAAATGTACAGGTGTGTCTGAAATTAAATAAACACATTTAGAACCAATAATATTGGAAGTAGTCGCAGACGCATTAGTGATAGTAATAGGAGCACCATCTACACCTCCAGTGATTGGTTTTACTGTTGGAATAATACCATTCTGTCCTACTGGTGTTCGTATCATGATTTATCTCCTAGTCGAAAGGATTAACGATAGCTTTATATTCTATTCTCCCTATAATAGGACGAACTTTTACATAAGCATTTGTGCGAATAGCATCTTCCTGTGTTAAATTCCTATTGCCGCCGCCAGAAGCTCCAATCGTATGAAGTTCGTCTATGCAGAATTCGACGTGTGTCATTCTTCTTTTGTTGCCCCAGAATACTAGACATCCGGCGCTTGGGTGATCTGGCTTATTTTTGAATAGTTCATGTAGACTATTAGCCGTCCAATCACCATCGCGTGGTAATATGCCAACAGATTTCAGAATTTCAATACATAATCCAGAACAATCAAAGCCGGCCATTGGGTCATCTCCGCCCCATGTGTATTGTAATCCATAGAGCTTCCATGCTATTTTTACTGCAAGATCTTTCATTATTGACCTCGTATACTTTCGCCTATCTCATCGTATTCTTTATCAACTTTTGATAAATCATTTTGAAATGCAAATTTTCCATGAAGATCTAACGCCTTTATATGAGTTTGTGATTAGGGCTGGAGGTAAGTTCATGCTTATTTCCAGTCCATTATTTATAGCAAAATTAAACATTCATGTCAATCCTCTTTGTCATTCATTTCCATTTTAAATATAGCGGCTTCATGACTTTGGACTAAAGAATCTACATGCTCGTGGTGATGCATTAACATTTGAAATTGTCGATCGAAGTGGCGACATTCTTTTTCTAGCCTATCTATCATTTCTTGTATCTCTATTATTTTCTCTTCTAAAATAATGTTTTTGGCCACAAGTTCACGTAAATTATTTTCAATATTTACTATTGACATTATCACATAACTCCTAAGGCATTTCTTTCCATCTATCACGCTGATTCGAAACGCAATTCATAACAGATAATAATTCAGCAATAGTAATTGGTTTTTGCAGTACATCCCTGAACCCAACTGTTAGGCATAGGTTTAATGTGTAGGCATCGATAAGTCCTGTAATCGCAACCATAATAGTTCTTATGTCTTCTGACCTTATCCTTGAGCACAAGCTTAATCCGTCTAAATCGTCATGCATATTTAAGTCTGATAAGATAATACCAATTTTATTCTCTCGCCACATGTTTAATGCTTCATGTACAGATGACGCCATGAATACATCATATCCGTTCTTAACAAGCATGCCTTTAGTAATCTTTCTAATTTGTTCCTCATCATCAACTACTAATACCTTTTTGCTCATTAGACGCTCCTCAAAGATTCAACGACGTCTCGGCCCATGGCCTGAATTTCATAAACATTACCATCTTGGTTTAATATACCCTGCGCTTGCCAAGAAAATAATCGTGTATTTCCCTGGAAATCGACCACTCTATACTCAGTCATTCCAACATGCGGAGCATCTTTTATTAGTTGTTGCATACATTTTTCAACTATATCAACGTCATCAGGGTGTACGGATTCAAAAAAATCTAAAGGCCTGCATTTGTCTATTTCTTCAGTACCGCAAAATATTATAGAATAAGCCTTGTTCGCAAATACCACTTGCCTGTCTAGCGTAAACCTTGCGATACAATCTGTTTGGACACGTAAAACGCCTTCTAACAGCTGATTCATGCGTTTCAATTCGTTTTCGGCTTTTCTTACTTCTGTTATATCCACATATTGACAGACAACGTTTATCAACTTACCACTTTCATCGATTATCGGAAACATTGCAATGTCCAACCAATGTTCACTAGACACTGATAAATCAGAATTATCAATTTTCGCATTCGCTCCAGTCCAATAACCAATACACCTTTCAGCCTTTAAATCGTAGAACACTTTATTCAAGATATGCTTAGGAACATTTTCATCATCAAACACGTTATATTTATTAATTAGCATATCATCAGTCAAATCCATCGTATCTCGAAGTGCTTGATTAACCTTGATTATCATACCATTTGCATCCATTATTTGCATTGCAAATGGACTATTTTCAAGAATAGATTCAAGAAAATTCGCTTTATTCTTAGAATCAATTTCGCTTTTTAGCAAAGCCTCCTCTGCTTTTTTTCTCAACAACGCTTCGCCTATATTCGTAGCGATAACTTCCAGAGATTTTATGCTGTTTTTTGTAAATACATTTTTTCGATAAGCGTTTATCTGTAATATGCCAACTATTTTACTTTTCATTTTAATTGGAATCAAAGCAACTGAAGCATAACCATCGTGAATGCACCTGTCTCTTGGGTTATGCCTTTTGTCTTCACCTGGCGAACCGATAGCATTGGCAGAATCGTTAGTCCAAGCGCTTCCATCATCTGTAAACAAATTATCACTTGAATCAGTTTTTCCTGAAATCACTAAACCACATGTGCATTCTAAGTTTACAGTTCCATCAGCATTACGACAGATACTATTATCTGTATTTCTCGATATTAAAGAATTTTCCGTAAATAAAAAATCATCTGAGAATCCTTCCTGTACAAAATATGGATAATCATCGCCATTCGCCAGCCTAATACCAACGGCATCACATTTTATTAAAGTCTTTATTTCGTTTAGAACTAACTCAACGGTGGTCTTAAAATCATCATCATTGTTGAGTATTCGCAAAACCCTTAACGACATATCCTGGCAGTGCAAGAACTCTACATATTTTGTGCTATCACTGGTTGTTCCTTGAATGCCAAAAAATATATCATCTTCGAAAATAGCCTTACACGTAATTCGCATGTA
>Ga0222628_1000062_pt1 | contig 53198 bp, 78 predicted proteins | sample AntAcemetageno95_FD_179860 | JGI IMG/M metagenome (GOLD analysis project Ga0222628, IMG submission 179860) | Saline water microbial communities from Ace Lake, Antarctica - #95 | ecosystem: Environmental > Aquatic > Non-marine Saline and Alkaline > Saline | place: Antarctica: Ace Lake | collected...
AGGAGGACTCCAGTTCGTAGAACTCTGCACATCGTGTAGCTACGCCGATGTAGTAGAGACACCTTTTGTCTAGCCTCACCAAGCGTTCCTGTTCGCTTCATAAACAGGATTCATTCTTTATTCATTAGCTTTATATATGAAGAAACTACTACAAAAATAGAAAAATTAAAATAAATTATGCCAATAAAAAATTACACAACAAAAATGCCAGTATCTCAGAGCTTGGCAAAAATACAACAAAATCTAGTTGATCATGGCGCTACCGGTTTTATGGTTGAATACGAAAAAGGAACTGGTAGAATTGAGGCATTGAAATTTTTATTAGATATAAATGATAATAGACTATCTTTTAATTTGCCAGTTGATTGGCGTGCGTTTCAAGAAGTTTTGAAAAAGGATAATGTGAGACGTTGGGATGAAGATGATTACTGTTACCGTGTTGCTTGGGCTAATTTGAGAGACTGGGTCGATAGCCAGATGGCTTTATTCGAAACAAGGATGGTGTCGTTACCACAGATTTTTTTGCCTTATGTTGAGACTAAGGATGGTACAACCCTATTTCAGAAGATGGCGAATAATCCAAAACTATTACTAGAATAAATATATGAAAGAATGTCCTCATTGCAAAAAACCACTTGTCTGTATAAATGTATGCAAATGGTGTTACGAACCAATAGATCCTATTAAAACATCTACTTTGTTATGGATTGTCGGCGGAATTTTAATCGTAGGTTTTTTATTAGGAGCCTCTCTATGATTTTTGAAAAATGGGATATGCCATGGAAATTAACTATCCGAAGAACAGAAAGCAACGAAGTTTTTGATTATTATAAATCCACAACTGAATATTTAGCATTTGATGATGAAAAATACGAGGTGGTAGCCAGAATAGAAACTAAACCGGCCCCATTCAATCCACAGATGAAACTTGACAACCTTTAACTAATATGGTACAATGGCAGTCAATTTACCGTTTGACTGTCTAACGTTATCACCGGCTCAGGCTGGAGGTATCGAATCGACGTAATCAGGCGGTTTTTTTAGTATGAAACATATAAAAACAATCATAAACCAAAAGAAAAAAGAAATGGTCGAAGAATTACTAGGTTTTTCTGTCGAAGAATGGACTGCGGATCAGATTGACTTAGAGTTTTTTAGACTGATGGAAATTGAAGCATAATTAATTAACATATATAAATATATGAGCAAAACTAAAACATTTTATTTCGTCCCACTTGGATTTGACGACGAAGATAGAATACAAAGGGCAACTGAAGGTAAAATTGAATCAGGAAAAGCAATTACTGGTTATATGCTGACCAAAAGCCAGATAGCTAACAGAGTAGCAGAAGGTATTTTTTTGGAAGATGAAACAGACTTTTATAAATTTAAAACGGCTGGAAAAGTAGTTCGTAAATTAGAAATAAAATTTAAATAACTAACAATAGCGCGGCGGGCTAACCCGTCGAGATTAAATAGCACCCCCTCCTGACAACTTCTACAATTGATTATTTATAATTTAATTATTTCTCTTCGTGCTATTTTCTGGTGGTGAATTAACATCTCCCGTCGTTCTTTTTTCTAGTTATCCACTATTGACAAAACGAAAACAATGTGCTATAATAAACAGACTTAATAAATTGTATATAAAACCTATGACACACGAAAAACTACTACAAGTGAAGGGTTCATTAAAAGGTCTAGAGGATCAAATGGCTGTTAAAAAAGCTGCCTTTGAAGAAGATACCAAATTCTTGAAAGCCCAAATCAGTGATCTAGCTGATGAAGAGAACATCCTAAAAGCAGAAGTCATGGCTGACATGGTAGAAAATAGCCAAGACAGTATTACTTGTGAAGACAAAGTTATTATTAAATCAATAAGAACAACTAAAAAGGTCGAGAATACCAATGATTTTTTCGAATCATTATCTGACGAAAAAGTAATGTCCGAGATAAAAGACTTTGTGGATATAGATAAAGTAAAAGAATCTATTGCCCAAGAATATGTTATCAAAGATAAAAAAACAGTAGAGAATATGTTTAATGAATACGAAAAATTGACTGGTAAATTACTACCTGGTGTAGTAAAAAATGAAACACAATATTTAACAATTAAAGATAAAGTATGAATGATGAAAAGCAACTAGACACAAAAGTTAATAATGAATTAATCAACCAAGATGCCATTAACGAAGCTAAAATGTTATCTGGTGAAATGGGAGGAAATCGTATGCCCTATATTCCAGTAATTAAAGTTAGCAATACTTGGGAAAAAATGGAAGACAATTCAAAAAAACCACCAAAGAAAGGTTTTTTGATGACTAACAAAGAGGGCAACGATTATAAGACAGATTTTTGGAAAGAAAATTTAAACGCGGTAATTCTAAAGGTACGATACTCAATCGCCTCTAAATATAAATTAGATGCTACTGATATTGATAGATTTTATAGCCGTGAATTTGATCGCTTTGATGAAATTATAGAAATTAAAAATGGTAATGGCGATGAAATCGCTAAAGGAAACTACAAACACTTATGTCATGAATTTGCTACTGGTCAAATGAACTCAATGGGCAAACCCCAAAAGAACTTTGATCTTATGTTAATTATCTATGTGAATGTAGATGGAACTGTTTACAGACTAAAACTTAAAGGAAATAGCCGTAATAATTTCTTCGAGTATAAAAATTCCTTCGGCGATAGTGAAACCTTCGTTGGTATTAAAACAAATTTCAACTTAGAATGGGCAGAAAATGGTGATACTGCTTATTGGTTCATTAATTATGAGCGTGGAGAAGTGGTTAATTTAACTGAACAGCTTGAGGTTTTGAAAGAGTTATCTAAATATTTCAAGGTAATAGAAAAAATAGATGACAACAGAAATGGGATGCCACTTGAAAAAATAGCAACCTATGTTCAAGACGCTCCACCTGATGATGGATCACAACCCGAAGAAAAAGTAGAAGAAGAAGGCGCTATCGACGTAGAAGATATTCCATTTTAAATTAAAACAATATGAATGATGAAAAAAAACCTGTGAAAAAAAACCCAATCGAACTAGTGGCGAAAGCAATAAAAGAAGCTACAAAAGATACAGTAGTTGAAATTAAAATGGGTGAACCACCAAAGAAAAAACTAACTTTATATGGAGATTCCTTATATTCAAAATTAAGTGTTCCAGTACCAAAAGAAATGCTTATAACTTTTACTATCAAGGAAAAAACATTTACTGGTTACCATGCGCAATATGCAATTGATCTTCTAAATAAAGAAGTTGGAATAGGTAAATGGTACACAGAAGAAGAGGTCTTAGTACAAGAAATGTTAAAAAAAGGTTGGATGGTGGCCATGAGATTATCAATCTTTATTGATGGTTGCGATAAACCAGTTACTGGTTACGGTGGATTTTATGCTCGTAAAATTGAAGATGTATTCAAGGGAGCCAAAACCTCTGCCTTTAAAAATGCTTGCCGTTACTTAGGCATTGGAAAAGAACTTTATTCTAAGGGTTTTGAAGATGATATTAAAGAAGATGAAGAAGAACCCGAAATTAAAGAAGATGTTGATATGCCTACAGAATCACAAGATTTATCTGATAAAATCAAAAATGCAAAGACAATAGACGAAGTAAAAAAATTCGACAATATAATAAAGAACCTCAAGGCAGGTAATTTAAAAAACATTATTGTTGATGTGTATAACAAAAAACTGCTTGAATTACAGTAAATTATTCCTCTAGGGATTTAAAAAGTCCCTAGTGATAATTATTTACTATGGAAATAAAAACTATTTCAGCCTCAAAGATGAATTCTTATGATCTTTGTCCGTATGCTTTCATGCTTAGATATAAACTAGGTTTGATACAACCTGATAGCAACGCACTTAGAATAGGAAGTTTGTGGCATAAGGGACTATATTTATTTCATAGTGGGCAAAGCGAAGAAAGTGTACTTGAAGAAATAAAATCAGAAATATTTGTTGATAAAACTAACGAGGAATTAAATCTTTGGGGAGAAATAAGGCCAATGTTGGAATTTTATTTTAATAATAAATATGAAAAAGATAACATTGCTTTGGAAGAAAAATTTTCAGTCACTCTAGATGATCTACCTCCAATAGTAGGAATATTAGACAGAAGAATGGAAGATGAAGTGCTAGATTACAAAACTACTTCAAAAGATTATATCGAAGCCGACATCATTAAAAATAACCAAACAATGCTATACGCCCTAATTCATTTTATAAGGACTGGTGAAATACCACTTGTAAGCTATTATATCGTGAATAAGGCCAAAATAAAGAGAAAAGGGTATAAGCCTCAGATAATACAAGTAAAGCCCACAGAAGAGCAATTAGAGGCCTTTAAGGCGAAGATATACTCCTTTTACGACAATGTTTTAAACGATAGGTTCGAACCTAAGTTTGGATCACAATGCTACTGGTGTTCATTCAGAAAAAATTGCGAATATGTTAAAAAAAAATCTTAACCCAAAAATAAAAATATTCTTTGAAATGCTCGCCGAATTAACGGAACGTGAGTGGGATATTATTAACCAACGCTTTAATCATGATAAGTCTATTTATAATTTGGCTGATAAATATAAAATATCTGGACAAAGAGTCAAGGCCATTGAAGATCGTATTGTAAGAAATTTAGAAATTGCCTTTGACGAGCCTGTTACTGTAAAAAAACCCGGGGCTAAAAAAGTAATTATTAATCTATAAATATGGATAATTTAAAAGAAGATGCCAATGGCATCCAATACACAGAAGGAAATAGAAAGACTAGAAGAATGCTTGCCTTTCAAAAGAAAATTAAAGAGGATGAACTTAGACCACCAAAGAAGGTGAAATTAGTAAAAGAACTGTGGGAAAAAAATAAAAGTAAATTTTTACACCCAAGGTTAAAACAAATATTTGGTAATATGTGGTTCATGAAAAATATTAATGATATTCAATAATATGCATAATATAGCCTTAGAACAATTTCAAAAAGCAGCAGATAAATTTAATCTTAGAGATGATATTAAAAACTCTGCTGAAAGTATCGTCAAAATCAAGAACATCATTGATGATATTGTGAAGAACTTCAATACCTTAGATGGGGCTGAATTATCAGAAGCCCAAGTAAAATTATCTGGCTACAAATTTTATTTAGCTGATGTAATAGCAGACCTACTTTCTAAATCTAAATACCTAGAGAATTGGCTCAAAGAACAGAGAGCCAGAAAGTGGAAAGAATATACTGAGATTATTGTAGAGACAGAAGGTAAAGTCAAGAATAAAGAGCAAATTGAAAACATGTTTTTAACAAATCACAGCGAAGTAATCAGTATGCAGTCTATGTACGAGGCCGAGCATTCTAAATTGAGATTGAAGTCTTATGCTATCGATGACATTTTGACTGCTCTTGTGCAATGTCGTGCCGCGCTAAAACGTGAGGTAGAATTAAGCAAAAGCCTATGATAAAAAAATTTATACCAAATTGGAAAATAGCAGGTTTAAAAAACAGAAATGAAGCCTTTAAACATATGGTCGAGTGTTTATTGAAAAATCCAGCCTGTGCTGGTGCTGATGGATGTCTTGATATACATGTACTAGGGAAATGGTGGAAACTAAAGCCAATCAAACGAGCGCCTAAAGAAAATAAATATGTTACGTAATAATTTCCCAAGCTATGTCAAAGAATTATTTGATCAAGGCGGTTGGATGAATGACTGGGAAGATGGTAGAAATGACGCGGACAGTCTACACCACATAATAGGTAGGGACTCTAACAGTATTTATAACGCCGCGCCTTTGAATAACTGGCGTAGTCACCAACCAGAAGGACGCAAGAATCTACCTGATATCCATTCATTTGAGGCCGAGAGTAAATATCTTAAAAAAACAAAGAGATACTTAGACAAAATCGAGTACAAACCTAAATCAAAAGACCTCCAATTTTTGGAGGAATATAAAGAATATTATACAGAGTAACATGAAAGAAGAAACCATAGAAATTAAGAAACCCATAGACATTCTTAACCACAAAAACTGTCCTAAGTGTGGTACAGAACTCAAGGTTAAGAAATATAAGGGTTATATTTTCTGTGATAAATGTAAAATCGAGTACACCTTTATAGTAAAAAAGCGGACTTAACCGCTGTAGCCATATACAATATGAAACTAAGTTATAGTGCCATGCGTCTACTAAAGCATACATTGCTTTATACAGGCGAAAAAGAGATCCAAATTGTTCAAGGAAAAGAAAACGAAATATTGTCTTCTCGAAGATTAAACGTAGACGAAGCATCTCAACGTCGTCATTTCCTTAAAATTGCAGATCCAATTGAAGAAGAGACAGATAAAAAACTTAGAGAATTGGCTGAAGAGCATAATAAAAAAGTTGAAACTAAAAAAGCAGAAGTTAAAAAAGCTTTACCAGTAATCAAAGATGAAACAGATGAACAAAAAAATAAAAGAGTAGATAAATTGATAAAAGGAGACACAAAATTAACAGACTCTATTAAAAATGTTCAAGAAGATTCTATTAAAATAGCCACAGAAATTCATGAACTTAAAATAACAGACAAGACTAAAAAAGTATGTAACAAATACTTCGAAGAGTTTGGAGAAAAAAATGGATTTACTCCAGCAGACGACGAGTCATTAGAGGAATTAACTAATGCATTAAAATAATATGAAAACAGCATTAAAAGTAATGTCAATTATCTCAATTGTTATAGGTGGTTTAGCTACATTAGGTTGTGTTTATGAATTTGAAAGTGCCGCATTTATCGGAGGATTATTTTATATAGCCCAAGGTACTTTAGCTTTAATTTATATCAAACAAACTGCTAAGTAGTATGACTACTATTCATTTAAAATTGGGGTTGGTGTGTATTGGGAAAAAAAAACCAATTTGCCGAAGATTGCCACACTCCCCCAATTTTTTGAATACCAAACATTGGGGAACAAAGTACGCATGGAAGACGGCTTGGCAAGATGAAGTCTGGGCTAGATGGCAGGAAATAAAAAGACTATACAAAGGTATAGAATTTCCACTTAAAAAAGTTACGATCACTCCAATCGTTTATTGCATATCACCACAAGACGAAGATAATTTCGCGGGCAGTTTGAAACCGATCTTTGATGGGCTTAGATACGCCAAGGTGATAGAAGACGATACGCCCAAACATGTAAACCTGAAACCCCCAAAGTATTTCCTAGTACACAAAAGAAAAGAAGAACATCTAGAATTAATGATAGAAGTAAAACAGCCTAATTAAAGGCTGTTTCTTTTTAAAACTTTAATTTTATTTTTCCTCTAGAAGTTGATGCTTTACCTTTCTCAAGATCTTTTTCCATCTGTTTTCTAACCTTATCCATTTCAGCTTTTTGCTTATCCATTTCTCTTTCAATATCAGAAGTAGTAGTTTTATAATAAATACCTTCAGTAGCATCTTCTAATTGCTTTGCTCCTCTTACACCATACAAAATGGCAACAGCCTCTACCATTTTAATAAAATTCTTAAATTTAGCTTCTGGTGTTACGGATGTTAAAGCTCCTGCACCAAATTTAAATATATTAGTAAATACACTTATTATGGCAATAGATGATGTACTTCTATATCTAATTCCATTTATTAAATTACCAAACACTGGTATTCTTTCTGGGAAATACCACAACATTGTTTCTTCTAAAGTATCAGGCTCATAATAAGTTCCTCTTACTTTATTATTAATAGCTGTTCTTGTTTTATCTTCTAGATATGCTTGACTAAATAATAAACCTAAACCAATTATTGCCATCATTCTTGCTGAATAAGAATTAGAATCAACATCTTCTGGTCTAAATTTACCACTTGGCAATTCCTTAGCTTTGTTATAATCAAGTCTTTTACCTTTAATTAATCCTTTTCTAATAACATCTTCAGTGGCGATTCCCCATTCATTTAAAACAAATGTTTGAAATGTAACCATAGCTCGTCCCATTTCGCCCTTATTCATTATTCTTGGTCTGTAAGCTATATTAGACGATCCTGATACTAAATCCATTATAAAATCAGCTTCTGCTATCATTTGTTCTTCAGACATATTTGGAGCATACTTTTTTAAAGTATCCATAACTGTTTTTTGTACCGCCGCCGCTGTTCTAATATCACCAAATTTAAGCATTTCAAATGGATTAACTAACTTTCTAACTGCTTTAGTGTATTTGTTTTCAGATAATTCTTTAGGTACTTTATCTCCGATCAAAGCAATTACTTCTTCACCACCCTGTCTTGTTTGTAATGCAGGAGATTGTTTTATAATTGACTTAGCAAATCCGGGTCTTAAAAATGATTGTGCAAAATTAGCAGCCAAATTAACCACAGCTTCTGGTGGTAAAAATGCTGACATATATCCGGCAGCATCAAAAATAGCTCCTGGCTGTATAGCCGCAGTAACAAAACTAAAATCCAATAAACCACTAGAAATATTCATTCTACCTTTTCTCAATATATTATCCATTGGTGTTCTTAAAGCATTTGAAGAAAATCCGTAATTACTCATTTCATCTATCCAACCAACCCATTGAGTTGTGTTAACTATCCCAGCTTTTTCTTGATATTCTTTTGACCTAAAGACAGTACCCTTTTCAATTAATATTGGTTGTAAATTCAAAAATAATCTTCTACGAGCAATATGTTCTTGTAACATCTTATAAACATCTGTTCGTGGAGTCATTTTTATTCCTTCTTTTCTGCCCTTAGCTTGCTGGTAAATCATTTTTGATTGCTCTCTCCAATTAGTGGCAATAGAATAAACTCCTAGATCAGATCCTTTTTCTTCATATAAGAATGGGAAATAATCATCAGTTAATTCAAAAAATAAGGGCTTTCCATTAGCATCTACCATTGTAGTTTCTGATAAATATTTTACTTCTTCTAAATCATTCCCAGCATATTCTCTAAGAAGTCCTTTTAAAGCCTCTTGTTCTTTTGTTAATTCAGGTAATTCTTTTAATCCTAAATCATCAAGTATTTGTTTAGTCTGTATTTCACCACCCTGTTCACTATACAAATGTACAGCTACTTCTTTTTGTCCTATTTTATTCTCAGTAAAATTACTAAACTTTTTATGTTCTTGCATGAAATTAGCTAATTCTATACTCTCTTCTATTTCAGCTTTATTTATGGCTTTACCAGCCTCCTGTACTGTTTGCACATGCCAACCTCTATACAATTTATCGCCGTCAGATCTGTCACCAACTCTAAAACCAAATTGAAATAATTGTTCAACTTTTTGCATATCTTCCAATCCCTTTTTATCCCGATTGACTACAGAATTAGTAGCTTCTTTAATATTTTTTTCAATTTCTCTTTTTGCTTTTTCGCCTCTTAATCTCATTAATCTTTTACCATTTTCAATTAATTCTTTCAAAGTTTTATTTAACTCTTGTTTATCGGCCAAAGATAAAGTCCCAACAGGAATTTTATCAAGTCTCTTTATTTTTTCTACATATTTTATTGATATAGGAGCATCAGATTCTCTATCTAAATAATCTCTAAGAGAATTTAATTTATGCTTAGTACGCTTAGTCATATTTACCCAATCATAAGTTGAAACCAAATCATTGATCTTTCTTACATATTCAGAAGCTATCTTTGATTTTGAAGCAATTTCAATCAAAACTTTTCCTTCACTGATAGCTTGCTGATCTTGTAATTTTTCTAATTTTCTTTGCACTCTAATCTCTAAATCAGTCAAACGTGCTTCTGTAGTTGATTTTACAATTGCTTCCTTCATTCTTCCTTGTATTTCTTTAGGTAATTGATCTACAATTTCTAATGCCTTTTCCTGTCTGACTTTCATGTCATCAAATTTTTCTTTAAATCGAGCTGTTTGAGCTGCCAATTTTTCTCTTCTAACCTTTCTTTCTTCACCCCTAACTTCTCTGGCCGTTTCTCTTGAAATCTTTGACATTGATTTAGCTTTAATTTTTAACAATGTTCTTTCATTACTTATAACTCCTTTTGGTTTTTCTATTCCAAGTAATCGTTGAGGAGAAACAGTTTTTCCTTCTGCAGTAACATCAAAACCTCTCTTAATATCTTCTGCTAATTGTACTAATTCATTTCTGACTTGTTTAGATACTTTACTCATTGCATCTGTTGCTATTTTATCAATAATAATTTTTTGTGGTTCAATATTTTCTAAAATATTTATAGTTGTTTTTATAGAAGCTTCATCACCATTATTTATTCCATCCAAAAGTCCAGATAATTGTTTAAAATTATTATCTTCTTCTAAAAGTATCTCAGTGACATATCTACGCATATCTTCAGCTTGTGTACGCATGCTTTTCTTTGCCTTTGCGAGACTAAAATCTTTTGCTTGCCATTGAAAATTACCATTAGCATCAACTATATTTCTATAAGTAACACCAGCTCCTTCTTTTTGTGCCATTAAACCCATTTCTTTTCTAGTACTATCAACCATTTGTGTAATTTTTCTTTCTAATTCTGTTTTTATATTTTTTACTTCTGGAGATTCATTTGTTTTAAATTCTTTACTAATAAAATCTTCAAATGAATCAACCAAAGTAGCCTGCTCCATTTTTACAGGTTCAATAATTTCTCTACCAACTTTTTCTGCCGTTGCTTGTATGATAGGTACTTCTTGTACTAGAGGTTCTATTGTTTTAGCTACTGGTTGTACTACCTCACTAGAACCGCCAACAGATTTTAATTTTATCATTCCAGGTATTGCTCTTGCTCCAACCTGTTCTGGTATTGGTTTCGGTATCGCTGGTAATTTTTCAGTAGGTACTACTCCTGTTACTGGTTCTTCAGGAATACCTGGGACTTTAACCATACCTCGATGATCATTTTGCAATCTACGTGCTTCTTCTAAAACTAAATCACCAAGAGTTTTTTGCTTTCCAGTTTTAACATTTATATCTCCTTTTTTAAGCAATTCACCAATTTTAAAACCATCCCCTGTAAGTTTTTTAATAGCTGCTGTTTTTTCAGCAGATAAAGGTTGTTTACCTTGTCTAATCAATGCTTCATCACCAATTGTAGCATTTTTAATATCTTTAAAAGTTAATTTAATAATCTTTGATTTTCCTACTGGAATTTTACCAACTTGTTTTGCACTTAATTTAACACCTTCTGCAAGACCACCAACAATTAAAACATCACCAGCTGCTCTAGAAGTAGTAAGTACTGATGACATTAAAGGACTCAAACCAGCCGCCCTAGCATCTTCATAAGTTTTTAATAAGGTTGATGCATTTGAATCTGTAAAAGGTATTTTAACTTCTGTAGGAACTTCTTCTCCTTTTATCAAAGCATTCAAAGTTACGAAAGGAGTTGCAACCATACCAAATCCACTTTTGCCAAATTCTTTTAATATTTTTAAAGCAGATCCAGGTACTTCTTTTAGAAAAGCAATTCTACGTTCACCTTCTGAAAGTTGTTCAAAAGGTTCTGTATCTGGTACATCTAATGGAGTTAGACCAAAAGATTGCAATGTTTCTTTAGTTGCTTCTGGGAGAAATCTAACAAAAGAAGATGTCGGCAAAGGCTTGACTTCTTTATTCATTTCAGTAACCACCCTTTCCGTGGTTGTCATTTGGGGAATTGACGATCTAGTAACAACCTGAGTTGGAGTAGCAATTGGTTGTGTTCTAGCCTGAACAACTGCCTCAGGACTGATATTTAATTTACCAGAAATATCGCGACCAGTAACACTTTCCAATCTTTTTGCAAGAGCTGGATCTATTTTTTCTTCTACCCCAAGTACTTTTGATTTTAATAATTTTAATAATGCCATATTATTCACGTAAATTTTGCCATTTTTCTTGCAATGATTTATATATTTTACCAAATTTGCTCATTTCTACAACTGTTTCTTCATCTGTAGTATCAATATTTTCTTGTAGAGCTAATAAAACCTGTTCTCTTATCTCTTCTGGAATTTTATTAGTATCAAGTTTTGGTTCTAATGCTCCTGATTTATCTTTTATATATACTGTTCTTCCATTAACTTCAGTAGGTACAATTGCTTCTTCAAAAACAATATATTGATTTTTTGTAGAATAACCACCTTCTAATTCTTTCTGTATTTGAGTTACTGTATCAGTAACTTTTTTACTTGAAGACATTGTAGATTCAATTATAGCTTTCTTTTCAGTTTCATTTAAACTTAAATCTGCTTTACCCAAAGCTAAATATTTTTCATTTTCTGTTGCATCTGGAATACTAGCTAATATTGATAAAGCCTTATCCCAATTACTTTCGGATGCTTGCAAAGATGTTCTATAAGCACCATAAATATTAGGATTATTCAAATCAAGTTTTCTATTGTTAGTTACTTTTTCGTCTCCTTTCCAATTACTTTCTGTCAAAGTGACAGTACCATCGGAATTTACAGCGTTAACAACTGCCGCATGACCTTCTGGCATCCTAGTTTTAAATATTAAAACATCACCAACTTGAGGATTTGTTCTCCATTCCTCTGCAGAAATTCCATAGTTATCGATCATGGCTCTCTTGGTTTCAATAGTGTCTCCCATAGGTGGAACACTTGGGACTAATCTGCGAGTAAATGTACCACATTGACCACCAGTCGCCCCATCATCAAATCTTGTGATAGCCTCTGTAGTGAAACCTAAATCTTCAGCAGTAATAGGTATTCCATTTTTCTTTTTATCACTAATAAGTTTTTGCTGTTTAATAGCATTATCTAAATCTTCTTTGGTAGCATCTTTTGATTCTTTTATAAAATCAGTCAAACTATCTATCATATCATCGACTCTAGCGCCGCGGTATTCTTCTTCTGTTCTAAGATCACCCAAATAAGATTGAGCAGTTGAATATTGATTAAGACGCATATTAGCTTGCTGCGATGGACTTAGTTCACGAAGTCTTGGATCATCATAATCAAATGTATTGCGAGCCTGGCCTTCCCAATATTCTCTTGATTTGGAAATATCTTTATTATAACCTTGTTTACGTTGAATAATTTCTTTTGCAGCATCTAAAAACGCAGTGCTACTTTTTAACTTATCTAATGGAGATGTCAAAACAGCAGGACTTCCATCTTCTGCGCGAGTTATTATTGGTGAAGTTGGAGTAACTGGTGGAACTGGAGCTTCAATTTTAGCTGGAGTAGAGGGTAAAGTATAAGTAGATCTCGCTGGAGTACTATACGCAGGTTTACTCGAATCAACATAAGGCTGACGAGTAGAAGTAATCTCTTGAACCTTCTTTTCTGCCGTAGCCTTATCATAACCACCAGCGACGTACCTTGAAATAAGAGCCTCATATTCTCCTTTTTGCATAGGAAGAGGTTCTTGTTTTGGAGTTGCATATCTTGCCCAAGGATTGGTGGCTTCATTGGCTGCAGGCGGTGTATAACGTAATACCATATAATTTAAATAAAGGGTTTATAAGATCTTAAATATTCTGATTCATAATCTTTAATTGCTTTCAATCTATCTAACGTCAAATCTCCCGTAGTAGTATTTCCTGTCGGTGTGTATAATTCTCTTTGTCCATAAGGAGTAGACAGTTTACCAAAATCCACACCTTGTATTGTTTCAGATCCTAAAGTTCTTTCTGCTGGAGTACCAAGTTCTCTAGCTTTCTGTTGATACTGTGCAGTTAAATCTTCATACCCCAATCTTCTTTCAGCTGGTAATACACCTTCCACACCTTTTGCTTCTATAGCACCCTCAGCACCTAATGTTTTTCTTGATGTTCCAGAAAATGTTAAACCTCTAGAACGTAAATTTTGTTTAGTCTTTGCTAAGGTATCTTTATAATTCATTGTCTCTTGTTCTTTGTATCTTTCAGCAGAACCTCTTAAATCAGCCATTGATTGTTTCAAATCATCCATTGTTCTTCCTGTTATCTTTTCATAATAAGGTGAAAGATTTTGCTCAGCACTTACTGCGGCATCAGTAACTATTTTACCAATATCATCTTTTGTTAAAATTGTATTACCAGTAATATAATTATCTTCACTGTCTATCATTTCAAATAATATAGCCTGATACTCTATTGGATAATTTTGGTTTTTAACATAATCTCTTAGCTCTTGTTTCCCTGCATCATCTAAACCTGTAGTAGTTTCTGGTGTTGTTTCATCAGTAGGATCAGTTGTCTCATCAGGTGGTGTTGTCTCATCAGGTGTTACACCATCATTTACATCAGCACCAGCAGGAACAAGAGGAGTACCAGAAGGAAGTGCTTGATTATTAGTAGCATAATTCCAATTATCAATATCTGTCTGTGACCATTGATCACTAGAAAGTCTAGTTGTTAGATTTATAATACTATTCTTTTGTTCTTGTGTAAGACCACTAATGAAGTTAATATTGTTATTTTGAGTTTCATCGGTAGTGGTTGATCCAACGGTGCCAGAAGATCCCATTTCTTGATACTGTTCAAAAGTAGCAGCTTTATTAGCTTCACTCTTTTCAAATGTAGGGTTTAAATTAGCCCAAAGTCTTTCAAATTCTGTAGTATATTGAGTTGATCCTGTTTGTGTAGTAGGTTGCTCTGTTGTAGTAGGTTGTCCTGTTGGTAATGCTTGACCATTAGTAGCATAGTTCCAGTTCTTAATATCTGTATCAGACCATTGACTTGAAGGTCTAGCACTCATTAGATTAGTGATAGATTGTTTTTGAGCATCTGAAAGACCACCTATAAAGTTAGGTGTTTGAGTTTCTTCTTGTGTAGGTGCGAAAGTCTTTTTTCTTCCTGCTTCTCCTACAATAGTAAAACCTGCTTTAGCAAAACTATCACTTAATTGTGAGCGAGATGCTTCTCTTTGTTTTCCGTTCTTTTCTATTATAAATATATCGTTAGGGTCTCCACCTGCTCGGATGTCAGCGAAAGACTGTCCACCACCAAAATTATAAGCATCAAATTGTGAAGTATCAGGAGCTTTATTTGGTAATAAAGAACCTTGTAAATAATCAGGTAGTGAGGATATATTGCCTTGTATCCTTCCTTGCATTCGTGTCGCAATTCTAGTCGCTTCATCTAATTGATTTTGAGAACCCCAAGTATTTTTTGGGTTAGTTAATTCAGCAATATCTTGTAGAGACTGATTGAGTTGTTTCTGGTCTTCTTGGATTTGAGTAAATTGACCACCACCACCGTAGTAGTTAGACTTAAAACCTTTGGATTGTGATATCTTTTCAGCACCACTAATATCAAAAGATTGATAAGCTAGTAATTTTTCTTGTTCGGGGGTTAGTGTTAGAGCCATATTTTTAAAAGTTTCGTGTTTTTATTATTATTAGTAATTCTTTTATTATTTCTTCAAGTGCTTCAATTCTTTTTTCAATAGTCTTTTTCTTATCTATTTTATCTTCCATCTTATCAAAGTTGTTTTTAGTTTTCATATTAAGAATTTAAGATTAAGAGTTCCGTTGCTGTTATTGACAAACCAATCTTCTTGCTTACAGTTCCTGCACTTGTTGAAATTGCACCACGAGTATCACTTTGATAATAAGGGACTTCAGGAGTAAGACCAGTTAGTCCTAAATAATTAGCAGATAATTGAATTGGTACTTGGCTTCCAGCAGAAGTGGTTGTTGTACAAAAACCTAACCATTTACCAGCAGAATTAGAAGTAATTGCAGTTGCTTTATATACTTTACCAGAAGCAAAGGTAATTGTTAGATATGGTTTATTTGTTCCTTCTTTTGTATCAATAGAAACTGCAAAAGCTGTATTCTGTATTTCAAATCCATAATTAGTCCAAGTTCCATCAATCCAGTTTTTTACTTGAGTAGTTATATCAGCTGTTTGATAACTTACACCAGTTAAAGACCCTGATGTATAAAAAGCAGTTGAGTCCCAAGTTGGTTTAGTATTATAAGTTACTGTTCCTTCTGCCCAAGTTGATGTAATTTGTCTGAATGTCATTGTATTTGTATTACCTTGGTTATTTAGATAATAACTTAGAACAGCACTTGTAATATTATCCCCAATATTTGTAAAAGAACTTAAGTCAAATATCATTAAACCAAAACTACTATTAGTAGTATTACAAGTCATAGTTGTTGCAGAACCAAAATTACTTGTTGGGTCTCCGCTAGAAACATAGGTGTCTCCGCTAGAAATAGGAGCATAATTACCACCAATTTGTATGCTATTTCCTGCTGTTAGGTTTTCTCCTGCTGTTTGAAAAGATAATGTTTGAACATTACCAGCAATTATAAGGTTAGATTCAGATTTATCCCACTTAGCAAATTGACCTACACTTTCAGAACCCATTACAACATCACCTACATCAGTACCACCTACAACAGTTTTAAATACATCATTAGAAGCATTATCTATTACTTGAATACCTGTATTAGCGTCTGGGAAGATACGAACCCTAGCACCACTTGAAGCACTATCGTAAGAACCACCAAGTAAGTTAAGTTTGTTTTCATCTGGTACAGCTACCCAATCACCAACTCCAATAGTTGTATCACCTATTCCAGTAGCCCTATAAAGTTTATTATTATCATCTGTGTCTACCCACAAATCACCAGCAGAGGTAGAAGTAGGTATTCCAGTTTGGTAAAATGTTACTATCTTTCCGTCAGCTGTAGCTTGAGCTGTCCCAGCGTCACTTATAGCTGTAGCAATACCATCATCTTGTATTTCAACCCAAGCAGAACCAGACCAACGATATAACTTATTTCCATTATCTGTATCAACCCATAAATCACCTACACCTTCGGCTGTTGGCTCTGAAGCGTCATAAAAGGTAGTTACTTTGCCATCTGCTGTCCCTTGAGCTGTAGCAGCGTCTGTGATAGCGTCAGAAGCGTCTGAGAGGGCTTGTGCTATGTCTGTATCTCTTACAAGCTCCCATTCTCCTACAGCTATAGTAGTAGCACCAATAGCACCAGCTCTGTAAAGTTTGTTTTTATCATTAGTGTCTGTCCATAAATCACCAACCGCAATAGATGTTGGTATACCATCTTGAGCAAAAGTATTTGTTTTTAAAATTGGGTCATAACCAGAAGTAAATGTAGTTGCAGCACTTATAGTTAAGTTATCAGCGTCAATAGTAATTCCTTCAGCAGAAGCATTGATTGAAGCTACAACATTTGTATCTTGAACAGGAGTAAAGTTAAGCTCTGTAGTTGTTATAGTACCAGAAGAAATCTCAGAAGCAGTAATAGTATTAGCCGCTATCTCGTTTGCTGTTATTGTATTAGCTGTAATTTCGTTAGCAGTAATCGTATTAGCAGCGATTTCATTAGCAGTCAAAGTGTTAGCAGCTATTGAAGAGGCTGTGATAGTATTAGCTACAATATTATCTTCTGAAATTGTATTTCCTGCAATCTTTCCACTAGCACCACCAGTAATTGTAAGATTCGCAATTTGTGCAGCGGTGATTGTTAAATTTACTATGTTTCCAGCTTGTATTGTTTGATTAGCGATATTTCCTGATTCAATAGTTCCTGAGTCAATATTACCACCTGTAATAGTGCCTGACGCTATATTACCACTTGTAATAGTCGCTGAGTCTATTTTAGCCCCTGTAATGGTTGCGTTGGCTATCTGTATGCTTGTAATCGTAGCGTTTGCTATATTAGACGCTATTATAGTTGCACTAGCAATCTCTGTACTTGTAATAGTAGCTGCGGTTATATTAGTAGCTGAAATAGTAGCTAGGGCAATATTTGTTCCTGTAATAGTAGCATTCGCAATCTCAGTAGATGTTATAGTCGCAGCGGTAATTTGTGTGGCTGTAATAGTGGCGTTTTCTATACTACCACCTGCTGTTTTTAGTCCACCTGCACCGCTAAATACCTCAAAATTAGCTTCGTTAGTAGAGTTAATAGCAGTTGCAATAAGTAATTTATTACTTGAGCTGACAGGAGTTGTGTTTGTTGTAGTTGTTTGAAAAGTTGTACTAGACGAAGAACTATCCCAATAAATCCAATTCCTAGCTGACATGTTACCTGTATTTCCTGCTACTATGGAATAAGAATCATTACCTGAAATTGTAAATGTTCCTGAAGTCCAAGCTACTGTATCATCGTCTGTTGCAGAAAAAGTACCTGTAAAATTCCAACTCTTTGCAAAACCTTGTGTGTTCCCTGCTGTAATAGTAGCACTAGCGATATTTGAACCTGTTATTGTTGCACTGTCTATCTTTCCGCCAGTTATTGTGGTATTAGCAATATTTGCCGCTGTAATTGTTAAAGAAGCGATATTAGCACCAGTGATAGTTGCTGAATCAATCTGAGTCCCAGTTATAGTTGCATTAGCGATATTAGCACCAGTGATAGTTGCTGAGTTAATATTTCCACCCTCAATGGTAGCACTTGCTATGTTTGCTCCTGTGATAGTTGCATTTGCTATCTCTGTTGAAGTGATAGAAGCACTTTCAATAGAATCTTGTGCTGATATCATAATACCTCCAATACCACCAAATACTTGGAAAGTTGCTTCTGTTGTCCCAGGTTTTGCTACCGCTACAATAGACTTTGTGTCTCCTACTGCTGTTGTAAAACTTGTTGTTGTTTTATAAATAGCTGTTCCATCATAATAAATATATGTAGTAGCACTAATATCCCCTGTATTTCCTGCCACCATATTATGTGCTGAACCACCAGTGGGGTAAAAGTAACCAACACCCCAACTTACAGTGTCGGCATCTGTTGCAGAAAAAACACAAGTTTGATTCCAGTTCTTTACTCCTACTGTTACTTTAGCACCTATTACTGTTCCATCTGTTAAATATTGTCCATCTAAATCTGAACCTGACTGTAGGCCAGATACTGTAACATTTTGAAATTTAGCAACCCCAGTTTTTAAAATAAAAGCATTAGCATTATCATTATCATTTGTAAAATTAGTTTGAGTACAACCCCACCAAGTATTACCAATAGAATCAGCATGGAAACTATCAGCTGTAGTATCTGAATCAGGAATATGAAGTGAACCTGCTTCAACAGAACCAACAAAAGTAGCATTACCTGCTTGGTCTAAAGTAATTTTATCAGTAGTACCTGATCTAATTCTAATACCATTTGTAGGATCAATTGTTATATTTGCAGCAGTCCCTGCAGAACTACCAACAGCAAAACCATAAATATCAGCTACATAATCTAAATAGCCATTAAGATTTCCAAACCTTAACCTCTCAATAGAATCTGTCCATGGCTGCCCACTGTGTGTTTGAATATTATAATAAGGTGCATTTATTTGATCAGATGTCATCTCTAACCAACCATCCCCTGATTGTCCTAAATTAATCGCGGCATATCCAACCCTAAATAATAATCCAGCAGTACCAGATTTTAATTCACATTCATATTCATAGTAAGACCCTCTATCTCTTGCTGTTTTAACTTCAACATAATTTTCAGCACCAGCCTCATTAGACAATAAAATAATATCGCCAACAGAGAATATAGATGGAAGACCACTCGGAGAATCATCAACAGAGACATCAAATAACGTAGGCGAGGCAATTGAGTAAACATTACCATGAAGTTTACCACCAGTCTTAGATATAATTTGTGTACCAGCAGTTACTGATTTTTGTAAATAACTAAATACACTTGATTGAATTTCACCTCGAACAACAACATTACCAAATTCAGCAAAATTAGGATCTATACTAAAACCACTTCTACCAGTAGAATAATTACTTGTTCTAATTCTAGCGTTAACACCATCAATATCCACGTGATTACTGGTGGTAACTCCAACTTGAAGATTTTTTCTCGTATAACCAGTACCAGAACTTGAAAAATAAACAGCAGCATTTTGAGACGAACTATTAAAACTACTTTCAGTACACCCAAGCCACATATTACCAGTAGAATTTACATGAAAACTATTAGCTGTTGTGTCCTCGTCGGGAATGTGAATAGCTCCAGCAACTACAGCTCCTCTAAAAGTACCATCATTAAATTCAACAGAACCATCTCCTTTTATTTGCCAACCAGCAGATCCCGTAGCAAAATTATCAGTTTGCATGTCTTGATTTTCAAACAAAAGCCCCATGTTTGTAGCAGTAAAAGGAATAGAACTAGACCCAAAAATAGCACCTGCATTAGCATTATTTATACCTTCACTTATATTAGGTATTAATGAATTTATCGAAAGATAATTATCAAAACCTAAGTCTGTATAAACTGTTCTTATTCCCATATTATGTTAGTTCTTCTTTTAAGTCTGTCTCTATCACAAAACCATCAAACTCCCAAGATTTTTGATCAGACTTTTCATAAAACTTATATCTGAATTTATTCCCGGAAGCACTAATATCAAAATCTTGTACATTTTTTTTAACGATTTGTTTACGATCTTCACTGAATACTCCTTTGTTATCTACTTCAATCGCCATTTTCATACCTTGACAATTTCTATTATGAACAGTCATGTGCGTATTTTGCTTCACAGTAGAAGCATCACCATCATCCAAAGTATTTGTTATAAAGAAACTATCTATTTCTTCTCCATCATCATCATAAATTTCATCAACGGCTGTAGCAAATTTACGAACATAACCATCATCGTCACCAAAATAGGCTCTCTTTTTACCACTAACTACAAAATTAGTGGCTGATTTAGCAATATCATAACTACAACGAACATACCATTTTTCTCTTCTAACATCAAAACAAAGCCAAGCGTTGGTATAAGTGATACCTTCAATGGTCATAGTACCAATAAAAACACGATATTCATGAGCATGTTGAATAGCTACTACATCTTTTAGTGAAGTCTGAGTAATAGCATTTATAAAAGGTTCAATTTTATTAGAAATCATTTGTGGTTGACCACCAGTCCATCTCCAAATACCATCACGATTGAACCAATAAATAGTACCATAAATATTTACAATGGATCTAAATGAATCACAACCAACATCAGCTATTTGTTCTCTAGTTGATTCATCGTACTTCCACATGGAGAAATGCTTAAACACTATGAGGCGATCAGAGGCCGCTACAGCGCCTGTAATCTCATCACCGTCATCATATCCAAATTCGATAAAATCAGTCGCTACGGTCCACGTGATGGCTCCTGCGGTAGGCTCACCACAGAAGTACGCTCTGCTCGGATACAATGTGGCAGATTCATAGGCATGCAAGACATATAAAAGATCTCTATACCTAACAATAAATTTACCTTGTGGCATACTTGATAAATCAGTATCAGCTGCTGAAAAAGTTGCTCCTGATACTGTGGCATTTGTTAAAAATGAACTATCAGAACTTTTATAACCAACAACAAAAGTCTTGTCCAAATAATTGACCATTGATGGTTGTGCCCCCGCCTTTGCAGCATAAGTAGTACTTATACCAGTTAAAGCAGTCCATGAAGTTACCGGAGTACCAGCATTGGGGGAAATGTATTTTAAAGTATAAGCAGTACTGGAATCAGATCCTGCTATTAAATAATCAATCTTAGTGGAAGGTCTATGATAATAATGAAGACTATTTACATCCTTGGCATTTATAACCTGAGAACTAGAAGCCTTATCATATCCAGGAACTTTTTTCAATGGCCCTAATTTTTCACAGTAAATATTTTTACATGCACTAAGTTCATTTTTAGGTTTCAAGAATTCACCTGCTCCTAAATTTAGAAGTCCAGAAAAATCTAGGTATTCTTTTTTTGCCATATTTTTAAATTAAATAAGTATCATCATCATAGCCATTTGGATCATCAAATTCAATTGATTCTGCATCACCAGCTTGTGCTGGTCCAGAATATTCAATGACCTGTTGTTCAAGTTGATTAGTAAATAAAGTAAACATTTTATCTCCACGCTTATCATTCCCACGAATAAAAGCAAATTGAGATGCACAGTAATAAATAAGTATTGTAATAAATTCTCTATTTATAACATCTGTTAAAGCATCCACAGTTGTAGGATAAGCATAATATTCATAAATTACATCCCAAGCTGCACTTGGCGTAGGATAAAGATAATATTTATTATTCTTTATTGTGTAATTAGTTGGGTTTCCCGATGATAAAGTTGTACCAGAATAAATATAATAATCGTAAGATTTTCGTGACATCCAAGTTAATCTTTGATTGTTTACAATTAAATGTTCTAATTCAGATACCCCACTTGGAATAGCAATATAAGCAGTACTAGCAACAGTATCTGTAGTAGTAGTATCGATTGTGTGTAAAAATTGCCATTTTCTTTTTCTTGTCATTATTTCACCTAAACCATCATTCAAGATATCCATGGCAACACTCCAACTCAATTTAGATGTTTGAGATTCATCAATCTTAGTCATGGCCTTTCTAGCGGCTGATTCGATTACTTTTCTGACTGAAGTTCTACCATAAGTAGTAGATGTAATTTCATCAGAATAAGAAGAAAATTTATCAAGATCAGAATTATAATATGCTGTTACAAAAATAGCATAAGTAGATCCGTCATAAGTATACTCTGTATGTTGCTGACTTGGATCAACATCAATTGTAGTAATCAATGTCTTTGTTCCATCAGAGGCAGACAAACCATAAATTTGAATCTGATTATATTGAATATAAGTTATAGGATCAGAAGCACTATGCGAGAATAAAAATGCATCTGTTTTGAAAGCAGTGTCAGTAGTACCAGCATCACTAGCATCTACTAATCTTAATTCTGATTTCTCTTCACCATAATCTCCGACTAAAATATAATAGTCTGCTGTACCTGATGTAAGAAATTGTTCTCCCTTTGCATCTAAAACACTTGCACTTGTACCAGCTGCGTCAATATCAGCAGTAAGGTATGTACGGTTATTGTTTTCTAGAGAAGGGTTAGCTACTCTAATTTTCGTGATATTTTGTTGTGCCATATTTTTTTATTAAATCATTCCTGCTCTTTAGTCAAAACCTACATTACTGTAGAACTAAAGAGCAGATAGATCTCCAGACTTATAGTCTGGAACTTTCACTCTATTTGTCGTACCCGTATTGTGGATATTTAGGCTTCACTAGAGGATCATCTCTATCACACCATAATGGCCACTAGGTCGTGCAGTTGAGTTTACGAATATTTAACACCGAACTTTACTTTCAGCAAATTGACCAAACCAACCAATACAACACCTACTGATAATTGAGCATACTGTGGATATTCCACAATAAACTGATTTACTAAAAATGGTGCCCCAAATAAAACTAAATACTTTGCCATTTTTAATAGTGTCTTCTTGAATGAATATTTCATATTTCTATAAATTAAGATTATTATATTCTTCACGAGTTATTTCTTTCCCCCTATAAAACCATTTATGGTGGTCTCCACCAAACCATCTGTGGTAAGCAACGCTTCTGTCGTCTAAATATAACATGGGATCCAAGTCAATCCATTTTCCCCAACTTCCATTATAGAATTCTCTTACTCGTAATCCCAAGTGTAAATGTGGACCTGTAGATTGACCGTTATTTCCACCTATGGCAATAATAGCTCCTTGTCTAACTTCTGTCCTTCGTAGAATCTTCAATATATCTCCCCACCTAAATTTCTTTAGTGACGACCAAGGAGATTCTATGTGCCAATAAATAGTTTTATATTGTAGGTTGTCTATAATAGGGGAAGTGACTGTTACTCCCCAACCTAGTCCTTTCTTGTCATCATATAAAATTGCCTTTACAGTACCTTCATGACAGGCAACTATTGGTATTCTTCCATATTCTTCTTCTATGGTTCTCGGCACTCTAGTCCAGCTGCCATATCGTATCTCGTATTTATATGGTCTTGCTGTCGCAAAATCTACTCCTAAATGCCCTTTGCTTCCGTAAAAATACTGATTTGGATGTTCTCCGAATAACTGTGTACATTCACAAGATTTCCCGTTCAAGATAAACTTCTTCAATAAAGGTATCTTCATTTTGAACATATGTTTTTAATTACCCCAATTAACTACGATTGAGTAGATAAATACAAACCAGATTATCAACATTAATCCTGTAGCAAATTTTTGGTACCATCTCATACTAAGCGTATCTACTTCCTCTTGATTTAAGTTTGTTTTCCCTTTTCTTAATTATTTTTGCTTTCTTGATTTTAAGTTTTCTTTTTTTAATCTTCATATTATTCAGTTATTTCTGCTCCATCTAAGATACCACTCATATATGAAACAGAATTACTTATCTCTTGCACACTTTGTTGTGTATGTTTAACCTCTAAATAAAGCAAAGACCACATTCCTCCAACAATACCTACCAACAACATTACAATACTCCAAAAGACAACATAAGTAACTTTTCTACCCATTTCTTTCCACAAAGATTTTACATCATCTTGCAATGTCTTATTTGCTAAATCACGTGCTTTACAATGGTCTTCAAACCTCTTAATTGTTACAAATTCACTCATAAGATTATCCTATTTTAAATATTAACCAAGCACCATTATTTATATCTATATTACTATCTGATGTTGTGTTCCTAAGTCCGAAATGTAAATGCGCACCTGCTTTTTTTATTAGATTGCTGTTCTAGCTGTTTCTCTCCACCACGCACCATCAAAGACTAGTGTCAGTGTATCTCCAGCTGTAGCAGAAAAATTACCTGCACCTGCTAATTGAAAGCCAAAATAGCTGGAACCAGCAGCAGTATTGTGAGTTACCTGTACACTTCCATCAAATTGTAATGTTACCTCTGAACCAGCAGTCCACCCAGTACCAAGTATTCTTTGAGTTTCTGTTGTTCCAGTAATATCAAAGTAATTACCTTGCAAAAGTGTAATATCGTTTGCAGAAGCTACATCAGTTCCTTGAACTCCCAGAATACGACCAACTATACCCAAATTACCATCATCATAAAGTCTAAATTTTTCATCACCAGCATTATTCAAGAAAGCTAAATCAGCACTTGGACTAGCACCAGCATTTGCCAAAGCTTGCATTGAATAATAAACACCCTGTCCTTCTTCATCACCAGTATTCCAAGCATTTGCTTCAAAAGAAATTAAATTACCATCTACTTCCTGTGTACCAACTTCGGCTTCTCCAACTATATCAAAAGTCAAACCATTATCACTAAAGGCGATAAATGCTTTTTCTAAAGAAAAGTCATCTGAAAGCCATCTAACTTTAAATTCACCAAAAGCCCCTGAACTATTATCCCCATCTTGACCCTCTACTAAAAATGCAAAAGCACCATTAACCGCTGCTGTAGTATCAGTATTCCAAGCTGAAGTTTCATACCAAGGTAAAACTGTACTAGAAGCATCATCTGCTCCTGTGGCTAAACCGCTTCTACCATAGATTATTTTACTTGGCAAACCATCGCCTTCTGTACTACCAGAAGCTGCATATTTGTATTCATAAGACCCTCCATTGTCGTCACTATCCGTTCCTGCTGCGGTTTGATAAATAATATTTTTACCATTACCAGAAGCATCGTGAGCAGAATTAGCAATTACCAAATCGTATAAACCACTCTTTGTGATGTCAGCAGAGAAGTTACCTACTAATGATAATCCTAAATGTTGACCAGAACCACCAAGAGCATCGTCTAATTGAGCACCAAAAGCATAAGTATAAGAATTAGCATTATCTGTGGCATCCGTTGTAATCAAAGCTCCATAAGCACCCCTACCGCCAGCCACTCCTAACCCTTTGGATACTAGGCTTACTTGTTTAACCGCTGATACTCCTGTACCAGAAAAATAACCAGTAGAGTAGTCTGTATAATAAGCACCTGTGACTGGTGTAGCTGAAGCTCCTAATTGGAATGTTGCAAGATTAGAAACTCTTGCTGTTGTATCTAAAAAAGATAAACCATCGCCAGCTATTCTTTGTGTAATTGTAGTCCCTGACCTCTTAAAAGGTGGCCATGGTCTTGTTACTATATTATCCATATAAATTTAATATAAACCGAATGATTACGGTATAAATGAATTATGACATTGCAAGATAGTCGACACCTTCACCATTTGTTGTGGCGTCGATATAAACTGTTGCCCTATCAGCGATATTCAAAGTTACACTATCATTTGCTGAAAGTATAATTTGTTGACTTGTTGTTTTATCCACAGCACTATCTCCGACATAAATATCATTTGTATTTCCTGCTTTTGCTCTAATGTAGATTGACTTAGTAGCTAAAGTGGTCCCCAAGGCTTCGGCTGTTCCTCCAGTTGTAACTGTTTTATTGCCACCTGTAAGAGTCGTGGGAATGTCGTTAACACTACCATCCGCATTAACATTTTGAACTGCTATTACTTTTGTAGCTGTTGTCCGTGCTGTATCTGCTGCTTCTATCGAAGCTCTTTCATCGGTCGATGCATTTTTTAATTCTACAGCACCTATCTGAATATCAGCTGCCAAAACAATTCTACCATTAGCATCTAAAAGAATTGGTAATGCATCTCCGTCATCATAAGTTGTAGGAGTTGACATATATTTACCAGCAATCGGCACAAGAGGAGTCGCAGTTCCAAAAGCGGCATTCATAGCTGGAACATCTGTTCCACCAACTTCATCTATATTTACATCCGAAGCTATGATAGTTGTACCACCAGCTTGATTTTGTAATACCATGTATGAAACAGAAGTCAAAGTTGTAGTTACAGTTTTCTTTACACCATAAATCATACCTGTCGAATAATCAACACAATATTCTCCATTAGAAAATCCAGCTGTAATTTGTTCTGCCCTTGTTGTACCAGCAACTGTATCATTTAATTCTCCTATATTCCAAGGGAATTCTACCTCTGTTGTTAAAGCTGTGGATGTGAAAGCAAGCGAAGTATCATTATAAGTCGCCTGTAAAAATCCAGCTTCATTTTTTATATTATCGTAAGTCAACTTTGCTTCAACTACAACACCAGCAGCTTGGCCAGCGTCAGAAGTTCTAGTACCTGTACTCCAGTAATATAGTTGAATTGCTGCAGGTTCAGTTACTGAAACTATGCTTGAAGAAGCCCCTTTATCATCTACAGGCATGCCACGTTGATTGCTTACCTGGTTCTGTTCCTTTAATAACATATTAATCACATTATTAGAGAGATAACGCAATGGTTGCCCCAATCTCTCCAAAATTAAATTAAAACTCTATCTACTAACATTAAATCTGCCATTTCCCTATGAATTTCTCGATCACCCACGGTTGTTCTAAGTCGTTTATTATTTTCCATAATCTCGCCTATAGTGTCGTGTCTTTGATGATCCATGGCAGACAATTTTTTAATTACCCAATCTCCACTACCTATAAATGAATTCTTTATTGTAAGGACATCATTTATCTTTTTTTTAAAGTATGGACTTGTACGAGTGATAATAACTTCACCACTCATTGCTTTCCTTACCTCAAGAAAGTTATCATACATCTTCAATTTTTTGGATAATTTTTTCATACTTATTTTTTAGCAGGTCGGCCTCTTTTTTTAGGGGCTTCGACTACTGTTTCGTCAACTATTTTATCTTCCTCTTCTACTTTTTCTTCTACTTTTTCTTCTACTTTTTCTTCTACTTTTTCTTCTACTTTTTCTTCTACTTTTTCTTCTACTTTTTCTTTTTTAAGTTTTGTAATCACTTCTTCTATTGGTTCTACATCTAATTTTTCTTTGTCGCTTAACATAACAACATCCATCCCCCATTTTCTTGCCGTCTTTTTAATATGTGTAGCAACTTCAGTTCTGGTCACTTCAAATTCACCAGTTGGAACATGAATATCTTTTCCAGCAAATGTCATGTCAAATGCTTCAGAATCATTTCTTAATTTCATAAGTTTTATATTAAAGTATAAGAGAATCCTACAACTGCTGTACCAGTACCAGCTTTGGAACCAGCGTGAGATATAAGAATTGGAGTATCTTTTGGAACTTTTGCCAAAACCATACTACCAATATCGTATTCTTTTGAGTCTAAAGCATCCTTACTAACTTCAGATGTTGCAGTAAAATAAGCATCATCATTGGATGAACTACCAATTTTAATGGCTACACCAGTATCAGCAGAGGTTGCTTCAATATATTTCACCCATACTTTATGAATTAATATTTCGTGATTTTTGTTGTAAAGAACTATTTCTTCAGCTGCAGAACCAGATAAATCAAATAAGGTTGTATTGCAAACTGTTAATAATTCTTTATCTATATCTAATCCTGTAATCATATAATCTATATTTCCCCTCCCCTATAATTAGGGGAGGGGTTAATTAAATCTAGGTTAAATTTGTAGCTAAACCACCAGCTGCAGCGGCAGTACCACCACTATTAGCGATTTGTACACCATCACTAGCATTATCAATTACACCAGTAGCTCCAAAGAAAGCTGGGTCTATTAGACACAACACACCTTTAACTATAGTGCTTGGAGCAAGAACTGCATCAGTTAAGATTGTATTTGTTCCTGAAACTACTTGATGATAACCTCTAAATCCATCAATAACATTATTACATAACATTGCATTAACATCTTTAATTTTGATGAAACATGAAGTAGCGGCTACTCCAGTAGCTACTTTCATATTTACTCTTACATTTTCCCACATTAATTCATGTACAGTAGTAGTAGCCCCACCAGTTTTACCATCAATTAAGATGCCATATGCTGCGGCTGAACTTGTAACGGTTGAATGACCAAATGTAAGATTTCTACCTGAACAAGCATCTCCAGCCATCCAGAAATGAGCATGTCCAGCATCATCCAAACCTGCTGTCTTTACAGACATAAAGTTCTCGTAATATGTTCCTTCACCATTTTCAATCCAACCATAAAGAGATTCATTAGTAGTAGAAGCATTTTCTGCTTTAATATTAACAAATGAATTTCGTGTACCAGTAACAAGAACTGGAGCTAAATCAGTAGCAACACCAGTTACTCCCATTACTATTCTTGCACTTTGTTGGATACTTCTACCACTAGCGCCAACTCCAATAAACTGAATTCTATTTTTAGCGATAGTTAACATTGATGTCACTGTATGTTGATCTGGACTTAGTATAATTACATCATTTCTATTTGTAACTGTTTGTGCATAAGCTGCAGCAAGAGTTGTATATAGATCGCTTGATGGAACTTTACCATTCCAATATGTATACATATTTGATGTAGCTGGAGCAACATAAAAAACTCTACCAGCTCCAACTAAACCACCACCTAAAATTTTAGATGGACTTATAGCTGCATCATTTGCAACATTTTTGTTCTTTATCATATTTTTTTGTTTAATTATTTAAGTGCCAAATTTATAGTTTACCCTCTTTCTAATCGACCTTTTGTAAAAAGAGATACTTAGGCCTACATTTTTTGAAGTCACATTTTCATCACTGCCCCCGTAAAGGAGCAGAGTGAAAATACTACTTTTATTTTACGACATCGCGTAAACTAGCATTTTTGTTCGGTGCGCTACATGCAAGATTTGAGTAATATCTCAAAGTTGCTTGCCATGCAGGAGTAGTAGAACTTCTATCTAAGATAGAACCATCTTCATTCAAGAATGAAATTGGAGCCAAATCTTCTACAGACATTGTAGTTGGATCGATAAAGTTCATTTCATCATAAGGATGATCATAATCTGCTACTACTGGAATGCCACTGAAATCTACGCCTTTGAAACCACCTTTAAGTTCCATAGTTTCAGTATAACGTCTATCCGGTGTCAAAAGTTGACCATAAGCGCTAAACACATCGAAATGAGTAAGAGCATATTTTGGAGAACCTTTCTTCATTGATTCTAACATGGTTGTGTACATCAATGCTTCAGTCAAAGAACGTTGACTTGTAGAATCACTAACATAACTATTCCACCAAGTATAAGAAGAACGAGCCAAACCTTGGAATGTATCTAAATTAGCTTGATCATCAATCAAACCTTTAAGACCCATTACTTCAACTCCAATATTAGATACAGTTGGAGTAGTACCATTGGTATGAGCTAATATGACATAATCATTATCAGCTACACCAGCATCAGAATCAACAGTAAATGTATCACCATCAGTGATAGTAGATACTAAAGAAAAAGATGTTGAAGTGGCAGTAGTTTCTGAACTTGTGAACATCACACCATTGCCGATTTCTAAATAATCGGTTGGATTTTTACCTACCATTGGAGTATCCAAATCAAAAGTTGGAGTACTACCTATACCATCAACACGAGCAATAGTACCGGTACCGTAACCATAACCTTGACGTGAAAGTTGGCGTTGCATATCTTCCTTTGCGCCCATGTATTCTGATTCAAGAGCATTTACTAAGTACTCTTTTGAACGTTTTGATGCTTGCAAAGCTACATCAGTCAAAGAAATAGTTTGGAAATTATATTTCATTGTAACGTTTGCTTGTAAGTATCCTTGGTTTCCTGCTGTTGGTAAGACAACAGATTCGCTACCAGCGGCTGAACCTACATTACGAAGGTAATGTACAGTTAAGTATTTGGTAGTTGCGCCCTGGTTCTGTGCTACATTGCGTAAGATATTGTTCCACAAAACATTCTTTTCAAAGACTTGTTCGTGTACAACTTTATCATAGATACGCATCGCAGCATTAGCCAGAGTACTGTTTGTTGCACCCATATATTTTTATTTTACTGAATTAAATATCAGCATCTGCACTGTCAATAGCTTCCACTACAGCTTTTCTAATATCAACTGGATCAGTAGAAATTTTATTTTCTCCTGGTTCGTGAACATCACTTCCAACTGAAGGTTTTTCTACATCTTGAACGTTTTTCTTACCAGAAAGTCTTTGTTTAACTTCCCAGTCAATAATCTCATTACGTTTCATTTCATTAAAAGCTTCTTTAGGTGTCAGATACAATTTACCTTGTTCTTGCTGCCATTCTAAAACCTCATTATCTTCATAAGATGGTTTGCCTTCAGCACCGTCCCACTCAGTAGAAAGTTCAGAAATCTCTTGTTTGATCATTTCTGCTTTCGATTGATTGGTAGATTCTTCTTGCTTGGCTTTTTCTTTGTCAGCCCACATTTGTTCAGCCTGTTCTTTTGTAAAAACCTCTGGTTCAAATGGAACCTTAGATTCTTCAGGTGGAACAAACACATCTTTCAATTTACCGATAGTTTCATTGGCGGCAGATAATTGCTCTTCAAGTTCAGACATTTTTGTAGTAGTACCCTTACCAGATTCTCTTTCAATTTGAAGAGCCTTGGTAAGATTTGCTACTTGTACTTGAAGTGTGCCCTCATCTTTACTATTTTTTATATCTTCTACTTTTTCGTCAGGGGTTTTATTTGGAGCAGTATCAGGTTTAACTTCTGGTACTACTTCAGGTGCTACCTCTGGTTTTACTCCTTCTGGAGATACTATTTCAGGTGTTTCTACTGGGGAAGAACCAGCACCGTCACCGTTAACGGCTTCTTCTACTTCCTTTCTAACATCGTCCATATAAATACGTTTACATCTTCTAGTACTAACGACCATTTTTTAACGAGGTTGCCGTTCCTCGATATACTATCAGAATTTAATAATTTTATTTTGTGTAATCAAATTTTCCTTTTCTCAATCTCTTCTTCTCTGATCTTTTCATGCTAATATAATCTTTTGATTTACTATCTAATTTACCACTTTCCGCCATTCCTTTTAAATACGACGGTTTCATTTTTTCACCATATTTTTTCTTGTATTTTTTTTGCGCCCTTTTAACAGCCAATTCTCTCCTCATTTTTGGAGTTTCAATATAATCTTACTTGGCCGTCTTCAATCTTGTTTTGATTGTCTTGATAAAATCACTTTTGTTTATTGCCATATTTTTATAATTAGTTAATTATTATTGATAATTTTCTTCAGCTTGTATATGCTCATCGAATATCTCTTGGTTTTGTTGGTAAGCATCTTGATTTTCCTGAATGAATGCCATATGGAGTTGCGTATGTTCTGGAGTCCATAAAGCTTGAGGTGTCAACGGAGGAGGTGTGCCAGCGGCCATACTCATATTTTCTTGATCAGCTAAATCAGCCGTATCTGCCGGGCCTTCTCCTTCAGTTCTATGGCTTTCCTTTTGTTTAACCATCTCTTGTTTAAATTCTTCCTGTTTCTGTTTATTCATTCTCTCAATAATATCACCAACATTTGAAAAGTTTAATTGCTCCAATACTGTTTGTGGATCAATCAATTTAGCTTCAGCTAATCTCATCATTCTATCCATCTTACCCTCTTCAGAATAAGCAATCTCTGGAACAACAGTAACTCTTACAGTGCTAGGTTTAATAACAAGAGCATTCTCAGGTGCATTTTCAACATCACCAATGAATTTAATCTTTTGACCATCTTCAATAATTTCATCAGATGCAATCTGATAATCAGATAATATCTCCAAACAAAATTCACCCATTTCAGATAACATTAACTCTAAATTCTCAACAGCTTCCGCTACAGTACTTGCATCAGCAGCCTGCAATGCTTCCACACCCTTACCAGACTGCAATGACCCGGGAACACGCCCTAGACTAGCTTCACGCATTCCACCTAATTCTTCAATCCATCTTTCAAGATTTGCAGTATAAGCAAATGGAGTTGACGGGAGTGGCTGTAAAGATTGCTGTGAAGGAGCAATATTACCTTTGTAATATATTTTCTCGGCTCCTTTATCAGTAATACTAGATACTTCTACACCCTGTTTAATAAGCCATTTACCTTTTAACATTCTTTGAATATAAGACTCAACTTGTGAAACTGTTTTATCCAAAGATTTGTTAATAGAAATAAGATCTTTTATCCATGCTTCACTATAAATAGAATTGGAAGCTTTTTCTGGGTTATAAACAAAAAATGGATAGCGTCTATAAGATGGCTCATAAACTCTAAGCAATTGATTGCCAGAGACAGTTATAACTTTCATCTTTACTTTCCCACCCTCAACCCATTTCATCCATATTTCCTTTACCAATGTAGAATCTAGTTCATCTGTACTATTGGTCCCCTCATTGTTATATTTTTCTTGCTCTAGTAATTCTTTATAATCAGAGGCTTCTTTTTTACTATCAGCTGTTATTTTTACTTTATACTTTGCATTCAAAGTAGAAATTGGTTTTTTGTAAGTTTTTATAATAAATCTACACTCTTGTACTGTGGGAGAACAAGGATCAAAAAATACATTGAAAGTATCATCTACCCAAAAATCTAAGTAATCTTCCCCATTCTTTTTAACAACTCCAGCTTCTATAATACCCACAGAGTATTTCAAAGAATTTACGATCTGGTCTGTTAGTAAACCTTTAATACCTCTAGTACGATAAACATATTGTAAAATCTTGTTTTTTTTCTTTGCCTCATCATAAGCTTCATCAGTAACATCATCTGGATGCACTTCCCAGCGAGGTTGACTACGTTTAATAAAATTCTTAACACCACGAATTTGTGAACGAATCTTATTTACTGTACGACGAATTTCTCCATCAGAAACTGGGAGTGTTTGTACTTTATTCAAAGTTTTATTATAGACAATCCAGTGATCACCACGAGCATAACGCTCATTAATATACCAATCACGATGTTGTTTCAAATAATATTTAACAGTACTATCACAAAGACTATCAATAAATTTGACGACATTTTTGTCATCCTTTGTTTTTATTTTACCTTCTTTGTCTGTTTTAAATTGTATTTTCTTTAATTGTTCTAAATCCATATTATTCTTTCATTTTTTCATTAACTACGGTTTCTAATAAATAATATAATTCTTTGGTTAATGGATAGTAAAGTGAAATTACTTTCTCATTCACCTTTTTGTTTGGGAAAACCAAACGAATTTTTCCTTCTTGATTTAACTTAGAAAAGATAGCAATATTTCCTAAGTATAACATGTCATCAAGTACTACAGAGCAGAATGCTATCAAACCTTTATTATCTGGTGCTACTTTTTTTATTTTCACGTTAGTGATTTTCATACTATTCTCCTTTTAAACTATTCAAAAGTTTATCTGCTGGAACCTGATCCAAATCAATCAACTCATTTTCTTCAACTTGAATTAGAGGTTCATCGTTTGTTTCACTCTCGACATATTCAGTTATATCTTTCGACTTTAACGAACGAGTCAACTCTCTAATTAGTTCTGTCTGCATGAAGTAAAAGTCCTTATCTTTTTTACTCAAGAGAAGATATATGAAAACTAGAGTTAGGAGAAATACTACTGCTAAAATAATTAATTCCATATTATTTTTTTTCTGGTTTAATTGCAATCGCTGTGGCAGAAGTAATCAATATTCCTGCGGTTGCTACTGAATTAATAATCTCATTCTTAACAACTTTGAAAGGATCTATAACGCCAGTTTCTATCATGTCACAATATTCATCTGTCAAAGCATTGTAACCTTTTTTAGAACTAAGAATCTTATCAACAATAGTCTCACCATTCTTTCCAGCATTCTTCGCTATAGAACTTACTGGTACCTTTAGAGAACTGCACACAATTTCCATGCCCGCGTCAATTTCTTTGATTCCAGTCTTTTCTATATCAAATATACATTTAAGCAAAGCTACTCCGCCGCCTTCTACAATTCCTTCTGCTATGGCTGATTTTGTAGCATTCAATGCATCCTCAATACGATATTTAATTTCTGTCTGTTCTGTTTCACTAGCCCCACCAACTCTTATGTTAGCGACTGAACCAGTTATCTTACCCAATCTATCCTTCAACATTTCTGTTTTAAAAGTATCCTTTTCAACTTTCATTAATGATTTTATTTCTTCTACTCTCTCTGTGATGTCTCCCACTCCACCTACCACGACTGTATTATCACGGCTAACTACAATATTCTCACAAGTACCACAGTGCTCTAAACCAGCGTCTTTAAGCTTTACAGCATCTTCATCACCAACTACTGTAGCAGTAGTAAGAGCAGCCAAATCATATACTACATCACGTCTATAATCATTTAAGGATGATAATCTCACAGGAACACAGCTAAACTTTCCTAACATTTGATTCTGAGCTAGAAAAGCCATACCAGCACCTTCAATAGAGTTCACGAATAGAACAATTTTAGTCCTTCCTGCCTTAACCAATTTTTCAATCAATGGTAATAATTGATCTTGATTTACTATAGTATCAGTACAGATAACTATAGTTGGTTTTTCAAAAACCGCAGCCAATTTTTTCCTATCATTTATAAAGATGTGTGATTCATAACCATTATCAGTTTTAGTTCCTTTGACATACTCAACTTCAGTCTCTAATGAATTTGAATTTTGCACTGTTATAATTCCATCAATGCCCACAGTATCAATTACATCATGAATCATTTTACCAATCTTATCATCATTATTAGCTGAAATAGTAGCAATTTGAATCTTTTCTTCCTTAGTATCTATTTTTTTAACCTGTTTGTTTAGTTTTGAAAGAACTTTCTCTAATCCTTTATCCATGCCTCTTTTCAAAAGTATAGGATTCATTCCTGTCGCTATAAATTTATTAGCTTCATTCACCATATTGGCGAGTAAAGCAACGGTTGTAGTAGTTCCATCACCAGCTTCTCTGTTGGTATTCTCGGCAGCTTCTCTGGCAATCATTACTCCCATATTCTCAAACTTATCTTCAAGAAATATTTGTTGGACCACTGTTACACCATCCTTTGTAATAGTTGGGTAAGAACTATCCTCAAAGATAACGTTCTGTCCTTTAGGACCTAGTGTTGTAACTACAGCCTTGGCGACAATATTCAATCCTTTTGTTATTCTGTCTCGTACCTCTTCGTTGAAAATTACTTCTTTATACATATTTTTACATTATTAATTAATCTTCTTTATAATCACAGAAACCTACGATGTCTTCTTTGTCTAGGAAATAATGCTCTTTGCCCTGAAGCTTCAGGACATAGATGGCATATTTTCCAAAGATCGCAGTTTGACCTACATGCTCTTCACCAGCTAAAATTTCACCAGTGATAAGATTTTTGTCTGACTCTGATTCCTCTAGAATAATATCTGAGTCTATTTTTGTGTTCTTGTGCTTTTTAATCAGGAGCACACCTGTGCGGGGTTCGATGTTCATACTTTTTTATTTACGATTTTAATATCTGGAATAAATACTAAGTTGTATTTTCCTTCCAGTTTTTTTATTTCTTTTAAAAATTCTTCCACACGTTTTCTGAAATCATCTGTTTCTACTTTCTCGGATACTTTGATCAATATCTCTTCCGCTGCTTTTGTAAATTTCTTATCCATATCAATCTTGATCAAAGGCATCCATTATAGATGCTTTCGGTTTACATAAATCTTCAATATCCTTCTGGATTCTAGTCTTTTCCATCGGAGGAACAACAGGTTCAATCGGTCGTGTCTGAATCAGATATCTCAAGGCATCAATCCCATGCTCGTCTTTTTTTATTGGTGTCTCGGATTGATTTTTACTTCTCGCGATTACTTCTGTATTCTCCTTATAACGATAATTCTTCAACTGTCGGCAAAGATTCGGACATTTATCTTCAAAAATATACAACTTGGTTTGACCATCAACTATCTGCATGAACTCTCTTATCTTAGTAATCCCAGAACCTATATCATTTATACCCGGGAAAAAATCCCAACCATTGTCATAGAACTCTTCTTTCACTGAATAAGGAATCTCCTCGCCTTCAATTACCTTTGAACGATTCTTCGAGGCTGTTGAAGGGTCAATCACTGCTATCTGAAATGTATTATATACCAAATTTCTTTTCTCTTCCATGGACATAAAGTTTATATCCTTGGTCGAGTTGAAAATGTAATCAAACTTGGCAAACATTTCACGGGAAGCCTTACTAGGTAAAGCTGGTTTATAATATTCATCTATAATATACAGCGTGCCATCTTCAGTCCACTTACAAACTAAAGCATGATTCGGGTTTCTTTGGCCGAAATCTAAAGTAATTAGATTCTCAGTCAAGCCTCCTATCTCAAATGAATCGATGTAATGAATATTAGTATCGAAATCACAATACTCTTTACCAAAAACTAATTTACCAGACTTAGTGGTGAAATCAATCTCATGCTCTTTGTCCCAGACAGCTTTTGGAGTCCCGCGTCGCTCGGCTTCATACCAATCCTTACCATCGCGCTCTGGATCTTTTTCTGGATCAGAGGAGTAGTGAATCATGAATACCTTAAACTTATTCCCGGGATTTTTCCATTCCTTGATTCCGCGGACCGTTTCTTCGTGTTCAATGTCAGCATACTTCATACGATTTCTAATAAATCAAAACATAATTCTTGAAAGTAAGTATTGTCCTCGGCTGTACTAACGCAAGTCATACGCCCGCCATTTGAAATAGTAGGACGTGCAGCTGTAAAGGAAGACTTGGCTTCGTTCTGAAAGGCCATCTCATCTGAAAATAACCCAGATAAGGTGTGCATTCGAACGATATCCCCACCTTGAGGAACGCCACGAATCTCGGAATAGATGTCAGGGAAGCACATCTTACAAGAGATATGCTGGCCTTTGTTCTGTGGGTTGCATGTAAGTTCCTTGAAAATACCATCTTCTTGATATCTCTGAAGAAACTTAGGGAGATTATCCCAAATAAATTTGCAACGCTTGATCAAATCATCAGCGTCTTCTTCTTTTTTACTTTGAAAGAACGTGAGTTTTCCTTTGTGGAACATCGTGTCCCAAAGATAAAGTCCTACACATAACCAGGTAAGCATCATCTGCCTAGATTTTGGTATGAGTAAGAGTTTCTCTTCGAGCCAGACTTCAACAAATCTTTCTATATAATCTTTTTCTGGGAAAGTTTTGATAGGATTTATGTCGTCATGTACATCCAAAGTTTTTGCCCAAGTAGTGAGAAAGTAGTAAGGATCTGACTGACAGATACCCCATTCAGCATCTTGCAGTTCTGGACTATTTTTTAACTTTTCTAGATATCCTACTTCCATAAAATTTTTTATTTTTTAGCTGAATGAAAATACTCTATAAGTTTCTTCTAACATACTAACTGACTTAACTTGACCCTGAATTGTAAAAGTACTAACACCCCAACATATTTGAGTATGTTTTTCCAAGTATCAAAGACAGGTTGGGGTATCCGGAATTCGCCATACAGGGGAATATCCGCTATTTGTTGCCTTTTAATATGTCGGAATGTTAGGTACTCTTATCTGGACCATTGATGATCCAGAACCATGCTTTGTTCATAGGACAAGCATATCCATGAACCAGACAAGAATAACTATAATCTAGGGTCAAAGAATGAATTAGTATGTTTGTATGGTAGTAAAACTCGACTGATCCCCTCTAACTAAATCTACATCAGTCATGGTTCCATTTAGTGGTATTGCACCTGCATAATTGTAGGAAGTAGACCATACCTGATATGGCTGATACCAAGGTTGAGTGTAATTTCTCTCCTGGATAATCTCAATTATTTTAGTCTCACTATTATTAGATAACTTCTCTACTAAACCCCGAAGGAATTCAATTTCTTCTTTGAAAGATTTTTCATCTCTCTCGTCAACTTCTCCAAAAAGGATATCTTTTGCTTCGTCTTGAGTAATAAGCTTGAAATTTACAAGCTCCATAACCTCTTGAGGTGTCGGCAGCTTACTCAACCGCCATTTAAGTTTCTTCGTCATATTTTTTAGATTGTTGACCCTAGATTGTAATGAACAAAAAAACTGACTACAAATTAGCCAGTAACTTTTTCTTGTACTCTTCTTTTTCTTCAACTGTCATTTTTGAGAAATCAGGTGCAGTCTGATCATCCATAGTAACTTTATGAAGTTCAGGTGAGAAATCTCCTATCAATTTCGCAAGGGTATTTATAGCCGATACAATATCTTTAGGATCATGTTTCACTCTCACTTCTTTCTCAACCAAAATAACTTTACCTTTAGCATCCAACTCCTTAACCTTCTTCAGTATAATTTTTTCACCATTAATAATTTCCGCCAGTCTTTCCGTTACTTTCTTCCTATCAACTCCTTCTTCCCGCGCAATCCTTTTATAGTCACCCTCAGCTACTTCAATAGCCTCAAGTATCTTTTCATTCTTCAATGCTTTACAGGCATTCACTCTAGCAGCTTGATCACTATCACAATTCTCGTAAGCTTCTTTATAAGCATGAAAACCATCGAATCCATTCGACATGTAAAGCTCTACAAACTTTTCCTGTTGTTTAGTTAAATTTGTCATATTAAAGAAACAATTACGCCTACTCTAATTATCTCACAGAAATCAAGTTTTGTCAAGGATAGTATATACAAACAAGAATAGACTTTAAACATTCCCCTTAACCTAGCGAAATAATCAAAGCAAAGAAAGAATAAAGCCCTAACATTAGCGAATAAAAGTGATGGGTTATCCACAGTAACAAATGTTATGCTCCATAACACATCTACCCAAATTTTTTATGAGTATTTTTTTTGGATTCATTTTTTTTTGAGAAAGGGTTTGGGGTTGGGAGGTTACATACCCCCCCCAGATTACCAGCCCCGTCTGATTTTGGATTTGGTTTCCGAACCCCCCACCCTTCGCCACCAGAGCCAAGCCAAGCCACCACCACCATACCACCACATACCATACCACCTACCCAAGCTAAACAAAATAGTGATTATGATTATAGTACATAGTACACTACCCATAACCTATACTATAAACTATATTGTGCGACACCTAGAATTGCGATATAAGCAACGTACTAGATAGACTTGACCAATCATACTGGTTACTTGTTTACTTTCCTTATATGTCCTAAGCACAAGATAGCTTTTGGCTGTTGACTTTTATCCACAGTTTTGCTTGACATTTCAATACAGGCGTGCTAAAATATAGAGGTACAAGAGAGCCTAGCGACGGCGAAGTTATACCACCTCTACCAAGAGCGTCAAAAGTGTATACCATGCTTACGCCGTCGCTGGACTTTCTAACAAAGCAACCCTAAGCCCCGAAAATAACGGGGACTAATAAAAAATGTATGACGAAGTTTATAACACAATGCGAGTGCGGGAATAGAGAATTTAATGCTATGGAGAGTTACACCTATAAAATGGCGGTACAAGCCGACGGGGCACTATCAAATATTAAATCAGCACCAAATGGAGGGATTGATAGTATAACTTGTACATCTTGCGACAAGGAATATTCTTGCGAGGACTTCGCAGAAATAATATTTTAATACATGACTATCTTCCTTTTTGGAGGATAGTTTTTTTAAAAAGTAGAGGGGAGGGGGTATGGGGGGTAGAGTGTTTACGCAAAATAATATAAAAAAAATTATGAGTAAAGTATACATAGCCATACAATATGGAGATAGACAAGACATAGTGCAATATGCAAATAACATAAAACAAGCCAAAAAACTAATCGAAAAGATACTACCAAAATTACGACAAGGGTATAAATATATAATAATTTAACAAAAAACATATGCAAGGTACTTATACTACTATCGATACACCAATCAAACCAGTGGAGGAGTCTTTCAATTCTCTAATGGAGCAATCTTTCAATTTTCTATGCAAAGAGTTTAACATTATTGAAGGGACTGTTAGAATAAAAAACAACCCTCACGATTTTGGTACTTATAAAAGCTTTGAAATAGATTACCCAAAAACCATAGAGAACGCAAAGGAAAGCATAGAAAATAGAGAACTATATCAAGATGATGAAGATGAAGATATCCCCGATTATATCCTAGACGAATGGAAAACAGACTACGAGTGCGATGCTTTACAAGTAAAAATCGACAACTGGCACGACAAAGCCGACGAAATACAAGAAAAATATAACCATAAATTTTTTAACTAATCAGACTACTAGACATTTTTTGTCTAGTGGCTTGATTATTTTTAAAAAGTAGAGGGGAGTGGGTATGTGGGGTAGAGTGTTTGTATATCCTCACCCACCAAACAACCAAAAGCCCTATAAAAGAAAAGTAAACCAAACAACCTACAAACAACAGAAAAACACCTACAAACAAAAACAATAAAAAAACTACAAAAACACCTACATTTTAAAAACTAAAACCCTACAAAGCAACCCAAAAGCCCTACAAATTACCCTATAACTAGCCAAAATAAGACAAATAAACACCAAAACAAGAAACATGACCAATAGAGATTTTGTATATAGATGATATGGAGAAACTTAAAACAAAGCAACCGATATCCCCCGAAAAAAAATACCTTATTTAATTTTTTAATTAAACCATATGCCAAGCAGACAAATTAAATGGCTTAAAACCCTGAAAGGTATATCTTATACAAAAAAATACCTTGTAGAAACAAAAGAAAAAAGACTAAAAAAAGCAAAAATATACCGAGAAAAAAAGAAAAAAGAAGATCCTGAATATTATAAGAAAAATTATCAAAAATATAAGATGATTAGATATGCTAAAAAATACCGAGCAACAGGAATAAGAAAATGGACTAAGAAAGGAAAATGCCCTTTTTGTGGAAATAAAACAGGCTCATACCATAACAAAAAATGTTTACTTGCTTTCATTATACCGACAAAAGAAATAAAAAGATTAAAAAAATTAACTAACTAATATACAACCATATGAAAATATTAAAAGCTATACGTTATCTTATAGCAGACATAAAAGTTATAATGTTTTTACGCAAACTAAGAAAAAGCAACCGGTATGCCCCGAAAAAAATTAGTCTAGTTAGTTTTTTGACTAAGCAAATGAAACCCTTTTTATAGCTATTTACTTTTTATTTTAAAAATAACTAATCTTACACGTTTTATACATAATCGCTATTGACTTTTTTATACAGTTGTGTTATAATAAACAGGTACAAATTTACTCACTAATATAAGACTATGATAACCAAAAACATAATTCAACTAGATAACAAAACAAAAATACAAATTAACAAATTTATGGATATTAAAATTATAACTTTTGACTGGAATTATAATTTAAAAATAACAAAAGCAGAAAAACAAAAAACAAAACTTGAAAATGAAAATTATAATTTACTATTAACCATAACACAAGGAACAGACAAATCAATTATGGTTTATAAAAAAGAAAATTAAAAGCAAAGAGTATACACTAGGAAATTTAAACTAAAATATGAAACTACCAAATAGAAATATAATAGAACATCAAATTAATAGAATACAAAATATAATTGATGAACTACAACGACCAAATATAAAAATACTCTTAGGAGATCAAGAAATATCAAAAGAACGTGGAGGATATATCACTATAAACTATTTATCTTCTATAAGGGACGAACTCATACAGACAACAAAGCAACCGATATCCCCCGAAAAAAAATACACCCTTAAATTTTAACCATTAACAATATGGACGAGTACAAAAAACAAGCTAGAAAGTTTTTAATCAAGACAAATACAAACTTTCAAGCAGACTATTTGAAAACTAATAAATACTTTCCAAGCGACGAAGAGGAGCGAGATATCTATACCATAACACTCACAAAAATGCACGGTTTCAGATGGTCACCAACTAACAAAGCATGGCAAAGGCAGATCACACAGCAGGCCCAGGTTACAGCGGAATATTTAACTAAGCTACCTGAATTTAAAAATTGATATATGAATATAACAGAAGAACAAAAGAAAATCATAAAACCAGAGTGGGACAAGATGAAAAACTTTATAAAAGATACAGATAGCATACAAGCAGAAAAGACATACAGAGCCGTCCAAGATGAATATAACAACCTTAAAATGCTATATAGTGAGAGTGAACTAGAACTCTTAAGGGAAATAAACCAAAAGCAACCGACTAGCCCCGAAAAAAATTAACCCTTAAATTTTAACCATAGCACTATGAATAGAGCATAAACACAAGACGGGTAAACGTTTACCCGTCCCCGTTTATTCTTTAATCTAAATATATGCGAAACCATAAATTTTGGGAAGTCAACGCAGTTAACTACAACGACCTACCATATAGTGGAGAAAATGAAACAGACCAAGACGCAAGTCAGAAGAAAAAATGGCTATCAACTGGACTATCTTTACTCAAAGCAACAGCACAAGAAGTTGAAGGTATACTTGTCAATGCAAGTAAAAACCCGTCAGGTTCAATAGATAGAGGGTATATATCGGGCTTTATATCATCAGTGGACGGCACAAAGTCAGTTTATATATCACTCAACGACGGAATGGGGAACGTACTTTATAGAACAGCACAGCACTCAAAAGATTATACTGGTGGAAGTAATAACACACAGACACTAAAAAAAGATAATTGGGAGCGAGTAATTAATTTTGTAAAGGAAAATATATAGTAAAGCCTAAACGCAAGGCAAGCGATACCATATCACTTGCCTCCGTTTATTCTTTAATCTAAATAGTATGAAAACAAAAACATACACAGTATACAAATTTGAAGAACTACCAAAAGACAGCCAAGAACTAGCCATAAACAAATGGAGAGACGACGAAGAGTTTATTTTTCTACCAGACGATATGCAATATCATCTTGACGAACTATTAAAAAAACACAAGATTGAGGGCAAAGCAAACTGCTATTTTTCTCTATCTTATAGCCAAGGCGACGGAGCAATGTTTGAGGGTAGTTTTGACTGGAAAGAGTATTCAATAGTTATAAAACAATCTGGAAACTACTACCACTCATACAGCAAAGTTGTTGACATATACGACGAAGAGGACATACAAATATATATGCCAAAAATTGAAGAAGATTTTGAAGATCTATACCAAGAAATTTGCAAAGACCTTGAGGAGTATGGATATGATGTAATGAAAACAGCCCAAGAAGACGAAAACATTATTGATATACTCAAATCTAACGATTATGATTTTACTCTTGACGGACAAATTAATTAATAACTAACCCCAAACACTATGCAAATAACACCCGAACAACAAGGAGCAATCAAAAGAATTATAGAAGAGGTAAAAGAAAAAAGACAATTCCGTTGTCTAAATATTGACTGCCCCTGTAATCATCTTATTGGTGGCGACGATATAGACCTTGCCGAAAAGTTTATTTACAACTCCGACACTAAATAATCACACAAATATGCAAATAATAACAGTACAAGAATTTAATCATCAAGCAAGGGGTAAATATAACAAAGCAGTTAGTGAATTTGAATTTGGCGAAGGTGGTTTCCCCTATCTTCCAATGTACACTTTTAATTTACAGAATGGGGAGGAAATGACAAACGGCTTTGTCGCTACCGACGGCAGAAAACATTGTTATGGTACAAACAAAAAACAAGCGACATCTAGCTTTAACTCTTAATATTAACCTATATGCAAAAAATAATTATTTTTAATATCATAATGTTTTTAATTATAATTGTATTATGTTTATTTAATCTATAACCCTATGCCAACAAAACCCCAACACGACCACACCTGCGAAGAGTGCGACAAACCAGCTACTATCTTTGAGGAAGATATACGTGTAATTTATAACGTAATGCCAAACGGAGATTTTATAAATAGAGATGAAGACGAGCCAATTGATTGTAGCGGACATTTCTATTGCGACGACCATTATTCAAGATAATTATAAAAATATGAGTACAAGAGCATATAAACTAATTGAAATCAAAACAGAAAAAGATCCAACTTTCAACGTATCACGAGAACAGAATATTTATAATTTAGGTAATGAAAGCGAACAGATTATTTTGACTTACGAAAAAGAAACTGTACAAGAGGAATTACACAAACTAAGTGTAATCCCTTATCCTTCTGTACAGATTATGGAGGATAAAATATCTTTACAGAGAATATTCAAAGACATGGACGGCGAGGACTATATAGAGTATTATTGTTATTAATTTTTAAATATAAATATATGGAAAAAAATGAAGTGTCAACAGACAATAGAGGTGTACTAACTATCATTAAACCATTCACTTTTCTTAGAGGTAAAACAAACGAGTGCATGGGAAAAGCAAAAAATAAAAAGGGCGAGGAATTTTTTATCTACACTTCCTCATGCGGGATAGAAACTTGTTTTTGCTGGGCTACTGCCTTAAAAAACAAGAGGAAATAATTAGGTAAAAAATTTAATCTTAGTCATCATACAATAAAACTAAATATACAAAAATATTTAGAATTAAATCAATAATATCATTAATGGAAACAATAACATTAATGACACAATCATATCGGTAGATTTTTTTCAGGAGATATAGAGGGCAAGTTTTGGTTCGGCGTTCAATCATCAGACGACGCAGATCATTTTGGAGTACAGGGAGAGGCAACAGAATTGAATTATTATTTTGATGAAAGCGACTTGCCAAAAATAAAAGCAGGTATAAAGAAATGTAAAACAGAACTAGGTAAATACAAAAAAGAACTAGACACTTTTTTTAATGATAATAATGGTTATAACGACATAATGATAGCAAAGGAAACAGATATACCAAAGAATAGAATACCAGAATTATTGGAAGTTTACGCACGTCTACACTTAGGAGAGAAGATACAGAAATGTGTCAAAGAAAATGGAGAGTGTAATTTTGACGCAGAGTTGTAAAAGCAACCGACTTACCCCAAAAAATTTATTCTTAACCTAAAAATATATGGGAACGAGAAACCTCACAGTCGTTAAATTAAACGACAAAACAAAAGTCGCACAATACGGACAATGGGACGGATACCCAACAGGACAAGGGCAAGAGATAGCAGACTTTATCAAAGAACACTTGCTTACCGCAGAAAAATTGAACAGTTTTAAAAAGAAAGTGAATACCTTGATAGAATTTAAGCTAGATAAACAATATCTCAAGGACAAAAAAGAAATTTTTGGTGATGAATACGAAGAGGAATTTGTGAGTTCTAATAAAATAAACAAACTAAATGAAAAATACCCAACTCTAAGCAGAGATCATGGTGCTGGTATACTTCGCTTGATTGAAGATGGCACAGTAAAGAGCGTGGTATTAAACGAAGACTTTAAGAAAGATGATATTTTTTGTGAATATTGTTATGAAATTAATTTAGATAATGAAACTGTATCAGTCAACGACGGCAAAAACTACACTTTCAAAGAATGGACTAAAAAAGATTTGATGAAAAAAATAGAAAAAAGCGAATAATTCAATTTAATTTTCTTTATGCTTGAAGAAAAAACTATACTTGAAGATGATCCATGCCAAAGATGTTATCTAGGAAAAATGAAGAAAAGAAATAGTAAGTATGGATCTTTTTTTATGTGCAATAAATGTAATTTTAATTACAGAATACCACCACCATCAGAAATAAGAACCGAGATTAAAAAAAGATTATTAGAACAATAAAAATATATTATGAAAAAAATAGACATAAGAATAAACAACGCAAAAATATTATCATACCAAGTAGAATTAAAAGAGGACATGCCCGAAGTGTCTGCTATGATTGGTTTATTTGCAGGAGAAAAAAGAATAAGCACATTCACATTAACATCTGGCTATGCTTATTCAGACTCAATGGCGTTTGAACTTCCATATCAACTGATAGATCCTGTAAAAGACATTGCTAAACAATTGGAAACTATTCTAGTGAAAGAAGCCAACAAAGACTTTAAACAACTAACAAAAGGAAGGAAATAAATACTATGAAACTATCAAAAAAAGACATAGGGAAATGGGTCACTTATTCAAATGGTTTTGCAGAAGAAAGGGGAAAAATAAAGGCGTTTGATAATGAAAGAAAAGTCGCTTGGGTCGTGTTTCACTGTAACGAAAACTGGGATAACGACGAGTGGAAAAATTATACGGGACAGTGTACCGATTATAAATATTTAACTTTTTAAGGTATGACTAAACTATATTATCTACCACCAAAGAAAAAACAATTTGATGAAATCAAAGAAAAAGCCATAGAGATCTGAAAAACATACGACGACACCTACAACTATGCTACCGAAAAAATAGAAAAAATAAAAGACTTAGAAAATGTACGAGATAATTTTATGTATATTTTGGCTATGTTTGATATTTTTAATCAAAAAAAAGTTATAAAAAAATTAAACGAAAAAACAAAAGAAGCTATTAGTATTCGTTTAATTAATGGAGGAAATAATAAAAATTATTTAGAAACAATAGGATTATGACATTGACAGTCGGACAAAAAATAAGCCTAGCAAAAAAAGGAAAGTCTAATGGTAGACTTGGAATTAAACACACAAAAGAAACAAAACTCAAAATAAGCCAATCAGAAAAAGGTAAAAAAGTATCAAAAGAAACAAGAGAAAAAATTAGTAAAGCTAAAAAAGGTGTAAAAGTATCAAAAGAAACAAGAGAAAAAGTAAGTAAAAGCCTAAAAAAATATTATGATAGGGTAGGTAGAAAAAACAAAAGACCTTACCATAAACAAGACATGGCATACAAAAATTGGAGATTAACTGTTTTTAAAAGAGACAAATATACATGTCAAGACTGTGGTTTAAAAGGTTGTTATTTAGAAGCACATCATATCAAAAATTATTCTAACTATCCAAAACTAAGAACAAAATTGGAAAATGGAAAAACACTATGTAAAAAATGCCATAAACTTACAGACAATTACAAAGGTAAAGCCAAAAAAATTAAATCTTAAATATTTATACCATGCGTAAATATCTAGGCAATATAATATGGATCGCCATAATTTTATTAACAGTAATAACCTCAATAATTCTATGAAATGTAAAACCTGCGGAGGAGAGATTTTTACGAAAGAACTGTGCAAAAAATGCTACCAAAAAGAATACTACAAAAAACATAGTAGCAAGATCAAGAACTATGGAAGAAGGGGAATAACCAAACAAGCCCTTGAAAGAGACAATTTTACTTGTAAAAAATGCAAGGTAAAGAAACCACGCAATAAATTGGTGGTGGTAAAGAAAAACGACGACAAGGACTACAAATTAAATAACCTAATGATCTTATGCAAGTCATGCTCACCGGATTTTTTCAAAAGTAAAAAGTAAAAGCCTGTGGATAAAATCACTCTCAAAAAGGGTGTTTTTATTTTTCCCCAAAGCAAACAGTTAATCCACCTTAGACTTGACAAACACTTTTTTTTGTGGTATAATTTCAATCACTTAATATAAAAAATATTGTATGCGAAAAACGATCACAAAATTTAAAGAACCGATAGGTTCGGTAAGAGGTGGTAATCATTCCACCGCACTTGTGATTGGGTGTTTGCACTTACTGAGCCTTTCGGTTTTTTTAATTTATAAATTTTAAATATGACACTAGGTGAATTTAGAAAGACAATTTATAATGGTTTGAAGGAGTTAGGAGTAGAATTAGAAGGAAAACAATTAAGTTTTTTGTCAAAAAAGATAAAAGAATATTCAAGGTTTCATAATGAAACATTATTGAAAGAGATACAAAAATTTATGGAAGCAAAGACAAAAGCAAAAACTTTTACAGCTAAACCAAAGAAAGAACCTAAGCCAAAAGGTATGTTTGACATGCCAGACTTTAATTAATATATGAAGGAAACATTTTATTTCAGTCATGATTATAATGCTAGAAATGATCAAAAAATTCTAATGCTTAGAGGTGATTTTGGTGCAGAAGGATATGGTATATTTTGGATGTGTATTGAAAGCATGGCAGAGGAGGAAAATGGTTATATTTATAGGGGGGCTATAGGGGGGCTATCGGTTAGCTATAACTACCCTAAAGAAAAACTAGAAAAACTTGTAGATTATTGCATTAAAATAGGAATTTTTGAAGAAAATGAAGTCGGAGTGTTTTCTCCAAGATTAAAAGAACACAAGGATTTTAGGGCTAAGCTTAGCAAAGCTGGTAAAGATGGAGCTAAAAAAAGATGGGGGGGCTATAGCCACCCCAATGCAAAGGAAAGGAAAGGAAAGGAAAACTCTTTATGCGATAAATCGCATTTAGAGAATTCCGTTGAATTAAAAGAATCACCGTCGTTGTCGGATCAAGTTCCGCCCGTCGATAAAAAAAAAACTATGTACGAAGAACCAACAATTGAAATAGATGAGAATGGGGATGAGATAGAAGCCCCCGTAAAAGAAGGTAGAAAAACATACAAAGCCGTCGTTCTCAAAAGTTTATATAATTATTATACAGATCTATTTAATATCCCAAAATCACATGGACTCTACATTGGATATATTAAAACCCTAAAACCATTAATAGATGAGGCTCAAAAATTGCATGGTGATGACATGGAAAAAGTAGAGAAGGAAATTAAAGGGCGTATGGATGTAGCCAAGAGATACTGTGAATTTAAAAGTTGGGATAGAATGAAAATCAGCACTATTTTAGAAAATTGGAATTTGATTTTAGATAAGTGGAATAACGAAGTAGAATAATAGGTTGATGATGAATCTGAATTAGAGATGCTCTCTATGCCCTCTAAAATGCCCTGTAAGACGTTTTTAAGAGTGAACTGGGGTACTAAGACCTTTGTCTTAACAGCAATTTATCAAACTGAGCGATTCTGTTGTGTCGCACAATAAATATGTATGAAAAAAACACTCTTTTACATCTTTCTACTGTTTTGTGTACCTATCTTTTATAAATTCATAGTGTGGGGAATAGAAGATGTAACAGATAATTTTACCTATTATTTATGTGGAATATATGCTGGTGTGCTATTAACTTTTACTATTATAATGTTTGAAGAATTTAAAAAGAAATAATTTAAACAACCTATCTAACAAACTTTAATAAATAAAGACTTATGATTTGTCCTTACTGTGGTAAAGAAGCTAAATGGTGTAATAACGAAGAGATTTATGGTAAACGCTATGGTAAATCTTATAAGTGTTATTATTGCAAAGATTGTAATGCTTACGTTGGCTGTCATAATAACAGTAGGAAATCTTTAGGTACAATGGCTGATAAAGAATTAAGACTATTAAGAAGAGAATGCCACAAATTATTTGACATTTACTGGTGGGATAAAGAAAGTAGAAAGTGTGCCTATGACTGGTTGAGAGATAAGATGGTTCTAGGCAGACACGAAGCTCATATAGGAAAGTTAGATATAAGACAATGTAAAAAATTACTAGAACTTTTAAATAAAGAAAAATAAATATGAACAAGGCAGAAATAATTAAATATTATAATAAAAAAGAACAAAAAACAGAGATTAATATTGTCACTGAGAAGGGCTTAGAGATTTACGATGAAGACTGGAATTTATTAAGGTCTATTCCTTTGAAATATTTAGAAGTATTATCTGGTTGTACTAAAAAAGGTGAGAGGATAAAAATTAAACATAATAATATAATACCAGTACCACCAGGAATGTATGAAGATTATAAAAAGTTTAATGATAATTAGTATAAAATATTATAGATTATTAATAACAATATAAACCTTTAATTAACAAACTTTAATAAATAAATATATGAGAGAAATAAAATTTAGGGCTTGGTACAAAGAAGAAAATAGAATGATTGATTTATATAAAATTACACCACTTATTTTGAATGAAAATATTGATGGGCTATTTATCCCTTTTGATAAAAAATATATCCTAATGCAATTTACTGGATTATTGGACAAGAATGGTAAAGAGATTTATGGAGGTGATGTGGTGAAGTTTCACGAAGAAGAAATATGCGAAATAAACTGGGACATAACTGGTTGTTGCTATTATTGTTCTAATGGCTACGACTACCCAAGTATACATAGTAAGCTAGATATGTCATTTGCTAAATATAGCGAAGTAATAGGAAACATCTACGAAAACCCAGAACTACTTAATTAACACCCTTTATAGGACTAATAACTTTAATATGAAACTATCAAAAAAAGCAGATAAAATTTATTTAAGATCACTTCTTGCTAATCACAATCAGATTTTTGTTAATGCAGGTAAATGTAGATATGATTTTAAATGTCATTTAAATGCCGTCCATGAAGCCATAGAAAATAAAGATAAAAAAATAGCTGTTTGTATTTATATCTCTAAAGATGATGAACCGATCCTACATTTTTTAAACTATCAAAAAGATAAATTTTTTGACAACACTTTGGGACATCATTGTAGTGAAAATAAATATTTCTTTGTGAAATGGGTTTATGCAGGGGAGTTCAGTTTTATTGGTGATATATTTCAAATAGTTATTGACGAGTGGAGAGCCAAATTGCCATGGCACATAAGATGGTTCACTAAACATAGAGTTTAATAATATGGATATAGAAAAAATACCTCCACAAAATTTAGAGGCCGAAATGTCTGTGCTTGGATCTATTCTAATTGATAAGGATAGTGTATACAAAATCAAGCTTTCTCCCGAAATGTTTTACTTTAGCAAACACCAAACAATCTTTTCAGCTATCCTAGAATTGAAAGAAAGTAATGATCCAATTGATATCGTAACTTTAAGCAATTTACTAGAAGAAAAAAACTCACTTGAACAGATTGGTAAGCGAAGTTATCTAGCAAAATTAGCCAGTACGGTTGTGTCTTCTTCTCATGTAGAAAAATATTCTGATATTATTTTTGAAAAATTTCAGCGCAGAAAAATGATGGAGCAGATGGAAAATGGCATGAAATCTTTATATGACGAGGAAAAATCTAATGAAGAAGTTTTAAATTCAATCAAAAAGGGTATTGTTGATATTAAAAGTAACAATAAATATTTGGTAGAAGAAAATCCAAACATGATTTTAGATTGGTACGAAAATTATGATAAGCAACTGGCACCGGCAATCAAAACTGGCATAACTGGTTTAGATCAGGCCTTTGGTGGTTTTACAGGAACAGAATTTGCTTTAATCCTTGCGGGAACGAATGTAGGAAAGACAAGTCTTTTGTTAAATATGGCCTTAAACATGGCAAAAAATGGCATTAAGGTTTTATTCTTTTCTTTGGAAATGAGTAGTGATCAATTAAATAATAAATTAATAGCCATGTCGGGCGACCACTCAGCTTTTGATATTAAAAATAAAATGGTTACCAAAGGCGAATTAAAAGGTACCGTGGAAGAATTTAAAGATTATCCTCTAACAATTATTCATCGAGGAGCTATAACTTCAAATGATGTTATCAGTGAGGCTTACACTAGAAAAATGCAAGACAAGGTTGATATTGTCATGGTTGATTATATTCAAAGATTGACTGATCAGAGCAAGGAAAGTGAAACCTTACGCATGGGAAATATCGCCCGCAATTTAAAAAACTTTGCTCTAACAAATAATATCCCTGTAATAACTCCCGCACAAGTTGATAAGGCCAGTTCAAAAAGTGGAAAAATTGAAGTAGAAAATGTCGCTTGGGCAAAAGCTTTGGCAGATGAAGCGGACTTAGCTTTATATCTTTACGAAAAGAAAAATCAGAGTTCAATTATTGAGGATGAGGAGCCCGCTCTACATTTAAAAATTGTTAAATCCCGTGAGTCTGGAAAATATCAGGACTTTATTATTGACTTTAATCGTACTAATTTACGCATGGTTGACGGTACTCAAGAGATTAAAAACTTAGTCGGTAATTTATAAACTATGGATACTTTTGCTATTGACAAAAGAAAAATAATGTGCTATAATAAATAGGTAATAATATAAATAATATGTCATCATTCCTAAGAAAAGCAATTAACCCTGAAACAAAAAAAGAAGTCATGGCTATATTCATTGACGATTATTATGGCATGCACAGATACGGGGTAGGCTTTAGAAAAGATGGTAAGAACGCAACATGGATGGACAAAGGAGGGGAGATCACAGTGTACAAAGAAGATAATGTTGTAGTAAATAAATAATATATGTGGTCAAAAAAAAATAAAAAATGTATCAAGTGTAAAACAACTGATAGACCTCATCGAGGTAAAGGACTTTGTGAACTTTGTTATGGTAGAAATAGATATGCTGACCCTAAAAAAAGAAAAAGAATAATCGAGCGATTACTAGAACAATATTACAAAACAAAAGAAGATCCAATAAAACTTGCCAGACTAAGAAGATACCAAAGAAAAAAGTACTATGAAAATAAAAAACTATCCAAATAAAAAAAGAATAAGATATATAATAATTCCCAAAATACTTTGGTGGTGTGGAGGTGGGCTGGTAGATAATTTTAGAAGTTTTTTACATTTGGTTGTATTTAAAAAAGAACCATACTGGAAAGATGCCTCACAAGAAGATTGTAAAAGACTGTGGTGTCGCTATTGTGGAAAAAGTGAAAGCATTGAAAAAATCTTTGTCTGGTATTTACTTCCAATTTTTATCTTTACAGTTGTAGGGTTTGCAATGGTAGTAGCTTATACTAATTCACTATATTAAATAATATGAACCAAGATAAAATAATTGAAGCAATAAAATACTTAGCAGATTGTTTAGACACACATAATATTTATTTACACGATTGCACTACTTGTAATTTTCATTCTGAAAAAATCAACTCTATCC
>Ga0222628_1000066_pt1 | contig 50967 bp, 54 predicted proteins | sample AntAcemetageno95_FD_179860 | JGI IMG/M metagenome (GOLD analysis project Ga0222628, IMG submission 179860) | Saline water microbial communities from Ace Lake, Antarctica - #95 | ecosystem: Environmental > Aquatic > Non-marine Saline and Alkaline > Saline | place: Antarctica: Ace Lake | collected...
TTTCCCATCCCTACCTCGCCGAAATCCCTTTTATAAGTTGTAAATACAACCAGCGCGATAATGCCAACCTGCTAAAAGGTATAAACATAGATGATATTAGATTATCAGGTATAGAACTTTACATAGATAGGAACCACTCCGGAGATGTTAATCTTGGGCAGATGGAAGACGTGCTTAAGGATTCGAAACCTGCGCAGAAGATGGGGGCCAAATCAAAGTTAATGGGGTTGTTCTCATACCTATTAAGTCCTGTTAAGGATATAAGCCAACTCCTGGACATAGACCCTGTTTTTAATATCACATCAGGGACTTTTACGTTTGACGATAGTTATATTGATAGCAGAGGTTATATAACAACCATCGAGGATATAGCCGCGGTAGTGGCCCTTGACCTTACCAAAGGGTTTAAAGGGGTTGATTATCTTACCACTGAGGGGAAAGGACTCGTAAACGGAAAAAACGGGCAATACCTGGAGTGGGATACAAAGTATAACCCGACAACTAAGAAGTTAACAATGACAAACAACTTCATTATTAGAAATGTCGATTTCCTACATTTCGCGCCATATTATGACGAATACTCACCATTTACTTTTAAGAAGGGTAAGGCAAGCGGTGAATTGGTATTCAATTTTGATAATGGTGACATAGGTTCTACTAACGAGATAAGATTCTCAGATATGGAATTTGAGCCAAAGAAGGATAATAGCTTTAATAAATTCTGGCCAACCGGAACAGAAGACCTGTACAAGTATTTTTCAGATCCATCCGGTGAGATTGTATTTGACTTCAAGATAAAGGGTTCTATCGAAGAGCCTGAGTTTCATCTTGGCTCAAAGACTAAACGGGCATTGTCTCGTATGGCTGTATATAAGATAGCGGATGTTATATTTAAAGATAATAAGGAAGATGGAAGCGATCAGCAGTCTTCAGATGGATCTTCACAGGAGAAGAGCGACCTCGAAAAAGTCCTCGATATTATAAAGAGTTTTTAACCCCCCACTCGCATAAGTCATTATGTTGTAAAAATACTTTTTTTTCAATAATTTTTTTAAGACCGGTTCTTGAGCACGGGTACTCGTGCTCAAGAACCGGTCTTGAGGCTATTTTTATATATTAAGGTCAGGCCAGTCAAATAGTTTCAAACAATGGATAACCTGCTATGGACCGCACAATACTCCACATAGATATGGACGCGTTCTTCGCGTCTGTCGAGCAGAGAGATAACCCGTCTTTACTCGGTAAGCCGATCGCAGTTGTCGGTTCTAACATTCGTACTGTTCTCGTGAGTCCATCGTATGAAGCAAGGGCACATGGCGTAAAGACAGGTATGACTAAACACCAGGCAAGGCTACTTTGTCAGGATATAGTGTTTGTTACAGGCAATACCGATAAATACGCTTCAGCCTGTTCTAGTATCGCGAAGATACTCTACGATTTTACTCCGGATATTGAAATCGCCTCAATAGACGAATTCTTTCTGGATATTACAAATACTATGCATCTATTCGGTACCTCACAGGAGATTGCCAAAACTGTCAAGGCTAGGATCGTAGACCGATTAAACCTAAGCTCCTCGATAGGGATCGCTCCTAATAAGCTTCTTGCTAAGTTTGCCAGTGAGAGGGGTAAACCAGGTGGTGTATTTACCCTCAATAAAGAGGATGTAACCGATGTCTTTGAACATACAAAGGTTGGAGAGCTTTGTGGTATCGGAAAGAGGACCAGCGAGCAGTTAAGCTTAATGAGCATCGACACATTAGGCGAATTAAGCAGATACAGCCCCGTTCAGCTTAAGCGAGTATTTGGCATAAAGGGGCTTGCGCTTTCGCTTATGGCGCGTGGAATTGATAATTTACCCGTTATTCCGGTTGGCGCTGAGGAAGACGCAAAATCAATGGGGCATAGTATGACATTTAAGCAGGACACCTCAGATCCAAGATTGCTTTCGCGGCAGCTTCTAGAGCTAGCGGAGATGGTAGGTAGAAGACTTAGAAAAGCCGGTTTAAGCGCCTCTACTGTAAGGCTGACATTGAGGTATGAAAGTTTTAAAACTATCACCAGGCAAAAGGCGCTGACATCACCTACTGATGACACGAAGGACATATATCATACCGCAAGGCTGATACTTCAGGGCATACCGTTAAAGGAGCCTGTACGGCTTCTAGGTATCACAGGTTCAAGGCTTTCAGCATACTCAACATCTGATTCACTTTTTTTGCAGGATAAAAAGAAATACAGAATAAACAAGACCTTAGACAGCATAAACGAGCGATTTAATCACCCTACGCTTTTTTTCGCGTCCCTGCTTAATAAAGATAAGCATGTTAAGGTCATATCCCCCGCATGGCGCCCAGCTGGAAACCGTAATTATTGATTTTTTTTCTTGCAATATAATTATATCTAGTATAATATATATATAATACTAAAGTAAAAGTAGTTATCTTCGATATTTGAGTTCACACGCTCAAAGAGATGATGTGTCAATATCCCCAAAAATAGAAACAGGAGATTTTATTATGAATATAGGTATAGCAAAAGAGATATCTGCCAGCGGAAAAGAGACGAGAGCGATCCTGCTGCCTCGCGAGGTAAAGAGACTTATAGAAGAGAAGCACAGGGTTGTCGCTGAAAAAGGTCTTGGCTTACGCATGGGCATAGCTGATTCAGAATATAGAGAAGTAGGCGCTACCATTACAAGAGATAGGCACAGGATATTCACGCAGGATGTAATTGTAAAGCTTAAACCCCCGTTGCCTGATGAGTTCAGAATGATGCGCAATAACATATTGTTTTCAATGCTTCACGCTGAACAAAATCCGAGGTTTGTCAGACTTATGGACAAGGTTAATGTCAAGGCTATTGCGATGGAGCTTATAGCAAACAGGGCCGGTGAGAGGCTTGTCCAGTGTACTGATATGTCGGGTGAGCAAGGAATGCTGATGGCATTTCATGTTTCAAAAAAATCCCCCCGTGATTGCAGGGTGCTTGTTCTTGGATATGGTGCTGTATCAAGCGGTGCGCTCTATGTTGCTAACGCCCTTGGCGCGGAAGTAAAGATTTTAAGAAAAAGCGAGTTCAGGAATGCCAAGCATTTTCTAAGGCACGTAGATATACTTGTTAATGGTTTAGCCTGGCCAAAAGAAAAGAGAGATAACAAGGAATATATAGTTACTAAAAAGATGCTCAGCCTCATGAACCCCTATGGAGTTGTGCTTGATCTTTCTGTTGATTATCCCAACCCTATAGAGAGCTGCCGTCCTACCCTTATAAGCAACCCTAGCTACATAGTTAACGGTATGACGCATATCTCTATATTTGGTTACCCGGGATTGGCCCCTATATCAAGCTCGAGTAGATACAGCAAGCAGGTATTGCCCCTGCTCTTAAAGATAGCCTCAGTTAAAAAATTATCACGCTTACCAAATTATATTAAAAAAGCGATAATAGATCCTGAAAATTTCGAGTTTTAAGGATGAAAAAGACATTACTTGTAATCGGTGACCCCATGATGACAGAGGAGGCCTTTGAGCCCTCTCTCAACAGGTTTATCACATACAAGCCAAGCCTCAATAAGCGTGGTATAGGCGTTATATTTATAACCTATGATGACGTTATCTCCGGTCGCCTTCCCAATATATCCACAAAGAGGCTCGATGTAATACTCTTCTTTCCATATAACAACTGGAACAGCGAGATCGAAAGGTACGACAGGGATGACAGGGTCTATGGCGATATAGATTTTGGATCTGATTATGTATCTTACCTTATGAAAGTAGATAAGATATTAAAAAGAAGGTACAGATTGAAAAACCTAAACTTTGTGAACCCGCCAAAGGGTTGCATAGTAGACAGGGATAAGCTAGAGACCTACAACCAGCTTAAACGCGCTCGGATAAGAAGCCCGCACATATATAATATCAGAAAAACATCAGATGTAGATGAACTTATCAGTAAGGGCCGCGCTCTTTATGTAAAGCCTCGTTTCGGGGCAATGGGTAAAGGCATAACATATATTGATAAGAGCGGAACATACACTAATTTTCTCTTTAAATCCAACTCAATCATAAGTAGGCTCTATGATTATAATTGGAAACCTGCCAAGGTTTCCAAGAGCAATCGTGACGCCTTTCTTAAGATACTCATGCGAAGAGGTTTTATATTTCAAAGAGAGGTAAAGCCGTTACTTTACAATAATAGAAAATTTGATATAAGAGTATACGTGGTATATGATAAGGTGCCTTATCTCTACGCCAAGAGCGCCCCTGATACAAGTTTTATAACAAACTGGTCTCAAGGTGGAAGGATAGAGAAGAGGCCTTTTCTCAATGCTTCTCTGACCAAGAAAGAGATCGAGGCAGTAAAACGTATTGCCAGAAAAGCGGCAAAGACAATAAATTTTAAATTCGCCGGGGTAGATGTTATCATAGATAGAGAGACACGTGATATGCATGTTTTAGAGATCCAAAGTTTCCCGGGCTATGAGCGAGGTTTTGATCTGATGAAGTTCCTGGCGGACAAGATATAGCGCAGGAATAATTACCGAATATACCCTAAGGATATACCAGCTCCTATGACAAACGACAGACATCTGTTTCTCAAAAGTATAGCTTTGGTATCAGCAGTAATTATTGTAGGTATTATCGGTACAAGGTTAAGGCTTAGCGTAGATCAGATAATCGCGCTCTGCGCATTCAGCTTATCAATATTGGGTACACTTCTTTTTTGGCAATTTCGCCTAAGTTTCGCTTTCCTCGGTGCAACTATAATTCTTTTTACAGGTGTCGCTACGCTGAAAGAGTTTATAGAACACTCCTCAATGGAGATTATTCTATTCCTCATAGGCATGATGATCCTTGTAGGCTTTCTCAAAGAGATAGGCCTGTTCACATGGCTTTTGCAAAAAGCACTGGTCATGAAGAATATAAGCGCTAAGAGATTTATGGTTATGCTAATATTTACATCAGGTCTTTTAGCTTGTGCCATAGATGAAGTTTCATCTATACTATTTATGATAATGGTTATCCTGGAGTTGAGTGATTACTTTGAGGTAGATCCGGTCCCATTTATTATAGCGTCAGTATTAGCTACGAATATCGGTTCCGCAGGGACTGTAATAGGAAATCCGATAGGCATAATGATAGCGGCAAAGGCACACCTTTCTTTTGAGCATTTTATCGTATATGCCTTTCCGCTTATGATATTGTCGCTTTTTGTTCTGACAGCGTTATTGCTTTTTATATTTAGAAAACCTATCAAAGAACTTGATAAAAAAATAGCGGAATACGGGCCCAATGATATACTTGTGCAGCTACTATCCGTGCCCACTGAGAAGAGGCTAAAGATAGGCTTTATCATTTCAGGGGCAACGCTTATGCTTATAGCTTTGCATTATCGCATTGAAATGGCCCTGGGGCTAGAGCCAAATACAGTGCTGCTTATAGCGCCTCTTTTATCGTCAGCGATTATTATGGTTTGGCGTAGGGAAAAGGCGAGGAGCTATATAGAGCATGACGTAGAGTGGTGGACCCTGCTTTTTTTTATGTTTCTGTTTGCGCAGGCAGGCATACTAGCCTCAACCGGTGTTGCTGAAGTCCTGGCGCAGAAACTCCTTTTCCTTGTATCAGAGAGCAGGATCGCGCTTATCGCCACTATCCTTTTTGGCAGTGCTTTTATATCTAGCGCGCTCGATAACGTTGTAGTAGTAGCAGGCTCTATCCCGGTAATACAGAGTTTAAACCTTATCCTTGGTACAAAAAACGTTTTATGGTGGGTGCTGCTTTTTGGCGCGTGCTTTGGAGGAAATATTACCATTATCGGTTCAACCGCTAATATAATAGCAATCGGAAGCCTGGAGAAGAAAAGGCATATTACGATAAGTTTTTTAAGCTGGTTTAAGATAGGCATTGTCGTTAGCATGGCAACTTTAGGTATTATTTTTATCGCGATAATGTTGTTACCATATTATAGATAGGAGAGGCTATATGGATCCTGTATTGGCAATAGGCATAATAGTTATTGTCGGTTTTATCTTTGGCGAGATAGCTATAAGGCTAAAATTGCCAAAAGTTACTGGCTATATCCTGGCCGGTATTTTTTTAAATCCGGGTATAATGAGTTTCATGCCTCATGTCGCGGCGAGTCGAACTAATCTTATCATCAATCTAGCACTCTGTTTTATAACCTTCTCAATCGGCGGTACGCTTCAGTATTCAAGGCTAAAAAAACTTGGCAAGGGCATTATATGGATTACTATCTGTGAAGCGGAGTTCGCTTTTTTAGCGGTTGTTATCGGTTTCTTGGCGATAACGCACTTCTTTATAAGCGGACCGACAATAGGCTGGTTCAGTACCTATATCCCTCTCAGCATATTAGCCGGCTGTATCGCTTCTCCGACAGATCCCACGCCTGCTCTGGCAATCACCCATGAGTATAATGCCAAGGGAAATGTTACATCGACTATAATGGGTGTTGCCGCCTCTGACGACGCGCTGGGCATTATGAATTTCAGCCTTGCTATTGTAATAGCTCAGAGCTTCGCGACAAACGCGCCTTTTAGCCTTTACTCATCTATCGCTGTACCACTTATGATAATATCCGGTTCGCTCGTTATGGGTGCGTTATTCGGGTTCCTCTTAAATATTGTCACAAAGATCGTATCAAAGGAGAGCGAAGGTGTGTTGATAGTTGTTATATTCGGACTTCTTTCATGCTGCTTTGGTATCGCGGATGTCTTAAAATGCGATGCGCTTTTAGCTACTATGGTAATGGGCGTTGTTGTGGTTAATTTTAATCCTAAGCAGGAGAAGATATTTAAGGTCCTTGAGCGTTATACCGAAGAATTGATATTCCTTGTCTTCTTTACGGTAAGCGGCATGCAGCTTGATTTTTCAGTACTGCCAACAGCCGCTATTCTTATCATCTTTTTCGTTCTCTTCCGAGGCATCGGCAAGGTAACAGGTACAATCTGCGGCGCCGCTATCGCGAAATCATCAAGCAATGTAAAGAAATATACAGCAGGCGGGCTGATACCTTACGGAGGTATCGTAGTAGGTTTAGCGCTTTTGATGAAGCAGAACCCTGCGTTTACCGGTTTTGCTGATATCATAGTAGCCGTTGTAATAGGCGCGACAGTAATATCAGAGGTCATAGGTTCTGTCTGCGTAAAGATCGCACTTAAAAAAGCAGGGGAGATAAAATAAGTATGCAAAGTTTCAAATATGACATACCAACAGTGCTCTATTTTGGCAAAGGAGAGGTTTCCTCGCTCAAGCAGGAGCTTGAGGGTAAGTATAAGCGAGCCTTAATAGTGACAGGTTCGGGAAGCGTCAAGTCCAATGGTATATATGATCAGGTGCTTGCGCAGGTTAATAAAGCAGGTCTTGATTATAAGGAGCTCTCAGGCATACAGCCAAACCCGAGGATCGAGAGCGTTTATAAGGGTGTTGAGATATACCGAAAAGATGGCATTGATTTAGTCCTTGGTATTGGAGGAGGAAGTGTTATAGATACCTCAAAGGCGATCGCAGCAGGTGCTGTATATGATGGTGACTGCTGGGACTTCTTTACAAGAAAGGCGCAACCAAAAGGTGCGCTTGATGTCGGTTGCGTTCTTACTTTAGCGGCAACAGGTACAGAGATGAATGGGAACTCTGTAATAACCAATGTTGTTACAAAGCAAAAGCTCGCTCTTTGTACGCCGTATATACAGCCACAATTTTCAATCCTTGATCCTGAATACACATTCACGGTAAATAGATATCATACAGCCGCGGGCATCGTTGATATCATGGCGCATATATTTGAGCAGTATTTTAGCCAAACAGAGGCTACTGATGTACAGGATGGGATTGCGGAGGCTCTTATCAGGGTTTGTATAAAATATGGGCCCGTTGTTATGGAAAGCCCAAATGATTACCACGCAAGGTCTAATATAATGTGGGCAGGAACATTAGCCCTAAACGGACTGATAGGCCTTGGTAAAGAGAGTGATTGGGCATCGCATGGCATTGAACATGAGCTTAGCGCGATATATGATATAACTCATGGTGCAGGACTCGCGATTATAATACCTAATTGGATGAAAAACGTTTTAAGTAGCAAGACCGTTTCAAAGCTAGCTGCTTTTGGCGTAAATGTATGGGGAATAGACGCGGGAAAAGATCCGATGGATATTGCCAAAGAGGCGATTTCAAGAACAAAAGATTTCTTCAAGTCTCTTGGTATGCCCGTATCTTTAAAAGAAGTAGATATTCCAAGAGATATGCTTGAGGAGATGGCGGATAAGGCTATAAAGCATTACGGACAGGTCGGTGCATTTAAAAAGCTTAATAAGCAGGATATTATTGACATACTAAATTCCGCACTGTAAAATATTTGGTAACAGGTTATAAATCGGCGTTAAAATTCCGAAAACCATACACCTAGTACCGAGAACCGAAAAAGGGCCGATGCTTTTACTAAGAAAAATATTCTTTTACATATTTCTCGTCATTTATCTTATCGCGTGCCCGCTTATATTGCTTTATGCCTTTGGTTTTATCCTGCAAGCAAGTTCGGAAGAGCCTATTGCCAAGACCGGACTAATATACCTTTCAACCGTACCTCCCGGCGCCTCTATATCTATTAATGATGTTCTTGCCCAGCAGAAAACACCAACCACCCTGCAGGATTTAAACCCTGCTGATTATGCTATAAAACTTTCAATGGATGCCTATCTTGACTGGTCCCATGATATCAAAGTCACTGCAAATAAAGCGAGTGTCTTTGATAAGATACTGCTTATACCTAAAAAACGCCACCCCAAGCTTCTTTTGGATCAACGGTATGAAGACATAGTACCTTTAAAAGGGATGAATTTCTTTCTATTGAGAAAAAGCCCTGCTCTTAAAGACTGGGTGGTTTATTATACAGGAAGCGGTAAACAGTACCCACTTTTAGCAGGGGTGCCAGATTACGATGATATGACTGTCTCAAACCTGTATACAGTTGATGAGTCCGCTGGCATGCTTTTTTATCTCAATTCAGCCACAGGCAAGAGATACCTATATGTAGAGCCTAATCAAGATAAGCCTTTTTTTGAAGATATCACAGATTTATTTAATGAAAATCCTGAAAAGATAGATTGGGACTCTAATCACCCTAGACAGATATTCTCTTTTCAAAACGGCTATCTGAACATGATAGATGTTACGAACAAGGCCCTCTATCCAAGATATATTACTGATGTCACGGGTTTTGGCTTTTATAACAAACAGATTTATTTTCTTAACAGTGATTATATATTAACGCGTCAAAATCTTGATAAGGACTCGCCGGAGATCTTACTTGATGATAAGTATATAAGCGAGGCTCTTTTTGCCAATAAGGGGTTTTTTAGTATACGCCCTGTATTAGACGATATTATATTATTTATCAGCGATAAGGGAGAGCTTATTACAAATCATCTCCCTTATAGGTTTACAGATAACGGCGTTAAAGGTAGTTCTTTTTATCAAAAGGACAGGAGGCTTCTGTTGTGGGAGCAGAAGAGGATAGGTATTGTTAATTTTCTTACCGAGGTTATTGAAGGTATTGCTTTCGAGAAAGGGCCGGAGCTCTTATGGGTCGATGTAAAGGGAAATAATATTGAACAGGCATTCTGGGTTTATGAGGATTCGCATATTCTTTTCCGCGACAAGTCTCAGGCATGGCTTATTGAGATGGAGTCTTCAGGCCCGCCGCATCTTGACGCGCTGATAAGGGTTAATCCGAATAAATCTATTTTCTATGTTGAGGATGTGGGCATGCTTTATTATCTTGATTACGCATCCTCAAGACTCTGCGGCTTAGATATAATCGATGAGCAGCCATTAAAGGTAAAAGAGGCAAAGGACAAGAAAAGAGAACGATTAGAAGATAAGGTGGTTCAAGAGTAATGAAATTTCATTTTTCACGCCATAGATTAAGGGGAAGAGAAAAAGCCCTTGAGAGATTCTTTGAGGTCTTGCCCGGACTTTTTAGCTGGTCAATACTGATAGGCATGTCTATGTTTTCATTTATTAACCCCCTTGCCGCGGCTGTAGTTATTATCGCATTTGACCTCTACTGGCTATTAAGGCTTTTTTATATGAATATCTTTCTTTCATTATCCTATTTTCGTTTATCGATGGAAAAGAGTATTGATTGGATGGCAAGGGCCGAGGGCATAGATAATCTCAGTAGCTATTGCAAGGATTTAGAGAGCATAAAAAAACCAAAGGCGCTCGAATCGCGACTCTCTCATTTGATACACAAGACCGAGATGAATAACCTTCTTAAGGCAGAAGAGCGTCCACCGCTGTTAAAAGATATATATCAGCTTGTCATATTTCCTGTAGCCCGTGAAAGCCGCGAGATTGTAGAGCCCGGAATCGAGAGCCTGTTAAGCGGGACATTCCCCGCAGAGCGTATGGTTGTTGTTATAGCGCTTGAAGATACTGCCCCGGATGATGTTAAGCTGGATATTAAACAGATAGAGAAGAAGTTTAGTAAAAGTTTTAACCACTTTATGATAGTAATCCATCCGACAGGCATTACCGGTGAAGCACGTGTCAAGGCAGCAAATGCTTCTTTTGCAGCCAGAAAAGCAGAAGCGTATTTTGAAAAGATGAAGATACCGCATGAAAATGTAATCTGCTCCTGCTTTGACGCGGATACGGTTGTAAGTGCTGATTACTTTGGCTGCCTTACCTATCATTATCTTATAACCCCTGATAGGATACACGCGAGTTTTCAGCCTATACCGGTATTTCATAATAATATATGGCAGGCCCCCGGGTTTGCGCGCGTCCTTGATGTCGGTTCATCATTCTTTCAGCTCATAGAAGCGACAAACCCTGAGAAACTGGTAACATTCTCAAGCCACAGCATGAGTTTCAAGGCGCTGGTAGATATAGATTACTGGCCCGTAGATATGATATCTGATGACTCCGCTATCTTTTGGAAGGCGTATATACATTACGACGGAAAATACAGGGTCGTTCCGATATACACAACCCTTTCCATGGATGTTACCGAGGCAGAGACATGGTGGAGGACGGTTGTAAATGTTTATAAACAAAAAAGGCGTTGGGCTTATGGTTGTGAGAACATTCCGATTGTGATGAGGGCGTTTTTGAAGGCAAAGAATATATCGATATTTAAAAGAGTGGTACTCGCGTTTAAGCTCTTTGATGCGCACCTATCCTGGACAACGTGGCCATTCCTTCTAAGTATAGTTAGCTGGCTACCGATTATCTTCGCGACACGTCAATATGAGCATAGCATGTTCTATTATAGCGCTCCACGTATCGCTGGTACAATATTTACCTTGGCGTCTTTTGGCCTCATAGTCTGTGTGATATTAAGTCTTTTGTTATTGCCAAAGAGAAAGGTTAAGCACAATCTTTTAAGAAGGATAGGCCACGCCCTTGAATGGCTGCTTATCCCGCCTATCAGTATCCTGCTTAGCGCGGTTCCTGCCCTGGACGCACAGACACGCCTTATGTTAGGAAAATATATGGAATTCTGGGTAACAATAAAGAAGCGTAAAGAATAATCTATATGAAAAACTCTATATTCATATTTGTTACTATAATGTTTATGCTTTTTGCGCCTTTTGCGTTTTCAGACGAAATAGAAGTTGGCATAACCTTTAGTCCTATACAATGTGATTACCTTGAGCAATCATGGGAATCGGTTTATGAAGACATCCTTCAGATGGGCTTTAACCTTATTCGGCTCGGAGCATACTGGAGCGAGATAGAGGCGATAAAAGGAAGTTATGATTTTTCAAGGCTTGATCTTCAAATAGAAAAAGCCAAGAGCCGTGGCATAGCTATTGTTCTAACCGTTGGCATGAAGGCACCGCGCTGGCCGGAGTATTTTATCCCTGAATGGGTGCTAAAGAATATTAAATTAAAATATGCCGGTGATGTATCGAAAAACGAGTATTTAAGAAGTGCTACATTAAGGTTTGTCAAAGAAGTCCTTAACCGCTATAAAGATGAAGACGCTATTATCTGCTGGCAGGTAGAGAACGAGCCACTTGATAGGGCAGGGCCCAGCCTATGGTATATTGGCAAGGATTTTCTTAGAGAGGAAGCTACCCTTATCAGAAATATAGATAAAAGACAGAGGCCGCTTATGATAAATATCGCGACCTATCCTAATAAGATCCTAAGGTATATGAATATAATTTTTTCAGCAAATAATCCGTTAGATGATGCCCTTGATATCTGTGATATACTCGGCCTTAATATATACCCTGTAATAGGCCAGAGGTTTTTAGGTATAAATATGGTATTTAATTCAACTCCCGATTCACGCAATAAGTACATTAAAAAAATAAAAGAAAAAGCAAATGCGAATAATACCCCAATTTGGATAACAGAGTTACAAGCAGAGCCATGGGATCCGGGCAAGTTAGTACATATTGATCAGGCACAACCCGTGACATCCAGCCCTTCTCAGATTGAGAAATATTTTTTAGAGCTACGCTCACTTGACATCAACACTATATTTCTATGGGGGGCTGAATATTGGTTTTTCAGGGAAGAAAGTTTTCATGATATCTCCTGGAGAGATATCGCACGCGATTTGATTGGCACGCGAAACACAAGGTAATTTATTAAAAAAAGAGAGGATGGTATGAAAAAATATTATATACCCATATTATTTCTAGCCATTGTATTTATTGGCTCACCGGGCTTTGCAAGGACAGAGCCTGAAAATAGTGGCACTGTTAAACTAAGCCCCGGGATGGAGCTCAAGCAGATCGGCACTGTAAACAGGCTTGTTCCTGTTGACATGAAGGTAGTTGATAAAGATGGTCTGGTTACCACAGAGAGTATGGGTGAATATGTTGCCAGAAGGTTTATAGAGACAGAGAAACATTTCAATGTTATTGAGAACTCTTTGGCAGAAATAGAGAAGACTCTTAGTCTTATGCAAGAGGAGGTGGAACAGTTTAAGGGTGCCCTAAAGGCGTTACCGCGAGAGTTACCTAAAAACACCAAAGAAACATTGGAAACCCCGGCGGAATAAATTTTTTGCCTTATTATCGTTGTTGAGATTGTTATTTTTTTAAATTTTAATTCTTGACATCACCTATAGTAATGGTAAAATACATTTGATTATATTAACCACAAAAAAATGGAGGGAGGAAGGATGAGGAAAATAATAGCATTAGCTATATGCTTAGGTTTTATCTTAAGTGTATCAGCCGCGTATGCCGCGCCTGTAGGCAACATTGCTACACCATCAATACTTAAAAAGGGCCTTGTAATGAAGGATGGCCAGAGCAATTGGGGTGTTATCGCTGGTCCTGAGGTAGATTTGAACTGGGACAGAAATTTAAAGAATCAAAAAGATGATACGGAATATTATTTCTATGGAGGTAAGATAGGCCTACTTTTAATGGACAGGTTTATCCCTTATTCTATCCTTGGTGCTGCAAAGGGTAAAAAGCAGACTTTTCAGGTAAATTCGAGAAAGGTTCAGTGGGAAACAGATTATGATTTCGTATGGGGCGCCGGTGGTACGTTAATGATATACGGTACAGAGCCAGGCCAGATTGGCGAGGGTATACTCAATGTAGGTCTTGACGGCAGATACAGGCAGTCACACCTTAGTATCGATGCTGTTGTTTTAGATGGCGATGCGCATAAGTCAGGTGACGCTTCTTTGACATCTTCCAAATTTGAACTCGAAGAATGGCAGATAGCCTTAGAGGTTGCTTACCAGTATAAACAGATAGTGCCATACGTAGGCGTGAAGTATGGTGATGCCACTGGTGAAGCGGTAGCAACTATAGATGGAGCAAAGTTTAAGAATGATTTTGAAAACGAAGACAATGTTGGTATTTTTGTTGGTGGAGATATTATTATCAATGATTCCATCACAGCGAATATAGAAGGTAGGTTTATTGATGAGACAGCGCTCTCATTAGCAGGTACTGTCAGATTCTAATGTAGCAAAAATAATTTGTGATCATAAAAAAGGCGATCTTAATAGGTCGCCTTTTTTATGATATTTTTTTACAGATCTAGCAAAAATGTGGTATAATATGCGTCAAAATACCTTAATGAAACAGTATAGGTTTTTTGCTTAAAAGAGAGGGCACTTCAGAAAAGGCTTTTTATAGTGGCGCTAATATTATTTCTTCTTTTTGTCGGCGTTACGATGCTTAATATCTATGATTTAAAGGCGCATCAAACAATGTCCGGTTCAAAATAAAAGGAATTCCTTTGAAGAAAGTATTTGCGATATTATTTATTCTTGCTATTCTGGTTCTTGCCATTGGTATTTTAAAGGATACCTTTCTTACTATATATGTTGAAAGAGCCGTAAGCGCCTCAACCGGCTTACGATTAAAAATAGTCGGCCTACGTACAGCACTTATTAAAGGACGAGTTGATATAAGCGAACTCAGGCTATTTAATCCGTTCCATTTTAAGGACAGGGTAATGCTCGACTTAGGCCACATCTATGCGAGCTATGATTTTGGCGCCCTCCTTAAACGGCATATCCATTTGAATAAGCTTGATATAGATCTTAAAGAGTTTATGGTAGTTAAGGATAAGGTTGGCAAGCTCAACCTTAGTTCATTAAAAGTCGTTAAGTACAATGAAAAGCCTGATGACAAGAAAGAGGCGCTTAAGAGAGGCATCTTTACGCTTCAGATTGATAACCTTCACCTCAAGATAGGCAAGGTAGTTTATAAGGATTATACACATGGCAAGAAGCCGCGTGTAAAAACGTATGAGATTAATATGAATGAGCGCTTTACAGATATAGATGATATACATAATCTTATAAGTGTAGTTATGATAAAGGCTCTTAGCAAGACTGATATCGGCCTGCTTGCCGGTTTTAATTTAGAGCTTTTACAGGTAGGCGTAGTAGGTAAGAGTATCGTCGCGGCGGAAAAGGTTACCAGCTCAGCTTATAAGGGCGTGAAAAAACTAATAAGGCTTCCATTCGAGGCTATTGAGAATAGGTAAAGGGATAAACATCATTATAATATAAACAAACATCTGTACTTAAGGAGGTAATATGTTCAGAGAAAAGATTAAGGTATTGGATTGCACTATTCGCGATGGAGGGTTGATTAATAATCATAATTTTGATCTCGATCTTGTGCAAAAGGTCTACAAGGCGATTTCAGCGGCCGGGGTTGATTATATGGAGGTAGGGTATAAGAACTCAGCAAAGCTATTCTCTCCAAAGGAGTTTGGCCTTTGGAAATTCTGTGAGGATGATCAGATAAAAAGAGTAATCGACAACGTAGAATCAAAGACTAAGATATCGGTTATGGTAGATATAGGGCGCGTAGATATTAATGATGTCAAACCAGCGAAAGAGTCTCCGGTAGATATGATTAGAGTCGCTTGTTATGTAAAGGATGTTGACAAGGCGATAACTATGGTCAATCATTTTACTGATAAAGGCTATGAGACAACATTCAATATAATGGCGATATCACGTGACAACGGCGCGGAGCTTGATGAAGCGTTGGAGCAGATTGAGAAGGAATCAAAGGCGATTGCGGTCTATATTGTAGATAGCTTTGGTGCACTTTATCAGGAATCTACCGAAGATCTCGTAAAGAGGTTTAAGACAGCGCTCAAGACAAAAGAGGTCGGGTTCCATGGGCACAACCATCAACAGCTTGCGTTCGGTAATACTATAGAGGCTATAATTCATGGTGCCAATTTCTTAGATGGCACTATATACGGTATAGGCAGGGCAGCGGGCAATTGCCCTCTTGAACTCCTGATAGGATTCTTAAAAAATCCAAAATTTGATATTCGGCCTATATTGGATATTATATCCAAGGAGTTTATACCTTTGCGTGAAAAGATAGAGTGGGGTTATATTATACCCTATGCTATATCAGGTATGATGAATGAGCATCCACGAGCGGCAATGGCACTCAGGCAGACCGATAAAAAAGAGAATTACAAGGAATTCTACGAGGATCTGATAGATACATACGTGGATTAATATTTGAAAAAAATATATGGATATATCCGAATTTAAAAAGCTGCCTATAATGGCTATAGTGCGCGGCCTGAATATAGAGATTATCGAGCCTATTATTGAGACTGCGTGCCTGTCAGGCTTGAAGGCGATTGAATTTACCATGAATACGCCTGATGCGGCTAACCTTATAAGGAAGGCCGTTAGCGTTTCCAAGGGTAGGATAGCTATAGGTGCGGGTACTGTACTTTCAATAGAGAGCATGCGCCTAGCACTTGATTCAGGCGCTACGTTTATAGTCTCACCTTGCCTGATTGAAGAGGTTGTCAAATATTGCGCCAGGCATTTAATCCCTGTCTTTCCGGGAGCGCTAACCCCTAAAGAGATATTTACCGCCTCAGAATGTGACGCCTCAATGGTAAAGATTTTTCCTGCCAATCGTTTCGGACCACAATACTTTAAAGAGCTAAAAGGCCCGTTTGATAAGATAGAACTTCTTGCCTGTGGCGGCGTAACACCTGAGAATATCAAATCCTATTTTGTTTCCGGGGCGTCAGCAGTAGCCTTCGGAAACAGTATCTTTAAGCGCGATTATCTTATGGCGGGAGACTTCGCAAAGATCGCGGATGCTATAAAAAAACTCATTATCGCAAAGGAATAACTATCTATGGCAGATGTAGTAGTTGTAGGCGGAGGCCCCGCAGGTATGATGGCAGCGATAAGGGCCGCCCATCATGGCAATTCAGTTACGCTCATTGAAAAGAATCCCACTCTTGGCAATAAGCTACTCTTAACAGGTAAAGGCAGATGCAACCTCACTAATACATGTGAACTTGATGACTTTCTTTTAAGATTTTCAGGAAACGGCGCCTTTTTACGGGACGCGTTTAAAGCATTTTTTAATAAAGAACTCATATCATTTTTTGAGAAGCGCGGAAACAGGATGAAGGTAGAAAGGCAAGAGAGGGTATTTCCTGTTACAGATTCATCACAAAGTATTCTGGAGATACTACGCAAAGAGCTTAGTACCTACAATGTCGGGATAAGATATAATACCAGGCTACTAAATATCGAAGCTGATGATTCCAAGATAAAGGCTCTTCTTTTTCCGGGTGGAGAGAGGCTCTCCGCTGACAAGGTCATACTTGCCTTGGGAGGGGCTAGTTATAGTTCTACAGGTTCATCCGGTGATGGTTATCGCATCGTGAAAAAACTAGGGCATACGATAAAGAGTATCAGGCCAGGACTAGTCCCATTAAAAGTAAGAGAGCGCTATATATCAAAACTCGAGGGGCTAAGCCTTAAGAATATTCAGCTTAAGTTCCACTCCAGCAAGAAGGGTGTTAAGTCCGATATCGGCGAGCTCATGTTTACCAGTTTCGGCATATCAGGCCCGCTTGTGCTGACATTAAGCGGAAAAGTCCTTGATCTGCTTGAACGCTCTAAAGAACTTTTTGTCGATATAGACCTAAAGCCCGCGCTTAACATTGAAAAGCTTGACGCAAGGATGCAAAGAGAGATTAAGTCTGCCCCAAAGAAGACAATAGCCAATATATTCAAGAACATGCTGCCGCAAAGACTCATAGATGTTTTTTTACTTGTAGCGGAGATCGACCCAAATTTAAAAGGCGCGCAGATTACCGGAAAACAAAGACATTGCATGGCAAGGCTTTTTAAAGGTTTTCGTTTTGAGATAACAGGTTCACCCGGCATGGATAGAGCCATGGTTACAAGAGGCGGCATATCATTAAAAGAGATAGACCCGCGAACCATGCAATCAAAATTGATTACAGGACTCTATTGTTGCGGAGAGATGTTGGACATTGACGCTGATACAGGAGGTTTTAATCTGCAGGCAGCGTTTTCAACCGGATACATTGCGGGTTCTTAAAAAGGAGACTGATATGGAAAAAGAAAAATGTAACACCAGGTTCAAGGCTATAAGCGGTATCTTTATGCCGGGCTTGTTACTTTTATTGTTTATCGCTTTTCAGATTGTCTACAACATGAACATAGCGCATCTACTTCCTGAGTCACTTCAAAATGGCATACCCAAATTTTTGATAACAGCTATCGCTATCGTAGCGGGATTTTTAGCTCAGAAGATAGCCGGTGTTATCCTGCTGGTTTATGAGCTAAAAGTGGCTGCTCAAACCGCGACAACACTTGATGATGATCTCATACCTTTGATGCAGAGGTGCGCTAATATTGCTATATGGGTAGTTGTATTTATCACTGTTTTGCCTGTTTACGGTGTGAATATAAACGCGCTTATCACAGCGATTGGCGTCGGTTCTCTGGCAATAGCACTTGCGGCAAAAGACACCATATCCAATATAATAGCTGGTTTTTTAATAATGATTGACAGGCCTTTCCGCAGTGGCGATAAGATAAAGATACCTTCAGGCGAGGTGGTAAGCGTACTTAATATAGGCACAAGAAGGTCATCATTCCTTACTGATGAGAAAACAGTGGTTATAGTACCGAATATAGATCTGAGCAAAAGCAAAATAATTAACTATACATACGGCAAAGAGTACAAGCAAAAAGAGTACGAGCAAAAGGAGGTCTGATATGGAGATAGCGGGACTTTTCATACTCGCGCTTTTTGGCCTCATAGGTTTTGCCGCGATATTCTTTACTACATTCGGAACCTTGATAATATTCATCGGGGCTATTCTTTATGCTTTAATGACAGGGCTTTCCATAATAAGCATTGAGGCGCTTATAATATTGTTGATATTGTATCTGTGTGGTGAGGTTGTAGAATATTTATTTGTGATAGTAGGCGCTAAGAAATTCGGTGCGTCAAACGCCGCGACCGCAGGTGCAGTCATAGGCGGTATAGTAGGCGCTATAGCAGGTACGGGGTTTTTGGGAATAGGACTTATACTCGGTACGTTCCTAGGTATATTCTTAGGTGCTTTTATCGTTGAGCTCCTGTTGCACAGGGATCTTGTCAGGTCACTCAAGGCCGGAACAGGCAGCGTAATAGGGCGTGTTGGATCTATTGTATTTAAGGTCTTCATCGCAGTAGCGATGTTTTGGATAATGATTACAAGAATAATTGCTTAAGTTGACAAATATTGCCTGCCCTGCCTACCGACAGGCAAGCGGTAGGCAGGGCAGGCAGGCAATGCAAAAAACGTCAACTTAAGGGGAAGACGTTATGATTATAAAGATTATTGGCTGGTTTTGGGTAATTACAGGTATTCTTTTTCTGTTAATGCCGGGCCTACTAAGGAAACGGATTCAGAAGAAGAGCAATAAAGTAGTAAGAAGATACCTTTTCGCGATGGCAATTTTTCTTGCTGCCGGATTAATCTCAATAGGTATGGAGATCAGTGGTGGGGCAGCGAAGATAGTAATGGTAATCGCCCTGATAGCGCTTATCAAAGGGGTCTTTATGCTAAAATCAAAAGCCGCGAACAGCATCATAGATTTTTTTAAAGATAAGCCAATCTCTGTATTTAGAATATGGGCAGGAATTCAGATCGCGATAGGCGCGTTAATACTGCTAATACAAAATCATTGATATTTTTCAATATTAATGATACAATAAGGAACATATGATGAAAAAAATATTATATACAATGTTAGCTGCTGTTGTTATAGTTCTGGCCATGTCAACCCATGGCTTTTGTAAGGACAAGACAAACCTGTACAATCTATTCAGAAAAAAAACTGTTACAAAGGTTTATATACCGCCTATTGAGAATGTTTCGGACAACAGCAAGGCTGATGCCGATGCCCTTATGCAGGAGCTCAAAGATGCCTTAGCCAACAGAAAGAGCATCGTATTTAAGATAGTTGATAGGAAAGAGGATTCTGATATAGCCATAAGCTGTAATCTTGTAACCTTTTTCTGGTCAGATAAGGACCCCGTGGATCTTTTACTGGGCACATACGCTATTGCTTATGATATGCTTACAACTGAGAGTTACGCGTTCCAGGAAGTGGTATTTACTGTTATTGATACAAAAAAGGCCAAGATATTATGGAGCGAGAAGCTTAAGATAGATTATACTAAAAAAGGCATGACAGAAGATCAGAGCATACCTTTAATCAATAAGAAGACAGTAAAGACTTTTATTCGCAACTGCTTTAGCAAACGCTACAGTAAACCGAAACGGTAATTATGGATATTTACGGAACGATTTTATCCAGGAGATCTATCAGGAATTTTCAGGCGCGTAAGGTTAATGTAAAACTCTTACTGCAAATGGTAAACTGCGCCAGGGTAGCGCCATCCGCTGCAAATATGCAACCTTTAGAATACCTGGTTATTAATCAGAAAGACCTTTGTGATAAGACTTTTAAGCATCTAAAATGGGCTGGTTATGTCTCCCCGGATGGCAATCCCGATCCCGGCTGTGAGCCTGTAGCTTATATTATAATATTGATAAGTAAGTCCAAGGTATCTCACTCTGTTTTAAAACGAGATGAGGACGCGATAAGATATTCCTTTAGTCCTGACCTGCGCGATGTAGGCGCGGCAGCGGAAAATATCATGTTATTTGCCCAATCAAAGTGCATAGCAAGCTGTTGGCTTGGCGCGGTAAATAAGGTCGGTATCAAAAAAGCATTTTCAATACCAAAACGCCTTGAGATAGATTCAGTAATCGCTCTAGGATACCCAAAGATGACATCAAAGATAGCGAAGTTTGCAGGCTCAGTAAAGTATTATCTAGATAAGAAAGGAACTCTTCACGTCCCAAAGCGTCCGCTTAAAGATATTATTTATTTAAATAGCTTGACACATTAGTCTATTTAGCGTAGTATCGTTTACTCATTAACAAACTATAAGGAATTATAATGGATTTTGAGAATACACCTTTTAAAGGTCCGATAAACCCGGAAAATATTATAAACGCCGGTAAGAAAAACCTCCCGGAGATTATCAAGTACGCGCCATTTGCAATAGCGGCGCTGCTGATCATCATCTTTCTGGTATCAGGCCTCTACTCAGTAGGCCCTGACGAGGTTGGCGTTGTAAGGCGCTTCGGTCAATACACCCGCACTACAAATCCCGGTCTGCATATCAAGATACCTTTCGGAGTTGAAAAGGTTGACAAGGTAAAGGTAAAGTATATCTTTAAAGAAGAGTTTGGTTTTAGAACGCTTAAATCAGGCATTGTCTCAAGTTATTCTACAAAACAGTATTTTGACGAATCTCTTATGCTTACAGGAGACCTAAACGCTATTATCGTGGAATGGATTGTTCAGTTCAAGGTGAAGGACCCTGTTAAGTTACTCTTTAATATACGAAACCCAAGAGATACTATACGCAATATCTCCGAAGCTGTTATGAGACAGGTTGTTGGGGATAATTCAGTAAGCGAAGCCCTTACAACAAGAAGGGTCGAGCTTAACATAGCTGTTCAGGAAAAATTGCAGGAGATATTAGATAGTTATGACAGCGGTATCCAGATAGTTACTGTCAAGCTTCAGGACGTGAACCCACCTGATCCTGTAAAACCTTCGTTTAATGAGGTCAATGAGGCAAAGCAGGAGAGAGAGAAAGTTATTAACCAGGCATGGGAGGCCTACAACAAGGCTATTCCGGCTGCGCGCGGAACCGCTGAAAAGACGATAAAAGAGTCCGAAGGTTACGCCTTAAATAGAATAAACAACGCAAAGGGTGATGCCGCTAAATTCACATCTATATGGAGCGCGTACAAGGACGCTAAGGATGTTACAAGAAAACGCCTTTATCTTGAGACGATGCATCAGGTCATACCTAAGGCAGGAAAGAAATATATTATAGACCCAAGCCAGCAGGGCATACTGCCCCTACTAAGGCTTGGAGAAAACAAGGATAACTAATGAATAGACTTATATATATAGCCGCGGCGATAGCGGTTTTGGCAATATTGCTTTTTGGAAGCGGTGCGTTATATACCATAGACCAGACCCAGCAGGTAGTAATAACCCAGTTTGGCGAGCCGATGGGAAAGCCCGTAACAGAGGCCGGACTCCACGTTAAGATGCCTTTTATTCAACAGGCGAATTATTTTGACAAGAGGATACTTCAGTGGGATGGAGATCCTAACGAGATACCTACTAAAGATAAAAGATATATATGGGTCGATACAACAGCTCGTTGGAGAATATCGGATCCTCTGAAGTTTTTACAATCTGTTACAAATGAGAACGGGGCACATGCAAGGCTTGATGATATTGTCGATTCCGCTACAAGGGATTACATAACAAACCACAGGCTTGTTGAAGCTGTTAGAAATACAAACCGTTTACTCGATGAGGAAAAGAGCGCTGATACCAGCAGAGACCCTGACGCGGTGGCCATTGATGAAGACCTCGAGAGGATAACCATCGGACGTGAAGCACTAACTCGCGGTATTTTAGCGGAGGCATCCAGGATTGTTCCTCAATACGGCATAGAGCTTATTGACGTGCGTATTAAACGCATCAATTATGTTAGTGAGGTCCAGACAAAAGTTTTTGAAAGGATGATATCTGAAAGAAAGCGCGCCGCAGAAAAATACCGCTCAGAAGGACAGGGCAAGAAAGCGGAAATAGAAGGACAAATGATAAAAGAGCTTAATCAGATAAAATCAGAGGCATATAAAGTCGCCGAAGAGAAAAAAGGCGAGGCAGACGCGGAGGCTATAAAGATATACGCACAGGCATATAACCAGGACCCTGAATTTTACGGTTACACCAAGACTCTTGATACATACAAAGATACTGTTGATAAAGATACTATAATGATATTGAGCACAGATAGCGAGTACTTCGCATATTTAAAGAGCGCCGAAAAAAAATAAGCCCTTTCGATACAATGCAAAATAAATAAACCGCAAACAAAATAGTATTTTATTGTTTGCGGTTTTTTTATTAAGAAGGAATTGATGATGAAGAGAGTAGAATTGACAGCCCCTGCGGGGAGCTGGTGCGCGCTTAGAAGCGCGATAGACTCCGGCGCTGATAGCGTCTATTTTGGCGTAAAGGGCCTAAATATGCGCCAAGGGGCTGAAAACTTCGATATACTCGAGATAAAGAAGGTCATGAACCTGCTTCATGAAAACAAGAAGAAGGGCTATCTCGCGTTAAATGTTATTATATATGATAACGAGATAAAGAAAGTAACCACCATACTAAAAGCAGCTGCCAAGGCAAAGGTTGACGGGGTTATCTTATGGGATATGGCGGTCTTTGCCATAGCCAAGAAACTTAGGCTAAATATTCATATCTCAACACAGGCAAGCGTATCCAATTTTGAGTCATTCAAATACTATGCAAAAGCCGGGGCAAAGAGAATAGTAATGGCAAGAGAGTGCACTCTTAAAGATATCGGAAAAATAGCGCAGAAGGCAAAGGAAGAGAAGCTTAAATGCGGTATAGAATGCTTTGTTCACGGCGCCATGTGCGTAAGTATATCAGGTAGGTGTTTTCTGTCGCACCACTCCTTTGGTAAGTCTGCAAACAGGGGGGAATGCCTACAGCCATGCAGAAGGATGTTTTCCATTAAGGATGTTGAAAAAGAGGCAAGCTATTCCCTGGGAAGCGATTACATCTTAAGTCCTAAAGACCTATGCACAATAGGCTTTCTTGATCAGATGATAGAATCCGACATAAAAGCGTTTAAGATAGAGGGTAGAAACCGGCCGCCTGAGTATGTCAGCGAGGTATCTACATGCTACCGCAAGGCTATAGATGCTTACTATGACAAGAGCTTAGTTACAAAGCTTAAAAATGCGCTTACCAAGAGGCTTAAAAAATCATACAATAGGGGCTTTGAAAACGGTTTCTATTTAGGTGATCCTGCTATGCTTGGTGGTGTCGTTGAAAAGAATTCAGAGAAGGTCTATCTTGGTGAGGTAAGGAAATTTTATAACAAGATAAGTGTTGCGGAGATACTTATCAGAAAAGGTCCCTTAAATATAAGCGACAACATTCTAGTAACCGGTAAAAAAATACCGGCGACACATTGCGTTGTTAGAGAAATGCAAATAGATCACAAGCCGGTGATGGTCGCGGAAAAAGGCATGCGCGTCGGCATAAAGTTTCCTTGCAAGGTTTATCCTGATGATAAGGTCTTTCTTTACTCGTGTCATTCTGAAGGAGCGATTGAAGAATCTTAATTTTTCCATTTCTCAGTATTATTTATATTGATGTAATATCTAATCGTATGATATAATTAATCAAGCTTATTCACGACTCCTGTCATTCTGAACACGAAGTGTGAAGAATCCAACGTTTAGATCCCTACCTACCGGCAGGCAGGCTTCGTTTCATTTCAGGATGACAGTGCTTGTTAAAAAAAAGGAGGGTTGAATTATGAAAATAATTTTTTTAGTAACAATGATAGCGCTAATCTGTTCAGGCGCAGTTTTTGCGGCAGAAGAGATTACTCTTAGCACTTTTTATCCCGCGCCTTACGGGGAATATGACGAGCTAGGGGTAGATAGTATGGCAGTAGGTTCAGGATACGCGATACCTGCCGGTGATGGCGATATGGTAGTGCAGGGCAATGTTGGTATCGGGACAACTGCTTTAGGGGCATATCAATTAAATGTAAATGGGACCTTCAATTGCGCGGCACTCAGTTATACTGGTGGAGTTTTAATTTCATCGGATGAAAGGTTGAAAACGAATATCTATAATCTAGAATCAGTTTCAGATAGAATTATGCGATTACGCGGAGTACACTTCAATTGGAAAGACAGCAATAGGGACAAAGAGGATGGTTTGCAGATAGGTTTTATAGCTCAAGAATTAGAAAAAGAGTTCCCTGAGTTGGTAATGGAAAATAACGAGGGGATTAAATATGTTAGATATGGTAATTTTACAGCAGTGCTTCTTGAAGCTTTTAAGGAACAGCAATCGCAAATAGAAGATCTTCAGGCAAAGGTAGAAAACCTAGAAAGCAAAGTAAAATAGTTTACTTATATATGAAGCTACGAGTCTTAAGATTTATTTTGGTTTCAATTTCTTTGATATTAGTAACAAGCTCTGTTTACGCCTCTAATTCAGAAAAGGTTAAAGCATATTTTTTCTGGGGCGAGGGTTGCTCCAGCTGTAAGCAGCAAGAAGCTTTTCTCGGTGAATTAGAGGACATGTATCCGCAACTTGAGATTAAGTCCTATGAGACATTCAATAGTAAGGAAAATTCCGAGCTTTTTTCTAAGATCGCCAAAGCTTATCAGCTGAAGCAGCCTATTGTGCCTTGTCTTTTTATTGATGATAAGTCCTGGACAGGGTATAATATTTCTTATGCCCAAGAGATTGAAGACAAGATAAAATATTGCATTAAAAATAAATGTGTTGATTCATTAGCGAAAACTACATCTGCTACATTGCAAGATAAAGCCATATCCTCGGAGGAGACACAGAACGTGACCCTTCCGTTTTTTGGCGAGATCGAACCTTCTAGGGTTTCTCTTCCAATATTTACTGTGCTAATCGGTGGTTTTGACGCGTTTAACCCATGCGCTTTTTTTGTTCTGCTTATACTATTGAGCCTATTGATACGTACCGGTTCACGAAAAAGGATGCTGCTTGTTGGCGGAATATTTATATTCTTTTCCGGTTTTATCTATTTTTTATTCATGGCAGCGTGGCTTAACCTTTTTCTTATTATCGGACATCTTCAAATAGTCACAGCTATAGCCGGGACAATCGCTGTTATTATTGCTCTTATCAATATAAAAGATTTTTTCTTTTTTAAAAAAGGCGTATCCCTTACTATCTCAGAGCAGGCAAGGCCTAAATTGTTTGAGCGCATGAGAAATACAATAGAGAGAGGGTCTTTTCTGTCAATAGTATTAGCTACTATAGCATTAGGGGTAATGGCTAATATATATGAATTATTCTGCACCCCGGGTTTTCCTATGATATATACACGCGTGCTGACCATGGAGCAATTACCATCTTTGCAGCATTACATGTATCTAGTTCTATATAATATAGTTTATGTCATCCCGTTAATATTAATCCTGTTGATACTTACCTGCACATTAGGGCAGAAAAAGCTGTCTCAGCGACAAGGACGAATCTTAAAACTAGTATCAGGCATGATGATGCTTTTCCTGGGTGCAATTCTGGTGATTAAGCCCGCTCTTTTGGGCAATGTAGCTATTGCCCTCACACTGTTCGTAGCCGCTATTTTATCAAGCGGGATAATCATATTTATTTACCGTATTTTTAATAAAGAGACCGCTTGACATAACAGGGTTTCTATTGTATTCTATTTCTTCAATCGCAGTCAAAAAAAAGGGGGAGTAATGCCGTACGATAATAGTTTGGATGAACAGCTGTTCGCGAAATCACAGGATACTGATAGCGGGCGCCTTACAGTAAGTATATATTCTTACAATAGCGGGCAAAAAAAGATACAGATTTCACGCGAGACAAAAGACAAGCAGGATAACCTGAAGTTTGCTAAGTTAGGCCGCGTATCGAAGGACGAGATGGAATCATTGATGCCGATACTTACCGAAGCGCTCTCAAATATGAACTAAATCACCTTAAAAGGTGCATAGATTAACGGGTAATCTTTCATGGCAAAGAACAGTATGTATCTCTATGGTAAGAATTCAGTGTGTGAGCGCCTTATCACTAATCCTGAAAGCATAAAAACAATTTATCTACAGGATACTTTTAACGCATCGCACATTGTAAACCTTATACGCAGCAAAGATGTATCTACTAGGAAGATGCGCGAAAAAGATCTTTATAAGATAAAGCGCGCCGATAGGCTTCAGGGCATTATCGCTGAGGTTGTAAGGTTTAAATATACTGAGTTTGATACCTTGACCTCGCCAAACAACAGCAGCAGGCCTACCCTGATATTTCTAGACGATATAAAAGATCCACATAATCTTGGCTCTATTATAAGGATCGCCGCTTGTACCGGGGGATTCGCGGTCATCATACCAAGGCATTCAAGCTGCGAGGTAAATGATACTGTCATGCATGTTGCCTCCGGTGGCGAAAACTATACCCCTGTTGCGATGGTAAGCAATACATTAAACGCTCTTTCAAATGCCAAGCAACAAGGCTATTGGATCGCGGGTACGGTAGTAGACGACGGTGACAGCATACAAACCACGAGCCTACCTTTTCCTTTGGCACTTGTACTCGGTTCTGAAGGCAGTGGTATTAAACCCGCTATACAAAAGCACCTCGATTTAAGCATAACCCTCGACATGAAAGGCGCCAAGCTTTCGCTAAATGTCGCGATGGCCGCGGCCGTATTCTGTTACGAGATTAACAAGCAAAAACAATCTTCTAAATAAAAACCCTTTCTTAAGACTAACCAAATGCGAATAAAGAAAAAACATATAATAACAATAGTTCTATTACTATGCGTTGTTTTCCTTGCACGGATAGGCCTTATTCATTACGCCTCCTACAAGCAAGAGAGAGCCCGCTGGAACGCACTGTCTGATGAGGTCGCTGACCTAGTAAAGGATTTTAATGGCAGCCCGTCAGTCATTATCAAGGACTTAAAGAAATCATGGCTTATCTCTATCGCCCCGGAGGCAAAGATACCTTCAGCAAGCATAGTAAAGATACCTATAATGGCGGCATGTTTCTATGCGACAAAGGAAGGCAAGATAAAGCTTGATCAAAAGATACCACTGAAGCGGTCTGATAAGACCGGTGGCTCAGGAATCTTAAAGAATAAGCGTTCAGGCACAACCTTTACCGTTACCCAGCTCATAGACCTTATGATCACAATCAGCGACAACACAGCTAGTAACATGCTGATTAAGCTTTTGGGCTTTGATTACCTCAACACCTGTTTTAAGGAGTTTGGACTTACCGATACAAACCTCTCGCGCCTTATGATGGATATGCGCTCACGCGACAAAGGCATAGAGAATTATACCACTGCCAAAGACATGGCGAATATTCTTGAAAAGATATACAAGGGTAAGCTTATAGATAAAGAGATATCCCAGGAATGTCTTGAGATACTAAAGGAGCAGAGATCCAGAACCAGGATACCGCGGCGACTTCCTAAAGATACGGTAGTAGCACATAAGACAGGTCTTGAAAAAGGTACCTGTCATGATGTTGGTATTGTTTTTACGGATAACGGGGACTTTATTATTTGCGTAGTTATAAGCCATAAGAATAAGAGTGCGCGGAGCTCAAAAAAACTTATATCAAATATCGCGCGCCTAAGCTACGATTACTATATGGTGAACTAGTTTTTGTCTTGTAATCAGCAATAAAAAAGTGTAAAATAATTAAAATCATAGAGTTATAAAAAGGGGAGGGAAAGATGGTAAAAAAGATATTAATGTTTGTTATGGCGCTTACGCTTTGCGTGCCGGCTGCTTCGTTTGCCGCGAAAGATTATGCCGCGGAATTAAAGCAGGAGCAGGCAAAACTTATCAAGCTCACAAAGCAGCTAACAGTGCAGAAGAATAAGTTGAAAAAATTAGCAAGCGAGTACGAAGTCGCTGACATGGCGATGAGGCAGCGGCTTTTAAAAGACAAAGCAGATACCGATGAAAAAGAATATATCCGTACATCCAAGATAGAGCAGGAAAAATTAAGAAAAGAATATTATAAAAATAAGAAACCACTCACTGTTGAGAACAACAGGATTAAAGCTGAGTACCATGTGTGTAAGAAGGCTATAAAGAGATTGACAAAGCAGATAGACCGCCTGGCAAAAGACCCGGATAACGAGGAATACAAGGCAAAGATCAACGAGTTAAAGGCAGAGATTAGCGTATTGAAGGAGAAGCGCGACGATGCTGTCATGAAGATCCGAAAAGACGCTGACAGTGAGATCGCCGCTATAACTGATATGACTCAGAAGTCATCTACTAAGAATAAAATACTTTCCAAGGCAAAGGACAAAGAACTAGTTATACGCAAACAATATACCGTGGACAAGGATGTAGTCGCTGCCAAGATGGATGTCGCCAGAAAAGAATATAAGAATAACCTAAAGTTATGGCGCATGAAAAAAGCTGCAGAAAGAGATGAGCAGAAGGTAAAGGCGGCTAAAGAGCAGAGAAAAAAGATAGCGGCACAGCCTGTATCTGCTGATGGCAGTTCAGAGAAGACAGCGGTTACTAATTTTTGCCCGGCTAACTAAATTTAACCGGAAACCTGAAACCGAACACCGAATAAAGGGGGTACTGAAATGAAGCTTAATGTAAAAGCATTTGGACTTGCCTGTGGTATCGTTTGGGGACTTGGTATGCTATCGTTAGGGCTCATGAACACCTTTAGTGATTGGGGTGCCAGCGTTGAAGGCGCTATGGCAACCTTATACATAGGTTATACGCCTACGCTTTTAGGTAGCGTTATAGGTGGCCTTTGGGGCTTTGCGGATGCAGGCATAGGCGGCTTAGCGATCGCCTGGTTGTATAATAAGTTCGCGAAATAAGTATAAATATATAAAAATACAAAAAAAGGGCATGTCTTTATTCTTTATTGTAAAACAACGCAGTGAAGAATAGAGCCGTTCCCTTTTTTTTCTAATAATTTTGCAATTCTTATCTTGAAAAGCCCGCCTCCAAAGCGTACAATAACTATATATTATTTAAAAAAAAGGAGGCAACATGAAGATAACCTCAACAATGGAAAAGAAATATGAAGGGTTAAGCCCATTTGAGCTTAAGAATAAGCTCATTGATATGGCTACTGCTCACCACGAAAAGATGATGCTTAACGCAGGCCGCGGTAATCCAAACTGGGTCGCCACAACCCCAAGGCAGGGTTTCTTCCAATTGGGTCTATTTGCCGTTGAGGAATCAAAAAAAGTCTCTCATAAAGAGACACTCGGAGGCATACCTGTAAAGGATGGCATAAATAAGAGGTTCGAGGCATTCTTGAACGAGAACACCTCAAGCCCAGGCATAGATTTTCTGCGCAAAGCGTACTCATATGTAATAGATACCCTAAAAATAGATGCCGAGACATTTATAAGCGAGATGGTAGACGCGATTATCGCAGACCACTATCCGACCCCTGATAGGATGCTTACCTGCGCTGAAGAGATAGTGCATAAATATCTAGAGCAGGAGATGTGCGCGAACAATCCGCCCCAAGGTAAGTTCCTGTTATTTGCTACCGAAGGCGGTACAGCGGCGATGGATTATATCTTTTCAAGCCTTATGGAGAATAAGCTCCTGCACAAGGGCGACAAGATAGCCATCGGTACGCCAATATTTACGCCATATATAGAGATCCCACGCCTCAATGACTATGAGTTTGTGGAATTGAATATCGAGCAGGATGAAAACTCTGATTGGCAATATCCATCTTCCGAGATCGACAAGCTCCTAGACCCTAAGGTAAAGGCATTCTTTCTGGTAAACCCCTCAAATCCGACATCAGTAAGCATCCATAAGGAGACACTCGATAAGATAGCTGATATCGTTAAGACAAAGAGGAAAGACCTCATACTCCTTACAGACGATGTATACGGTACATTTGTAAACGGTTTCAGGTCCCTGGCAGCCGTAGCTCCTGAGAATACAATCCTTGTGTACTCTTTCTCAAAGTATTTCGGAGCCACAGGATGGCGCCTTGGCGTAATAGGCATACATGAAGATAATGTATTTGATAAAGCGATAGCTGCCCTACCTGAAAAAGATAGGACAGAACTACACAACCGCTACGCGAGTGTAGAGTTTGACCCTGATCATATGAAACTAATAGACAGAATGGTAGCAGACAGCCGCTCTGTAGCTCTTCATCATACAGCAGGTCTATCAACACCTCAGCAGGTTATAATGACCCTATTTGCGCTATCCTGCTTGATTGATAAGGATGGCACATATAAGAAGCACGCCCAAGAGGTCGTTACAAAGAGATTTACGACTCTATACGCTGCTCTTGGCATGACACCGCCGTCTAATGAGTTTGACGCTCATTACTATACAACTATAGACATTCCAACATTGGCAAAAGATACCTATGGTAAAGAATTCGCGGATTTTCTACTAAGCAGTTATGAACCGATAGACTTTGTTATGCGCCTTGCCGAGGAGAAATCGATCGTGCTAATGGATGGCGGCGGTTTTGACGCACCAAAGATGTCTATACGGGTCTCTCTGGCCAATCTCGATGATTCCGCATACGAGAAGATAGGCAAGGGCGTAAGAGAGCTACTCGATAAATATTACAAGCACTGGCAGCCACAGCAAAATCAGTCCTAAGCAAGGCTGCCAAGGTGGCCGCGTTAAAGGGCAAAAATAGAGAATCCTAAAAAGGAGAGGCTATGTTTGAAAATATTCTGGATATTTTAAAAAGCAATCCGCAGATAGTTGTCTTTCTTGCTATTGCTATCGGATATTTTATAGGTAGGTTAAAGATATTCGGTTTTAGTATGGGTTCAACAGCGGGCGTACTTATCGCCGCTCTTGTGCTTGGGCAGATGGATATTAATGTGCCGCCGCTTCTTAAGGCAGTAGGATTTGCCCTGTTTATATTTACCATAGGCTATAAGATAGGCCCGCAATTTTTCGGGGCGCTCAAGAAAGAGGGGCTAAACTATATCTGGATATCCCTGGTTGTGACGTTTACCGGCCTTGGAATAGCTATATTGCTTGGTAAAGTCTTTGGCTTTGACAGAGGCATAACAGCAGGCCTTTTAGGTGGAGCCCTTACGCAATCCTCTGTCATAGGAACAGCAGAGGGCGCTATAAAACACCTCGCGGTATCCGCGGCTGATAAAGCGACTCTGCAAAGCAATGTTGCTATCGCCTATGCCATAACCTATATATTCGGTACAGCCGGGCTAGTTATATTTTTCAAGCTCGTTCCGCGGCTTATGGGCATAGACCTAAAGAAGGAGGCGAAAAAATTAGAAGCGGAGATGTCTGGCAATGATAACGCCCCGGAATCTCCTGAGCTCTTTTCGTGGTATAAAAAACTTACCTTACGCGCGTATAAGATAAATAATGATAACATAGCAGGCAAATCTGTCATGTTTCTCGAATCGAGTTTTCCTGGACATGTCGCGGTAGAGAAGATTAAACGTGCCGACACGCTTGTTGAGGCAACACCTGATACGATTATCAACAAGGATGACGAAGTAGCGCTTATCGGTGATAGAGGTCAGTTCCTAAATGCCGTAGAGAGATTAGGCACTGAGGTAGACGATAAGAATGTCATAGATGTCGTAGGTGAAATACTCGATATATGCGTTCTTAATAAGCAGGCAGCAGGAAAGACATTAGGGGTATTGAGCAAGAGTTTCGGCCATGGCTGTTTCTTAAAGAAGATAACAAGACAAGGCCATGAGATACCGATTACAAAAAATACGATTATTGAAAAGTGCGATGTGCTCCAGGTTACAGGCGCACAAAAGGATGTTGAGAAGCTAGTCGGTCATCTCGGCTATCCTGAAAGAGCGACTACCACGACAGATCTTATTACAGTTGCCCTTGGCTGTGTTATAGGTACGCTTATAGGCCTTATCATTGTTCCGATAGCCGGTATTCCTATAACATTAGGCACAGGCGGCGGTATACTCGTCGCTGGGCTTTTGTGCGGATGGTTAAGGTCTATGCACCCAACATTCGGCCAGATACCAACAGGCGCGCAGTGGATATTCACTGATCTGGGATTAACGCTCTTTGTAGCTTGCATAGGACTTATGGCAGGGCCAAAGGCTGTTGAGGCGCTTCGGACAACAGGGATGTCTATATTCTTTGCCGGGGTAATACTCTCGCTCACGCCGCATATAATAGGTATTTTATTCGGCAGATATATATTGAAGGTCAATCCCGTACTTCTATTCGGTGCCCTGACAGGGGCAGGTACAGTAACAGCTGCCCTTAATGCCCTAAAGGAAGAGGCAGATAGCGCAATGCCCGCGCTAGGATACGCTATCCCATACGCGTTTGGCAATGTAATCCTTACTATATGGGGCACAGTAATTATAAATGTGATGTAACCTTATATGAGAAAAATAATAATAAATCAGGCAGGCGTCGATCTTAGTGTAAGATCCTTTGACAATCCAACATTACAAGCCATAGATAAGGCACTGCCTTTAACATCTGCTGTAATGGTATGGGGCGATGAGATATATTGTAATATCGATGTTGACGCCCCGGTCCAATCTCTTACAGCGGATCTAGCAATAGGCGACGTAGCCTATTGGCCCGAAGATCGGTGCCTTTGCCTTTTTTTTGGTAAGACTCCGTTGAGTGTTACTGAGCAGCCGGTTCCGGCGAGTAAGGTTATTGTTATCGGTCATGTGGATAATCTGAATCTGCCCGCTTTGCGCAGCGTAGGCGCCGGATCAACTGTTAGAATATGCTAAGCCTATGAAGCTACTCCCCAATAAACTATGCAGACAGAGGTACAGGGTGCAATTTAGTATTAGAAACTGGTTCCTAAAGAAATTGGGACTAACCAAGAAAAAGGAGGCAGGAGATGTTAAGATCAGGTAATCCGGCGTTAAGGGGCGATGCATTCACGCGCCAAGGCACGGATAGCTCAGCCGGGACAATGACGATTGCAGGCACAGCGAATAAGACTATTTTACTGCTTATAATAGCGTTTATAACAGCGAGCCTTGTATGGAGCCATCAACAGGCATCAGCCATGTTGCTATTTCCGTCATTGATTATCGGGCTTATTATCGCCATGGTCACAATATTTAAGAAAGAGTACTCGCCTATAACAGCGCCTCTTTACGCGGCTGTAGAAGGCGTTCTGCTGGGCACTATATCATCATACTTCAACGCGCAGTATCCTGGGATAGTCATTCAAGCGGTAGCACTTACCTTCGCGGTGCTTCTTTGCATGTTGGGTGCTTATAGATCAGGCCTGATAAAGGTCACAGAGAGGTTTAAATTGGGTGTTGTGGCCGCTACAGGTGGTATAATGGTAGTCTATCTTGTCAGCATGGTAATGAGTTTTTTCGGCGCGAATATAGGCTTTATCCATAGCAACGGCCTTCTTGGGATAGGTTTTAGTGTCTTTGTTATAATAATAGCGTCATTAAACCTTGTGCTGGATTTTGATCTCATAGAAAAAGGCGCTGATGTAGGTGCGCCAAAATATATGGAGTGGTATGGGGCATTCGCGTTAATAGTCACCCTTGTATGGCTCTATCTGGAGATACTGCGTTTATTAGCCAAGTTGCGCAGGTAAGCAATAAAAAATTGCACCTTAAACCCTGAAGCGATTATAAGCGTTAAATGACTTAAATATGCCTAACTTGCTTATCAGGCTTGATGAATAACAGGATATTAATTGCTTTACAATAAAATCAATAAATGCTTTACAATACTTTACAATAATGATATTATGCAAATATGAATAATATTAACGATATAATATTGCAAGATGCAAAAAAACACGGCAAGATAGATACTGGTTCATTGGCCAAAAAATGTGCTATCTCACGCCAGGCAGCGCATTCATATCTACAAAAATTAGTTAACAATAATAAGCTTATAAAAATAGGTAGTACAAGAGGTGCGTATTATGTAATAAGGACAAAAGAGACCGCCGCAGCGCTTCAAAAAGATAATAAGGTATACAAAGCGCGGTTATTAAATAAAAATCTTCAGGAAGATATTGTTTATGATAAAGCGGCATATACAATACCTATAAAAAAATTACAAAGCAATGCTAGACGTATAGCAAGATACGCTTTTACTGAGATGCTAAACAATGCTATCGAGCATTCGAATTCAAGCTATATAAATATCAGCCTAAATATCACAAAAAACGCATTTGAATTTGATGTCATAGACAATGGTATCGGTATTTTTGAACATGTCCGAAAAAAACTTCGACTGCATGATGATTATGAGGCTCTCACAGAAATTTTAAAAGGCAAAAACACTACCATGCCTTCGCGACATAGTGGCGAAGGCATATTTTTTACTTCAAAGGCAGCTGATATCTTCAGCATAGAGAGCTCCAAAATCCATTTGATTATTAACAATAAGATAGATGATATTTTTATTGAGGATATAAAATATAAAAAGGGCACAAAAGTATCATTTAATATAAATAAGAATTCAAAAAAAACCATAGCTGATATATTCAATCAATATACAGACAAGGATTATAAGTTTAGCACGACAAAAGTATACATAAAGCTCTATCATCAAAATATCGAATATATCTCAAGATCACAAGCGAGGAGACTTACCGCAGGCCTCGATAAATTCAAAACAGTGGTCCTGGATTTTAACAGGGTTAAATCAGTAGGGCAGGCTTTTGCAGATGAGATATTCAGGGTTTTTAAGGCTTCCTATCCAAAGATAAAGATTCAACCTATAAATTACTGCAAAGCTGTAGATTTTATGATTAAAAGAGCACAAAAAGGACTTACATGAAAAAATTATTTGATTGGCAGGTTGTATTCGGAATATGCCTTGTCGGGCTCTCAGCAGCAGTCTATTTCGTGCACTTTCTTATATTTCGAGACGCGCACCATATTTTTATATACCTTATAGGTGATATAGGCTTTGTCTTTATCGAGGTACTCTTAGTCGTGTTGATCCTTGAAAAGGTTTTAGGTTATCGCGAAAAGAACAACATGCTTAAAAAGCTAAACATGGTAATCGGCGCGTTTTTTAGTGAGGCAGGAAGAGAGCTAATAGATAAGCTGGCAACATTTGACCCTGAGTGCGCTGACATGAAAGGTTGCCTGATAATATCGACAGAGTGGTCCAAGCGTGATTTTTTAAAGGCAAGGACTTTTCTTAAACAGCATACTTGCAGCATAAACCTGGATAAGGGTGACCTCGCCAAACTAAGAACCTTTTTACTTGAAAAGAGGTATTTCCTGCTTAATCTCCTTGAAAACCCAAATCTTTTAGAACACGAGACCTTCACAGACCTTCTCTGGGCCGTATTTCACCTCACAGAAGAATTGGCATTCAGGAAAGAGCTTTCTATTTTGCAAGATACTGACAAGGAGCATATTGGTAATGACATAAAAAGGGCATACAGGCTTCTTGTTATAGAATGGCTCGCTTATATGAAACACCTAAAACAGGATTATCCGTATCTTTTCTCACTCGCTATACGCACCAATCCATTTGACGAAAACGCGGAAGTAGAGGTTAAGTAGTTAATGGAACAGTTCATCTTTGATCTAAGCGTAATTATCGTGGTTGCCGCGATACTCTCGTATGTAGCCGTTCTTCTTAAACAGCCTATTATCCTGGCATACATAGCCTGTGGCGTGTTAGTAGGCCCCTGGGGCTTTGGCTGGATACATGACCTCGAATTTATCGGCGCTGTTTCAAGTCTTGGCATTACATTATTGCTCTTTTTAGCCGGGCTATGCCTGCATCCACAGAAACTATTCGGATTATTTAAAAAAACAGGCCTTGCCACAGCTACAAACTGTGTAGTTTCATTTGCTATAGCGTTTCTATTTGCTATTATATTTAAGTTTACGGTCATAGATAGCATGGTCATAGGCCTTGCTCTTATGTTCTCAAGTACTATCCTGGTTATAAAGCTTTTGCCTACTACACGCCTGCATCAGGAGAGGATGGGTGGCATCTGCATAGCGGTTCTTATAATGGAGGACCTCTTAGCCATAGTTGTGTTAGCCTATATAAGATGCATGAGCCTACCTGGAAACGCATTTGCTAGTTTTGGCATGCTGATGTTAAAACTGCTTATCTTTATAGCTGTTCTTGTGCTCCTTGAGCAGTTTGTCCTTAGAAAGATAATGCTTCGTGTAGAGCGCTTCCACGAGGCGCTTTTTATACTGGGTCTGGCATGGTGCTTTGGTATAGCGGCGATATCTGCCAAGATAGGGATGTTTCATGAGACAGGCGCTTTTTTCGCGGGCGTTGTCTTAGCTCGACATCCGATATCATTCTTTATAACCGAGAGGCTAAAACCTTTAAGAGATTTTTTCCTGGTGTTGTTCTTTTTTGCGTTAGGGGCAAAACTCGATATCCCGGCGCTTAAAGAGGTGGTACTTATAGCGATGTTATTAGCAGCGATATTTCTTGTTGTAAAACCATGGTTATTTAAAAAGCTCTTTATCCTTGCCAAGGAGAAGAAACCATTTTCAAAAGAGATAGGCTTCAGGCTGGGGCAATTGAGTGAATTTTCTTTGCTTATAGCCATACTGGCGTTTCAGTTGGGCAATATAAGCTCCAGGGCATCCCAACTCATACAACTTACAACATTAATAACATTTATAGCATCAAGCTATATAGTGGTAATGCGATATCCTACGCCGATAGGAACGTCATCAAAGTTAAACAAGGACTAATAAACAGTCAAAAGGAGAGACAGCAATGGCAAAGATTTATCTATCACAGGAAGGCTATGAAAAACTTAAAACAGAGCTTGACTACTTAAAGACTAAAAAGCGCCGTAAATTATCCGCGGATATCGGTACCGCGCGCGCTCACGGTGATATCAGCGAGAATGCTGAATATGACGCTGCCAAAGAAGCGCAGGGGATGAATGAGAAGCATATAGCCGAACTTGAGGAGAAATTGGCACAGGCACAGATAATTGATGAGTCCAAGATGTCCTCTGATGAGGCGCTCATAGGCGCAACAGTACGCATGATAGATACAGATACAAAAGAAGAAGAGGTATATACCCTTGTTTCAGAGCCAGAAGCTGATTACGCCAACAACAAGATATCTGTAACTTCACCCGTAGGAACGGCTCTTCTCGGGCACAAGGTAGGTGACGAGGTCAAGATAGAGGTCCCTGCCGGCACCTTAAGTTACAAGATAACCAAGATCTCAAGGGAAACATGAAAAACGAATACCAAAAAGAATACTCGGTCTCTATAGGCGAGCGACCATGGGGAAAATACCTCGTCCTTTTAAATAGCAATGATCACAAGGTAAAGGAGATTACTGTCTATCCGGGGCATCGCCTAAGCCTTCAAAAGCATAAAAAAAGAGAAGAGCATTGGTTTATCCATCGCGGTAACGCGCAAGTGACTAGAGATGGCGAGGACTCTATTCTATCAGTTGGAGAACATATTGATATCCCACGTAACTGCATCCACCGAGTAAAAAATACAGGAAAGGATGACCTCGTGTTTATCGAGATCCAAACCGGTGATTATTTCGGTGAGGATGATATCGAACGATTAGAAGACGATTACAAAAGATAAATAATAGGAGTTTTATTAAGATGAAAATATTGGTTACTGGTGGAGCGGGGTTTATCGGTTCTAATATAGTCGACAGATACATTGCTGATGGTCATAGCGTGGCGGTTATCGACAATTTATCTACTGGCAAAGAATGTAACCTTAATCCTAGTGCGCGATTTTATAAGATCGGCATAGAAGAAAATGCATTAGATGAGATACTTAAAAAAGAAAAACCTGATCTAGTAAATCACCATGCCGCGCAGATAGACTTACGCAGATCAGTAGAAGACCCCATCTTCGATGCACAGGTAAATATCTTAGGAAGCATAAACCTTTTTCAGCAGTGCGTTAAGCATAATGTAAAAAAGATAATATTCGCATCATCAGGTGGAGCCGGATATGGAGAACAAACTGAATTCCCTGCTAGCGAAAAACATGTTTTGCAACCTCTGTCGCCATATGGTATCGCGAAGGTCAGTGTCGAGATGTATCTATATTTTTGCATGAAGACACATGGCATTGATTATACCATTTTGCGCTATGCCAATGTTTACGGTCCCCGTCAGGATCCTCTTGGCGAGGCAGGTGTTGTAGCTATATTTACAAGCGCTATGCTTAAAAACCAAAATTGTGTCATAAATGGCGACGGAAAACAGACAAGAGACTATATTTACATCGATGATGTTGTAAACGCCAATGTACTAGCATTAACCAAAGGCGACCGGGAAGTATTTAATATCGGAACAGGTATAGAGACCGATGTAAATGAGCTGGCAGAAAGATTAAAAAAAGAGACAGGATCAAGTGTGGAATTAAAGCACGGCATTGCAAAACTGGGAGAACAGAAAAGAAGCGCTATTGACCCACAAAAGGCAATAAAAGAGCTCAATTGGAAACCGGCCATTTCTATAGATAAGGGCATAAAGAAGACTATTAACTGGTATCGTCGCCCTGCTTTATGAGCATAAAAATAATTGCGTTATTATCAATGGCATATCTTGGGATAGCTAATATAAGTGTGTCAACCTATGCTGAGGAGCTGATGACATGGGAGGCCCTTGATCAGCAGGTCATAGCGCTATACAATGAGGGTAATTTTGATTATGCTATAGCTATCGCGAAGACAGCTGTAGTCTCTGTTGAGGAGACCCTAGGTCCGGAACATCCTTCAGTTGCCACAGTATTAAACAACTTCGCGACAGTCTATTATGCGCAAGGCAGGTATGATGAGGCGGAGCCTCTCTATAAACGCGCGCTTAATATTAAGCAGCGGGCCTTTGGACCTAATCATCTCGATGTAGCCCAAGGCATGAATAACCTTGCTACACTTTATTACGCGCAGGGGAAATACGAGGATGCCGAGCCACTATACAGGCGCGCGCTTGAGATAAGAGAAGAGATCCTAGGTTCAGAGCATCCTGATGTCGCGAAGAGTCTGAATAACCTCGGTGTAGTGTATCGCACTCAGGCATTACAGGTCTCTGTGCAAGAAGCTGGAGAAGCCCCTCCCGCTGCAGTCGAGCCTCCAAAAAAAGAACTCCTTCCTGAGACACCGTCTATTAATGTAGAAGAATTATATACGCGCATAACTAAAGGGCGCGATACTATTATACTTGATATCAGGGAAAACGACGAGATTAGCAAGAAGTATATACCCAACTCAATACGCTTTCCAAGGGACAAGATAGGCAGTGATGAAGACCACCTTAAAAATGTCTTAAGCAATACTAACAGGGGTGCTGTTATTGCCGTCTTTTCATCGAATGTAGCGGACGCGGACCGCATAGTCATCAGGATTAGAAGCTGGGGGCATAGGGCATATAATGTCGAGGGTAGCTTCGCAGCCTGGGAAGAGCACGGCTATCCGGTAAGCAGCTAAAAAGTCCTGCTTTACCGGTCTAATTCCGTACCTTAGATAAAAACAAAAATTGCTTTACAATACTTTACAATATGTATATTCTTATGGTAATATAAACATTCATACAATTAAAGGAGGAATAGCATGTTTAACATGAGCGACTTAGGCAATATGACAAAACTTGCAGGTGAGGCAAAAAGGATGCAACAACAGCAGGATATGAAGCACCAGGAACAGATCGCTATTCTTAGCAGGATTGAATCTACGTTAAGCGAGATATTAGGTGAGATTAAAAAGAGCAACCAGCCATCATAGGAAGATTAAATTGAAAGAGCTAAAGACAAAATCCATTAGGACACTTGAGGAGAAGATGGTCGATATTGACAGCGAAAGCATACGCGGCCAGATACTCGCCAATGCCAAGGGCTTTAAGACATCATGGATAAGCTTAGGCCAGGCGCTTTACACAGTATGGAAAGACAAGATGTACAAGGAATGGGGCTATGAGACATTTGAGACCTACACCGCCAAAGAGATAGGCATACGCAAGGATACAGCAATCAAGCTCTTAAGAAGCTATAGTTTCCTTGAAAAAGAAGAGCCTCTTTATTTGAAGAAGGATTATAATGATGTCGCTGAGACCGCAAAAGTCCCTACTTACCAGTCTGTTGATGTGCTTCGTCTGGCGCGCGATAAAAAGGACTTAAGCAGGGAAGATTACTCCTCGATAAAAAAAGGTGTCCTGGAGATGGGCAAGGACGAGCAGACCGTAAAAAAAGATCTCACGTCATTTATGAAGCAGCGCCAGGAACTAGAGCCTGAAGAGGCATGGCAAAAAAGAAAGGCCACGCTGGTAAGGCGCTTTCTTACTACCTTAAAGTCTCTGATGAGTGAGGCAAAGCGCTCCAACATGATATCTGTCGCAACACTAAAAGATACCGATCAATTGGTATCAAAACTTGAAACCGAGATTTCTTAAAATCAACAAAAACAGGAGGAAGAGATGGCAAAAGCAAGCGCACGTCATATTTTAGTAGCTTCTGAAGATGTTTGCAATGACCTTAAAACAAAGATTGAGGCAGGTGCTGATTTCGCTCAGATAGCCCAGGAGCATTCAGAATGCCCTTCAAGTAAGCAGGGCGGCACGTTAGGTGAGTTTGAGCCGGGTCAGATGGTTAAAGAGTTTGATGATGTAGTTTTTAGCGCTGAATGCGGAAAAGTACACGGCCCTGTAAAGACAGATTTCGGCTACCATTTAATAGAGATTACAGAACGCACTGAATAATTAGGAAATTTTTATGAAAAGATTAGCAAAGACAAAGATAATCGCTACATTGGGCCCTGCGAGTGATAATAGCACTGTCCTTAGAAAGATGATGCTTGCCGGAATGGATGTCGCGAGGCTTAATTTCTCACACGGAAATCACTTACAGCACCTTAATTGCATAAAGATCGTAAGAACCATAAACAAAAAGTACAGGCGCAACGTAAGGATACTCCAGGACCTTGAGGGCTACAGGATACGCATCGGCACTATCCCCGGCAACGGGATAGACCTTGAGAAAAAAAGCACAGTACTATTATCCAATAAGAGGAAAGTTGTTGTTAACGGGGTCATACCCCTTGATTATGACGGCTCTTTGGATGATATCAAGACAGGTAATTTCATATATATCGATGATGGCAATATCACCCTGCTGGTAAAGGGGAGAACAAAAAATTACCTAAAGACCGAGGTTATAGTATCAGGCAGGGTAAAGACCAATAAGGGTGTCAATGTTCCCGATATAAAGCTGAAATTTAAAAATATCACAGAAAAAGACAAGTTAGACCTCGCCTTTGGAATAAAGCATAAGGTTGACTTTATCGCGCAGAGCTTTGTGCGTAATAAACAGGATATACTTAATATTCGCAAGCATATTGATAACAATATAAACGCTAAGCTCATAGCTAAGATCGAAAACCGCGACGGCATAAAAAACATCGACGAGATACTTGATGTTGCTGATGGTATTATGATAGCGCGAGGTGACATGGGGATATCATTACCGATATACCAGGTCCCTGTAATGCAGAAGATGATTATCAAGAAATGCAAGCAGAGAAAGAAGTTTGTCATAACCGCTACCCAGATGCTTGAGAGCATGACAGAGCACTTGCGCCCTACCAGGGCAGAGGTCAGCGATGTTGCCAATGCGATATATGATGGCTCTAATTATGTTATGCTATCAGGCGAAACAGCAGCCGGTATGTACCCTGTTGAAACAGTAAAGATGATGGATCAGATAATCAAATTTACAGAGACTTCCAAAGGCCTCACTTAAGTCTTCTAAATAAGAGCAGATTGCCCACATATGAACAATAAGACCAAGAAGTTACCTGAAAATCTCTTAGGGGATTTTCTTAAAGAACAGACAGCGCTTATAAAAAGCCGCTTAAGATTAGCGGCGCTCTTGTTAGTCATCTGCAATTTTGTAGGCGATATAATCGGCATGCTTGCCTTGCAAGAAAAAGTCACATATCAGATGCAGCTTACCTGGACATGGTCGCTTATGATATGTCTGGCAACATACTTTCTTGCAGGAAAGATACGCACTTTTAAGACCGCGCAGATAAGCGCGTTATTTTTTATAGTGCTTGTCCTTTTAACAATGACAAGAGACTCTATCGCCTATCAGATACCCCCTTTTGACGCCGCGATGGGTTTTATATTTATGCTATTCGCGTTTTCATTTGTCTTTCCCTGGTCAGTATTAAAGAGCCTGCTTGTATCACTACTTCATTTTATAGCATTTGGCACCTTATTAGCCTGTATCCCACAATACGTCTATAATGGCGCCGTCATTAAAACAGGGGTTATAGATTATATAAACGGATTCATCATGCTCTTTCTTTCGGCGGTCGTAAGCCTTGTTGTTATAAAACGTGAACGAGAACGTGACCTGGAAAACTATATCCTGCTTAAGGATGTAGAAGAGAAGAACGACCAGATGGAAAAAGAGCTCAAACTGGCAACCAAGGTCCATTCAAAACTAATACCTCACTCAACGAGTACTAGCCTCGCGGATATAGCTGTAACCTATGTTCCCATGCATTACATCGGCGGGGATTACGCTAAGTTCCATGTTTATGATAAGCATAAGCTCTTGTTTATTATATGCGATGTAACAGGACACGGTGTATCCGCGGCACTTACGGTAAACGCCCTAAATACTGAATTTGAACGATTAGCAAAAGAGATGAAACTACCCAGCGATATACTTCCCGGTGAGATATTAAAGGCAGTCAATACATTCATGCTAAATAACTTCTCGGAATTAAATATGTATATGACAGCCTTTTGCGGGTTGCTTGATTTTCATCATCTATCCAGAAAATTTACCTATTCAAGCTATGGACATCCGCCACAGTATATATATCACAGCGCGAATCCAAAGCTCGAAAAACTAGCTGCTCAGACAAGTTTCTTAGGCCTTCCTTTGGATGATCAAAAAACATATAACAACGAGGTGCCTTTTGGAAAGAATGACAGTATTCTTTTATTTACCGATGGCCTTATTGAGGCAAGAGATCTAAAAGGCGATGAATATGGCGCCGATAGAGTAGAGGCGTATATAAGCAAGAACCGTGGCTTAGGCGTAGATATATTCAATGAAAACCTTCTAAACGAAGCCAACGCCTTCGCGCATAATGACTTAAAAGACGACCTCTTTATCCTTAACATAAAAACAAAGTAACTTTAATTATGAAAAAAAACAATATAAAGAATTTTACGCTTGATGAATTAAAGAATGTTCTTTTTGATATGGGCGAGCCCAAATACAGGGCAAAACAGATATTTAAGTGGCTTTATGAAAAGGCGCCTGGAAACTTTAGCTTAATGACAAATTTGCCCAAGGCGCTGACAGAGAAGCTTACCCAACACTTTTTAGCAAAGAGCTTTTTAAGCGTTGAACAACACCAGAGCTCTGACGGCACTATTAAGCTTCTGTTCCAGCTCAACGACAAGAAATATATCGAGTCTGTTATAATCAAATCCGGCAAGCGTTCTACGATATGCCTATCAACGCAGGTAGGGTGTCGTTACGCGTGCGCTTTTTGCGCAAGCGGTTTAGACGGCTTTCAGAGAGATCTTACCCCGGCCGAGATGCTTGACCAGATTACTTATGCCGCGTTCTTTTTAAACCAGAATCTGACAAATTATGTATTCATGGGTATGGGTGAACCACTGGATAATTATGATAACCTAATAAAAACTATCAGGATCATGAACCATGAGGAAGGTTTGGCGATAGGCGCCAGGAGGATTACCGTATCAACGAGTGGCATAATACCGGCTATCAAGAAGCTTAAAGACCTTGATATGCAGATCAATCTCTCTATATCGATCCACGCTACAAATGACAGATTGCGCAACAAGCTGATGCCTATCAATAAGGCGTACTGCCTCAATGAGCTTATAGTTGCGGTCAATGATTATACCAAGGTATCCAATAGAAAGACCACTGTTGAATATGTGCTATTAAAAGGGGTCAATGACACCCTGTCAGACGCGAACGCATTGGTAGGGATAGCGCGCAAGCTCTGGGCAAAGATAAATATTATACCTTATAGCCCGGTGCAGGGTCTAAGCTTTACGCCGCCTGTTGCTAAGGGCATTGAAAAGTTTGTTAATCGGCTCACTGAATCAGGAGCTGATGTTACGGTAAGAGCGTCAAAGGGCAACGACATTCAGGCCGCATGCGGCCAGCTTGCCGGGAAGAGATGAAATATAAGCTAATTATATTTGATATAGATGGAACCATCACAAGGCATGTAAGTTCATGGCAGCTAATACATGAGAAACTCAACATCTGGGATGATATGGCAATAAAATATCAGGAGAGGTTTCTCACCGGAAAGATAAGTTACAAGCGCTTCTGTGAACTCGACGCCGCCTGCTGGAAAGGCCTACCCGAAGAAAAAATTACCAACCTCTTTAAACCGATCGTATATACAAAAAACGCTAAAAACTCCATAAAAAAATTAAAAAAACTAGGCTTCAAATTAGCCGCGGTCTCTACCGGATTACAATATATCGGCGAAGGCATAAGGGGCGAACTCTCTCTTGATTATCTTTTAACCAATCGACTACTCGCGAAAAGAGGCATACTCACAGGAGGAGTTGATGTCAATATCGTTCATGGAAAAAAGGCTAAGACTGTAAAAGATATCCAGTCGCTTTTAAAGGTTAAGCCTCGCGAGACAATATGTATCGGAGATAACGAAGGGGATATATCACTTATAAAGAACGCGGGCTACGGGATAGCCTTCAACTCCACCAGTAAGGCACTCTCCGCAATGGCTGATTATGACTGTAAGAGCAAAGACTTCAAAGAGCCCTTTCAACGAATAACAGATATAACTTTCTCTTGATAATATTTTAATCTGTTATAAATTTTTCTATTGATTTTTTTTATTATTTGGATAAAATTGTATTATGACTATAAAAATTAAAAAAGGAGGTTTAGCATGGCAGAAGGCATAAGCGCGATTAATGAGAAGGTGGCGAAAGAGAGTGTGTTCGTTCAAAGGCTAAAGACTGAGATACAAAAGGTGATAGTCGGACAGCATTATCTTATCGACAGGCTCTTGGTGGGTATTCTCGCCAATGGCCACATCCTGGTTGAGGGCGTACCTGGCCTAGCCAAGACACTATCTATCAGGACACTTGCCCAGGCGATAAATACCAAATTTCAGAGGATACAATTTACCCCTGATCTCCTTCCGGCGGATATTATAGGAACCTTGGTCTATAATCCAAAAGAGGGCACCTTTACCACAAAGAAAGGCCCTATATTCTCCAATGTAATCCTAGCCGACGAGATAAACAGGGCCCCTGCAAAGGTTCAAAGCGCGCTTTTAGAGGCTATGCAGGAGAGAGAGGTCACCATAGGATTGGAGACATTCAAACTCGACCAGCCTTTCCTTGTAATGGCAACGCAAAACCCCATTGAGCATGAGGGTACATACCCGTTGCCTGAGGCACAGGTCGATCGTTTCATGCTTAAGATAATGATAACCTATCCTACGATAGAAGAGGAACACGAGATACTAAAAAGGATGAGTTTTACACAGAACAAATTTGAATTAAAGAGCGTTATCGAGCCGGAAGATATCTTAAATGCCCGCTCTGTTGTAGATGAGATATATATAGATGAAAAGCTTGAAAAATACATCCTCGATATAGTATTCGCGACAAGAGAGCCTGAAAAATATAAGCTCGATGAACTGGCAAGCCTTATCCAGTACGGCGCTTCGCCACGCGCGACAATATACCTAAGGCTCGCTGCAAAGGCATACGCCTTTATACAGGGTCGGGGCTATGTTACGCCGCAGGATATAAAGAGCATCGGCATGGACGTATTAAGGCACCGCGTCACCATAAGCTACGAAGCGGAATCCGAGGAAAAGACAGGTGAGGATATAATCAAGAAAATATTCGATGAGATAGAGGTTCCGTAAATGATACCCAAGGAAGTCCTTAAAAAAATACGAAAGATACAGATTACCACGTCCCGTATGGTAACAGACCTCTTTGCCGGGCAATACCATAGTGTATTCAAGGGCAAGGGTATGGAATTCGACGAGGTAAGAGAGTATATGCCCGGTGACGATATCCAGAGCATCGATTGGAACGTTACCGCGCGTACAGGACTTCCCCATATAAAGAAGTTTGTAGAAGAGCGGGAGCTAACGGTGATGATACTCCTGGACGCGTCAATGTCCTGCAAATTTGGCTCTTCTCAACAACTTAAAAGTCAGATCGCGGCAGAGCTCTCCTCTGTGCTAGCGTTTTCCGCGACACAAAACAACGACAAGGTCGGGCTCATTGTCTTTACCGACAGGATAGAAAAATTTGTACCACCCCATAAAGGCCTTAAACATGTTTTAAGGGTAATAAGGGAGGCGCTATACTTTAAGCCTGAAGGCAAGGGCACTGACATCTCTCTTGCGCTTGAATATCTAAACAGGGTCATAAAGCGCAAGGCTATAACATTTTTGATATCGGATTTTTTTGACGATGATTTCAAAAAGCGCCTATCCGTAACAAATAAGCGGCACGATGTTATAGCTGTTACTATAACAGACCCTCGTGAAGTCGATATGCCTGATGTTGGCTTGATAAAGCTAAATGACGCGGAATCAAGCCGGGAGCGCACCATCGATACCAGCAATAAGAACTTCCGCACAAATTACACGCATAGCGCCTTAGAAAGACTTCAAAAGCGCAAGGAACTGCTTCGCGGCGCGGGCATAGATAATATTGATATATACACAAATTCCTCTTACACAAAAGAACTTATAAGGTTCTTTAAGATGCGCAGGAAGAGATTAGCGTAATATGGATCAGACAAGCTTAAAAGATATAAAACCGCCTCTTAGTTTTCAGGCAAATTATACACTGCTTATAATCATCGTAGCATTGATTATTGTTGCTGTACTTGTATATATTGTTATGCGTATCTTAAAAAAGCGAGCGGCATCGGGAGGCTCCAAGCGCCTACCGCCTGCAAAGAAGCCTCATGAAATAGCATATGAGGCTTTATATGATCTTAGGACGCGCAACCTTCCGGAAGCAGGAAGGGTTAAAGAATATTATTTTGAATTATCAAAGATCGTGCGTACTTATATAGAGAATAGATTCTCATTAAAGGCGCCTGAGATGACAACTGAAGAGTTTCTGTATTCCCTTAAAGATTCAACTATCCTAACAGGCACTCAGAAAAATATTATTAAAGAATTCTTAAATCAGTGCGATCTTGTAAAATTCGCGAAATACGGCCCGAATACAGAAGAGATCGAAACAAGTTTTAACATAGCAAAAAGGCTCGTTGATGAAACAAAGCTTGAAAATGAGCAGAAGGTTGTTGTCGAATGATATTCCGTGATTTTTGGGTACTTTTTCTTATACCTATTGTATTAGTGGGGGGATTTTTTATATCGAAAAGATCCAAATCCGCCAGCATACGGTTCTCTTCCCTTGATATCATTAACAATCCAAAAATAACAATTAAGCTAATAGGCTTAGAGGCCCTATTGTGGCTGCGTCTTGGGGCAATTTGCCTTTTTCTGGTAGCGCTGGCAAGACCTTCATCGCCTATTGAGAACGCTAAGGTTGAAGCCGAAGGCATAGATATAGTCCTGGCGATAGACTGTTCAAGCAGCATGCTTGCTGAAGATTTTAAATTAAACAACAAGCGCCAAAACAGGCTGGTTGTCGTCAAGAAGGTTGCGCAGGATTTTATCGAAATGAGAACCAACGATAAGATAGGCATTATAGCTTTCGCTGCCCGCGCTTATACGGTATGTCCCCTAACACTTGACTACCCATGGCTTATAAAAAACCTTGAGCGGATACGTATAGGTGATATAGAAGACGGTACAGCTGTAGGATCCGCGATAATGTCGTCTCTTAACAGGCTAAGAGACAGCCAGGCAAAGAGCAAGATAATCATACTCTTAACAGACGGGGTGAATAACGCCGGCAGGGTATCGCCTTTTGTCGCGGCAGAGACCGCCAAATCATTAGGCGTAAAGATATATACTGTTGGCGCCGGTGCTAAAGGCGTGGCCCCGTATCCGGCAAGGACCGCCTGGGGAAAGATAGTTTATAGAAATGTTGAGATAGAAATAGATGAAGATACCTTAAAAGAGATTGCCAAAGAAACTAACGGTAAATACTACAGAGCAACGGATACGAGATCATTGATGCAGATATACAAGGAGATAGATGCCCTTGAAAAGACCCCTGTTGAAGATATAGGGTTTACGCGTTACAGTGAGCTTTTCCCTCTCTTCCTTATAGCAGCTCTCATACTTTTGCTTTTAGAGACTACTCTATCCAACACATTCCTAAGGAGGTTACCATAAAGGTAATATGAGATTCGCAAACCTCTATTTTAGCGTCTATTTTTGGATTGTCCTAGCATTAGCACTCTTCCTTGTATGGTCATTCAAGCTAAAGCAGGCCATTTTATGCAAGTTTGCTCAAAAGCAACTCCTTGCGGAGATAATAGGCTCCCTAAACAGGAGAAAGCAGATAATAAAGGCTGTCTTACTCGTACTGGTATTTACATTCAGCCTGCTAGCTCTTATGCGCCCTCAATGGGGATTTAAGTGGCAAAAGATAAACAGGAAGAGCCTTGATATCCTCATAGCGATAGACACATCAAAGAGCATGCTGGCAGTAGATGTAAAACCTAACAGGCTAGAACGGTCAAAACTAGCAGTCAAAGACCTGCTTAAAAAACTAAAAGGCGACAGAGTCGGCCTTATAGCTTTTTCAGGTACAGCTTTTTTACAATGCCCTCTGACCTCAGATTATAATGGCTTTGCGATGGCACTTGATGATCTAAACCCTACATCTATCCCAAGGGGCGGCACATCTATATCGAGCGCTATCAGGGTTGCCATGAACAGCTATGAAGGCGAAGGCGATGAGAATAAATATAAGATCCTCATCCTTATAACAGATGGCGAGGACCATGAAGGGAATCCTGTAAAAACAGCGGAAGAAGCGGCAAAGAAGAATGTACGGATATTCTGCATAGGCATAGGCACAACAGAGGGCGATCTTATCCAAATCGTTGATAAAACAGGAAAGAGGACATTTTTAAAAGACTTAAAAGGCAACATAATAAAGACAAGGCTCAACGAGACCGTGCTCAAACAACTCGCCGTAGCGACTAATGGTATGTATGTACGTTCAAGCGGCGCTGATTTTGGATTGGATATTATCTACGATAAGAAGCTCTCTTCCATGGAACGACGCGATGTAAAAGCAAGAATGGACAAGATCTATTTTGAGCGTTTTCAGATACCTTTAGTCATCGCGCTGATATTTTTATTAATGGAAATGATAATAACAAACAAAAAGACAAGATGAAAAAGATTGCCCTTATAACCATACTAATCCTTATCGCTGTTACACCCTGCTATGCTAAGGGAAGCGCCAAAAGAGCGGTAAAAAAAGGGAACGTTCTTTATGATGAGGGCAAATTTAAGGAATCTCTTGAACATTACGAAAAGGCGTCATCAGCGGATCCTAATTCAGGCATAGTCAATTACAACATAGGCGCAGCTTCATACAAATTAAATGATTATGAAAGAGCGGTCAATTTCTTCAATCGCGCCTTAACAGATGAGGCTGACGAAGATGAAGATTTAACTCAGCAGACATCCTATAATCTGGCGAATTCTGAATACATGTATGGGGTATCTAAAGAAGAGTTCGATCTCCAAGGGGCTATAGACCAGATTACTGAATCGATAAGGCATTATGAGAAGGCTTTAGAGCTTGACAAGGAAGATAAAGATGCTATATTTAATTATGAATATGTAAAAAAGGAACTCAAGCGACTGCAGGAAAAACTTAAAGATCAAGAGAAGACTCAACCGCAGGGAGACGAGCAAAAAGACCAGAAGGACCAGGGAGATAAACAGCAAGATCAACAGCAAAAGGGAAAAGACCAGCAGGACAAAAAGAAGCAACAGCAACAAGACAAAGAGCAACAGGACAAGCAAGATCAGGATCAAAAGAATAAAGAAGGACAAGAAGACCAGAAGGACAAAGATCAACAGGATAAAGAACAACAACAGCAAGACAAAAAAGACAAAGAAGGCGAGGACGGCCAGCAAGACAAACCTCAACAGGGTGAAGAAAAGAGTCAGGAGTCTCAGGACAGCGACCGAGAACGTAATGTTCGAGGAAGTGCCGAGAGCTCCGCGAACGGCCAAAAAGGTAAAGGCAACGATTCCCAGGAAGAGATGTCTGCCAGACAGGCATCCATGCTTTTAGATAATTATCGCCATGAGGAAGAACCAAAAGGGTTGTATAAGCAAAAGATAGAGACAGGTCATATGCCGGATGTTGACAAGGACTGGTAATCTCGGTTTAAAGATGAAGATTAAAAACAATTATTTCGCGAAAACAATTTTACTCGTATTATGTGGCATTTTCTTATGCACAGGTCTGTCTTTTGCCAAGGAAATAAGCTTTGAGGCGACAGTAGATAAAAACGTTGCT